>BNJV01000765.1_pt1 | contig 87896 bp, 121 predicted proteins | sample 8540591 | NCBI WGS metagenome assembly BNJV01 (sample SAMD00202457, study PRJDB9452) | human saliva metagenome | host: Homo sapiens
TCAGTTACGTATTATCTCCGGCTATACTGAACATACTTCCTAAGAATTGATGTTTTGAAGTATAACTAATCCGATATTTTTCGAATAACTGTACCATTTCAACTAGGATTTTTTTCCATTTTGTAAAAAAATAATTCTTCGTTATGTACATCTTTAAACGAAAAATCATTATTTGAGTAAAATTTCAATTTTCTAATAGTTTGCTCTAAATCAGAAATTGCGTTTTCCCTAGTGCCTATTTCTAAATCGTTGAATAATAGTTTTTGCATAATCATTTGATACATAGAAAATATCTTCCTTCATAAACTTTTCCATGCCAATCTTATAAAGGCGTTGCAATCTATCTTGTAATGATTCGTAAGTATCTTCTCCAACTTTATATTGAAATTCAACAATCTCATCATCTTCTTTTTGCTCATCAACTAATTTACAGATAAATAAAGCAATTAAGCGATTAAATGCATTTTCTTTATCTGATACTGAGTTATGCCTTAGGATTTCTTCAAATTTATTTATAATTTTATCATCAGGTGAAAACTCTTTAAGTTCTTTTTTTCGTAAAGGTGATATGCCCTAATTGGTATGCTTTTTGCATCATCTCCAAAAATTAAATTTTCATGTATTTTCTGTAAATATGTATCACTCCAAACTTCATGTAATTGAGTTGTGTTGTTCGCATATTTATATAATTTTATACTTTCATCTTTTTAGAAAGTTTAATTAAATTTTTCATCATCTTTTACAAAGAATAATCTCATTATTATATATAACAGTGTTATTGGAAACTTCAGAAGCATATAATGACAGACTCTGTGTAGATCTATCCTGTTGCCAATAACTAAATAATTGACCACCATCTTCTTTTAAAAGTTTTAGTGCTTTATTGTATTCTTTACCAAAGGTTTTGCACTCAATAATCATAAATAATTGAGTTTTTATCGTCATCAAGATATACTGAAATATCTGCTCGCCCACCTTTTGATGAATGCCCCAATTTCCACCGTTTTTCTAATTCTATATGTTTTGCTTGATAACCTTTTTCAAATAGACGATGTACACATTCAAAAACGACAAAAATTTTCAGGGTCAGAAAAAGTTACATGTTGAGCGTTCATTAACTGTAAATCCCTTATCTTCAGGATAAATTAATAATTTTTTTATCAAAATCAACTTTTTAATTCATTACCATTAATGATTTTAGAATACAATCCTGTTGGCTGTTGGCTGTTGGCTGTTGGCTGTTGGCTGTTGGCTGTTGGCTGTTGGCTGTTGGCTGTTGGCTGTTGGCTGTTGGCTGTTGGCTGTTGGCTGTTGGCTGTTGGCTGTTGGCTGTTGGCTGTTGCGTTGGCTGTTGGCTGTTGGTTGTTGGCTGTTGGCTGTAAAGCCTAGTGTTTTTAGTAAATTATGGAAATTGTTTTTGTAATCATATTTAAATATCAATTATTCTTTCGGAAGAAATTTCTTTATAGAACAAGCATTTTTCAAGTTTTTCTGGCATTGTACGGTAGTTAGAAATTAATTTTTCTTCTTGTACAGACATAATGTTTTCGTGAGTTATAGTCTGAAACATCTCTCCTTCACCACTCACGAGCCAATTCAAATTTACTCCTGCTTTAGTAATGCCTGTCATTCCTTCTGCATTGGGTTCACGTTCACCACCGATATAACCTTGCATCGTACGATAGGCTATTCCTGTTTGTTCTGCGAAGTCCGTAATTTTCCAATTTTTAGCTTCACAAACTTGTTTTAATCTTTCTGATATACACATTTGAGCGTTCCATTTTCAATTTACAATTGACAAATTACGCAAATGAGCGTATATTTGTTTTTCAGTTTAAACGCATTTTATCACGTTTGAGCATATTTAAAATCTCTATTAACATAAATTTTAAACAAGACGATGACTCAGCATTTCTTACTTTCTAGCAAAGCTCGCACGCTTTCTTCCTACGAGATTGCACAACTCTCGGAAGAAGAAGCGTATAATTTGCTTTGTGAATTAAGATGGGGTGGAAAAGAGTTCATCACTTGTCCTAAATGTGGAGTGCAACACCAGCCTTATTATATTTCTACACGTAAACAATGGCGCTGCAAACATTGTAATCACACTTTTAGTGTCACTTCTGGCACTATTTTTGCCAATCGTAAGAAACCGATTAAGGTTTATCTCTATGCTTTAATGGAATGGGTTAATGCCGTCAAAGGCTTATCTTCCCTTCAATTAGCTCGTAATGCAACACTTAATCCTCGCACGGCATTTGTTTTATCGCATAAATTCCGTAAAGCATTATTAGAAAGTCGTGATATGAAACCCCTTTCAGGTGTAGTGGATATGGACGGGACTTATGTTCATCCTGTGCCACGTAAAGCAAATAAGAAATCTGACCGCATTGACTATCGTTTAAAGGAAAATCAGAATCCTGATAAACGTTGTGTCATGGTTGCACGTGAGCATTATTCGCCAGAAGAAAAAGCCAGTAATGTGCTGCATTGTGGGGCAAAACGCTCTCACGTTTTTGTAGCGCATACGGAATCTCAATCGGTGATAAAAAGTTTTGCTGACAAATTCATTAAACCGAATACGCAAATCAATACCGATGAAAGTACAGCTTATGATGTCTTGTTGCCTTACTATAACTTGAGAACTGTAAACCATAAAGAAGAATATCGTAGCGACTTAGGTGTAACAAACAATCAAGCAGAAAGTCTATTTAGTCGTTTCAAACGTATGTACTACGGACAAGTTCACCGTATCAGTAACGAATACTTACTCAACTATGCGAATGAAATTGCCTACCGTGAGGACAATCGCCGTACCTCAAATAAAGCGCAGTTTATTGATGTATTAAGTCGATGTTTGAAAACCACCAACGATAACAATGAATGGTGCGGTTATTGGCAACGAAAAATTATTCATCAAGAAGTGATTTGGCAGTAGATATATGGCATATAACCTAGATAAGAAACTCAAAGAATTTGAGTTTGAACGTAAACAGGTATTGCATCATCTTGCGTTGCTTGATGCAAACATTGCCACATTAAAACGTGCTATTGAGCTTACTCAGCAGGGAAAGTGATGTAGCCCTTTATAATACGGACAACTTTGTGTACCGTTCCAAATATAAGCTATTTAAAAGGGAAAATTCGTAAATACATCGTACAAATGATGCGAGAAGTACCCAATAAAGCCTTTACAATTGCCGAACTCACGCAACGCATTTTCGATATTGAACAAAAATCCTGATACACCGTCTGAAAAGCATCTTGATTCCGTTCGTAAACAACTGAATGAGTTTTATAAAAGGGAATGGATTAATAGAATTCAAATCAGCCGAAATGAGGTTCACTGGCAATGGAAAACAAAAATAGAGGTATTTCTACCGCTATTTACTATCCTTGCTCAAAAGTTCTCAATCGCCAATGTTGTGAGTTATCTATTAAGCATTTTTTTCCACTAACGATTTATACTTTAAATAGTTTAATGTACAAGCAATCGTTTGTGATTGTTTATACGGTATAACTTCTTCAATCTCTTGCCCATCTAACTTCATCGCCAGATATGTAATCTCCTTCACACTTAACCATTTTGAAGGCTCTTGTTTTTAGTACCTGAGCAATCAACTGTTGAGGTGAAATTTGAAAACAGATTTCTAAATTTGGGGTTTGACGGTAAAGGCGGTTCTTCCCGACCTTTTTGCGTGATTTAATGCCACACGATAATCTGAAATTTTCCGATCAAGATCCTTTAATTCTTTATGGAGTTGCTTGATTTGCGCTACAATTTCTTTCTTTTCGGTTTCAATTTCTTCAATCGCTTCTTCAAGCGCATTTTCCAAAGTTGATTTTTGTTTTGTCATTGACTATTCTTACCTTTCGTACATAAAAGATAAGAAAATGTAGCAGAAACAACAAATTAAATCTTTGTGCAACTGCTACATAATACCGGGTCTATCAAACCAATGATTTAGAACGCTACTCAACAAAAGAGTTTGCAGATTTGCAAATAAAAGCAACAGATATTCATAACGAAAATGAGTATGAATACGGCGGAACATGCCTTTCCGAATTTTGGATCTATGGAATGGTGAGAAATCAAGTTGAAGTAAAACCTATCATAAAAATTATTAAGGAACAGGTAAATGTCACTCTAAAAAGTAAGAAGAAAACCATTGATTTAATCTATCAACTGGAATGTGAAAACAACCAATGCTTAGTATCGGATGTAATTACTGAACAAGGGCATAGTTACAAGAAAAAGCTGGCTTCTTGCATCAAGAAATATCAATAAGGAAATGTTATGAGAAAAAAATATTTAAGGTAGTAATGCTAACCTTATCATTAACTTCTTGTGCAGAAGTTACAGAGGGACTTCGAGATATTTCACAAGGTACATTTGTGAAGAAAAGAGTTGGCAATCCATTTAGAACGGAGCAAACCACTGATTCATCTTTTATATAACAGTTTGGTTAATCTATCTCAAGGTAAAAGCAGTAGGTTCATCTATAAAGATGGAAACATCTGATCTTATGTTCTTCAAGGCATTAAACCATAATACTTTAATTCAAGAAAATGAAGTAAATTATGACTACGACCAAGTTGAATTATTAAGTAATGAATTAAAAACGCCATAAAATCTTTGTTAAAAGAGAGTAAAAGCAGGTGAAAAATGTTCATCTCCTTTATCAAATAATCAAGGATACACATCATCAACTTACGAATTTATGATTAATGGTAAAAAAACTATATATCCTTCAATATGGAAGTGTTTGTGGAAGTTGTTTATATAAAACCCATTGTAATTACCAAGAATCAGCCTTGCAAAGTCCTCAATACTCTTTAAATTTTTAGGTATAACACGAGAATGTTTAAAAAATTTGCTTAAAGAATATCAAGAAGGATACGTATATCTCTTTTCTGATAGAAGTTTCTATAAGAAGCTTTTGGATTATTCCTTTATTACTATTTTTCCCATTTATAAAGTATCCATTCGGCATAATATTTATTAAAGGATGGCAGGTTCAGATGGTTGAAGATATTATGCTAGATAAGCCGTTGCAATCATTACAAATAAAGAAAATAGTTCTGAAAGGGTTACAAATAACAGGAGTTACGATTATATATTGGATGGTTCCAACAGCTTTTTTGTTATTTATTAGGACTAAAAGGTATTCTAGGATTGTTCTTAGATATACTAGAATTTATACAAGGCGGATTAACAGGCTATCTTACTGATTACATTGAGGATTATATTGCAACATTATTTATCTACTTTATATGGGGCATAATCTCAAATCCAATTCTTCAATGTGGAATCATTAGATATGCATTAACTGGAAAAATGGTTAGAATTATTAAATATACCGAAAAACATCTTATTTCTAATGGCTAATTTACATAATTTCTTAAAAATTTTATGTTTTTTTATCTAGTCACAGTATTGCTTTTTAATAATCCTTGATTCGTTATTATTATTTATAGCGTTTCCTATTGAGATTTTGTTGCTACCATTTTTACTTGTTCTCTATTATGGTTCAGTTTCGCATGAGTTAGGGCATCTAGCAAAAAATGCATTTCTCAAGCAGGTTAATAGGATAAAAGATTTAACTACTGATAATCCAACAGATTATATTGAAAAATAAACGTTCACATTAAGAGGATTAGTTATGATTGAAAAATCGTTATTTACATACTTTTATTGAAGCATTTACTAAAAAAACTATGCAAACTTTAAAGGGCGTGCTAGACGAAAAGAGTATTGGGGATTTACTTTATTTTTATGCGTTAATATTCGCTATTTTAGGTGCTTTTGCTTTTACAGGTATTGGAGTAATACTTTTTTTAGTAGTTTTTGTTGTTACCTTACCACCTTCAATATCCCTAACAGTCCGTAGATTACACGATATAAATTTATCGGGTTGGTTTACTTTATATATGTTAATTATGCTAATTCCTGTTATTGGTGAAGCGATTGCAATCATCATATCAATCGTCATCGGAGTTGTGCAAGGTAGTACCGAATCGAATAAATTTGGCGAAAATCCTGTAATATCGAATAAATAATTACGAACACTAGCGATAACAAATAATAGATAAAAGCAACTTCGTTAGGAATTGCTTTTTTTATTTGACGAAAAATCTTCAAAGGACTATATTTACGCTGATTTGCAGGGAAAACTTACTACAAATTATAGAATTAGCCAAAGAATGCAACTTTATTCAATCACCAATTAATACACATTAACAGGTGTGTAGCGAATGTTTAGGTGGCAGAAAATTTCATCTTGTAAATTTCCTGTTTTAACAATCGCAATTTCACTCATTTTAAATGAGCCTTCCACAAGTTCCTTGTGGGTAACGGTATTCGAGGCATAAACGCTTTGAGCCGATCTGAATTTTTCAGATGGGCGTTTTTTTGTGTCTAGCGTTTAGCAAATCTCGGATGCCTTGTACTACACAAGGAAATTCGCAATGGCTCAACATTATTTACTTTCAAGCAAATCAAAAAACATCAATTTAAAAGATATTTTACGCCTTACAGAAGAAGATGCTTTTCACCTTTTAAAAACTTACCGTTGGGGAAACCCTAATAATGTTTGTGATGTATGCTGTCCGCATTGTGGTATTCGCCACGAAGCCTATTTCCTTCCTTCTCGTAAACGTTGGTGTTGTAAACATTGCAAACGCCATTTTTATATTACAACAAATACAGCCTTTGCCTTTCATAAAGTTGATTTAGTCTATATTCTTGCTGTCATCTTAATGATGGTAAATAGCTCAAAAGGCATTAGTGCGATTGATGTTAGTCGTCATCTTAATTTGAACTACAAAAACGGCATTTGTACTTTTGTGGGAAAGTTCATGAAGCTTTATTTAAAAACGCGCGATTTAAGTCCATTGTCAGGCGAAATTCACGAAGATGGAATGTGGATCAACTTTACCTTGCGTCCAACTAATTTTCGTAAAAACAATCATAAACAACGTCAAAAAGCCGATGAGAAAGGTCGCAAATATCCTAAATTTAGAACGACTAAACGTTGTCTATTCGCTATTACACAACGTGCTGCAAATGATAGTAATATATCTGGAGCAAATCGTACCATTGTTGCAATGGATTACACCGAAAATGCGGATACTGTTTTTGCATTAAATCAACGCTTTGTGAAAGCAGGCAGTGATATTATGTGTGATGAAAACCCTGCTTATAAAAGTCTTGATTTTCACTACACCCGTTGGTCGGTGAATCATCAAGAGGCTTATAGTGCGAAAGGTGTAAATAATAACCTTGCGGAATCTTTTAATGCCAGAATGCGCGACTTAATGCGTGGTACACACCATAAAACCGATAATAAATATGCCTTACACTATGCCAATCAAGCTGCATTCTTTTCAGATAACCGCCGTAAATCAAATGGGGAACTCTTTGAAGATGTCCTCAAACGTTGCTTATGGGTATTGCCGCTCAAAGAGTGGGTAGGTTACTGGCAAGGAAATCATCGTGAAGGTGAGCTTCTCGGTATGAAAGCCTTTGCACCTAACGAAATTTCATCGCACTACTTTAAGCGACTTGAAGAACAAGCTGCATACGATGAAATTCTGATGGCAGCATAGAATCTTATAAACGCTAATAGACTTAGATAGAAAGAAATAGCTTACCCGAATGAAGGTTGAGCGAAATATCTACGCCTTGAGTTTGAAAAAATGGAAAATTGATGTGAAAAATTGCGAGGTTGAAGTTAGAATTGAGGTAAAAGAAATGCCTTTCACAATTTTCATTCGGAAAGGCATTCAAATTTATGCGGTAAATTAGTCAATTTTCGGACTTTGTGCAACTGCTACATAATACCGAAAATTCATGATGTTTTTTGACCGCTCTTTTTATATTTAGAGGTTTGATTAAATACAATAATCTTCGAATTCCATTGGCATTTTAGCTTGCAATAAGAATTGTTTGGTGCGTTCTTGCTGTGGATGACTGAAGAATTCAGCCGCGGTATTTTGTTCAACGACCTGACCATTTTCCATGAGAATCACACGATCTGCCACATCTTTGGCAAAATTCAATTCATGGGTGACGATAATCATTGTCCAACCTTCTTGCGCGAGCATTTTGAGAGCCTGTAACACTTCACCGACAAGTTCTGGGTCAAGAGCAGAAGTGGGCTCATCTAACAAGATAATATCGGGTTTAACGGCTAAAGCACGGGCGATCCCGACACGTTGCTGTTGACCACCAGAAAGTTGAGAGGGATATAAATCCGCTTTTGCTTTTAAACCAACTTTTTCCAATAATGCTAAGGCTTTTTCACGCGCAATCTCTTTCGCTTGTTTTTGCACAACTACCATGCCTTCCATCACATTTTCGAGAGCTGTGCGATGGGGAAATAGATTGTATTGTTGGAATACCATTGAAGAACGACGACGCAATTTTTAGTTCATCGGCTTTTGCTGATTTTTACTGAAATCAATGGTTAAGCTTCCATCAGTAAATGCTAATACTCCTTTTTCCGGACGTTCGAGCAAATTTAAACAGCGTAAAAAAGTCGTCTTGCCTGAACCTGATGGACCCAGAATGGCAACCACTTCGCCTTTATTAATTTCAAAATCAATGCCTTTTAATACATGGTGGCCATTAAAACTTTTCTGAATATTCGTGACTTTTAACATAACCAGTCCTTATAAATGGCGAGAAAGGCGTTTTTTTCAAGCGGGTTTTGCCCTATCGACAGCACAAAACAGAATACCCAATAAATGAGAGCCGCTTCACTATAAATTAAAATAAATTCGTAGTTTTCAGCTGTGATGTTTTGTGCCACACGGAATAATTCAGCGATCCAAACGAGTGAAGCAAGGGATGTATCTTTCACTGTGCTAATAAATGTATTTGATAGCGAAGGGACGGAAATATGTAAAGCTTGCGGCATAATGGTGCGTACGAAAGCTTGTGTGTAATTCATGCCTATCGCATAAGAGGCTTCCCATTGACCTTTAGGTATCGCAAGAATAGAGGCTCGCACGGTTTCAGCGGCATAAGCACCAATGTTAATGGAGAATGCAATAATTGCGGTCGGGAAAGGTTCCAGTTTGATACCGACTTCAGGTAAACCATAGAAAATAATGAAGATTTGCACCAACATTGGCGTGCCGCGAATAATTGAAATATAAGTGCGACAAATGCCCTGCAGTATTTTTGGTCATTAAATTGGGATGTGGAAATGTGCAAATCACAGCCACGATAACCGCAATGAATAAACCGCAAAAGAAGGAAATGACCGCAAGGGGGATCGTATATAAAATTGCCCCTTCCATCATAGGCCAAAACGAGCTGATTACGTAATCAGCTCGTTCTGTGGTCATAAATGGAAGGCTGGCTAACCAATTATTGAGTAATGTCATCGCCAAACCATTTGATTGAAATTTGTTTTAAAGTTCCGTCTTTGCGTAGTTCTTCAAGTGCTTGGTTCACTTTTGCAATAAGCGGTTCTTCACCTTTCAAGAAAGCAAAACCAGTTGGGATTTTTTTATCACTTTCTACAGCAATTTTTAAGCCTGAGTTAGGTTGTTTTTTGAAGTAATCTAATACTGCAAGTTTATCGTTTACTGTTGCATCAACACGACCTTGTTTTACCGCTTCAAGGTTTTGCGCCAAGCTATCAACGGTCACAATAATTGCGCCATTATCACGTGCATCTTTGCTCCAGTTACTGGTTGCAGATTGTGCAGATTTTTTTACCCTTTTTAAATCAGGGAATGATTTAATGCTATCGTTATCGCCTTTTGTCACGATTACGCCGGCAGAGTAGTTATAAGGTGCACTGTAATCATATTTTTTTAAACGTTCTGGGCTTGGATTGGTTTGATTCGCAATAACATCAAAGCGTTTTTGCGTTCAAACCTGCATACATGCCGTCCCAAGCGGTTTCTTTAAATTCAACTTTCCAGCCTAATTTTTGTGCAACTTTTTCGATAATTTCTACATCGAAACCGGTTAACTTGCCATCTTTATCGTGGAAAGTAAATGGTGCGTAAGTACCCTCAGTACCGACTAATAAGGTTTTAGTTTGTTCAACGCGATCAGCAATTTCACCGGCGTTAGCAAAAAGTAGAAAGGGCTAATCCTGCCGCTAAAAGTGCGGTACTAAAAAATGATTTTTTCATAAGTGTTCCTTTTTAGATAAATAACGAAAGTGAAATAAATTATAAGAAGCGAAAAAAAGAAAAGAAAAGTATTATTTATTTATGAATTATTTCCTTTAGTTATATCAAATAAAATTTGTTTAATTAATAAACAAAAAAAGGTCTGTAAAAACAGACCTTAGATAAAATGAATTCAATCAATAGATTAAGCTTCAATACCTTCGAATAATGCTGTACTTAAATAACGTTCTGATGCAGAAGGTAGGATTGCAACGATTAATTTATCTTGGAATTCAGGTAGTTTTTGCTAAGCGGTCAGCCGCTGCCACTGCAGCACCTGAAGAAATACCCGCAAGAATACCTTCTTCAGCCATTAAGCGACGAGCGGTAGCAATTGCCGTATCGCTATCTACAGTTTCCACGCGATCAATTAATGATAAATCTAAGTTTTTCGGAATGAAGCCCGCACCGATACCTTGAATTTTGTGTGGACCTGGTTTCACTTCTTGACCTGCAAGGGTTTGGCTAATAACAGGTGATTCTGTTGGTTCAACCGCCACAGAGGTAATTTTTTACCGTGATCTAATTTGATTGCACGAGAAATACCGGTAATTGTACCACCGGTACCCACACCGGCAACTACGACATCAACTTTACCTTCAGTATCTTTCCAGATTTCTTCACCAGTAGTTTGACGGTGAATGTCCGGGTTAGCCGGGTTTTCAAATTGTTTTAGCATCACATAATGATTTGGGTTAGACGTCACAATTTCTTCAGCTTTGGCAATCGCACCTTTCATCCCTTTTGAGCCTTCAGTGAGCACAAGATTCACGCCTAAACCACGTAATAAACGTTTACGTTCAAGACTCATGGTTTCAGGCATGGTTAAGGTGATTTTGTAACCGCGCGCTGCTGCTACATAAGCTAAAGCAATACCGGTGTTACCGCTGGTTGCATCTACAATTTCTTTGCCTGCTGTTAAAATGCCGTCTTTTTCTGCTTGCCAAATCATATTGGCACCAATACGGCATTTCACGCTGAAGCTTGGGTTACGACCTTCAATTTTTACGACAACGTTACCATTGTGTCCGAAGTGTTTTAAACGAACTAATGGAGTATTACCGATTGAGTATGAGTTATCTGCATAAATTGTCATTTTTACTGTCCTTTTATATTGTTGAATTAATTGATGCAGTAGTTATAACATCGGCTTTTATATATATAGTTAATAGCTATATTTTATAACTAAATGCTATTTATTCACGATGCTATTTCCTGAAGGCTTAATTTCCGTACTCGTAGAACCTGTCACAATTTGTGTTGAACCTGAAGTGCGGTCAAAATTCATATCAAATTTTAATTGTGAGCGATAATTTTCGACCCACATTACGGTTGCACCACAGACCGCCACAGGAATAATCACTAAGTTCACGATCGGCAATGCGGTACAAAGGGTAATTAATGCCCCGAATGTCAGGCTTTGAGAACGTCTTTCGCCTAACGCATTTTTCATAATGCCAAAAGAAATTTTATGGTTATCAAACGGGTAGTCACAGTACTGAATCGCCATCATCCAACAGGTAAATAAGAATGTCAGCACAGGAATAATGGTTTGTCCAATAACAGGGATAAAACTTAATAAGAACAAGCCCACAAATTTCGGTAAGCTGTACCATAGTTTTTGCCATTCACGATTTAGCATACGCGGCACATCTTTCATAATTTCGGCAAAACCATCATTATTAACGGCTTCACCGGTCAGCATTTTTTCAACTTTTTCTGCCAATAATCCATTAAATGGTGCGGCAATAAAGCCAGAGAGTGTCGTAAAGGCAAAATAGAAAAATAAGAGAATTGAGCCAATAGACAGCACGAGTAAAATCACACTTAAAAAGCTTAACCAATCAGGAATAAAGCTCATTACCCAGTCGATCATTGTGGAGATTTGAGAAACAAATAACCAAAATAAGCCTGTAAGCAGGACGATATTCAGTAGAATTGCATAATCACAAAACGTCGGAGACCTTTTTGCGTAATGAAATGCCAACCCATCACGAAATGATTGAAAGCAGATTTTATTTCATTTTTGATCGATCATCATTGTTCCTTTAAATTGAAAAAGTAAAAAAATACAAAACGTCACAGAAAGACAATATTTTTTGAGGAAAATTCCATCTCATCCCTTTTAATATCTTGTTTGCTTTTCTATTTTTTCACCTGTCGAAATGTGATAGGATCAGCAAAAATCATTGCGTTAAGGAGCAACAAGCATGGACTTAAATACCATTTTGATCATTCTAGGGGTGATTGCTTTAATTGCCTTAGTGGTACACGGATTATGGTCAAATCGTCGTGAGAAATCAAAATATTTTAAAAGTGCGAATACATTTAACCGCACTTCTAAAAGTGGTGAGGTCAATTCTTTTTCGCAAGCCGCTGATCCTAATGCGGATATTCGTTTAACACATCGTGCTCAAGCGGCACAGCCTGTACAACAAAAATGTTCAACCTAAAGTGACACCTCAGGCGGCAAGCCAACAACAATTAAATTTTGATGAGCAACATGCTCAAGTTGATGCGCGTCAAATAGAAAAAAGTGTGGATGATATTAAAATCTCCTTACCAAATCAGCCAGTTTATGAGATGAATACGGCGCAACCTGCTCCTGCGCCACAGCCTGAACCTGTGGTTTATCCTGAAACGAATGTACAACCGAAACCACGTGTGGCAGAGATGACAATTGAAGAATTAGAAGCTCAAAGCAATGATTTTGACGGTGTGAATTCTTCTTCGCCTGAATTGCGTGAGCAGTTAGCCGAGATGTCATTAAACCCACATCAAGAACTCACTCACGAGAATGTGCATTTTAACTATCACGAACCGGTAGAAGTTGAAAAACCAAAACAAACCACCGGTTTTGTTCAACTTTATGTGATTTCAAATCAAAATCGTGAATTCTATGGTCCACAATTATCTCAATCTTTAGAAAACTTGGGATTCATTTTTGGCGAGCGTCAAATGTATCACCGCCACTTTGATTTAAGTGTGGCAAGCCCAGTGTTATTTAGTGTGGCAAACATTGAACAGCCCGGTACGTTTGATTATTACAATATGGCAGAGTTTTCAACCATGGGCGTAGTGCTCTTTGTGCAGCTACCATCACCAGGTAATAATTTGGCAAATTTACGCATGATGATTCGCGCAGCGAAAACCATCGCAGAAGATTTAGGTGGTGTAGTGTTGACCGATCAACAAGAAATTTTTGATGATGTAGCTGAGCAAGATTATTTATCTCGCATCGCATAAAACGCACGAAAAAATAACCGCACTTTGGGCGAGCCGATGGTTCGCCCATTTTAATTCAATGAGTAAACCGTTAGAGAACATTATGAGCCTTCAGCAACAAATTGATACATTACGTCATGATCTTCGTCGTTATGAATATGAATATCACGTATTGGATAACCCAACCATTCCGGATGCGGAATATGACCGTTTATTTCATCAACTTAAAGCCTTAGAAGCCGCTCATCCGGAACTCATTACGGCTGATTCACCTACTCAACGCGTAGGCGCTAAACCACTGTCAGGCTTTGCACAAATTCGTCATGAAATTCCAATGCTGTCTTTGGATAATGCCTTTTCCGACGAAGAGTTTTATGCATTCGTAAAGCGCATTGAAGATCGTCTTATTCGTTTGCCTGAACCGCTTACTTTCTGCTGTGAACCTAAGTTAGATGGTTTAGCGGTGAGTATTTTGTATGTGAATGGCGTACTGACTCAAGCTGCAACCCGTGGTGATGGGACGACAGGGGAAGATATTACTGCCAATATTCGCACGATTCGAAACATTCCGTTGCAGCTTTTAATGGACAATCCACCCGCACGTTTAGAGGTGCGCGGTGAAGTATTTATGCCACACGCAGGCTTTGAGCGTTTAAATCAACTGGCGTTAGAGAAAGGTGAGAAAACTTTTTGCTAACCCGCGTAATGCTGCAGCGGGATCGTTGCGCCAGCTCAATCCGAAAAATTACGAGTAAACGTCCATTGGTCTTGAATGCTTATAGTATTGGTATTGCTGAAGGGTAGATTTTACCGAATACACATTATGATCGTTTGCAATGGTTGAAGTCTATTGGGATTCCAGTAAACCCAGAAATCCGTTTATGTAACGGCACAGATGAAGTGTTGGATTTTTTTATCGTGATATTCAAAATAAACGCAGCTCTCTTTGGCTACGATATTGATGGCACCGTGCTGAAAAATCAATGATATTGCGTTACAAGAGAAATTAGGTTTTTATCTCAAAAAGCACCGCGTTGGGCAATTGCTTATAAATTCCTGCACAAGAAGAATTAACTCGCTTAAAATGACGTGGAATTCCAAGTAGGCAGAACGGGGCAATTACTCCAGTAGCCAAATTAGAGCCTGTATTTGTGGCTGGGGTAACAGTAAGTAATGCTACATTACATAACGGCGATGAAATTGAACGCTTGGATATTGCTATTGGCGATACAGTGGTCATTCGCCGTGCGGGAGATGTGATCCCTCAAATTATCGGTGTATTGCACGATCGTCGCCCAGCGGATGCGAGACCGATTGTTTTCCCTGAGATTTGTCCTGTATGTGATTCGACCATTGTTCGTATTGAAGGTGAAGCCGTAGCACGTTGTACGGGCGGTTTGTTCTGTGCAGCACAGCGTAAAGAAGCGCTTAAACACTTTGTTTCTCGCAAAGCCATGGATATTGATGGCGTAGGGGGGAAATTAATCGAGCAGTTGGTGGATCGTGAATTAGTTCATACACCGGCCGATTTATTTAAGTTAGATTTAACGACGCTAACCCGTTTGGAAAGAATGGGCACAAAATCAGCCGAAAATGCCTTAGCGAGCCTTGAAAAAGCAAAAAATACGACGTTGGCTCGTTTTATTTTTGCTTTAGGGATTCGTGAAGTGGGTGAAGCAACGGCATTGAATTTAGCAAATCATTTCAAAACCTTAGAAGCTTTGCAAAATGCAGATTTAGAAGCCTTACAGCAAGTGCCTGATGTGGGCGAAGTAGTGGCAAATCGTATTTTGGCGTTTTGGCACGAACCACATAATGTGGCGGTAGTGAATGATTTAATCGCTCAAGGCGTACATTGGGAAACCGTGGAAACCAAAGAAGTGACAGAAAACCGCTTTTAAAGGCAAAAACGGTTGTGTTAACTGGAACCTTAACTCAAATGGGGCGTAATGAGGCTAAAGCGTTATTACAAGACATGGGCGCGAAAGTGAGCGGCTCGGTTTCAGCAAAAACAGATTTTGTGATTGCCGGTGATGCGGCAGGTTCTAAGCTCACAAAAGCACAGGAATTAGGTGTTACTGTTCTCACGGAAGAAGAATTTTTGGCTCAGATTTAACCGTCTCAATCGACTAAAGAAAATGACCGCACTTCATCTCATCTCAAGATTAAGTGCGGTTTAACTTTTCTTCTTAATAAACGATAGCGGACATTTTAAGCTCTTAATTTACTGGCTCCGCGTTCCAGTTGTTTTGCCAAGCATTCTTTTGAAGCAATAATCTGTTTACCAAAACGTTTATATAAACGTTGTTTTAATTTTGCCAACCCTTTCACTTTAGCACTTTCTTCTGCCCCAAATAACTGCTTAATATGGAGTGTCACCTGACCAATCTCTTGTAAGGCTATACCTGTTTTGGCTTTTAATTCGTTTAATTGGAACGTGATTTTTTCCTGTACATGCTGTTCCAATCGTTGCGTTAATTCTGTCGTATCGGCGGTTTCATTTTGACATCAACTGTTCAAATTCGGCGATTTCTGTACTGAAAATCTAGCTGTAACCCTTGTTCCAGTTCAATTAATACTGCCGTGCCGTATTCCAATTGTGATGTTAATTGCTGTTGGCTTTGAACTAATTGATTTTGAATGGCTTCACTTTGTTCAATACATTCATTTAATGACTGTTTCATTTCTGTTTGTTGCTGCATGGCAGAGGCTTTTTATTGAATCAATTCGTTGTTGAATTTGCTGCATAAGATCTGACATTGTTTGTACGTTTTTCCATTTTCTTCTCCTTTGGGATTTTTAACCGCACTTAAGAAAAGTGCGGTCATTTTGTTACTTATTTTTTGATGATTTGTTTCACATCCACTTCTGTTTTATTCCATTCTTTATCGACTTTACCAATAATTTGAATGTTATCTTGAGGTGCTATCGTTTCACCATTCCATGCTTTTGCTGACTTCAATTTGAATTTCTTTTCCACTTGCGTCTTTTAAATAAGAAATCCTTTTTACCAATTTGTTTTACAATTTGTCCGTCTCAAAACGAACTGGAGTGTCATCATTGGCATTTAATGCATCATCAACGGTTTTTACAATAACACTTTCATCGACAAAACCTTGTTGGGTGTTGTGCTTGTGACCATCATTAAATCCTTTGTGCTATTGCGGTGTTATATACGGCAACAGAAGATAATGCGATAGCTGCAACAGTAAGTAATTTTTCATAGTTTGTTCTCCTAAATAAGATAATCATAAAGTAAGTTGAAAGCTTTGCTTTCAGATGTATTAAATCATTCAAATCTTAATCTTTTCTTAAGTGATTAACATTTTTCAGATTTATTTATCGATTGGATTGTTTGCCTTTCGATGAGTGTATTTAAACAAGAGAATCTTTAAGGAAAGATTATAAGAGAGTAAAAATGAAAATTTTTTTGAAAATAAAATAGGGCGTTTAAGCCCTCCTACTTTTATGAGAAAAATGCCCTGAAATCTACCGCACTTTAGCTTTGCTACTGCAGGTAAATAACCTGCTTGAATTAAGAATGGTACGATCATAATGATTACGCCAATTACTAAGGCTATCACTAAGGTTACGTTTCCACCGATTACACGATAAGGCAGATTGGGATTCGCTTGACGTGTTTTCCATGCTAGTCCAATAGGTAAAATTAAGCAATAGAATGCACAGAGTAAACCCGCATAGCTTAATGCGGCAATAAAACCTTCAGGATAATACAAGGCGAATGCAAGTGGTGGAGTAAATGCTGCAACAGTCAGTGTTAAACGGTTGTGTGGCAATTTGTAACGTTTAAATAAATCGCCTAAACCTTCAAATACCCCTAGCATCACACCTAGGAAAGAAGTAATTAATGCAAGTGCAGAGAACACACGTACGATTTCACCCAATGTGGGAGTTCGTGATTTGACTGTTGCATTGACTAAGCCGTTAAAGGGTTGGATCTGCTTGGAGCAATTGTACGAACTCATTTTGGCTTAATACACCGTGAGTCGCTAATTGCCATATCAAATAAGAGATCAGTGGAATGGCTGTACCAATTAAAATCGCTTTACGGAATTGAGTGACACTACCATCTAAATAGCTATTTACGCTACCCATGATGATGTGGAAGCCAAAAAGAGGTAAAGAAAAATTGGTGCCGCAGAGATCACGAAAGCATAATTTAAAGGTAAGGCCATCAGGTTATCGACAGATATTTTTGGTAACATCATGAACAACACAAAAAGCAAAGGCAATTAATTTACCGATGAACAGAATACGGGTGGCACCATCAACGCCTCTTGTACCTACAACCACAAAAGGCACCGAGTACGACGGTAAATAAAATGATTGAAAGTTCGGAGGAGAGACTTTCAAAGCCAAAAAGCCGTTGGTAAACCAGATAATAATGAACCGCCTCCGGTGATGTAGGCCGCAGAAAGGGCGTAAAGTAAAATGAGCAAGCTAAAAGTCGCTAAGACACGCCCAGTGATACCAAAGTATTTTTCAGCGAGAGTCGCTACGCCATCATTCAGGCGATCAGCTGTTTGATAGACTTCAACAAAAAGTAAACCGCTATAAACCAACAGCGCCCATAAGCCGACTAATAATAAAACAGTGTAACCAAAACCAATTCCGGCAGAGGTTAATGGCATCGCGAGCATCCCGGCTCCGATGGTCGTGCCTGCGATGATTAAGGCACTGCCGAATGTTTTGTTCTTTAGCATAAAATTGTCCTCCGAGTATAAAATTGAAAAATGAGATTAAAGCTGACCGCACTTTTCTTTGTAATGATAGCGGCAAACCGAAAGATAAGAGTCATTTCCACCGATTTGGATTTGTTCCCCTTCCTTAATGACTTCACCTTGTTCATTTAAACGTAAAACGAAATTGGCTTTACGCCCACAATAACAGATTGTTTTTAATTCTTCTAGTTGATCTGCCCAAGCAAGTAAATACTTACTGCCTTCAAATAGCTCAGCCTGGAAGTCTGTCCGTAAGCCATAACAAAGCACAGGAATCTTCAGTTTATCTACAACATCGCTTAATTGATACACCTGTTGTTTCGTTAAAAACTGGGCTTCGTCAACCAAAACACAATGAATTTTTTCTTGTTGTAAATGTTGACTCACTTCAGCAAAAAGGTCACTGGTTGACGTAAATAAATTCGCCTCTTCATGAATACCAATACGTGACGTGACTTTGCCTGCGCCAAAAACGATCATCAATCGCCGCCGTATAAAACCATGGTGTTCATATTGCGTTCACGATAGTTATAGGAAGACTGTAACAATGTGGTTGATTTACCCGCATTCATCGTAGAGTAGTAAAAATAGAGTTTTGCCATTATTTAATCACCCATTTCCAGAAATGATAGGCAATGAATCCTGCAACAGGTGGACAGGCTGCTAGCATAAAGGTCCCGTAAGTGGCACCTCCTCCCACCATTTTTCCTGCTTCAGCAAGAGCGTCAACAATATCACTGCTTGGCGTGGTAAAAATCCATGCACCAATAATCGCGAGCACCAAAAAACAAGCGATACCGGCTGCACGCATGGCTCTTACTTTAATCATATTTTCCATATTTTTTCCTTAAATTGCAGGGAGTTCGGCCATTGCCCAACGAGGTTTGACATCAATGGCGAGATCGCTGTGCTGACCTTGTTTTAAACGTAAAAAGCCAGTATAGGCAATCATGGCGCCGTTATCGGTACAAAATTGAGGTTGCGGATAAAATACTTCACCACCAAGATTTTTCATCATTGTGCCAAGGGTTTCACGTAATTTTTTGTTTGCACTTACGCCGCCAGCAATGACTAAACGCTTATAACCGGTTTCTTTTAAGGCACGTTTGCATTTAATTGCAAGTGTATCCACGACAGAATCTTGAAGGCAAAGGCAATATCAGCTTTGGTTTTGTTCGGTTAATTCACCTTCTTGTTTGAACGCCTGATTAATGGTGTTTGCTGCTGAGGTTTTTAAAACCCGAAAAAGCTAAAAATCAAGACCAGGTCGATCCGTCATTGGTCGAGGGAATACAAAGCGATCTTTTGATCCTTTTTCGGCTAAACGTGAAAGTGCCGCACCGCCAGGATAATCTAATCCTAATAATTTCGCGGTTTTATCAAAGGCTTCGCCTGCCGCATCATCAATGGATTCGCCAATGACTTCATATTTCCCTACTCCATCAACGCGCACTAATTGTGTGTGTCCACCTGAAACTAAGAGGGCAATGAATGGAAAGTGCGGTCGGTTTTCATCAAGCATTGGAACAAGTAGATGACCTTCCATGTGATGTACGCCAATAGCGGGCACATTCCAAGCATAAGCTAGTGAACGAGCAATTGTTGCGCCCACTAATAACGCACCCACTAAACCCGGACCGCTTGTATAAGCGATACCATCGATTTGATCAGCAGTTAGATTGGCTTCTTCTAATGCAGCTTTAATTAATGGCGCCGTTTTGCGAATGTGATCGCGGGAAGCTAGCTCTGGCACCACACCGCCGTAATCCGCATGCAAAGGCAATTTGCGTGTAGAGCTGATTAGCACTGTAAGCCTTTTATCTTCATCATAAATTGCGACACCTGTTTCATCACAGGAGGTTTCTGATTCCTAAAAATACGCATTTTATTCTCATTTTATTAAAAAAATTGGCAAAGATTTTACCTTGTTTAGCGCGCTTAAACCAGTTCAAACGCCAAATTTTCAGCAAATAGGCGATCTTTCCTTTGCTTTTGCAGGGAAGATCGATTAGAATTGCGTCCTTTATTGAATTTGCCGTTCATTCGGCAGTCATAAAAATTTAAAATTGCAATTAAATTAAACTCATTGAGGTGATTGGCTTATGCCTGTAATTAAAGTACGTGAAAACGAATCATTCGACGTAGCTTTACGTCGTTTCAAACGACTCTTGCGAAAAAGCTGGTATTTTAGCAGAAGTTCGCGCTCGTGAATTCTATGAAAAACCAACTACAATCCGTAAACGTGAAAAAGCAACACTTGCTAAACGTCACGCTAAACGTAACGCTCGCGAAAACGCGCGCAATACCCGTTTATACTAATTTGTAGTATTTTCTAACTCGAGTTAAGACAAACCGTGAAACCTTTTGGGTATCACGGTTTTTTGTTGCTTTAAATTCATCGAAAAAAAGTCACGCAAAATCAACCGCACTTTCGCATCGTATTCAAGGAGGCAAGGCAATGAAAGGCTCAATTCCACGCCAGTTTATTGATGATCTGCTCACAAAATCGAATATTGTCGATGTGATTAATGCACGCGTGAAACTCAAAAAAGCGGGACGAGATTATCAAGCTTGCTGTCCGTTTCATCACGAAAAAACACCATCCTTCACAGTAAGTGAAAACAATTCTATTATTGCTTTGGCTGTGGCGCGAAAGGCAATGCGATTTCATTTTTAATGGATTATGACAAATTAGAATTTGTTGAAGCTGTTGAAGAACTTGCCGCTTCGGCAGGACTTGAAGTGCCTTATGAAAAACGTCCAAACCAATTCGGCAATAAACCGGATGTGAGCTATCAAACAAAACGTAATTTATACGATTTGATGCAAGAGATTGCGTCGTTTTATCAAGCTCAACTCCGCTAAAATATTCCTGCTCAAATCTATCTTCAGCAACGTGGTTTATCGCTCAGAAATTATCGAGCGTTTTCAAATCGGTTATGTGCCCAATGCGATGGATACGGTGTTGCGTCAATTCGGTAAAAATCGAGAAGAGCAGAAAAAGCTATTCGATTTAGGTATGCTTTCTCGCAACGATCGTGGCAACGTGTACGATAAATTCCGTAATCGCATTATGTTTCCAATTCGGGATAAACGTGGTCGAACAGTTGCCTTTGGTGGACGTGTTTTAACGGATGAAAAACCTAAGTATTTGAACTCCCCCGAAACCATTACATACCATAAAGGTAATGAGCTTTATGGCTTGTATGAAGTCTTACAAATCAATGATGAGCCAGAAAAATTACTGGTAGTTGAAGGCTACATGGATGTGGTGGCATTAGCGCAATTTGGTGTGAATTATGCAGTAGCGTCTCTTGGGACATCGACAACCACCGAACAAATTCAATTATTGTTCCGTTCAGCAGAGCAAGTCATTTGCTGCTACGATGGTGATAGAGCGGGGCGTGATGCCGCTTGGCGTGCCCTTGAAAACGCGTTGCCTTATCTGGAAGATGGACGACAAATTAAGTTTATTTTCCTGCCCGATGGAGAAGATCCGGATACTTATATTCGTCAATATGGTAAAGAAAAGTTTGAAGAATATATTGATCAGCTTCAGCCCTCTCGACAGAATTCTTGTTCGCACATTTAAGTCCACTAAGTGGATTTTTCGACACAAGAAGGGCGAGGCAAATTAGTCGCACTGGCGGCGCCTTTTAATTCGTCAAATTCCTGGTGATATGTTGCGTCTATCATTGCGAAATATGTTGGCACTAAAAAGCTGGATCTTTTGATCAATCACAGCTTGAAACGTAATTCCAAATCAAATAGACAAAGCTGAACCCAAACCTAAAACGCCACAAAAAAACCATTAAGAAAAACGCCAATGCGTGTGGTGATTTCGCTGTTATTACAGAATTCACAATTAGTGAATCGTATTTCGGATATCGGTTTACAAGCCTTAAAGCATGAAGCGGGTTACGAATTACTCGAAAAATTGACCGCACTTTGTCGTGAACGAGAAGGTATTACAACAGGGCAAATCTTAGAATACTTTCGTGATACAGAATTCAGTAAGCCTCTTGAAATATTAGCCTCTTGGGATCATCTATTAGATGACTTAGAAATCATTAATGCATTCCTCTCAAAAACTATCGTCGATTGAATATTCAGCGATTGAACGTGACATTGAAATGCTGATTGCAAAAAGAAAGGGCGGAAGGATTAACGGATCAAGAACGAGCAATTTTAGTGAATTTGCTCAAGGGAAAAGAAGAGCAGAAAAAACAGTTAGTTAATCCGTCATAACAATGGTAAAATCTCCTGTTCAAAACAAGGGCTTTTATCTTCCAAAAATAACGCAAAACGGGAATAAAAATCGAACAAAATCAACAATCTACCGCAGAGCAATATTCAGAACAAATTGAACAGCTTATGGAATTAGGTCGTACGCAAGGTTATTTAACCTATGCGAGATTAATGACTTGCTTCCGGAAGATGTAAATCGATCCGGAATATTACGACATGTTGTTGCAAACTTTACAGCATGATGCTGGTATTCCGGTTCTTGATGAAGCGCCGGAGTGACGACTGATGCTGAATGACACGATTCCAGATGAAGATGCTGTGGAAGAAGCAACGCAGATTTTGTCAAATGTAGAATCTGAAATCGGTCGTACAACAGATCCTGTGCGTATGTATATGCGTGAAATGGGGACTGTTGATCTTCTTACCCGTGAAGATGAAATCAGCATTGCAAAACGTATTGAAGAAGGATTGATGAAGTTCAAACCGCGATTGCAGCATACCCAGAAGCGTTAACTGAATTATTAGATCATTATGACCAAGTTGAAGCGGGTAATTATCGTTTAGCTGATTTAATCACAGGCTTTGTTGACCCCAATATTGCTGAAGAGGAAACGGCAAATATTGATGAGCATTTTGCCGGTGAAGATGAAAGTGCTGAATCTACTGTAGATGTTGATGATGAGAGCGATGAGAAGATGAGTGATAGCAGTTCAAGCTCAGATGACAGTGATTCAGATAACAGCATCGATCCCTGAAGTGGCGCGTGAAAGATTTGCGGCATTAAGAGAGCAACATACCAAAACCTTGGCAACCATTGCAAAACACGGGCGTAGCGGTAAACATGCAAAAGATCAAATTGCTCAACTTGTAGATATTTTAAACAATTCCGTTTAGTGCCAAAACAATTTGATGTACTTGTTTTATCAATCGAAAGAACATGATGAAAGCATGTACGTGCAGAAGAGCGTCAACTACAAAAAGTAGCTATTAGTTGATATCGCAGGTATGCCAAAAAGATGAATTTGAGGCACTGATTGTTGCGAATGGCAGCAGTGATGCATGGGTAGCAAAAGCATTTTAAAATCAACAAAAAAGCTGGGCAAAACGCTTACCAAAAATATGAAGAGCGTATTCGTTTATCTTTAGATAACCTAGCGAATATTGAGTCAACATACGAATCTCACCATCCAACAAATGCGGAGATTTGTGATGCGGTATCTCGTGGTGAACAAAAAGCTCGCCGTGCGAAAAAAGAAATGGTTGAAGCTAACTTACGTTTAGTGATTTCTATTGCGAAAAAATATACTAACCGTGGTTTACAATTCTTGGATTTAATTCAAGAAGGGAATATCGGTTTGATGAAAGCAGTAGATAAATTTGAATACCGTCGTGGTTATAAATTCTCTACCTATGCAACTTGGTGGATCCGTCAGGCAATTACTCGTTCGATTGCGGATCGAGCGCGTACAATCCGTATCCCGGTTCATATGATTGAAACGATTAACAAATTAAAATCGTATTTTCGTCAAATGTTACAAGAAATGGGCCGTGAGGCGACACCAGAAGAGCTTGCTGAACGCATGGGGATGCCAGAAGATAAAATCCGTAAAGTGCTTAAAATTGCGAAAGAACCTATTTCTATGGAGACTCCAATCGGTGATGACGATGATTCACACTTAGGCGACTTCATCGAGGATTCAACCCTTGAGTTACCATTAGATTCTGCAACTGCACAAAGCTTGAAAGTAGCGACTCATGAAGTGTTAGAAGGTTTAACACCGTCGGAAGCCAAAGTATTACGTATGCGTTTGGTATTGATATGAATACCGACCACACGCTTGAAGAAGTCGGTAAACAATTTGATGTAACCCGTGAGCGTATTCGTCAGATTGAAGCGAAAGCATTGCGTAAATTACGTCATCCAAGCCGCTCAGAAACCTTAAGAAGTTTCTTAGATGAGTAATTATTCATTCATGTAAAAAATAAAGGGCAGAAATATTGGCCTTTTTATTTGATTACATTTTACTATTTACCAAAAACACATTCCCTTAAAAATACGCGCTTTCATCATTTAAAAAAACAAGGAACTTTATGGAAGAATCTCAAGAACTTGAAAAACTGCCCCGCGTAGTGACTGGTGTATTAAAAGTGATATTAAGTTTTTCACTTATTGCTTTGGCTGTTGTATTGATTATTGCTTTAGCTAAAATCACCTATACCCTTGCAATTATGGTATTTAATACGTCAAGCGTAGTGCCTTATGATGTTGCTGAACAAGCCGTGATGTTTTTCTTATATTTCGGTTTTATTGGTCTTATTGTGCAATATTTTAAAAGTGGCTATCACTTTCCTTTGCGATATTTTATTTATGCGGGGATTACCGCCATGTTGCGCCTGATCATTGTGAATCATGAAAGTTCAGTTGATACTATCTTATTCGCAGGCGCAATTTTAATTATGGTTATTGCACTTTGTTTAGTGTTGTATTCCAATAAAAATTAAAATTTAAAAAGTGCGGTCATTTTGACCGAGGTTTTGGAATGGATTATTCCGGTACAATCCATTCCACTGTCCAACTTCCCGTACCTTCCGGGACGAGTGTTTGAGTCAAATAAGGCAAAATAGCTTTCATTTGCTGTTCTAATTGCCAAGGTGGATTAATCACCACCATTCCACTTGCGGTCATACCACGTTGATCGCTATCAGGGGCGAACTGCTAGTTCAATTTTTCAAATATTTTGCGAATTCCCGTTGCTTCTAATCCTTTAAAAATGCATTTTGTTTGTTGGCGTAGAACCACTGGATACCAAATGGCATAAGTACCTGTTGCAAAGCGTTTATAACCTTCTTCGATCGCTTTCACCACCAAATCATAATCTTCTTTTTAATTCATAAGGCGGATCAATGAGCACCAAGCCTCTGCGCTCTTTGGGAGGAAGCGTCGCTTTGAGTTGTTGGAAACCATTTTCTGATTTTGTCGTGATATTCTTGAATTCTTTAAAGTTATTCCGCAATAATGGAAAATCACTCGGATGTAATTCGCAGTTTGTAACGCCTGATCGCAATCATGTTTTAGATTACCAAACCTAATACGTAAACGCATTGGACCGTCACAACGATCAGGTGAGTTTTTCGTCAGGTTGCCAAGTGGTTGTCCTGGTGAATGGAGATAGGACTCATCTTTGCAATACGCTTGAAAAAGTGGGTTAAACCTTTTTCTAATGCCGCAGCATAAACTAAATGGTTGTTTAACTCGAAGAACCCACTTTGCACTAAAGATTGGCTGCATGGTTAAATTTACTTGTGTTCGTAACTCACCACCTTACCCACTATGTAACCTCTCAATTGGCAGCGTCATTCTCTGAGTTTAATGAAAACCATCGCAGAGTTAGGCTGCTGAATTTGGGCTCTAACACTCCACTCGCCACCGTTAATCAGCGTTTACGAATCCAAATCGTCTGCGCCCACCTTTAACGGGTGATTTTACCAGCCCACCGCATTTGTCATCGAAGAAAGCGCTCATCGTTTCATTATTAGCGTGCAATTCCGCGCCATTTTTACCCAAATGCGGTTACCGCTGCAGGAAGGTAAAAAGGTTCTGAATCAGGTAATCAAGAAAAGCGACAAATGCGCCTCGCTATCCCACATACAGCCTCACCTCCATAGTGGCGCGCCACCACGCCAGCCATGACGTATTGTTAACATAATCGATCGCTATTACGCACGGCTTTTGTGCTTCCGCTTTCTGATCTTTGACAGTGCTAGCGTGAAGATTTCTGTAACCCTTTGTGGTGTAGCATCTTCTTCACCAAAACATGTTTCAATACCATTTCTTGACGAACCATTTCAGTCACATAGTCTGCACGTGGATCAAATTTTGCACCGTGATAACTTGCTACGATTGGCCTCTTTGATGGCTGCACTGGCATATCTGCTGCTTTGCGATTTCTGTGTTTCATCCAACATGCGGCCCAATACCACATTATATGGGCGTTCTCAGCACGTTTTGGTGAATATAATGGGTTCATTGTTGAAGGTGCTTTTGCAAGCTCCGCAATCACAGCCATTCTCAGAGAGCGTTAATTCATTCCAAGTGGCAAAGTAGGGCTCTGAAATGCAGCGCTGCGATGACATCATAAGTAACGATAGCCCAAGAAAATTTTATTCAAATAAAGCTCTAAAAATTTCCTGTTTGCTCTAGGTATTTTCTAATTTCAATCGCTATCTACCGCTGTCACGTACTTTACGAATAAAGTCTCTGGGGTTAAGCTAGCTAGCACGCGCAAGCTGTTGTGTAACAGTGCCTCTGCACCTTGGAGAGGTCTTCCACCATTGCTGACTCGCAACATATACCGCATCGGGCAATACCAATTCGGGTCTAAACCATGATGGCTTCGGCAAAACGACTATCTTCCGCTGGCTAAGAAGGCATCTGCAAACGTTGAGGCACATTTTCTAATTTCACAGGAATGCGGCGTTGCTCACCCACTTCACCGATTAATTTTCCATCCGCCGTATAGATTTGCATTGGTTGCTGCATCAACGGTTTTATGCTTTCACCGACGGTAAGGAGGATTTCTTAAGGAAAATAAAGACTCCACCGTGGCACTAATCCCAGTGCATACATACTGTAAATAGGGTAATCACATTACACCCTTTTGGTGATCCGCATCGTAAAATTCTCTCTCTGGCTCTAATGAATATTCAAAAATCAAAAATTGTGGGATTTTGGCTGCACAAGTATAAAAGATTAACTCCCTTTAAAGAATAGGAAAGAAATATGGGAATTGCCAATCGAAAGTCAGCACAACAAATTGGTGTGAGCAAACAAACTAAGATACCCTATTTTGTTTGGCATAGATGAATTACACAAAGTTCAATCTATTTGTTTAAATATGCAACAAAAAGATATTTCTCCCAGTTATTGCCTCATGCGCATACACAGTCATCGCTATTTTATTGGCGCCATCGCCCCACTTAACTTGGTCTAAAAACGTCATTCTACCACAAACACTAATGCCGCAGGAATGTGAACAACATCGTCGTTTTATTTTTGCAAAAGAATTACCGATTCCTTTTGATGAATTATGGTTTGATTATCTTACCACGCCATTAAAACAAGGCTTTTCGTTTGATATAACTAAGGATTGACAAGAAAGCGCCAATGCAGAATTGGCAAAAATATTTACCGTTAAAATTGACCGCAATTTTGATTTACTGAATCACAGTATTTTACGCATTTTATGCTAATTTTAGGTCAAGAGCTGATTAACACCTATGATATCAAGATCACCATGATAGTCCCGCCGTTTGTGAACGCTTACAACAACGACAAGTTTTGTAAATCTCAAGGAGGTTTATCTGAACTTTATCAACAATTTACCCAACGCTTCTGAAACGATAGAACAGGTTTATGTGTATCAAACGCCCGATATGTTGAATTCATCACTACAATCGAATTACAGCCTAAGGATTGGCAGCGTATCGAAACAGATTTTCCTTTTCATTGCTTTTAGGTAATGCACTTTGGCAAAACTGATTTAAAGCTAGTGGATTTATCTTTTAAAACCACCCGCACTTTTGCCTTTTAGTTAATCGGGAGAGTGTGATGTTTAGCCTTAATTTATTGCCTTGGCGCTTTAGAATAACATCAAAAGGCCTTTCGTCGTTTTATGTAGGCAAGGTTTTATTTCGCTTAGCTTGGTTCAGTTTTTGATTGCTGCTGATTGAACCAATTCAATGAACAACAAGCGCAAACCCTAAACTGATACAAAAGAAAACTGACACAAATAACTCATCAAGTCCATCTGAAATCGCATTCAGGTTCAGCAACTACAAAGAAGTCTGAAAGAAAATGAATGAGTTGACAGAAATGGATACGAAATATGTATCGAATGCTTAATTTATTAACTGAGCTGCCATTACAACAAGGCGAGTTAGATGAATTTTACACTCAATGCGAAGCAAATTGTCCTTTCAGGCATGACAGAAAGCCAACAAGAGTTTGAGGAGATACATCAATTTCTCAAACGCCATTTTACAGAGGTTAACTTAACTAAGTTTCAGCCAGTGCAACAGCAGTTATCAATTTGATATTCATTTATCGGAGTCTGTGCAATGAGGAACTTTATCAATGAGCTTGTTCAGTGCACAAAGTTGGTTTGGGAGATGGGTTTGATTACCTCAATGGTCCATGCTGCCGTTTTTGGTTGAGTGCATTAGCGGTCATCTTTTACCCTGTTTTTCGTTGCTGGTGCTAGCAACGAACGACATCGACTTGACGAAATTGAGTTTTGCAGCAGCAAGAGGGATAAACAGGAAAAAGATTTTACAAACCTTAAGGAAAAAGTCAGACAGCTGACAACTTTCCAGAATTAGCTAATCTGTGTTGCCGATTAATCAGCATGTACAGGCGTTGTTAAATGGGCGACTCTGAGCGTTAGATTTATGTTGGGATTTTTCTCAATATACGTTGTTGAATTTGTCATTGCAAGGCTATTTTGTCAATTTGCATGCAATTTTGACCGCACTTTTAAACGATGTTACTACACTTTCTTTTAACTCAATTAAACATTGAGAAATTAGATGAAGAGGAAAATGCTTTCTATTACATGTGGAGTTAATTTTCCAACTAAATAGTGACAAACAATGAAAAGCTTTTCTTAATCTTGATAGCGTCTGTATCAGCATTTTCACAAGATCCTTTGATCGTAAAACAAAGAGAACAAACCGAATATCCAAAAGAGGGCTCACCTCACCGCCGGTGTCGGCTTGCGTATACCCGGAGCCGAGACTGGCGGAGGAACGCCCATTGTCTCAGCTACATGTTGTGGAGTCGTGCAACATGGAAAACAGGCAGAAGTGTTATTTAATGACGATGGGCATATTCTGTCTGTTCAAGTCGCGGCAGAGGATTGGAAAAGAAGGCTATTTAATCGAAAAGTGAGTAAAAACAGCGTGGCGCTTCAAAGTTATAAATCAGGCAATGTGAACAAACGACTCAATCATAACGAGATTTTAAAATGATAAAGCAGAAAATAAAACAAAGTGCGGTCAGTTTTTAATGTGTTTTTGATCCTATGGACAACCTACTCAGCGGCAGAAAATCGCGTATTTTCACTTCGCTTAAAAACAAGCGCCAATGGTAGCAACCTCCAGCAACTTGCTCTTGGAGCAAAATGCCAATTTAATGATTGATGATGAGTTAGAAGGAACGCTTTCATTACAATTAGATAACGTAGATTTTGATCGTTTATTGCGTTCTGTAGCAAAATCAAAGGGCTCTTTATCAAGAAAAATGGTATTTATTATTTGCGTAGTTTTCTCAACATGGAACAATATGCAGAGAAAATGACAGAACCTATGGCGATTAGTGGAAAGTTTGCTCTAGTGAAACACCACTCGTGAGTACAACGATTAAACTGCATTTTTGCCAAGGCCTCTGATGTGATGAAATCTTTAACAACTGGTAGTGGTTCTTTGCTTTTCACCCTAGCGGCACAATTACATTTGATGATCGAAGCAATGTGTTACTGATCCAGGATGATGCACGTTCTGTCAAAAAATATTAAAAATTGATTGCAGAGCTGGATAAACCCATTGAGCAATTGTCATTGAAGCACGTATTGTGACGATTACCGATGAAAGCCTCAAGAATTAGGTGTGCGTTGGGGTATTTTTAATCCTACTGAGGCTGCACATCGAGTAAGTGGAAGTCTAGATGCGAATGGCTTTTAGTAATATCAGTGATAATTTAAAACGTGAATTTTTGCGACAACGGTCACGCCGGCTCGGCTCATTAGCACTTCAAGTGGCTAAAATTAATGGCCGATTATTAGACTTAGAATTAACCGCACTTGAACGTGAAAATAACGTAGAAATTATTGAAAGCCCTCGCTTACTTACGACCAACAAGAAAAGTGCAAGCATCAAACAAGGGACAGAAATTCCTTATGTGGTGACGAATGGGAAAAATGATACACAGTCAGTAGAGTTTCGTGAGGCTGTCTTAGGATTGGAAGTCACGCCGCATATTTCTAAGGATAATAATATCTTATTGGATTTATTAGTGAGTCAAAATTCCCCGGGAAATCGTGTGGCTTACGGGCAAAATGAAGTCGTATCCATTGATAAACAAGAAATTAATACGCAAGTGTTTGCTAAAGATGGGGAAACGATTGTATTGGGTGGTGTATTCCACGATACGATCACGAAAGGTGTCGATAAAGTACCATTATTGGGCGATATCCCAGGTATTAAGCGCTTATTTAGTAAGGAAAGTGAACGTCATCAAAAGCGAGAGCTTGTGATTTTTGTGACACCTCATATTTTAAAACAAGGTGAAAGAATGGAAATGGCTAAGAAAGAAAAACATTTCAAGCAAATTGAAAAAGTGAAAAAATAAAGTGCGGTCAATTTCTCTCATGTTTTCTTATCAATTTAGCTGTGTGCATTGCAAGCGATCTATTCATCTTGGTCGAAATGGATTGTGAGTCGATGCCAAAAGAAAGTTAAAACTTTTCCTCTTATTGTGGGCGATGTGGTTCCCCTTGCAGCATTATGCAATGGGCTGCGGACATTGTTTGAAAAATGAACTCGCTTTGGGATCGTATCGTGATTATTGAGCATTACCTCGAACCGCTTTCTTTCACTTATTCATCGTTTTTAAATTCCAAAAACAGTTTTTGGTTAGATCGGAGTTTATCGCGTTTGCTTTATCTTGCGGTGCGAGAGGCGAGACGAACACATAGGCTCTCTCGCCACAGGCGATTATCCCCGTACCGTTATATCATTTTCGACAATGGTATCGGGGTTATAATCAGGCTGATTTATTAGCCAACTGGTTAAGTCGTTGCGTGATGTGCCTAATTGTAATCATGTGGTGAAACGGATTAAAACATACCACACTCAGCGAGGTTTAACCGCGAAAGATCGACGACACAATCTTAAAAATGCTTTTACAGTGAATACCAAAAAGCCTTTTCTCTATGAACGCGTTGCTTTGGTAGATGATGTGATTACAACAGGCTCGACGTTAGCAGAAATAGCCAAACAGCTTCGAAAAATTAGGTGTAAAAGAAATACAAGTGTGGGGCTTTAAGGAGAGCCTAAATTTTTTTAAAGATAGGATTTATCTATATCTATAAAAATAGGGAATAAATGTAGATTGCCGTATAGGGAGTATCATTCCTGATATATTGCATCAAGTATTAGGACTGTATTTATGGAACAAATTTTTATTTCAGATGCTGCACAAGCACATTTTCGGAAACTTTTAGATACACAAGAAGAAGGTACAAATATTCGTATTTTTGTCGTGAATCCGGGTACGCCAGGAGCAGAATGTGGCGTGTCTTATTGCCCGCCAAATTCAGTTGAAGCGACTGATACTGAAATGAAATACGATACGTTCTCTGCATTTGTAGATGAAATCAGCTTTACCGTTTTTAGAAGATGCGGAAATTGATTATGTAACAGAAGAGCTCGGTGCTCAACTGACTTTAAAAGCGCCTAACGCAAAAATGCGTAAAGTCGCGGATGATGCGCCTTTAATTGAGCGCGTAGAGTACGTGATCCAAACACAAATCAACCCACAATTAGCCAGCCATGGCGGTAAAATCACGCTAATTGAAATTACCGATGACGGTTATGCAGTTCTACAATTCGGTGGTGGCTGTAACGGTTGTTCAATGGTTGATGTCACCTTAAAAGATGGTGTAGAGAAACAATTGGTCTGCTACTTTTCCCAAATGAACTAAAAAGGCGCACGAGACGTAACAGAACACCAACGTGGTGAACATTCTTATTATTAGAATAGAAGATAAAAAGGGCGATTATTCGCCCTTTTATTTTTAAGCAGCAGACAATTTTCTGTAACAACTCATCCATGGCCCGATATCCTAGCGCTTCTGCTAAATGAGATTGTTGTATTTTTCGCCACTTTAAATCAGCAATTGTGCGTGAGACTTTTAAAATCCGATGATGCTCAATGGAAAGTCCCGCTTATTGAGGCATTCTCAGGAATAATGCATCTTTATCTTGCAAATTTACAGTCTCGTCTTAATTTCTTTGCTTGAAAGATATGGCATTGATTTTACCAGCTCGAGCAAGTTGAATTTCCCCTCACTTTCAACACTTTTTCTCGTACTTGCTTGGCTTGTCTCACCTCTATCCCCTGTATTCTGTGTTAAACCCACCGTGGCAGAAGAGGGACTTCAATAGATAACATCAGCGATTCAAAAACGGTCCTGAAAAGTCGGTTTAAATAACGCATCACTTGCTGCGGTGAGGCGATTATGTGTTCCAGTATAATGACCCGTTGGACTTGGATTCATCGCGGCAACGAGTTGAAAGCGAGCGGGAATTGATTGCATTGGCACGCGAAATAATAATTTCTCCACTTTTCTAATGGGCTGGCGAAGCGCATCTAGCACTTTACGCTCAAACTCAGGTAGCTCATCGGGCGAAAAGTACACGCATTATGTGCGAGCGATATTTCGCCTGGTTTGGGAATGGTCTCCTCCACCATAGCAGGTAATGAGGGCACTCAGATGTGGCGCTCGGAACGGGCGTTGTTTCCAGTTATGAAAATTTAATTCATTTTGCAGCTAAGCTCGTAACTGAAGCCGTTTCAACCGCTTCTAAATCGGTCATGGCTCCAGGAGCACTGCAGTGAGACGACTTTGGCCAACATGGTTTTTACCTGTCCCAGGAGGTCCTAAAAGAGTAGGATTATGCTGGACCAGCTGCCGCCATTGTCAGTGTCGTTTGGTATGTTGCTGACCAACAATATTTGTCAAATCTAAGTGATTTTTAGCTGAAAATCCGACAGCACTTTCTTGTGCGAGTAATGAGGCCAAAGGTAATTTTTCTTGATTATTTAAGAATTGCATGACTTCCAAAAGGTTTTAGCGAAATAAGTCTCTTTGCTCTGATACAAGTGAAGCTTCATTGGCATTTTGATAAGCGACAATGGGGCTCGTTTTGCTTTTGTGCCGCTACTAGGGGGAATCACGCCGCACGCCACGTAATCTACTGTGCCAATGCGAGCTCGCCAATGAATTCAAACTGTTTTTAAAACGGCCGCCATCAAGTTGATTCCGATGCAGCTAAAATACTGATTGCAATAGGTAACCAAATCGTCCCCTCTTTGGGTAAACTGGCTGGTCAAGGTTGACGGTGATGCGGTTTAGCAGGATATTTGAACTGGCATTCATTAATGCACTTCGACACGATCTTGTGCTTCTTTACGGTCGGGTAGACCAACTAAGGTAAATCCAGGCTTCCGTTGCTTATGTACCTCAATGGTAACAAGAGGGGCTTGTACACCATTGATGCACGGCTGTAAACAATAGCAAGAGACATTCAGATTCCTTAAAGTGCGGTTAAAATAATTAGATTGGCATTAGAAAAAGCACAGAATGAAAAGCATACATTCTGTGCTAGTGATCTTGATCGCAGAAATTACTTTTCTGATAAAAATTACGAAAAAGCGGCGCAAACCAACTATCTAATTTGGCAGCCACCTATCAATGCCAATTTTGTTTTGTGCAGAAAAGGCCCCAACCTGAATATCACCTTGAAGGGTAAAATCGCTTCACGTACCATTTTTGACCTGTTTGCTACGCGCACTTTGACTGAGTTTATCCGCTTTAGTTAAAAGTAACATGACTGGTAAATCAGCAGAAACCGCCCACTGGATCATTTTCGTTGATCGAGATCTTTCAACGGATGACGAATATCCATCAGAACAACAAGCCTCGCCTAAACATCCCAAGTGTTTTTGCAAATATTCTCCGAGGGATTTTTGCCATCTCAATTTTCTATTTTCTCAGGAACGGCAGTATAACCATAGCCAGGTAAGTCTACCAGTTTACAATTCGGCTCTACCTCAAAAAGATTGATGAGCTCAGTACGACCAGGTGTTTTAGAAGTTCTGGCTGCTTTTTGATTGGTTAACGCATTAAGTGCGGCTGATTTTCCGGCATTTGAGCGTCCCGCAAAAGCGATTTCAATTCCAGTATCTTCTGGATGGAACGAATATTTCGAGCGCTCGTAAGAAAATGCGTTTTTATGATAATTCAGTTTAATTTCAGACATATGGTTCCTTTTCTATCAATTGCCCCAGCATATCACAAATAGAAAAATTGCTGAAATTATGAGGAGAATGCGCGCTTTGTGTGATGAAAAGCCCCTTTAATTATATTAACAACTATGGAATCTCAAGAGAAGCAAGACGCTGGCCAAAAAGCGGGAGGCCGTTTATCCCGATAGACCTGGGCGTTCTTATGTGCTTAAGCGCCCACGTTATCGTCTTCGTGCTTTTTACTACTGTGGATTAATTGCTCAATTTGAGCAATTTATTAAACAGCATCCTTTTTCTTGTGAAATTATTAAATGAACATGCAGATTATAGCTATCCATTAGTTCATCGTTTTTAGATAAACGTTTTAACAGTAAACAGCGTTTCCAAGCTATCTGCGATAATCTACTTTTTACCTGAAAAACTGACCGCACTTTCAGCACCCATTTATAAAACGCCATTAAGTTTTGGTGAGGTAATTCCTGATTTTGAGATGATATTGTCGATGACTACGCACCAACCGATGGAAGGTTATTGGGTTCTGGAGTTATGGCATAAACCACGTAATGAAATTAGTGCATTTGCTTACTTTTGCTAAACCTGATGAGGCATTGCTTATTTCTGTTGTGCAGGGGGCCCAATTCTGAGGTTCTAAAGAGATGGTGAAGCAACTCACAAAAACGTGCCATGGTTTACGTCCTGCTTATTTGATGGTGGAAACGATGGAAACGACGAAAAGCGCTGGGTTTAAGATTATTGGGCATTCCACAAAAATATCAAAATAAATCACGTTTTTATTCAAAGTCTTCATTATGTTGTAGATTTATGATGCGATTTTTGCTGAATCAGGTGGACAGTTGAAAGATTATTGGGAATTGCCTTTAGAAATAGATAGAAACCCTTGATGATGTGCCGAGTAAAAGGCTCCATGTATCGCAAGGTTATGCGATGTTAGATGATTTGGCTAAAGTAATCGAAGAAACGTTAGGATTAGAAGTCAAAAAGTGCGGTGAATTTTGACCGCACTTTTTGTTTTATAAGATTTTCAACAAGCCACAAAATGGCTGTTAGTTTTGCTGGTTAAAGGTGGTTTTTGCTCGCACAATTTTCATCAGCTGTAGGCAGCGAGCACTGAACCGTGACGGCGGATTAATTCGAGAAGGCAAATCACCTTCAAGTAATTCGATGGATTTATTGCGTTCCACTTTGGATCGGAATCGGAACTCGCAGACATTAAGGCTTTGGTATATGGATGTTTGGTATTGCTATATACTCATCACTGCCTCAATTCCATGGCATTGCTTCAAATACATCACCAACACACGGTCAGAGAATGTGTTTTACCACCGCCAAATCATGAGCGATGAAAATTAAGGGAAAGCCCCTACTTTCTTTTTGGTAGGGGATTTCAATAAATTTACCACTTGAGCCTGAATCGACACATCTAACGCAGAAACGGGCTCATCACAAATGATCATTTTCGGCCCAATGATTAACGCGCGAGCGATACCGATACGCTGACATTGGCCACCCGAAAACTCATGTGATAGCGGTTAACTGGTTGTAAAGCCTGACTTTCAACATCATTGCTTGCACTTCTTTTTCTTTCACTCTGCAGCACTTAAGTGCGGTTGGTAGATCTTTAATGGCTCAGCAATGATTTGCCAATATTCATTCGCGGATTGAGAGGCGAGCGGGTCTTGGAAAAATCATTTTGAAGGTTCTTTACGCGTTTCTTCTGCCCATTGTTTTGCTGATTGCTCGTAAATTTTACCGCCACAAGATTTCTCTCACCGCTTCGACTAAACCGATAATAGCGCGCATGTGGATTTACCGCAACCGGATTCACCCACTACGCCGAGGGTTTCACCTGCGCAAAGTGAAAGACACATCCTTCACCGCTGGTTTGTGGTCTAGCGAAGAAAAGGGATTTATGTATTTTAATTTTAAAACTGACGCCCAAGTGATTGACTCAAGGAGTAATTTTTGTTGTTTGAGACTGTCATAGCAATTTCCGCGGGTAACCAACAATTACGTAATTGACCATGATTAAATGTAGCCGCTTCGGCGCAGTTTTGGCATTGTTCAGCAGCAAATTGGCAACGAGGTGAGAATGACAACCTTTGGCAAATGCAAAATGTGGGTGGATTGCCAGAATGGTTACCAAGTGTTCTTCATTGCTGTCTAAGCGAGGAATCGCATCCATTAAGCCAATGGAATAAGGATGAGTCGGATGATAGAAAATTTGTTCCGCTGTGCCGTATTCCATGGTTCGTCCACATACATCACCATGACTTGATCGCAGATACCCGCCACTACGCCAAGACTGCGGTAATCATAATAATCGCAGTATTAAAATTCACCGTCGAACTCATTTAATACAAGGTTATGATTTGTGCTCGAACGGTCACGTCCAAAGCAGTGGTTGGTTCACCTGCAATGAGTAGTTTTGGGCGGCATAATAAGGCCATAGCAATCATCACGCGTTGACGCATACCACCTGAAAATCTTCGTGCGGATACATACCCATGCGTTTTGGCTCGGCACTTTGAATCCGCATCTAACATTTCTCACAGATTCGGCAAAGGCAGTTTGTTTATCATAACCTTTGTGCACTGCAGCACCTAGCTGAAGGATGTTCACGGATTTTCATGTATGGGGCGTGGGAGTGATGTCATCGGATCTTGGAAAATCATGGAAATTTGCTCGGCGCGCGGATTTTATTCAATTCAGCATTCGGTAAATTAACTCACTTTACCTTCAAAACGCTGAACCTTCCACTTCACCGTTGGCTGCCATTGGAAACCCATTAAAGCAAAGGCTGTTTGTGACTTGCCTGAAACCACTTTCACCCACAATACGAGCGCTTTGCTGCATTCAGCGTGAAGCCGGTAGTCTCACTGCCGTGACGATGCCATCTGGTGTTTTGAAGCGAACGTAGAGATTTTACATCTAATAGCGATCTATTATCTGCTCCTATCTATCTTCGGATTATGCGCATCACGCAACCCATCACCGATAAAGCAAACAAATAGGGTAAGATAAAGGAAAAAAAATGCCGGGAAAATTATAACTGGCTAAGGAGATTCCATTTGCGCAGCTCCATCACTTAAGAGTGCACCGCCACCATTTGTTCTTGAGTTCCTTGCCTAAGAAGTTTAAGAATGATTCAAATAGAATTGTGAGCCCAGTACTCAAGCGAGGCATAAACTGCTACCAAGTTTGTCATATCTGAATAATGTTTCAGCGATTTATGACGAGGTACGCCAAACGATGGCGGTTTGACGAATTTTATTTTTAGGGCTGAGGGTCGTCCGGCGTACGATACGTGCAAGACCAAGCCAAGCAATGGCCCCTGATAGCGATAAAAATTAAGAAAAATGTTTTGGCCAAAAGGTCACCAATAAAAATCACGAAAGCCGAATGGAAATGAGCTGAGAATCTCAAAAGCGCATCATCAACATATCTGTTTACCGCCTACATAACCGGAAATCGCCCCATAAATTGGTGCTGATAGTCACGGAATGGAAGTTCAGCGATACTGACTAGTAATGAAATACGTCCACCGATAGCAGTACGTACCAAGGCTGCGACCTGAGGCATCTGTACTGAAGAAGTGATAGCCCATTGTTGGTGGGGAGCCTACTACATTCCAATGGTATTCTCTACAGGTAAAGGGAAGAACCATGGCGCTACGGTAATAAATACAATAATAAAATGCCAAAATAATTAGATTGCAAATGGCCGCTTTGTTGGTGGAAAAACGGCATTGCATCTTGGAAGTTAAGTAGATCGCGGCCTTCAGTTGCATTTCTTCAATACGGTCGGGCCACTTGTTCACAAACTGCATTTTCCGATTAATCGGCTGAGTACGATAATCCGTCATAACTTGTCCTTAATAACGAATTTCTTGATCGATGATGGCATATAAAATATCCACACCCATTAAATAAAAGAAGTTAATGTGCCCACTAAGATAGTGAGACTTAAAAACTAAAGAGTAATCGCGGTTCAATGCGCTGCCTATAAACACAACCCCATGCCAGGTAAACCAAATACGCTTGATGACCATTGCGCCAGTAATAATCCTCTTTACGAAAGCAGGGCCTAAATAGTAATCACAGGTAAAAGGCAGGGCGCAAAGCATGTTTTAAAATGATTCTCGACGTAGAAAGTCCTTACTTTATGGTACAGCAATGAAAGTTGGAATGCAGCATTAACCGCATGGAGCTGCGCAGCCGATACGTGCACCCGCAAATATAAGCGATAGTTAAGTGAGGCTACAGGTAAAATAATGCATATTGCTGAACCGCCATTCCAACCGCCCGCAGGTAAATCAACCAAATAAATGGCAAAAATCAGTACTAAGACTGGCGAAAACGAAGCTTGGCATAATGGACCCAAGCATCGAAAAGCCTATTAGAATATAACCCCAGCGGCTATTTTGATTGAGCGCGGCAAGCGTACCTGCCAACACCTAATACCACCGTAAAGTTACAGCCAGACCATCCCTAGTTTTAAGGAAATAGGAAGGCTGATGCGATTAAATCATTGACCGATTGATTCCTTTATATTTGAAAGAGGGGCCAAAATCGCTTTTGGAAAAGGTTTCCTCTCAAATAAAGGAAAGGCCATGTAATGGTTCATTTAAATGATACTCGCTTCCGATATTAACCATGACTTGGTGGATAAGCACGTTCTGATGTGAACGGGCCACCAGGGGGGCGAGACGCATCAGAAAGAAGGAAAGTAATCAAAACAAACAGCGTTGGTAAGGCTTCCAACAGCCGTTTAAAAAATAAATTTGAGCATAATAACTCCAACCAAATGGCGAAAAAGTGCGGTCAAAAACACTTTTAATCAATTTAAATACAAGCAACGAATTAATGTTTAATAATATAAAGATGTAAGGCAAATGTGATCTGTGATCTACTGAATAACCTTTTACGTAAGGTTTCACTAAGCGTGGATTCACAGTTGAAGATTGGTATCGATAACAAAATCTTTTGCAAGAATTTTCGGCTTTCGCGTATTTTGCACGTCCTTCCCGCATCCGTTGCAACATAAGATCTGTGCAATGCCTATCATATTCTGGGTTCGCGTATTTCATGGTATTGCAGCACTGAATTAGATAAGAAATAGTTGCCGAATGTTGCTGCTTGGCTGTAATCCGCATTCCATCCTTGCACGAGCCGCATCGTTCAATTCCACAAATACCGGACTATCAATGTAAGTTTTCCACTCTTGGTTTTCTAATTTCACATCAATTAAAACTTTGGTGTCTGCTTTCCATATTGGATGCTGCAGCAATAGCTACTTTTGTGGTTTTCATTGGCATTGTAAAGAATGCTGAACCAATTGATTCGCTTTGTTGCAACCAGCTCTCTTCTAAGAGTTTAATAGCCTTCCTTCATTACGCCAGCCAGGTTCTTTTGAATAAGCATGGTTGTTGAATGAGATGACCTTCCTTCGATGTAAGTTGGGGTAAACACGCAGGTTGGTGTTTGACCTGGCCCAATACTCATCGTGATCGCGATTACGATCAAGGATAAGTTCAAGGCTACGAATATTCCACGTTATCGTGCGGCGCTTTCGCGCCGTCAATCTATAGAATACGTTGTTAGTGGGTACGAGTAATGGCGGCATCACCTGGCAATTCTTTTTGCACGAAGGAATTGTTCTGGCGGTAAACCAGTAGCTCATTATGTCGAACCGCCCGCACGATAACGCGCCACATCAGTACCAGGGTTTCAATGGCGAGAATGTCGCACTATTGATTGCCGCTTTCACCGCCCAATAAAGCGGGTTACGTCTAAATTGATTTTCGTTAATGATGTGGTTGTTTCAGTTTATAGGCACCGTTACCCACATAGTCACCCATGCATCACCCAATCGACTATCGTGGTAATGGTATAAGGATCGGAATGTTAAACCGACTGCATAAGGCACTGGATTGGTTGACAGAACCACAAAAGTGTAATCATCTTTGCCGCTACACCCAATGTCTAGCCGGTTTTTCGCCGTCAATGACGTCTCTGCGCATTTCACTGTAAATAACTTAAGCTAACTTGCGTAAGGTGCGGCTGTTGCAGGATCCACTGGAAACGACGCCACGCAAACACGAAATCAGTGCGCGGTAACAGGATCGCCGTTTGACCATTTAGCATTTCTACGCAAATGGAATGTCCAAGTTTTAAAGTGCGGTGGTGTATTTCCCAGCTTACAGCCACACCTGGTTGGAAGTCACTTTCAGAGTCTGAGGTGACGCGCCTTTCCAAGTAATTGATAAGCAACGGCAGATTCTGGCACACCGTGCGTGTGGTCATCTTCGTGGTTCAGCCCCGTTATTGATGACGATGGCGCGTATGTCATCTAATTGCGTCTCCCGTCAGCACCCATGACCGCTTGAGCAGAATAGGAAAGAGCAAGCGCAATGCAGAGAAAGTAGTTTGTAAGCTGTATCGGAGCCTCCTGCCGCTAGGCGATATTTTATATAAAGGGTCTTCTTTCTTATTAGCTCAAAATTTGCGTAAAGATTGTAAGGCAAATTATTTAAAGAAAAATAACGCTTTTGTGGATTTAGATCTCTAAATCGCGATTCGCTAAAATGCATGGTACGAGGAGAGGGTAAACTAGAATGTGCTGGCTTCCCGTCTCGCAATATATCTCCCCGACGAATTACCTTTTAGCTTTCAATTATGCTGGTCGCAAGGCAGTTGAAATTCTAAACAACCATCGTATGCGAGAGGTTATGACACAACTCAGTTAGATTCACTTCGTAGTATGACCGTCGTCGCGGCTGATATGTGGCGATATTGATGGCAATTAAAAATACCAAATCGCAAGATGCAATGTCAAACCCATCTTTAATTTTAAGTGCTTTGGCACGCCGCACACATGCATTAATTGATGGTGAAGCGGTCAGCTTATGCCAAAAGCACAAAGTGCAGACAAAAGCGCCACACCCAATTGATGCCAGAAGAGAAATTAGCGGTAAACACCGGTTTAGGAAATTTTAAAATTGTCCCAGGACGTATTTCAACCGAAGTAGACGTCACGTCTTTCTTACGATACCTCAAGCAAACTCGCTGAAAAAGTTACGTGCAAACTTATCGCACTTTTATAATGCGGGCAGGCATCAAATGATCGTATCTTTGACTGCAAATTGCCTAACATGGTACAGGTATTCGTGCAGGAAATTCTTGAAAAAGAAGGTACGACTCGTAATCGCGAATCTATTATTCTCCGAAGGCACAGCTCGCATGTGCTGGCAGTGGTAGGTTTATTTAATTTCGCCATTCGTAGGTCGTATCTTAGACTGGTACATAAAGGCAAATACCGATAAAAGAATATGCGCGGCAGAAGACCCTGGTGTTATTTCTGTAACTAAAATTTATAACTACTACAAAGAATACGGTTGACAAAACAGTAGTATGGGTGTTTCAAGCTCATTGTCGGTGCAAATTATTGAATTAGCATGGCTGTGAATGCGTTTAACTATCGCCCTGGGCTTTACTCAAAGAATTACAAGAAAATTCAATCATGCACCTGTACGTAACCAGACTAAGCAAAGGTAGAAGTAAAAGCTGTTCCTCAACCATTAATCTGAAGCTGAATTCTACTGGCAAATATAACAGCGACGTAAGGATGGCTGTTGAGAAATTAGCAGAGGGATTCTGCAAATTTGCAGTAGAGACTACAGAAATTAGAAGCAATGCTTTCAGCAAAAAACTTTAATTTGATAGAGGAAAGTAAAGGTGAAGAAATAACCGCACTTTGTTTATAGGAACAAAAGATTTTTTGAAAACTTAAAAATACGATTTCCCAATAATGGCTAACAGGAAGAGTAACTGGTTTAAATAAATTCGAAGTTATCTTCGTTGGTTAGAATAAAAACAATTTTTGTAATAGGAAAGTGGAATGAAAAAGCACCTTTACTTGCGGTAGGTTTAATGGCAACGGTTTTAAGCAGGTTGTGCAAACCAAAAGCTGATGGAACGCAATGATAAATTAGAAGGTTTCAACCGTACGATGTCGATTTGAATCTATAAAGTCGCGGATCGTTGCGTGTTGGAACCAGCAGCAAAAGGCTGGCGTGATTACGTGCCGACACTGGTCACAAAAAGGTTTATCCAATGTGGCAAACAACTTGATGAGCTAAGAGCTTTGTAAACTGTTTATTAGAAGGTGAGCCGAAAAGTTTTGTTCACTTCAACTGTTTTTGGATTAACTCCAACCTTGGTATTGTGGTTTATTTGACTTTGCAAGTGCAAGTAAAGAAATTACAGGTTTATGATCTAACGTAGCTTTGGTGAACATTAAAATTTACGGTAGATGCAGGCTATATTGTATTACCTATCTATAATGCGACAACACTCGTCAATTAACGGGAGCAGAAGTTGATGCAGCTTATACCTATCCAGTTCTTGGAATTGGGTAGGTGGTCCGTGGTCACTTGTGAAATATTGTGCAAGCGGTAGATAAATTTGAAAACATTGGACCAAACTGAGTTGCTCAATCACACACAAGATCTCAGGTCACCTGAAGCTTATTATCGAATTTAGAACTTTAAAGTAAATGATGGCAAAGTGAAAGAAGGTTCACAGAAAGAACTGTCTGATGATGTTAAAAGAGATCGACTAATTGTAATACTTCTCTAATGTTAAAGGAAATATTACAATTAAAATCATCTGCGGCAGAAAGCCCTGCTGCAATCGGCCTCTTATGTTCGCTAAGCAGTAGATTTAGGTAATTTAGTTTTAACATCGGGACAAATTTCGTTAATCCAAGGGAATGTGAAGGGTTGAGGCTGTGGGCTCAAGCACAATCTTAGAGAATGTGAAAGGATTATTGAACAAGGGTTGACTGTGGGTGAGCTAGAAACTAATGTGTTTAGAAGATCTGAATGATTTTGCAGTAAATGTAGAGTGCCAGGTTCTTTAAAGAAAATAACTGTCCTACTTCCTGCACGTTCTTAGAAAGTTGAAGTAATACTACTAAAAGATGTAGGTGGGAAATCGCCAATTGCGGTAAGAAAATAACTTAAAGGGTATGTAAATCTGCAGATTTTTCTACAATATTTTACAAGAGCGAGATTATAATCCGTTTAAATTACGCTTAGCGAAATTTGGCTGGTGCTTGATCACCAAGTTCTGCCCAAGACCGTGGAATAAGAAAATAATCGTCTTAATAATTCTACGTAGATGGTAGTCAGAATAAGAATATTTCCTTGCTTCAAATTGAAGTCGTCCTAGTCTGAAAGATAACCTTTCGATGAGGTAAAATTAATCTGAGAAATCGGAGTGTATTCAGGGAGCTAAAAGTTGTGGCACAAAATCTTCAAGACAAATGAAGCAATTGTTGCTGAAGTAATGAAGCAGCCAGTACTTTCAGCAGTAATCGCGGATTCTCGGTAACTATGATAAAATGACTGAATTACGTAAAGCAGCTCGTAGTTGGTGTAACAATGCGCGTTGTTCAACATTTTTATTACGTCAGTACATGTACTGATTTGAATGCTTACAAGATACGTTTGTGGTCCAACACTTCATTTACCTTAATGAATGCCCAGGTGCAGCAGCACGTTTGTTCAAAGATTTTAAGTAAAGCAAATGATAGTTTGAAATTAAAGGTGCAGCCTTTGAAGGTAAGTGATCCAAGATGTTGAATTCTTAGCAACATTACCAACTTACGAAGAAGCAATTGCACGTTTAATGGGCACAATGAAAGAAGCTGCGGCAGGCAACTTGCCTGCACTTTGCGGGTATTACGCGACAAATTACGTAGCTAGCTTAATCACAAGTGTTTCTTTACTTCATTTAACTTTATTAATTTTAGGAATTGATTGGTTATGTCATTGACCAACGAACAAACTATTGGAAGCGATTGTTTAAATCCGTAATTGAAACTGGAATTAATCGCAGCGATGGAAGAAAATTCGGCGTTTCAGCAGCAGTAGTAGCTCCAGAAGGCAGCAGCGGCAGAAGAAAAACTGAATTCGATGTAGTTCTTATAGTTGGGTGCTAATAAAGTAGCAGTTAATAAAGCAGCATGTGGTAAATTGGTTTGGGCTAAGAAGTTAAAGATCAGTTGAATCTGCTCCAGCTAACTTGGGTAAAAGAAGGCATTTCTAAAGAAGAAGCTGAAGCACTTAAGAAAAAAGAATTAGAAGAAGTTGGTGCAAAAGTAGAAATCAAATAATTTTGATTACTTTGAGTGTCCTGTTTCAGGCTTAATATTGCGGTTTACTATCAGCTACTTTTGTTATCAAAACAGCACAAAACAGATAGGCATTTTCCGTTTAATGGTATCTGTTGCTCTACTAGTCTAACTATCGTTTTAATTTAAGTAGCCCACTACAGAAGTAAGGTTTAGAGGCAGTATCCGAATGGCGTCAATCGATATAAATGCGGTGCCAATCAATTTGGACTGCACTTTTTATATCAACTTTGTCCACTAAAATTTACAGAGGAAACCAATAATGTGGTTATCGTATACTGAGAAAAACGAATTCGTAAGACTCTGCAACCGCAAGTTTTAAACCCTATTTATTAAATTCAATCTAATTGATTCTTTTGATAACGGTTCAAAAGATCCTACAATAACAAGGCTTAGCTATGTATCTGTTCTGTTTTCCCAATCGTGGGCACAATGGTTATACAGAATTACAATATGTTGATTATCAGTTAAAGAGCCAGAATTTGATGTACGTGGAATGGCAAATTCGGTGGTTCAACTTATGCGGGTTTACGCAAAATTACGTTTAGTTATGATAAAGAATCTTCTACTACGCGCAGCCAAAGAGACATTAAAGAAAGCGAAGTATATATGGGTGTGAAACTTCCATTAACGACTGACAACGGTACCTTGTTATCAATGGTACTGAGCGCATTGCTCAATAATCACACCGTAGCCCGGGCGTATTCTTTGATTCTGACAAAGGTAAAACACACCTTCAGGTAAAGTGCTTATAACGCACGACTATCCTCACGTGGTTCTTGTTGATTGAATTGATCTCAAAAGATAACTTATATGCAAGGGTATTGACCGCCGTAAATTACTAAACTATTATTTTACGTGCGTTAGTTACACTGTTGAAGAAATCTTAAACTATTCTTCGACAAAGCATCTTTCGAAATCAAGGGCAATAAATTTTACCATGACATTAGTAAAGCAGAACGTCTACGGTGGTGAACGAGATTTGATATTAGCCAAATGGCAAAGTTTGTAGAACGCGGTCAGTCGTATCACAGCTCTGCCCATCAAAGCATTAGAAAAAGATAATGCAGATGTTGAAGTGCCAACTGAATATACCGCAGGTAAAGTTGCAGCGAAGATTATGTAGATCTGAATCTGGTGAAACTACTGCCCAGCAACAGATTTCGAAATTAGCGAAATTATCAAGCAGGCTATAAAGTGATCGGGAAATACTATTCACCAATGACTTAGATTACGGTCCATATCCTGAAACATTACGTGTTGATCCAACTTTACGATCGTGTAAGTGCATTATATGAAATCTTATCGTATGATGCGTCCAGGTGAACCACCTACACCAGAATCTTCGTAGTTATTATTCAATAACTTATTCTTCTGAGAACGTTGGTGATTTATCTGCAGGTCGCGAAGTTTAATCGCTCGTTGCATTCCTGAAGGCGAGGGTACGGGTATTTTAAGTAACGAGGATATCATTCGCGTGATGAAAAAACCCATCGATATCCGTAATGGTCGTGGTGAAGTGGATGGAGATGACCACTGGGTAACCGCCGATCTGGCTCAGTGGGTGAATGGCTGGAAACCAATTCCGTATTGGTTTAGTTCGTGTAGAGAGGTTAAAGAGCGTTTATCTTTAGGCGACGATGCGATCACGCCACAAGACTTCAATTAATCCAAAACCAATTTCGCGGGTAAGAAAGAATTCTTTTGTCTTTGCCAACTTCTGCAATCTGCAACTAAAATAACCCATTACTAAGCACACACAAACGTCGTATTTCGCATTAGGTCCAGGTGGTTTAACGCGTGAACGCGCAGGCTTTGAGGTTCGCGGATGCAAGCATAACACTCACTATGTAATGCTTGAACGTTCGAAACCCCTGGAAGGTCCAAACACGGTTTGATCAACTCACTGCGTTTGCTCGTACGAACGATTACGGCTCTTAGAAACCCCATATCAAAGTAGTGAATGGCCGGCAACTGAAGAAATCGAATACGCATTCGTAATTGATGAAGCAACCATCATTGCACACAAAGGAATCATCCCATGAGAATAATCGCTTTACAGATGCATTCGTTACTGCACGTAGAACGTAGAATTCATCTCTTTATAAACCAGAAGAAATTCACTATATGGATGTTTCAACTCAACAAGTGTAAATTGTATTGCAGCAAGATCTCATCTCTTAGAGTATGACGATGCTAACCGTGCCTTAATGGGTGCGGTTGGTAACGTCAAGCGGTTCCTACTTTACGTGCTGATGTCGTTGCGGGTAGCAGGTATGGAAACCAATCCACTTTGACTCAGGTGTGGCGGGTTGTCGCGAAACGTGGCGGTACTGTTCAATACGTTGATGCGTCTCGTATCGTTATCAAAGTAAATGAAGATGAAACTGTAGCTGGCGAAGTGGGTATTGATATTTATAACTTAATTAAATACACCCAGTTCTAACTCAAAAATACCTGTATCATCAACCAAATTCCTTTGTGAATTTAGGCGATCCAATTAACCGTGGTGAAGTATTAGCTGATGGTCCTTCAACAGACTTAGGTGAATTAAGATTAGGTCAGTTATCCGCGTGGTATCTATGCCTTGGAAATTGCTATAACTTTGAAGACCCAATGCTAGTTTCCTGAGCGTAGCAGGCTACAACAAGACTGTTTCACAACAATCCACATTCAAGAATTCATTCCGTGAAAAGGTGACACTAAATTAGGTTCTGAAGGAAACACTGCGGATATTCCAAACGTAGGTGAATCTGCATTACAAATTGGATGAATCAGATTGTTTATGGGTGCTGAAGTGGAAAGGTGGTAGACATCTTAATGGTAAAGTAACTCAAAGGCGAAATGCACCACACTAGAAGAAAATTGTTACGTAATCTTCGGTGAAAAGCATCTGATGTGAAAGACTTTCAATATGTGTGTACCAAACAGCGTAAGCGGTACTGCACTGACGTTCAAGTCTCACCCGTGATGGCGAAAAGACAAACGCATTAGAAATTGAAGAAATGCAGCAAAACAAGTTTAAGAAAGACCTTTCTGATGAATTAGAAATCTAGAAGCCGGCTTGTTTGTACGTAAATGCATTTATCACAGTAATTGATGCGGCCAATTAGGATAAATGGATCGTACCCAAATGTATAGGAAATAAACGCATTTCAGATGAAGAAAAACAAAACCAATTAGGAACAGCTTATTGAACAATATGAAGAATTACGCAAAGAGTTTGAACACAAACTGAAGCACAACGTAAGAAAATTATTGAAGGCGATGACCCTAAATTGTATGCAAGAAGTACAGTTTACCTTTGCGGTGAAACGTCACATCCAACTGGGTGGATAAAATGGCGGGTCGTCATGGCAATAAAGGTGTTATCTCAAAATCAACTTCTGTGGAAGGAGGCGCGTTACGGCGAAAACGGTCAACCAGTTGAAATCGTATTGAACCCACTGGGCGTACCTATCTCGTATGCGAACATCGGTCAGATCTGGAAACCCACTTAGGCTTACGGGCCAGCTAATGGCAGTGATTGTTAATGCGATGATCAAACAAAACAAGATGTTGAGAAACTCTCATGTATTATATGCAAAAAGCATACGACGAGTCACTGCGGCGCACAAAAAGTTGATTTAAGCACCTTTTATGATGACGAATTATGTTTAGTGAAAACCTACGTAGTTTACTGGTAGCAAACACCAGTATTAGCGGGTGCGGCTGGAGTGCGAAATCAAAGAAATGCTGAAACTTGGTGGCTTAACAACTTCCAGTCAGATATATATGATGGCTGCACAGTGAGAAATTGAGCGTCCAGTAAACCGGTAGGTTAGGTATGTATATGCTCAAATTGAACCACGAAGGATGACAAACGCATGCTCGTTCAACAGGTTCTTATAGTCTTGTTACTCAACAACCACTTGGTAAAGCAATCTGGTGGTCAACGTTTCTGAGATGGAGGCATGGGCACTCAGCTATATGGTGCTGCCAATTTACAAGAAATGTTAACTGTGAAATCCTGATGATGAACGGTCAGTATGAAGATGACATAAAACATCGTTGGCGGCAAACTACAAATGGATCCGTTGGCACACTGGAAACTTCAACAATTATGAAAGAAACTGTTCACTTGGTTTTGAATATCGAGTTAGACGAAGAGTAATCGATTAAACCTGTCTTCCCCTGTTCGCAGGGGAAGCAAAAGGAAGAAACGCCGGAAGGCGGTTAAAATAAATATTTGACTGCACTTTGAAACCCTTAACCTGACAGGAGACTATTTGTGAAAGACGAAGTTAAGTTTTTAAAAAGCACAATCAAAACGAGAGGAAGATTTTGATGTGGAAATTGGGTTAGCTCCAGACATGATCCGTTCTGTCATTTGTGAAGTTAAAACCCAAAACAATCAACTATCGTACGTTCCAAACCGAGCGTGACGGTCTTTTCTGTGTACGTATTTTCGGGCCAGTAAGATTACGAACAAGTTTATGCGGTAAATATAAACGCTTAAAAACACCGTGGGTGTGATTTGTGAAAAATGTGGTGTTGAAGTAACACAACCAAAGTGCGTCGTGAACGTATGGCTATATCGAATTGGAATGGTCCAGTTGCACACATTTGGTTCTAAAATCACTTCCCGTATCGGCTTTATTACGATATGCCATTACGGATATTGAACGTGTTTACTTTGAAATGTAAGAAGACGACCGAACCGGGTATGACCGATTTGGAACGTGATATTAACTGAAGAACAATTCGATGGAAGACCGTTGGCAAGATGAATTCGAAGGAAATGGGGGATGAAGCAATTCAAGATTTACTTAAAGGCATTGATTCGGAAGTAATGGCATCATGTGAAGAACATAAGAAACTAACTCTGAAAAACAAAATGAAATCAACAAACGCTTAAAATTATTAGAAGTTTCAAATAGTCTGGTAATAAACCAGAGTGGATGCAGATGACTGTATTATCAGTACTCCACCGATTGGCGTCCGTTAGTACCATTAGATGGTGGCTGTTTTGCAACGTCTTGATCGGAACGATTTTATATCGTCGCAGTGATCAACCGTAACAAACTGTTTAAATGTTTGTTAGATTTAATCGCACCAGATATTATCAGCAACGAAAACGTATGTTACAAGAATCTGCGCTGATGCGTTATTGATAATGGTCAGCCGGCTGCAAAAGTGATTACGACACCGAACTGTCGTCCATTAAAATCACGGTGATAAGGATCACAGTCAAGGTCGTTCTGTCAGCAACTTATTAGGTAAACGTGTTGACTATTCAGGCCGTTCTGTAATCACTGTGAGGTCCATACTTGCACTTTACACCAATGTGGTTTACTGAAGAAATGGCATTGGAATTATTCCGTCCGTTTATCTATGCAAAATTAGAAAGCCGTGGTTATGCAACCACACCAGCGGCTAAGAAATGGCTGAGCGTGAAGATGCGATCGTTTGGGATATCTTGGCAGAGGTTATTCGTGAGCACCTAACTTATTGAACTGTGCCAACACTTCACCGTTTAGGTATCCAAGCGTTTGAACCACTTCTTACCGAAGGTAAGTAATCCAGTTACACCTATACTTGCTTTGTGCGGCGTTCAACGGACTTCTGATGTGGTGACCAAATGGCGGTCTGGCTGTCCCATTAACACTTAGCGCATAGGCTCGTGCGTTAATGAGTGTCAACTCAACAACGTACTTCACCTGCAAACGGTGAATATCCAATTATCGTTCCATCGCTGCATCGTGTGTGTTGGCCCTACTATATGACCCGTGAAAAAGTAACGGTAAAGGCGGGAAGGTATGTTATTGCGATCCGCGCGAAGTTGAAAAAGCATATCGCACAGGTGCTATAGAGTTACTCGCGTTAAAGTACGTAATATTGAATATGGGAAAATGAAGCTGGCGGAATTCAGAGAAACCACATTAACCGACACCACTATCGGTCGTGCAATCTTATGGATGATCGCGCCGAAAGGCATGCCTTATTCATTGTTCAACTAAAACATTAGTGGTAAAAAGCAATTTAAAACCTTATCAATGAAGCGTATCGTCGTTTAGGTTTGAAAGAAGCGGTACGTTTACACCATATTATGTATACCGGTTTCGCTTTATGCTGCATACGTCTAGGTTCTTCAGGGTATCGATGATGATATGGTTGGTCCCAGAGAAAAATACGAAATTATTTCTGCAGCGGAAGAAGAAGTGGTCGAAATTCAAGAGCAGTTCCAATCTGGTCTTGTAACAGCCAGGAAACGTTATAACAAAGTCAATCGATATTTGGGCGGCGGCGAGATGAGCGCGTGGCGAAAGCGATGAGGAAAACTTATCCTGTGGGAAGAAGTTATCAACTGTGAAGGTAATCCTGAGAAACAAGCTTCCTTTCAACAGCATCTTTATGATGGCTAATTGCGCGTGGTTCTGCAGCCTGATTCGTCAGTTAGCAAGGTATGCGTGGTTTGATGGCTGTCCAGATGGTTCAACTATTGAAACCCCATCATAGCGAACTTCCGTGAAGGTTTGAACGTACTAGTACCTTCTTATTTCACCACGGTGCGCGTAAAGGTTTGGCGGATACTGTATTAAAACAAAAACTTCTGGTTACTTAACCTGTCGTTTAGCTAGATGGTGCACAAGACTTAGTGACGTTAAGATGACTGTGGTACGCACAAGGCTTAGCCATGACCCCATTAATGAAGGTGGTGATGAGAAAGTCTCCACTTCTGCGAATTAGTGTTAGTCGTGCTGTGGGCTGAAGATGTGTATGCTTGCGTACAGAAGAAGCCCGGATTGCTCGTAACACTTTAATAGACGAAAAACCGCATGCTGATGCAACCCATAGACAGCAGCAGTTCTGTTAAACCAGATACTGACTCGGTGTATGCGAAACGTCATGGTCGACTTAGCGCGGTCACCCCATCAATCAAGGTGAAGCAGTAGGTGCTATCGCTGCTCAATCTATCGGTGAGCCCAACACAGTTAACCATGCGTACGTTCCATACTGTGGTGTAGCCCAGCCGAAAGAATCTAGCGCATGTCCGAAAAAAAACAACGGCATTTCTTTTTGGCACCTACACGCGAATTTGTTGTGAATGACGAAGGTAAATTAGTTTTAACTTCGTAATACTGAATTAACCGTAACTGATGTATCTGGTCGTACGAAAAGAGCACTATAAAGTGCCTTACGGTACCGGTATTGAATAAAGCAGACGGTCATACACTTGTAGCAGTGAGAAACAGTGGCAAACTGATCCATACCATGCCAGCTGTTGGTTCCCTGGAGGTATCAGGTTTTGTGGAATGGCGATATCGTGGATGGTTTAACTGTAACCTCGTCAAATGGATGAATTAACGCCGGTCTCTTCTTCATCGTGGTATAAGACGTGGTGAATGTGCAACTGCAGGTAAAGATTTACGTCCAAATCAAATTATTGATGCAAAAGGTAACGATATCTTCTTACCTGAAACTGACGTTATTGCACAATACTTACCAGGTAAAGCAATTGTAAGTTTAGATGACGGCAGGTGAAGGAAAGGGTGAACCACTTGCACGTATTCCATAAGAATCTGTAGGTACAAAGATATTACTGGTGGTCTTCCATGCGTTGATTTATTCGAAGCCAAACTGAAAGAGCCTGCTATCTTGGTGGAAATTTTAGTATCAAAACTGGTAAAGAAAACCAAAGGTAAACGTCGTCACTAATCACCCCAACTGAAGGTGAAATCTACGAAGAAATGATTCCAAAATGGCCAGCTCAACGTATTTGAAGTGTGAGATGGTGAACGTGGTGACGTGATTTCGATGGTGCAGAGACTCCACACGATACCTTTACGTTTACGCGGTGTCGCCGTAACTGAATATATCGTGAATCTATGCAAGCAGTTTAACCGCCGTGGCAGTAAACACGATAAGCATACTAGTTACCGTACGTCAAACAATATGTAAAGCAGTTATCATGAAAGCTTATGGACAGCCAATTCCTCGCTGAGAACAAGTTGAAGTGGCTCATGAAAATTGCCAGGAACCGTAAACGTGAAGCGGAAGGTAAACCACCAGTTGAGTTCGAACGTGAACGCTTGGTATTACCGGTGCCGTCATTGGCGACAGAATCCTTCATTTCCTGCAGCATCATGTTCCAAGAAACTACCGCGTTGCATTACAGCGGCAGTGGCGGTAAACGTGATGAATTACGGCTTGGAAAGAGAACGTAATCGTAGGTCGTTTAACTTGCTGGTACTGGTTTTGCGCACGCCAAGTACGTCGTTAAAAAAACGTATTGTAGACGATGCTGTGATTAAATTGTTCAGTTGTCGATGAAGGTAATTGCTGATGAATTTGTGATGACAGCAGATGATGCAACAACTAACTTGAAAATGCTTAATATGGCAGATGATGCAGAGAATGCTAACGATAAAGAAAAACCTGAGCTTAGGCTCGGGTTTTTTTATTATTCAATAGCAGCAAGTACAGTTTTAATGAATTTTTGGTGCGACAAAAATGACCGCACTTTCTTTCTATCAATAAAAAGCCACCTTGTTGGTGGCCTCCAATATTGAGTCAGTTTTGAAGATTAACAGCCTTTACAACACCATCTTTAAAGTGTTTTTTCGCTTCTTGCAAACTTTCAGTTTGCATGCTTTTACGAAATTGATCGCTTTGCTGTCTTTTGTTGTCAGTACGTGAAACGATGATGTTTTATGTATGGAGAATCTTTGATTCTACGAACACACCGTTATCTGTACGAAGCCAACGGACCGCATGGGTTATTTACAACGCAAGATCAACATCATCTAAATGCACGAGCTGCAACAGAGTGTATCCATCAGAAATTTTGTTTTCGGATTTCTTTCAAATGATATCTGGGCACAGTTGTTAAGATCGTTAGAATTTTTGTTTGATTAAACTTGTTTCTCAAGGAGGATTAATGCACGACCACGGTTTGATGGGTCATTTACACAAATAACTTCAAGCTACTCAAATCATTTACATTTTGATGGTTTTAGAATAGCGCAAGTGGGTAAACAAAGGTATACCAACGATCACTAAGTTGTTTAAGTTTTCGCTTTTACATCTTCATCTAAGTAAGGTTTTAGCATTGCGTTAGCACTCCAACCTTGGAGAGCAGTACTGGGCAATGCGTAGTCATTGAACAAAACAAATTCAACATTTGTTGTATTTTGTCTTTGCAACTTTGCAGCGGTTTCGGCTACTTGGTGCTCAGACCAGCCATTACACCAACCGACTACAGGCGCAGTTGACGCTGCATCTGCTTTTTTTTATCTTCTTTTACAAAACCTGTTAATACTAATGCCGACGTTGATAGCGGTGATAGCAAAATAAGTTTTTAATTTGCGTTTTTTTCCTTGCTGTGAATAAAATGGTATAGAAATAACGAATGCGGATTCACTGTTTTGCGAGCGTGTCGCCCATTCTTTTGACTGAGCATGACGGATTATCACGATAACAATCGTAGCCGCCTGGGTTACCATGCGCATAATAAGACAGACACCATAGTTACCGGCAAGACTTCCCAAACCGCCACTGCTTTGCGCGTTCCTCCTGCTGGTTGCGGTATAGCCAATTATCGTCACGAAGGTGAGTAAAATGCATTAATAAGCGTTGGTAAAATTCAGGCAAATAGAATTTACGGATAATTTGCCAATTGGTTGCACCTGATGGCTTTGGTGGTTTCGGTTAAAACCGGTTGCTTGAATCTCAAAAGCATTGCTTTACAGGCGAGCAAAAATGGTGTTGCGGGCTGCACTTTAATGACACAATAGCTGCATTAGAACCAATATCCTGCCTGGAAGTAAACTAAATCATGTTGAAATTAAAGCAAGTAACAAAAATAATATAAGGGATTGAACGTCCGATATTGCTACACGTTTAAGAACGCATTGAGTTTTTATTTTCTAAAATCGCCCCTTTATTGGTTAAGAAGGTTAAAACCAAGTGGTAAACCTATTGCCGTAAATTACGTCGATAATATCGACATATAAATTCGTTTCAACGGTCGATACCAAGTAGTAAACCTGCAGTTATCGGGGTTGTTGGCTAAATGCTCTTGGTAACTCATTGAACATAGCTTCAGCACCCCACTGGAACGTTATTTTCCATTAACAACTTTGGTTTGTAATTGCACTTCATCACCTTCAACTTCTGCAATCGTAAAACCAAAATTTACACCACCGGCATAATCAACTGTGAGAGTTAAAATACCAGTTCCACACCAAATTTTTGATGCTTGAGAAAGTACGGGGCATCTATCAACGACCTGTAAATCTGCATAAATTTGATGATTTGACATGATTTGCGCGTTCTATGTATCAGATAGATTTTCTAGACTTTCCTTGGGCAAGGTAATGCAGTGTAGAACCAGGACAAACTTGAGCTAATTCTGTTTTCGGATTAGAGAAAATTTCACACTGTGCCTTGTCTAATCAGCACTTTAATAATCACGGCAACTTGATCACAGATACGTTTAATCCACTCTATTTCTGGCGCGGGTGATAAGAAGAATGGTGATACTGAAGTGGTTGATTTCTTTTAATAATTTTAGAATGGATTGAGTTGTGGCTGATCCAATGCGCTGGTGGTTTACCACAAAGTAAGACTTTTGATTTGCTTGCAAGTGCACGATAATAGCTACACGTTGTTTTTTGACCACCAGAGAGATTAGCAGGATGATACATTATGTTTACTACCAATCCTACAAGCGCAAAAAGTGCGTCGTTTTCTTTGGAATTTCGCTTTCGATTTATCTTTTCAATTCAAGCAGGCCATTGGAAATTATCTGAGAGGGTTAACAATTAAAATGTTGGAAAATCATGCCGATTTGGCGGCGTGTTTTCACTAATTCAGCGTCAGAAAGCTGAGCAGATCCACATCATCGATGATTACAGCACCGTGAGCTTTGTCTTTCTAATAGGTTTACATAACGGATAAGTGTACTTTACTGCGCTGAAGCACCACACACTGCAATTGACTTTTGGCACATGTACGAAATATCAAGTGCGGTCAGTTTTTATCTGAAGTGTAAAAAATCTTCGTAAATGTTATTTAGCTTAACTACATGTTTTGTTCTCAAGTTAATATTTAAATTTACTTCATTTAGACGTCTAGAATGCCAGTCAATATCTCCTTATGGGACCTTTTTTAGACAGATTTGCTATGACTTATTATTGCTTATATTAAGGATAAAGGATAATTTTGGCTTTTAAGAAAAAGATAAATGAGAAAATATAAAGAAAGCTGTTTTTAGATCGTGATGGCGTTTTCTAAATATTCACTCATAATATGTCCATAAAATTGATGATTTAAATTTATGGAAGGCAGTATTGATGCATTAAAGAATTGAAGGAAATGGGATACCTTTTAGTTTAGGCATCAATCAATCGCATCGCATGGATATTTTTCAGAAGATTTCCAAAGTTTTTCTAAATGGCAGAATGGATGGATTGGTCATTAGCTGATCGGGTGGATTTAGATGGTATCTACTATTGCCCCTCATCACCCAGAAGGGAAGGAATATAAAGAAGAGTGTGCAAGGAGAAACCAAAACTGGGTATGTTATTAGAGCAAGTGATTAAAGCGCTGAAAATCGATCCCACAATCCATTATGGCTGGTGATAAGATTGAAGATCTAAAGGCATTGGCGCAAAAGTGAGAACAAATATTTTAGTGCGAATAGCAAACCTATTATAGAAGAGGGAGAGAACCTCAGTTGATTGTTTTTGGATTCTATTGCGATTTGCCAAGAATAGTAAAACGATTAATTGTAAGTAACAAAAGGATCTGTTTCGCAAATAGGTGAAAGATCTTCAATCAATAAAATTTACATTTTTGCCAAAAAGATCTCGTAAAGGAGTCTGAAATGCCTATGACATGTTCTACACAACGACGCGCTGTTGTGAATCTTAAGAAAACCAGTGTCGTTGTTTTTGCTCTTAACAATATACTTGAAAATCTGTGTAAGACTTGTTGATTGACTTGTTTCAGCATTTTTAATTTTGAAGTCTTAATAGTGCTACAATCAGAAATTCATTATACTTTTTAAGTAGTGAGCATTTGCGTCGCCAGGCTGAGTTGATTGAACTTGAACGTCTGAAGAGTCGGATCGCGGCTCAGATTGAACGCTGGCGGCAGGCTTAATACATGCAAGTCGAATGGTAGCAGAAGAAGCTTGCTTCTTTGATGACGAGTGGCTGACGGGTGAGTAATGCTTGGGAATCTAGCTTATGGAGGGGGATAACTACGGGAAACTGTAGCTACTACCGCGTAATATCGAAAGATTAAAGTGTGGGACCTTCGGCCATGCCATAGGATTGGTCGTGGGCGGATTAGGTAGTTGTGAGGTAAAGGCCTGCCTGCCGACGATCTCAGCTTGGTCTGAGAGGATGACCAGCCACACCGACCGAGATACGGCCCAGACCCCACGGGAGGCAGCAGTGGGGGAATATTGCGCAAATGGGCAACCCCGACGCAGCCATGCCGCGTGAATGAAGAAGCGCCTTCGCTGTAAAGTTCTTTCGGTAGCGAGGAAGGCATTTAGTTTAATAGACTAGGTGATTGACGTTAACTACAGAAGAAGCACCGGCTAACTCCGTGCCAGCAGCCGCGGTACATGAGGTGTGTTGTTAATCGGAATAACTGGGCGTAAAGGGCATGCGCAGGCGGACTTTAAGTGAGGTGGAAAGCCCCGGGCTTAACCTGAATTGCATTTCAGACTGGGAGTCCAGGAGGCACTTTAGGAGGGAATCTCCACGTGTGGCGGTGAATGCGTAGAGATGTGAGAACACCGAAGGCGAAGGCGTGCGCCTTGGGAAATGTACTGACGCTCGGCGTGCGGCGCGTATGCAAACAGGATTAGATACCCCAGTCCACGCTGTAAAATGATGTCGATTTGGGGTTGAACTTTAAGTTTGGCGCCCAGCTAATGTGATAAATCGACCGCCTGGGAGCATGGGCCGCAAGGTTAAAACTTCAATGAATTGATGGGGCCTGTACAAGCGGTGGAGCAGGGTTTGTCTGATGCAACGCAAGAACCTACCTACTCTTGACATCCAGAGAACATTCCAGAGATGGATTGGTGCCTTCGGGAACTCTGAGACAGGTGCTGCATGGCTGTCGTCAGCTCGTGTTGTGAAATGTTGGGTTAAGTCCCAACGATGCAACCCTTATCCTTTGTTGCCAGCGATCTGGTCGGAACTGAAGAGACCGCTGGTGATAAACCGGAGGAAGGTGATGACGTCAGTCATCATATTCCTTACGAGTAGGGCTACACACGTGCTACAAATGGCGTATACAGAGGGAAGCGATAGCGAGCTGGGATGAATCTCAAAGTACGTCTGTCCGGATTGAGTCTGCAACTCGACTCTGCTGAAGTCGGAATCGCTAGTAATCGCAAATCAGAATGTTGCGGTGAATACGTTCCCGGGCCTTGTACACACCGCCCGTCACACCATGGGAGTGGGTTGTACCAGAAGTAGATAGCTTAACCTTCGGGAGGGCGTTTACCACGGTATGATTCACATCAGGTGAAGTCGCACAAGGCAACTGTAGGGGAACCTGCGGTTGGATCACCTCCTTACCAAAAACGAGGAGACAATAAGTGTCCACACAGATCACTGATATATTGTAGAAAATGAACGAAGAGATGGGTGCGTACAAATGTAAGATAGCATTCATTTGTTGTCCCCACCGTCTAGAGGTTTGTGACATCGCCCTTTCACGGCGGTAAATCAGTTCAACTTCCTGTAGACGCCAAATAAAGATAACTTTTAATATCTCTGTCTTAACAACCAGGAAACAAGCTGAAATCAGACTTTCAAGTCCTTTATGATAAGAAAAAAAGTCTGAGTAAGAAGAAAATCTTGATTGAAACAAAAGCAATCAAGGTTTAGTTGAAACACAACATCAAGAATTTTGAGGCTGGCTAGTTAAGGGACTAAGCGCATGCGGATGCCTTCGGCAATCAGAGGCGATGAAGACGTTGACCATGAAAAAGCTTCATTGAATATAAGAGGCGTTTAACCAAGATGTCCGAATAAAACCTGGTAGATGAAGAATCTATTATCACTTACTGAATACATAGGTAAGGAGGCAAACCAAGAACTGAAACACTTAAGTACTCCGAGGAAAGAAATCAACTGAGATTTCGTTAGTAGGTGAGCGAACGCGAAGGAGCCCATAGTGATAACAATGACAGAGACAGAGGAACAAGCTAAGTTTAAGGATACAGGTGATATTCCTGTAATGGAAGTCCAGGTCACAGTACTAAGCTAACGACAAGTAGGGTGGAGACGTGATATCCTGTTTGAAGACAGGTACCCATCTCCAAGGCGCCAATTTGATTGACCACAGTGAAAATCTGTACTGTGAAGTAGCATGAAAAGAACCCCGGGGAGGGAGGAAATAGAATGAAACCCTTGTACGTACAAGCTGTGGAGCCCTTTTAGGTGATCATGTACTCGAAATAATGTAATGACTATATTTTATAGTGAGAACGGAATAGGGAGCCGATGGAAACTGAGTCTTAACTTTAAAGAACAGGCAGAAGCAGACCTGAAACCCGGTGATTCAGCCATGGGCAGGCGCTTAGCAACACTAACTGGAGGACTGGAACTGACCAATGTTGAAAAACGAAGGATAATCAGGCTAGTAGGCACAATCAAACCTGGAGATATTGGTTTCCCGAAATCTATTTAGTGTTTGAGCGGACAACCTCAGTAGAGCACTGTTTCGGCTTAGGTCCATCCCGGATCACCCGATGCAACCACAAGATACTGTGAGACACACGGCGGTGCCAACGTCCGTCGAGAGGAAACAACCCAGACCGCCAGCTAAGGTCCCAAAGCCAGCATAAGGGAACGAAGTGAAGGCTTTAGATTAGCTAGGATGCTGGCTTAGAAGAAGCCATCATTTCCGAAAGAAAGCGTAATACCACGTCGAGTCGGCCTGGCAAAGAATCAAATGAAAATCAAGAATGCTGACATAAGCAATGATAAACGGGTGAAACCCAATGCCGGAAGACCGCGGTCTTGTCCAATGTTAATCGCAGGTGAGCCATTCTAAGGAGGTTGAAAGCGTAGTCGATGGAAACGGGTTAATATTCTGCACGGATAAACTGCGATGTGGGGACGGAGCAGGTTAGTTATCGTACCGTTGATGGCGCGTCAGCTTGTAGGTGGAAGTTTAGGCAACCCGACTCTATTAAACACTGAGAGATGATGAACAGGCTCTACGGAGCCAGCAACCGATACCTGTTACTTCCAGGAAAAGCCACGCTAAGCTTCAGGGTTTGTCCAACCGTACTGAAAACCGACACAGGTGGTCAGGTAGAGAATACCAGGCGCTTGAGAGAACTCGGGTGAAGGAACCAGGCAAAGGAGCATCAAACCGGTAAAGGTGCGCCGGCGTATACTGTAGTCCTCAGGGGCGAAGGTTGAATCCGGTCGAAGATACCAGCTGGCTGGCAACTGTTTATTAAAAACACAGCACTTCAAAACACGAAAAGCGGATGAAAGTAGATGTCATTCGGCGCTGGAAGGTTAATTGATGGTGAATCGAAAGAAGCTCCTGACCAGGCCCCAGTAAACGGCGGCCAACTATAACGGTCCTAAGGTAGCGAAATTCTTGTCGGGTAAGTCCTGACCTGCACGAATGGGCATAATGACAACAGCTGTCTCAATTTCGAGACTCAGTGAAATTGAAATCGCCAGAAAGATGCGGAAAATTTCATGGCCAGACGGAAAGACCCTGTGAACCTTTACTATAGCTTTCACACTACGCCGAATTTTGATGTGTGTAGGATAGGGTGGGATTTTGAAGTAATAATACTAGTGATTGTGGAGGTGTCCTTGAAAACACCACCTTTAACGTTTGATGTTCTAAATGAAGATTACGAACGTGGTCTCGGCAGTGTCTGGTGGGTAGTTTTGATCAGCGGTCTCTCCCAAAGAGTAATGGAGGAGCACCAAGGTTTGCACGATGGTCGGACATCGTCAGGTTATGCAATGGCGCGTGTTTAACTGCGAGACAGACAAGTCGAGTGGTAAAGAAAGAAAATAGTAGTGGATCCGGTGGTTCTGAAATGGAAGGCCATCGCTCAATGGATAAAAGGTACCCGGGATAATAGGAAGGATACGCCCAAGAGTTCATATCGACGGCGGTAAGCTGGTACCTCGATGTCGTACTATCATATCCTGGGGCTGGGTAGGTCCTAAGGGTATGGCTGTTCGCCATTTAAAGTGGCACATGAGCTGGGTTTAGAATGTCGTGAGACAGTTCGGTCCTCATTCGTGGGCGCGGAGAAATCAATAGCCGCTCCAGTGCATGAGAGGACCGGGAGTGACGCACCACTGGTGTTCCGGGTTGTGTCGCCAGACGCACTGCTGGCAGCTAAGCGCGGAAGAGATAAGTGCTGAAAGCATCTAAGCACGAAACTCTGCTAAGAGATGAGTTCCAGATTATAAACGTAAGGCTAATAAGGGCTCAAGACGTAGATAGTCTGGTGTAAGCGAGCGAGCCAGTTGAGCTAACAGATACCACCTGCCCGGAGAGGCTGTCTATACAACGCTCAAGTGCCTTTGGGTAAAGAGAGATGAAACAAACCTGGTGAGAAGAAGAGAAGAAGAAAGCCCAAGGTTATCAGTTTGTTTATTGTGAGCTAGAGATAGCGAAACAGAAAGAGAGAAAAGTTATTAAAGGAATAATCCTATAAGGATAGATGGGTGGTCCCACCTGACCTATGCCACTGAACTCAGAAGTGAAACGCTGATGCGCTGATGGTAGTGTGGGCTTCCCATGTGAGAGAGCAGGACACCGCCAGGCATTGAATGTGTAGAACCCCGAGCTGAAGAGCTTGGGGTTTTATTAGTTGATTTTAATAAATAAAAAGTGCGGTCAAAATCAAAATAGTTTTATTAAAGATGTTTAAATCTTTTAATGAGAAAATAGAGGTGGAATGGTACAATCACCAAAATTTTTATAGGATAAATAACACAAATGGCTCGTAAAGAAAACTCGTAAAATTAGCGATATTATGCCAATTCGTAAATCGGATAAGAAACCTGAAGCACCGAAGCTATCAGGTAAGAAATTAACACGTTATGAATTAGACGCTAAGGCAAGAGAAGATAAGAAAAACGTAAACATAAAGGTTTAGCATCTGGTTCTCGTCATAGTAACATGAGCAAAATAAAAATAACCAAGTTGTTGAACAAAAGATCCGCGTATTGGTAGCCGTAAAGGTCCCACTGATTGTTGATTGTGAATAAGCCTGAGAAAGGAATGACAATTCCAGCGGTAAAAGAACCGAAAAACTTTACCTGAAATTGAGTTAGAGCGATTAGAAAATAATGAAATTCTAAATGAATTGTTGGATGCCTTAGATGAGAGGCAAAACGATTAGTAAAAGCCGACCAACAATTTTGTGGATGAATGTTTGGATCGTATTGCTCCAGTTAATGGAAGAATTAGGTATTCAAGATGAAGTAGTTGTCAGAGGATGACCTCTATCGAACCTTTCGAGGAAAATTGATATCAACCAATTCAGATAATTGTCATGTGGCCGATTACTTTTAAAGTATCATTGCTTTGTAAGGAATTAGTGCTGGCGTGTCGTTTATGCTTTCAAATTACTTAGGAAGTTACGCCATCAAAACACTCTCATTAAAGCAGGCTAAAATAGAACGTACAAAACGCCCAAGAGAGTATGGTAATTATCGCTAAAACGTGCAGAAATAGAGATTGTCAAACCATTCAGGAAGGGTGATTCGTTTATCAATGCTTTTACTCCCCTTTTGGACAATCTTTGCAGCCATATCTAGCTGATGTATGCACTTTGGTAATATTGAGTACCGCTTTTATTGAAGCTCAGAAAGCATTACTAGAGAAGAATGAAACCTCGATCTTTGAGGCGAGAAAGTGCGAAGCAAAATTTGAAGAAAGAGAGGTATGTTGGAGTTACATCCGGTTTTTAAACGACGTAGATTTGGGGAAGCTTTACTGTCTGAAATTATTTGATCTTGCGTTGAATTCAAAATATAAACCAATCAGGACCTCGTTAGCACATCTTATCCAACTGCATTGGGAATTTAATGAAAAAGTTACACAAACGAAGATTTTATTGCAGCGGCTAATCGTTATCCGGAAAGACCACTTTCCCTTTACGGGCTACATTCCGTTTTGTCACAAACTTTCTGCTATTTCTGCGGCTGTAATAAGGTGATTACTCCGTCATCGACATAAGGCGGATATCTATCTTGATTACCTTGGTGAAAAAGAAATCAGCAGCGCGTCTCAGAAATTATTCAAAACCATCGTGTTGCGACCTGGCGTACGTGTGGCGGTACACCGACTCATTTGACAGAAGTAGCAATCTGCCCGTTTGATGAAGATGCTGGAAGACCATTTTACGATACTGCGGCTGATGCAGAAGTCAGTATTGAGATGGACCCACGCGAAATTGAAATCGATGTGCTTCCCGATCACGTTTACGCAAGGTCGGTTTTGACCGAATCAGCATGGGCGTGCTGAGACTTTGGAATAAAGCGGTTCGCAAAAGCGGTAAACCGTGGTCAAGATGAAGAGTCTGTGAATGCTACTGCTTGTTCGTGCCTCGTGAGTTAGGTTTCCAATCGACGAACCTTGATTTGGTATGGATTGCCACCTCAAAATGTGGAGTTTTATGTTTCTACATTACATACAGTGATTGAATTAAAGTCTGATCGTTTGCGTATCTTTAACTATGCCCATTTGCACAAGTCGATTTGCAGGACAAGCATTAAAGAAGAGCAATTACCGCCACCCGGAAAGCTAAAATTAGAGATCTTTACAGAAAACGATCGAAACCTTAGGTATGCAGGCTATAAGTTTATCGGTATGGATCACTTTTGCTAAACCCGATGACGAATTAGCGAGTTGCTCAAGAGAAAAGGTGTCTACACCGAAATTTCCAAGGCTATATCACACTTAGAAGAATGTGATTTGCCTGGTTGGGTAGTGTCAGCTATTGGTTTGTTGGGTGATACATACGCTCAAAACCAAAAGAGTTAAAACATTATTATCATGATGTAGAAAATTCAGGATGTGCACTGCATAAAGGTTTAGCGATGGCAGAAGAAGATTGCTTACGCCGTGATGTGATTAAGCAATTGATTTGTAATTTTAAGCTTGATTTTGCACCAATTGAAAAACAATATAATATTGATTTCAAAAAGCACTTTGTTGAAGATTTACAGTTATTACAGCCATTACTTGAAGATGGATTAATTTCTGAAACAGAAACTGGCTTACAAGTTCTCGCCTAAAGGTCGCTTATTAATCCGTAATATTTGTTTATGCTTTGATACCTATTCAAGAACTGCGGCAAAACGACAACAATTCTCTCGAATTATTTAGTCATACAAAAACGGTCAAGACTTATATCTTGACCGTTTTTCTTTCAATCTATTTATTTCGCGATGCTTTCTAGTGCCCATAACTCACTAAGATTTTCTCTGCGGCGAATTGAAATGAGCCTTGTCCCCATCTACTAACACTTCTGCTGTACGTGGACGAGAATTATGGTTTGAAGACATACTTGCACCATAGGCGCCGGCAGGCGTTGAGCAATATAATCCCCTTCAGCAATGGCGAGCTCGCGCTGTTTACCTAAGAAATCAGGGGTTTCACATACCGAGCCAACAACATCATAAATGGTTTTTTCACGCTCTAAAGTGCGGTCAATTTCAATGATGTTCATATAAGCTCTCACTAGAGTGCAGGGCGAATCTATGATCGTTCATGCCAGTATCGGTAATTGCGAAGTTACGGCTTTCATTGCTTTTTAGGTATTGCACTTTAGCCACTAAAATCCCCGCATTCGCCGGGTAATCGCTCGACCTGGTTCTAGAATAATTTCGAGATCTTCATAATCTTTTAATTTATTCAGTAACGCAGCAGCATAATCACTTGGATGCGGCGGCGTTTCATCAGTATAAGTTACGCCTAAACCGCCACCGAGATCTCAAATGTTTTAACGTAATACCATCTTCTTTTTAACTGTTCTATTAAACGAATGAGGGCGATCCGTTGCATCTAAGAAGGGTTGTAATTCTGTAGCTGAGAGCCAATATGGCAATCCATACCCGTAATTTTCACATGAGGTGAGGTTGCTGCTAATTTATATACCTCACGCGCTTCATCTACGCCTCACCCAAATTTAGTTTTCTTTTTAATCCGGTGGAGATGTAGGGATGTGTATGGGCATCGACATCAGGGGTTTCACGCGTAAAGAAATAGGGGCTACTTTTACCCATTTCACCCTGCGTGGTTGATGTGATGTAATTCCGCAACAGATTCCACATTAAAAGCAACGAATACCTACTTCTAACGCTCGCATAATTTCGGCACGAGATTTTGCTACACGCAGAAAAGACTACTTTTGAAGCCTCTCCACCAGCCGCTAAGCACGTTCTAATTCGCCTTGCCGAAACGATATCAAAACCAGAACCTAATTTTGCCATGACATTCAGATACCAATATTAGAATTGGCTTTAACGGCATAACAAAATCAGTGCGGGATGCTCTCCCAAGGCAGAATCAAAGGCATGCCAATGGCGCTCAAGCGTAGCGCGCGAATAAATATAAAGCGGTGTGCCGAATTCTTCCAGCGAGTTGTTTGACGGGCAAATCTTCAACATAAAGTTGCTCGTTTTTATATTGGAAAAAATCCATGACGAATCCTTTAAGTGCGGTCAGTTTTTATTGTGTTTTTTGTGTGTTTTGCGGCTGTTCTTTTTCAGGAAAATATAATGGCCCTTTTACACCACAACCTGTAGCTAAAGTACAGAATGCACTGAGTAATAAAATAGAAAGTAATTTTTTCATTTTTCAATCTCTCTAATAAGTAAAATCTGCCTTTGCCAACGAGGCGAAAGGCTTTATAATTCACGGCATTCTATCAGATTTAATCGGAAAATTTTATGAATGTTGCAGAATTTCACCAAAATATTGAACAGGTTTGGCAAAAATTGAAGAAACGTTAGAGAATCAAGATTGCGATGTAGATTGCGAAACGCAAGGTTCGGTATTCACGATCACATTTGATGACCGTTCACAAATCGTTATCAATAAACAAGAACCACTTCTTGAGCTTTGGCTTGCGAGCCGTTTGGGTGGATTCCATTTTGCTTATAAAAATAATGATTGGGTGGCAAATGATGGTAAACGCTTTTGGGATTCTTTAACCGAGGCGGTTGCGGCTCACGGAGAAACGGTAACATTCTAATGACCGAACTCGCGGAACATGCCCCGCAAAAAACAGACTTAAAAATGACCGCACTTAATATATTGCGGTCTGTTTTTGGTTACCAATCTTTCCGCAAAGGGCAGGAAGAAGTGATTCATGCTGCATTAAGCGGTCAAGATGCCTTAGTGGTGATGGCCACAGGAAATGGCAAATCCTTGTGTTATCAAATTCCAGCACTTTGTTTTCCTGGTCTCACATTAGTGATTTCGCCTTTGATTTCTTTTAATGAAAGATCAGGTGGATCAACTTCAAGCAAACGGCATTGAAGCCGATTTTCTAAACTCTAGTCAGACGTCAGAACAACAACAGAAAGTTGAAAACAAGCTGATTTCAGGACAATTAAAATTATTATATGTTTCGCCTGAAAAAGTGATGACAAACAGCTTTTTTCAGTTGATTTCTTATGCTCAAATTTCCTTTATCGCCATTGATGAAGCCCATTGTATTTCACAGTGGGGGCATGATTTCCGTCCTGAATATACTCAGCTTGGCGGCTTAAAAGCGGCGTTTCCAAATGCGCCGATTATGGCATTAACGGCTACGGCGGATTACGCGACAAGACAGGATATTCTCACTCATCTTAAATTAGACCATCCTCACAAATACATTGGCAGTTTTGACCGTCCGAAATATTCGTTATACGTTGGAAGAAAAAGTTTAAGCCAATGGAGCAGCTTACGCGTTTTGTGTTAGCTCAGAAAGGTAAAAGTGGCATTGTGTATTGTAATAGCCGTTCGAAAGTAGAACGTATAGCTGAAACTTTGCGAAATAAAGGCGTGTCGGCTGCGGCATATCATGCGGGAATGGAAACAGCACTACGTGAACGCGTCCAGCAAGATTTTCAACGAGATAATGTTCAAGTTGTAGTTGCGACGATTGCATTTGGCATGGGCATTAATAAATCCAATGTGCGTTTTGTCGCCCATTTTGATTTGCCGAGAAGCATTGAATCATATTACCAAGAAACCGGTCGTGCGGGGCGAGATGATTTACCTGCAGAAGCGGTGCTTTTCTACGAACCGGCTGATTATGCTTGGTTACAGAAAATTTTGCTTGAAAAACCAGAGACGCCACAACGTCAAATTGAGCAACATAAATTGGAAGCCATTGGCGAATTTGCAGAAAGCCAAACTTGTCGCCGTTTGGTGTTACTCAATTATTTTGGTGAACATCGTCAAACACCTTGTCAAAACTGCGATATTTGTCTTGATCCGCCCAAGAAATATGATGGTTTAATTGATGCGCAAAAAGTGATGTCGACGATTTATCGTGTGGGGCAGTGTTTCGGCGTGCAATATGTGATTGCGGTATTGCGGGGAATGCATAATCAGAAAATTGTGGAACGCCAGCATGATAAGTTAAGTGTTTATGGCATTGGCAAAGATAAAAGCAAAGAACATTGGCAATCTGTCATTCGTCAACTTATTCATCTTGGGTTTATTCAGCAAGTGATCGGTGAGTTTAATAGTGCCACGCTTCAGCTCACAGAAAGTGCACGTCCTGTTTTAAAAGGCGAAGTGCCGCTTGAATTAGCGATGCCGCGCATTTCATCCATTAATAAAATTGTGCATACATCCCATAAAAATACAGTGGCAAATTACGATAAAGATCTGTTTGCTCGTTTGCGTTTTCTACGGAAACAACTCGCGGATAAGGAAAATATTCCGCCTTATATTGTCTTTAATGATGCGACATTGCAGGAAATGGCGCAATATATGCCAACAAGTAATATTGAAATGTTACAAATTAATGGGGTAGGTGCGATCAAATTAGAACGCTTTGGACAGCCATTTATGGCTTTGATTCGAGAGCACAAAGCAATTTTAGAAAAGGCAGAAAAAGAATAAGTGCGGTCAAAAAACAGAGAATTTTTCGACCGCACTTTTTTCTAGCTTGCACTTACATCTTGTTCATCGCGTAATTGACGATCAAAGACTTGTGCACAATCATCGGTACCAGACCCATACCAAGTGGTATCACGTAATGCCACTTCACCTTTACGGTATTTTTCCACTTCGCTTTTCTTCACCAAATAACCCGTTACACGAATCAAATCAGTGTTTTTAAGGTAAGTGGTGATATAGCGGTAACCTTGTGCAAATGAACCATCGATAATATCAACGACGGCATCTAAATGATCCACATAGGTTTGGTCAAAGGCAAACAAATCTCCCGTACCTGATGGGAAGTACTTATGGAATGGCGCCGATTGTTTTAAATGAGCTAATAATGTTGGTTCTTCACCTACACGAATACGATGTGCAGGCGCATTACGTTTATCTTCTTCATGATTGCTTGCGCCTACTTGCGCATGTAATAAATAACGATTGCCCGTGCGTTCAGCATACACGCCTTCATGGTTATCCGTGACTTCTTTTCAATTTATCCATAATCAAGGTCGCAATTTCATCACCGCGTTGGCTTTTACCAAAGGTTTCGTTTAAGCCTTCTTGTTGCAATAAATGATTTGCCGCATCTGCGAGACCAACAATGGCAAACATTCCCGTAAAATTAGTACGTTTGATAAAACCTTCTTTTTCGAGGAATGAGGTATTGAAAGAAAGTTGCTTTCTTCCACTACAAATTTATGGCGTTTATCCATAGTGGAAAGTGCACATTTTGCTACGCGAGGTAAAAAGCTCATTGACCATTTCATCCACAGTTTTACAGGCGCGAGCGATAGTCCCTAAGCGCAAGCGAGTGAGGGTATAAGCCCCGCCGCATTCGGGCAGTGCGTTATAGCAACTTGCAATACCATATTGTTCGCCTAAGTCAGAAATGTAGTAAGCATCATTGGCAAAAAGATGGTTTAGAAACCAATAAGCACGCTTTTGCGGCTAATTCTGCAAATTCACGACTTGTTTTGCTCTTATCGTAACGAATGGTCATATTTGGGTGTTGGTGCTTCCAACTCAATCACCGCTTTTAAAATCAAACGCCCTGCTTTGGTGTCATAAGGTCCCAATATTGGCATGACAGAATGAATCCGGCACGGTTTTATCCACATGATTTAAGAAAGCGTTTAATTTTTGATGTAGTCTTGTTCTTCATCGGTAATAAACGGATCAAGTAGCACGTCTAAACGACCAATGTAAACTGGGAATGTGGTAATGGAGGGCACATGGGAATATAAAATCAATAAGCCCATCTAATACTTCATCAAGATTCTTAGGGGCTGGCAATTCAAAGGAATTTACAGCCTTTTTAATATACACATTGTAATCCGGCAAAAATATAGCGAGGGCGATAAATCGCATAGCCTTCGTTTAAATCACAGATCATTTGATTTTGAAGGAATTGCCATTCTTCATCTGTGTAGCCTAATAATTCACGAGGATCAAATAATCGCTCGGCGATATTGCCTAAACACATGAGTTTTTGTTGATAGGTGAGTGTATTGGATTTTTACGGTATCCAAAAATATCTTGAAGAGATGCAAGCATAATCATGTCCTAATTTAAAAGGGTAGCCTATTTTTAAGTCAGTGACTCGGATGATGACAATTTTGACAATGTGATCTACATCACATTTATGATATTTATCAGTCAATTCGGTTATATCATATGACGTTAAAATGTTTTGGGTTTTATAGGGTTTCCCATTATGATGTAAGCGTTAAATATAAATGGGAATAATATGAAAAAGCACGGGTGATTCCTCACACCAGTTGGGCCGCTAAAATCGCTATGGTCAGTCGAAGGTAAAACGATGTCGATGCTCTTATTTGCATTGGCAATACTGGGCATTGGGGATGGCTTAATTGTGCTCGCTAATTTGGGTTCCTCACCTTGGACCGTACTTTCTCAAGGTGTGGCATTACAAAGCTGATGTTAGTATTGGTTGGGCATCACTTTTGGGTATTAGCTGTTTGGTGATGTTGGCTTGGATTCCCCTTAAGTTAAGATTTGGGCTTGGGCACTATTTTGAATATTATCGTGATTGCTTTTTTCTTGGTTTAACCGTGAAAATTGTACCTGAACCAACCGCACTTTTTGAGTCGAATCTTATTCGGCGGAATTGGGCTTTTGCTTTATGGGCTTGGAACAGCATTATATTTAACCTGTCATCAAGGCGCTGGCCCGCGGGATGGATTAATGGTAGGGTTTTGTCAACGCCTTCATTTAAAAGTAGGCATTGTGAGAACAAGCCTTGAAGTGTCGGTTTGTGTGCTAGGTTATCTCCTCGGCGGCACAGTTGGCATAGGTACCGTTGTTTTTGCCGCCGCAATAGGTTGGATTGTACAGTTATGTCTAAACTCAATTGCTCGTTTGCCACATCTTCCGTACGAAGGGAATAATCTCAATTAAGGCATCATCAATCGAAATTAAGCCTAAATTCATTTCCTCTTTTCCTTTTGGCGGGCAGAAAGCAAGATGTTTATCTGCATCATTAATCGGCTTCCAACGACGAGGCTGAGATGAGCGACTGTTTGGATAGAATCCAATTGTAGGTACATTGAATGCACTGCTTAAATGCAATGGTCCAGTGGAGCCCGCAATGAAATAAATCCGCACAAGCCAGAGGTGTGCAAAATCCACTAACCCTTTATTCTTATCGTAAACAATCACATTTTGGCTATCGATTTTTGCTGCTAACTCATGGGCTTTTTCACTTTCACCAGGTCCTGCCGTTAAGATAATCTGACAGTCAAATTCGTTTAATAAACCTTGTATCAATTGAGCATATTGCGACAATGAAAGACTTGTTGCTGAGCCACCTGTTCCACTATGCACAAAGACCCATTTTTTATCTGCAGATAAACCGAATTGTTTTTGAAGAAAAAAACACGTTGATTTTTAACCGCACTTTCAGGAAATGAAAGGTAAGGTGGTTTGGGTTCCACAATCGGCATGTTATGTTTCTTTAAGAACGCTCGAGCCAAATCTTGATTGTATTCTGCTTCAGATTTTTCTGAGCGTGAACGGCGTTGTGTTAAACGATGGTTATAAAGGATTTGTACCCATTTTGTCGCAGGTGCAAGACGATAAGGAATCCCACTTTTCCATGCTAATTTACCGTTATGGGTATTGGAAAAGAAGCTAATCATGCCATCAAATTGCTGCTCTTTGATTTCTTTAACAAGACGATTAAAATCCGCTTTGTCGTTCTTAGCACTATCAATGATGACATCATCTAAATAGGGACAAATTTGAGCCAATGGGGCTGTATAAGCTGGCACAAGTGCGGTCAGTTTTAGCTCGGGATTTGAGGCTTTTCAACATCGCAAAAGCTGGAAATACCTGAACAAAATCGCCCAGTTTATCGTTACGAATGACTAAAATTTTTCATTATTCTGCCTTCTGATGTGTTCGTATTGCAGCATAAAAACACAATCGTTAAGAAAAAAAGTAAAAAAATAGTACCTGAATTATGTACCAAGAAACCTTGGCTTAAACCATAGATCATCACTGATAAAATATGGGCAACGCCTAACGTCGCAATCAGCTTGATCTCATGATTCGTTGTTTTCAGCCTTTTTATAAATGCATTAAGAGGGATAAATAAAACAGCAAGCAAGGCGAGCAGCCAACAATTCCTCGTTTGGATAGGTCATCTAAATATTGATTATGAGCATGAGTAAATTGTCCAATATTACCCGTAGCAACTTTTTCTTTCGTTTCTTGCTTACGTTTTTCTGTTGCGCCTTGAATACCCCAACCAAATAACGGCTTTTCTTTCGCCATTGCAATCGCACTTTTCCACATTTCAAAACGAGCACCTAGAGAGGTGTTGCCATTATTTTTGTCTAGATAAAGTTGGATATCTTTTTGAGCAACATTAATTCGTTCCATGATACGGTTATTTGGCATTTGACTAATGCCAATGCTCGCGACCACAATAATTCCAAAGAAAGTCAGGAAAAAACGTTTTGAAAGAGAATGGCGATAAATATAAAGGATAACAATAAGTAAGACGGGTAATGCAAGCCATCCACCTCGAGCGGTGGAAAGCAAACTTCCTACGATGCCACATAAACCACTAATAACACTAAGAGTGGTTAACTTTTACGTCTTTTTCTGATGGGCATAGAGGGCAATAATTAGGCTAAATATACCTAATGACATAGAAATATCACCGCCTTGAATATGCATAATTCGAGGGTTTTTGCTCCGGGGACGTAGATTCAAGATAAATTTATCATAAAAGTGCTATGCAGACGGGAAATAATACTACCAAGCGGGATAGAGTAACTCAAAACACAGGTTTTTGATAGGGAGTATTTTAATAATAAAAGTAAAACAGGAACAAAGAAAAACAACGCGACTTGCAGTATCGAGATCACGCATTTTTCCCCATTAATACTGAGAGAAAGCACAAAGGTAAAAAAAATAAAAAGGTAGCTATAAATTAACCATTTATCAACTTTTTCGATAAGTTTAAAAGCGGTTTCTTGATTAAAGCATAAACGCCATAACCTAAACCGATTAACATCAGTAGAGCAGGTGCAGCATTATATCCCCCTTTGACAATAAATATCGAAAGAAAGAAAAGCGTTACCGCAAAGTTTATTAGGGTGACTAACCAATTTTGTTTTGTTATTTGCATAGATAAGAGCCAACATTCGGGTTATGTAAAACTAAAAAACCGCACTAACAAAGTGCGGTTTCATTTTTAGTCTATTTTTATGGATTATAAAACATCAACGCAGTTTAAGTCTTCGAAAGATTGCTCTAAGCGTTTAGACATTGATTCTTCCATTTTACGTAACCAAACACGTGGGTCGTAGTATTTTTTGTTTGGTGCATCAGGACCTTCAGGGTTACCTAATTGACCTTTGGAGGTATGCTTCGTTTGCTTTATAGAAGTTTAAAATACCATTCCATGCAGCCCATTGAGTATCCGTATCGATATTCATTTTGATTGCACCATAGCTAATTGCTTCGCGGATTTCTTCGCGGCTAGAACCTGAACCACCATGGAAGACGAAGTTGATTGGTTTAGCAGGAAGATTGCGTTCTTTTGCAACGAACTCTTGTGATGCACCTAAAAATAGATGGTTTTTAATTTTACGTTACCTGGTTTGTAAACACCGTGTACGTTACCGAATGCTGCAGCAACGGTAAAGTTAGGGCTTACAGGGTTTAATTGGTCGTAAACATAAAGCACATCAGACGGTTGAGTGTATAAACGAGATTCATCTACATCTGAGTTATCCACGCCATCTTCTTCACCACCAGTAATACCGATTTCGATTTCGAGGGTCATACCTAATTTGTCCATACGAGCAAGGTATTCACGGCAGATTGCCATGTTTTCTTCCATTGGCTCTTCAGATAAGTCAAGCATGTGAGAAGAGAATAATGGACGACCAGTTTCTGCAAAGTGTTTTTCACCCGCTTCAAGTAAGCCATCGATCCATGGAAGCAAATTTTTTTCGCTGCGTGGTCAGTATGAAGAATAACTGGCACACCGTATTCTTTGGCTAAAGTATGAACGTGCTTTGCACCTGCGATCGCACCTAAAACGTCTGGACGTGCACCGCTTGTTGGTTTGATACCTTTACCTGCGTAGAAAGCTGCACCACCGTTTGAGAATTGGATAATTACTGGTGCTTTCACACGAGCAGCGGTTTCTAATACCGCATTTACGGAGTCAGAACCCACGCAGTTTACTGCTGGGATCGCGAAGTTGTTTGCTTTGGCATAAGCAAAGATTTTTTGTACATCCTCACCTGTTACTACGCCAGGTTTTACGATATCTAATAATTTAGCCATAGTTGTGTTTCCTTTTGTTTTGGAGGATTTATTCCTCCGTTTGAAGAGTCAATATTTATCCCCTCTATGAGCACAGAGGGGATAGAAAGCATTTAATTAACCGTTCGCACGTTTTTCAAGAATTTCTACTGCGGGTAATACTTTACCTTCAACGAATTCTAAGAATGCGCCACCACCGGTAGAGATGTAAGAGATTTTATCTGCAATACCGAATAAATCGATAGCTGCTAAAGTATCACCGCCCCCTGCGATAGAGTATGCATCGCTGTTTGCAATCGCGTGAGAAATGATTTCAGTCCCTTTACGGAAGTTAGGGAATTCAAATACGCCAACCGGACCATTCCATAAAACAGTTTTTGCATTTTTGATGATTTCTGCTAATTGTTCTGCAGATTTATCACCGATATCGAAGATAGATTCATCATCTTTCACTTCGGTTACTGATTTTTCTGTTGCTGCTGCAGTTTCAGAGAACTCCAAACCAACACGTACATCAACTGGAACAGGAATATCTGTGCTTGCGGCTAATTCTTTTGCTACAGGGATTAAATCTGCTTCATATAACGATTTACCCACATTGTGACCTGCTGCTGCGATGAAAGTGTTCGCAATACCACCGCCCACGATAATTTGGTCAGCAATTTTTGAAAGAGAGTTTAATACTTCTAATTTAGTGGAAACTTTTGAACCGCCTACGATCGCAACCATTGGGCGAGCAGGTTCTTTTAATGCTTTACCTAATGCATCTAATTCTGCTGCAAGTAATGGACCTGCACAAGCAACTGGTGCAAATTCCGCTACGCCGTAAGTTGACGCTTGTGCACGGTGAGCTGTACCGAATGCATCCATTACGAAAGACATCGCAAAGTGCGGCATATTTTTTACCTAATTCAGGATCGTTTTTCTTCTCACCTTTGTTTACACGTACGTTTTCTAAAACAACGATTTCGCCTTCTTTAACATCCACACCGTTTAAGTAGTCTTGTACTAAACGCACATTGAAACCTGCGTCTTTTAAGTAATCAACAACCGGTTGTAAAGAGTCTTCAGGTTTGAATTCCCCTTCAGTTGGACGACCTAAGTGAGAGGTAACCATCACTTTTGCGCCTTTCTCTAAAGCCAGTTTTAACGTCGGGATAGTCGCACGAATACGCGCATCAGATGTCACTTTGCCATCTTTTACTGGTACGTTTAAGTCCGCACGAATAAATACACGTTTACCTTTTAAATCTAAGTCGGTCATTTTGATTACTGACATAATCTTTCCTCTTGGGTTAGTTAAAATTAAACTCAAACATTATACCTAGTTCTGACTAGGTTGTAACGATGTAGATCAAATAAAAAAGCGAATTATGCTTATTTGTGGCAATCGATTACTTGCCCATTGGCGATTGTAACAAATGAATAGTTCATTATGGCTCGCCCCTAAATAAGCGCCTTTTAATTGCGGATTATGTTGCTTCATCCATTGAAATAATTCTTTACGGCTTAATTGTTCGTTTGGCAAGGAGAGCGATTCAAATAATGCTTTCTCTTGTTTGAAATAAGCTTCCGCTGAATCAAAAGCACAGCTACCGTGTTTTTCCCATTCGCCTTGCAATAATTTTGCGCCTGGCGAGATTGAAAGGTAAGGCTCGAGCGTTTCAATTGGAAGTGGTGCTAAATCACCCTTACAAAAACGTGGATGATCCGTAACAGAACGCGCATTGGCATTTTGTGGCCATAAGCCATGCACTACCCAGCCAAATTGATTTTTTGTACTACATTGATATTGCGCTGAATCAGGTAAATTATTGCCATATTGCGCACGTTGTTTTTCACAGAATGCAGGCGACCAAGATAAGGCCAACATATAGTAATCAACAGGGGCATTTTTATTTTGTCCAATGGCATCATCACGCATGATGACATCATAATTACCAAAATCTTTGGTATTTTTGACCGCACTTTGACTTTGTTGTTGTGTGGTTGTTGGGGCGGGTTTGGTGTCTTTTTTGTGCTCAGTGAAATATTGCCAAATGCTAAATGCAGCAAGGGCAATAAGGGAAAGAGTGGAAACCTGTTTTTTCATAAAAATCCTGTTTAAATTTTGTCAATTTTGCTTTTGTCGGCTATAATTCGCCGCTTTCTCATATAAAGGAATGGTATGGCGTTACTGATCACAAACAAATGCACAAACTGCGATATGTGTCTCCCCGAATGCCCGAATGAAGCAATTTCAATCGGCGAGGAGATCTATGTGATCGATCCTGTGCTTTGTACGGAATGTGTTGGTCATTATGACACGCCAACCTGCCAAAAAGTTTGCCCGATTACAAACTGCATCAAGCCAGATCCTGAGCATCAAGAAAGCGAAGAGCAGCTTTGGGAACGTTTTGTGATGATTCACCATTCGGATAAGTTGTAGAATTTACCTGATCTTTTTCTTTTCGTCCAATGACTATGAATAAAACGAAGTTAATTAAAATCGCCATCATTCTGATTTATCTGTTCAGTCCGATTGATATTTTTGCCTGAAGCGGTGCTTGGCCCATTAGGTTTAGTGGATGATGCGGCAGCCATTGCTTTATTGATTCGAATTTTTATTGAAAAAAATAAAAAAACTTGAATAAAATCAACCGCACTTTGCTTTTTTCTCATTCTTGCAAAAATTCCGTCAATTTCTCTAAACTACGCGTCGGAAAATTTCTTTCCTCATCATTTCACTTTAAATGCTACCCGTGAGTAGCAAAAGGGACCCTCAATCATGACAAACGTCAATCAATATGGCTGGAAAGCCTTGATTGGATCAGCTGTCGGCTATGCGATGGATGGATTCGATCTTCTTATTCTTGGATTTATGCTTAGTGCCATTTCGGCTGATCTTAATTTAACCCCCGCACAATCTGGCTCATTAGTCACTTGGACGCTTATTGGCGCTGTGGTGGGCGGTATCGTATTTGGCGCATTAAGCGATCGTTATGGGCGTGTACGCGTGCTGACTTGGACCATCGTGCTCTTTCGCCGTATTTCACCGGTTTATGTGCAATCGCACAAGGCTACTGGGATTTATTAATTTATCGCACCATCGCGGGTATCGGTTTAGGCGGTGAATTTGGTATCGGTATGGCATTAGCCATTGAAGCGTGGCCAGCAAAACACCGCGCAAAAGCAGCGTCTTATGTGGCGTTAGGTTGGCAAGTTGGTGTGTTAGCCGCTGCGTTACTCACCCCGGTATTGCTTCCACATATCGGCTGGCGCGGCATGTTCGTTGTTGGTATCTTCCCAGCGTTTGTGGCTTGGTATTTACGTACCCGTTTACACGAACCTGAAATTTTCTCACAAAAACAGACCGCACTTTCTACCCAAAAAACATCCAAACTGGAATCTTTCAAACTCTTAGTGAAAGACAAAGCAACCACAAAAGTGAGCCTTGGTGTGGTAGTGTTAACTTCCGTACAAAACTTCGGTTACTACGGCATTATGATTTGGATGCCAAACTTCTTATCTAAACAACTTGGCTTTAGTTTAACGAAATCAGGTTTATGGACGGCTGTTACCGTATGCGGCATGATGGCGGGGATTTGGATTTTTGGTCGCTCTAGCCGATAGAATCGGACGTAAACCAAGCTTTCTTATTATTCCAACTTGGTGCTGTGATCAGTATCATCACTTACTCTCAATTAACTGATCCAACTGCGATGTTGGTGGCTGGCGCATTCTTAGGGATGTTTGTCAACGGCATGATGGGCGGTTATGGCGCGTTAATGGCAGAAGCTTATCCGACAGAAGCACGTGCAACGGCACAAAAATGTGTTGTTTAACTTAGGGTCGTGCTGTTGGTGGTTTTTGGACCTGTTGTTGTCGGGGCAGATTGTCTCTGCGTATTCATTCAGCATTGCGATTGCTTTCTTGGCAGTGATTTATGTGATCGACATGGTGGCGACAGTCTTCTTAGTGCCAGAATTAAAAAGGCAAAAGAATTGAGCTAAGTGCGGTCAAAAAAATTCAAAGTTTTTGAAAAACATCGGTGTCAAAAGCCGATGTTTTTTTATTTGTGAAAAATCAGCCAATTTCAACCGCACTTTGTGCTAAACTATGGATCACTTTTTCCAATGTTTGAAGAATTATCGTGTACGCTAAACGTTCAGTTTCTACCCGTATTGCTAAATATTTATTTGTGGTCATTATCTTCATGGGCATTATTAGCTCATTGAGTTTGATTGTGATGGCTAGTAATAAAGTCGGATGCGGAAGCCATTAATATCTCCGGTTCTTTGCGTATGCAAAGTTATCGACTATTAACGGAAATGGAACGTTCGCCGGATACGGTTGAACAGAATTTAGTGCGTTACCAAGATAGTCTCAACGCTGACGTCTTGCTTTACTGTGCAGAATCAGCTTTTTGCGCCTTCAGGGATAAAAGCGTCTTATCAAAAAATCCTTCAACGCTGGATGATGATGTCTGATTTAGCGAGTAGCCATCAAATCGAGAAATATCATGCTGAACTAAAAAGTTATGTGCAAGATGTCGATGATTTCGTGTTGGAATTACAACGCTTTTGCTGAACAAAGAAAATGGATCATTGCGGTTTCGGTGCTGTGTATTTCTATGTTGCTTATTTTAGCCATGGTGTCTTATGTCATTTGGTATATGAAGCGTGAAGTCGTGAAACCGCTAGAGCTGATGACCAAAAGCCAGTATGCAAGTACAAATGGGGCAGTTTAATCATATTCCGCTAGATACCGCGAGCAATAATGAACTGGGGGTTTTAGCGAAAGTGTTTACGCAAATGTCCTCGGAGTTAGGGCGACTTTACTCACGTTTAGAAGATGCCGTTAATGAGAAAACCCAAAAGTTGCGTCAAACGAACCGCTCTTTAACCACATTGTATCAAAGTTCACAGTTACTTACGCCCACGAAGATTAATGATAAAAATTCTCAGCCAAGTGCTCAATCATATTCGTGTTAGCGAACATTTTACGCTACATCGAGTTAGAAATTTTCGGCTCAGAACATTGGGAAATTTCTTTTGGTCAAAAAGATCCTAAACAATCACTTCAAGTCGAAGAACTTTCTATTGAAAATGAAAACTTGGCGGTGCTCTCGTGGCAAGCCGGTTTGCCTTGTCCCTGATCCACGCATGATGAAAAAATTTAGGGCAAATGGTGGCAAAAAGCGTTGTATTCACACAAAACGCAACGCCAACAAGAGCAACTCTTTGCTGATGGAAGAGCGGTCAATTATTGCACGGGAATTACATGACTCGTTGGCACAAGTGCTGTCTTTCTTACAAATTCAATTAACGCTGTTAAAGCATAATTTGAAGAAAGAAGACGAGGAATCAAAAGAGAAAAGCATTGCGATCATTGAGAATTTGAGCAAAGCCTTATCAGATGGTTATTCTCAATTACGAGAATTATTAGCGACCTTCCGTTTAACGGTACAAGAAGCCAACCTACAGGTTGCTTTGGAGCAAGTTATCGAAAGCTTTGCGTTCGCAAACGAAGATGCAAATGACTGTGGACTGCAGTTTGCCATCGCAAAGTTTAAATCCACAAGAATTAGTGCACGTTCTGCAAATTGTGCGTGAAGCAACATTGAATGCGATCAAACACTCAAAAGGTCACGTTGATTGAGGTGAAAAGCCCATATCAATGCAGAGGGGAATACGAGATTCTTGTGCAAGATAATGGCGTTGGGATTCCAACGTTAGACGAGCCAGAAGGGCATTATGGTTTTAAATATCATGACTGAACGCAGTCGCCAATTAAATGCTCAGCTTACAATTTCAAAAAGGGGAGCAAGGTGGTACGATGGTGAAAAATCACGCTTCCTCACACGTTTTTTTAAGGAAAGTTAATGCAAAGTTTACAACCGTTTCACACCTTCAATATTCCGGCAAATGCACGTGAAATTATTGAAGCCACATCGATTGAACAAATCCAACAAGCTTGGCAAAAAGCGCAAGCTGAAAATCTACCTGTCTTATTTTTAGGACAAGGCAGCAATATGCTGTTTTTAGAAGATTTCCAAGGTGTTGTAATTGTTAATCGTTTATCGGGTATTCAACATACAGAAGATAGCGATTACCATTATTTGCATGTTAATGGTGGTGAAAATTGGCACCAGTTGGTGGAATGGTCGCTTTCACAAGGCATTAATGGGTTAGAAAACCTTGCACTCATTCCAGGCTGTGCCGGTTCAGCACCGATTCAAAATATTGGTGCGTATGGCGTAGAGTTTAAAGATGTGTGTGATTATGTAGATGTGCTAAATCTCAACACGGGCGAACAATTCCGCTTACAGGCGAACGAATGTGAATTCGGTTATCGTGAAAGTATTTTTAAACATCGCTATGCACAAGGTTATGTGATTACGGCAGTGGGATTGAAATTAGCAAAAAATTGGCAACCGATTTTAAAATATGGCTCATTAGTGAATTTTGATCCTCAAACGGTAACAGCAAAACAAGTGTTTGATGAAGTGTGCCATATTCGCCGCAGCAAATTGCCTGATCCAAAAGAGTTTGGTAATGCGGGCAGTTTCTTCAAAAATCCTGTGGTGAGTGCAGAGCAATTTGCGAAAATCCAAAAACAGGTTGAAAATCTACCGCACTTTCCACAACCGGATGGTTCTGTGAAACTTGCTGCGGGTTGGTTAATCGATCAATGCCATTTAAAAGGTTTTCAAATCGGTGGTGCAGCTGTTCATCAACAGCAAGCGTTTAGTGCTGATTAATAAAGGTCATGCTACGGGACAGGATGTTGTGAAGCTTGCACATCATATCCGTCAAACTGTAGCAGATAAATTTGGTGTGTATTTACAGCCCTGAAGTGCGCTTTTATGGGCGCAAATGGCGAAGTGAATTCAGAGCAAGCCATCAGTTAATTTATAGAGGAAAGCAATCATGAACTTTAAAGACATTTTAGAGACTTTACCAAGCATTGATCATCTAACAGGTTTAGACGTATTAAACGGTGAAACAGTGATTCATCATATTCCCGCTGCACCAGGTAAGTTAGGTTCGCTTCGTCTTTATCATGCGTTAGCAGAAAAAAATTTAATGGGAAAATTAGACCGCACTTCTGCACAACAAGGCATTGAGTGGTTTGCTGAACACGTTGAAGATGCGAAAGCAAAAATCCTGGAAAAACACCCGAATATTGATTTATTGTTTAAGGTAGCGGCGGAGGATGTAATTTATTCTGCTTGTACCATTAAAAATAATTCAAAAATTTTTTTAGTGATTAATCTGAACTTTCAATCGTTAAAAACTGTCAAATAAAACAAATTGAGGTATAATGACAATAGTTGTTATACAATAACAAATAAGTAATGAGTCGGGGCCTAGCTCCGCATGCTGTGAGGAGAAGAATGAATAAAAGAAACTCAAATGATGTTAGTACCTCAAGGTAGCATCGAAGCTTATATTCGAGCAGCAAACGAATATCCGATGCTGACTGCAGAGGAAGAAAAAAAGCTTAGCAGAACGTTTGTATTATGACGGTGATATTGAAGCAGCGAAAAAAATTAGTTTTATCACACTTTACGTTTTTGTTATTCATGTTGCGCGTGGTTATTCAGGTTATGGATTACCGCAAGCAGATTTAATTCAAGAAGGTAACATCGGATTAATGAAAGCGGTAAAACGTTTTTAATCCGGAAGTGGGTGTTCGCCTTGTATCTTTTGCGGTGCATTGGATCAAAAGCTGAAATCCACGAATATGTCCTTCGCAACTGGCGTATTGTGAAAGTCGCAACCACAAAAAGCACAACGTAAATTGTTCTTTAACCTACGTAAAACTAAACAACGTTTAGGTTGGTTCAATGAAAACGAAGTGGATATGGTGGCGAATGAGCTTGGCGTGTCAAAAGAAGATGTCATCGAAATGGAATCCCGTATGACAGGGGGCTGATGTCGGCTTTGATTTGCCAACAGACGATGACGATGAGGCTTATGTACCTTCTTTATATTTAGAAGATAAAAGCTCAAACTTTGCGGCAGAACTTGAAAGTGAAAACTTTGAAGAGCAAGCCACAGAAAAATTAGGTACAGCATTAGCTAACCTTGATGAACGTAGCCAAGAGATTATCAAAGCACGTTGGTTAGATGATGAAAAAGCGACCCTTCACGATCTTGCAGCAAAATATAATGTGTCTGCAGAACGTATTCGTCAGCTTGAAGCCAACGCATTGAAAAACTTAAAAAGTGCGGTTGATTTCTAAGCCGTTTTGATAAAAAGAAAACCTGTCGATAATCGACAGGTTTTTTTATTTATTTCTTTTGGATTTTTCCCCACATTTTTATCTTCTTGGCCTCGCCATAAGCGCTGAATATTGTCGTGGTGGCGATAAATCAGCAAGCAGCAAACTAAGGCAACGGGGAAGGTGAAATTCAGGTTTAAGCCACCAAACGTAGAAATGGCACAAGAAGTGCCGTAACGACAGCACTTAATGAAGAATAACGGCTAATTAAGAAGACCAACAACCACGTACCTAGCGTTGAACCAGCTACGCCCCAAGAGATGGGTGCAATGGCACCGAATGCGGTCGCTACACCTTTTCCCGCCTTTAAATTGAAAGAAAATGGGAAAGATATGTCCTAAACACGCACCCAAGGCAACCATGCCTAATTCAAATTGCGTGAGCCCTAAATAATACCCCGCCCAAACCGGTAACATCCCTTTTAAAATATCGCAAATTAATACTGCGAGCGCCGCCCAACGTCCACCAATACGTAATACATTTGGTTGCACCAGGGATTATGAGATCCATTTTTTTCGTGGGTCAGGCAAACCTGCAACCTTACAAATCAAAAATTGCACTGAAATCGAACCCAGTAAATAAGCAAAAAAATCATATAAAAAGGGCAAATAGGCTCATTTTGTGCTCCACAATCTTGATTGTATTTGAAAAAAACTTGTTCGTTATTTTTAACCAAACTTGATAGCATAAGCCCACTATATTTTTTTACAGGAATGAGAGATGGATCGAATTTTTATTGAAGAATTAGTGGTCTTCGCACAAATTGGCGTGTATGACTGGGAGCAACAAATCAAACAAAAGCTCGTTTTTGATTTGGAAATGGCGTGGGATTGTCAAAAAGCCGCAGAAATGGATGATGTGCAATACTGCCTCAATTATGCCGAAGTGAGCCAATTTATTTTAGATTATGTTCAAGCTAAGCCATTTTTATTGATTGAGCGAGTGGCTTATGAAGTAGCAGACCAATTACAACAACGTTTTGGTATTTCATGGTTACGCCTCAAATTAAGCAAACCCAAAGCGGTTGCTCAAGCAAATCATGTCGGAATTATTGTAGAACGAGGCGAATTGAAATAATCGCGGAAAATTGACCGCACTTTGGAAATATCAAAACAAAGTGCGGTTCATTTTTTAGATGTTTTTAAGCGCCAAACGGAATGTGCCAATCCCACTTTTTAATACTAGTACACTTAATATCATACTTGCTAGCGGATCAACCCATAACCATCCCAGAAAATAAGCGCTTAGCCCCGAAAGTATCGCAATAATGGAACCGAATAAATCGGTGAGTACATGTAGATACGCCGCTTTGATATTGAGATTATCATGATCGCTGTTCAACATTATCTTTGCAACGAAAAGATTCACCAATAATCCGAGAGAGGCAACCCCAAGCATTGGTAATGCCATCATCTCGATGGGATTTTGCCAGCGTTGAATCGCCTCAACTAAAATCATCAATGCCACGACAATCAATGAGCCGCTATTAAGTAAGGCAATATATCGTTGTTTTTGAGCGGATAGAAACAACGCTAACAAGGCTAAAAATAAGGATAAGCTATCATTTGCCATGTGTCCCGCATCAGCCATGAGTGCCAAACTGTTAAACCAATAGCCACCAACAAATTCGACAACCATAAAGCCGGTAATGATGGCCAAACTGAGTGCTAAGATTTTTTTATCTTGTGGAATATGCGCATGAGATGAATGGTCATGGTGTTCATGGGAATGATGTTCGGACATACTGCTCCTCATTGTGTCTTTGATTAACTTGGGATAAAGTATAAAGTCCGTAGCAACTACAAGGTCAAGGCTTAATTTTAGAAAGATGAAGATTCATGAACTCAGCAAACAAAGCGGTATTCATTTAGAAACCATTCGCTATTATGAAAAAATGGGGTTAATGCCGGAGCCTAAACGTCTGGCAAACGGTTATCGAGATTATGATGAAGCCAGTTTGAAGCAATTAAAATTTATAAAAACCTGCCGAGCGTTAGATTTCAGCTTGGCGGAAATTAAATATTTTAATGCGTTGAAAACACAGCAATCTCAACATTGCAAAGTGGATAGCATGTTGGCGAAACATTTGGTTTCAGTCGAAGAAAAAATTGCCGAACTGACTGAAATTAAACATTTTCTACAAAGTTTAATTACCGAAGATGATCATCAAGCTGCAGATTGTAAAGCTATGGCCCAATTAAAAGCCTATTAAGAGCGGTCTAAAAAATATCAAAAATCCGCACGTTGATGTGCGGATTGGTCATTATTCCGGATCATCTGTAAACGCGTTGTTTCGGAATATCGGCACAAAGGTTGCGAGATACAGCACAAACACAATGGCAATTAAAATAGCCGGAATCGTGATAAAAAACAGCTCGTCCACATACATTAAACAAGCTCGGGAAAGTGCCGCTGTGAAAAGGCAAAGCACGGCAAGGCGACAGAGTTTTGGGTAATCCAGTTTCGTAAAGCCACTATGCCATAATCCTGCAGTGAGCCAAATCATCATCATACTGCCGAGAATCCCGCCGAGTGTCACCATGTGTAACGGATCGGCAGTAGGTTCATCAATTAATTTATTTATGCCAATCCACAAATAGCCAATTGCGGCGAACAGTTGAAGAAAATAATAAGTGCGTACGTAATGTTTGCGTAGTAGTTCGCGGTGATGTAATTCACGTAATTTGGCAAGCAAAATAAAGCCAACGGCAAAGGCTGTAAAAGCGGCTGTTTGTGCAGGTAACCAGAGCTCTGCTGCGGTATGAAGTAATAAAAATGTAATTGCGATATTTTTATACACGACATTCGGGATAAATACAGGATCTTTCAATGTGCTTTCTTTCAGTGCCTCTGCGCCTAATAGAATGCTGACTCGAATTGATACAAACATCACTGCTGCCATATTCAAATGCACCTGTGCCCGCAATAATTTCAGGCTATCAGTTATGGCGTAAGCAGTCTGACAAATCATAAATGCCGCAAGTAACATCAGTAAAGTAAAATTGTCGGTATTGCGATCCAACCAAAACAGCCAAGCACAAAAGAGTAACAACGCGAGCCAATAAGCTGCCACTAAAAACGAGGCGGTTTGCGGGGAAAATGGCAATAACACCAATCCTGAAAGTAGAGCACCGCTAAAATTGTCGCAATAGGTTTTAAATTACCTTTGTAATTTGTCCATTCGAGCATAGAAGCCGTCAGAAAACCGCCGTATGCGGCTGGTAGCATAAATTCTAAGAAAATTTTGCGGTGTAGGATGAGATCATCGGAGTTGATGAAAAAGCTCAAGGCACCAACAATCGCAAGAATAGCTGCACCAACAAAAAAGGGTCGCATCGGATGGGTAAAGAAATTATTCATAATAATGGATTCCTTGAAATTCGCGTGCGACTACGGTTTCTTCAAAGGCTGAATTGCGTTCGGATAATGGCGTTGGCAAAGTAATCACATTTTGCACATCCATCCCTTTTGGAGAAAGCTGCATAATCTCTCGGCTTAATCGAGCCGCTTCAAAACGATCGTGCGTCACTAAAATACAAGCCATGCCTTTGTGCTCAATTTTTTCCACTAACATGGCGGCTAAAATATCACGTAAATCGCGATCCAAACCGACAAAAGGTTCATCCAATAAGGCTAAATCACAGCCACATAGCAATAGACGCAAAAATGCTACGCGTTTTGCCATACCGCCCGATAATTCGGTCGGATATTTATTCAAATCACCCGAAGAAAGCCCGATCTTTTCTGCCAGCGCAATGATTTCATTTTCATTAGGATTATCCATAAAAATAGCAATATTCTGCATGGCAGTGAGATTTTCTAATAGACGGTTTTCTTGAAACAGAAACCCCGTTTTACGGAATGTATTCTTGATTTCGCCCGATTTTGGCGTTTCTAAACCTGAAATTAAACGCAGCACAGTGGTTTTACCACAACCACTTGGGCCGAATAAGGTTTTCACTTCACCCGATTGTAAATCCATACTGAAATCGCGCACGATGGGATCGCGGAGAATTTCAAAACGCACATTCTTTAAACTCAGCATTATCTTCTCCACGGCATGAACAGGATTTCCAATGGCTTGGTAATCAAATATTCAAAGAGGGAAACAAACACAATCACCAACAGCACATAAGCCATGACCGTTGATGTATCTAACATGGCTCTGGCATCGGCAATTTTTGCACCCACACCCTCATTGGCACCCAAAAGCTCTGCCATAATCACCACTTTCACGCCCATGGCAACCGCGACGCCAATACTGGAAATCACATAGCCCGTGAGATGAGGAACGTACAAATAGCGGATTTTCTTCCATAATCCGAGTTTGTACGCATCAAACAATTCTTCATGTTGTTTGTTAACACTTGCCATACCCATGGCGGCACTGGCAAAGGTCAGCGGGGCGACTAATACGATAATGGTAAATAGCACACTTGGATTGCCAAAGCCAAACCAAAATAATGCCATCACGACCCAAATAATTGGCGGCATGGCTAACAAAATCGTAATGACGGGTTTGAGTAATGCCATAGCGGTTTTAAAGCTGCCCGCAATCAGCCCAGCGGCTAAGCCTGCGACTAATGCAATGGTAATGCCTACCACGGAACGCCATAACGAAATGCCGATTTCGTTTTGTTGGAAATGGTCAAGCAGCTCAAGGGCTTTTTGAAAAACATCCGCGGGAGCAGGCAGCATAAATTCACCAAATATCGCACTGCCCCAAGCCCACAAGGCAACTACCATCATTGCCACACTCAAGCCGGTAAAACCGCTCCAGATATAGTCGATGATGTACAACAGGACAGGTTGTGGTTTACGAATTTTGTCAGTTTTAATCATGTGTTGTGATTCAGTTTCAAATTAAGCCAAGAAGAATTTATCATCCGGCAATTTACCACCTAATAGTTTTGGATTGAATTCCATCAAAGTTTCATAGAATTGCATGATTTCATTTTTCAGTTCACTGGCTTTGGTCACCGTTAAGCGCGCACCGTCTAAGCCCATTTCAATAGCGGCTTCTGGTGCTGGCAGATAATTAGCGCCAATTTCAGCCGCACTTTTGCGGTTCGCCATAATCCAGTTTAACGCATCACTTAAATCTTGGTGAAGTAGATCAAACTCCACCTTGTGTGCGTGGAAGTATTCTTCATTGGCAATAATGCCTGCCATTGGAATAAGCGGTTTTGTATTAAATGCTTGTCCCCATTCTTTCACTAAATCAAACCCACGCACAATCTCCGTACCGACAATTTTAGCTTTCTGTACAACGGCGCTCGCCATCGGTTCTGGCAGAATAGCTGCATGGAAATCTTTCAGTAAGAACAAACCAATCGCTTCCGTTGGTGTGGCGGCATAGGTGATATCCACTTTATTAATATCAATATTTAGTTTTTTCAGTAAAGCTTGCAATACGATGTCAGGCATATCGTTTTTAAATGGCACAAGGATTTTTTTACCCACCAATTCTTGCGGTGAAGTGATAGGCGTACTTTTACACATCAACTGTGTAATACCATTGGTGAGAATATTTACCATGCCAACTTGTTGCCCTTGATTACGTAAATTCACGCCCACATTACTTGGGCTCATCATCACTTTAAATTGCCCACTTGCTACACCCGCACGCAATTGATCTGGCGAACGCCAAATCTCTAATGCGACATCTGCTTGTTTGGCTAATTTACCTTGCGCTGCCGCCACTGCAATGGTCACACTTGGCATCGCTGGTGCACCATAAATGGTAAATTGTTCTTTCGTTGCCGCAAAGAGAGAAGGCGACATGCCCGCTGCTGTAAATGCCGCACTCATTCTTAAAAAATTACGTCTATTCATTGCCATGGTTATCTCCCTTATTGAATCAAACTCAATGCTTGTATTTTTGATAATAGTTTTTCATTCATTATCTTACTAGCCGTGACTAAAGTAAAAGAAA
>BNJV01001498.1_pt1 | contig 87726 bp, 97 predicted proteins | sample 8540591 | NCBI WGS metagenome assembly BNJV01 (sample SAMD00202457, study PRJDB9452) | human saliva metagenome | host: Homo sapiens
GAGCCATTTTTCACGAGCTTCTTTGTACTCTTTAGCAGTTACAGTGTTCGCTTGCAATTTAAGATATTTGAAGTAAACATCTGAACCTTTATCACCAGATTGAGTATAAGATGCTGAGAATGGTACTACGCGAGAAATGATTGGTGCTGCTCCTGAAGAAGACATAGCTGGAAGGAAGAGTGAGCTATCTGTCAACCAAGCTTGAGCTGCTGCATATTTCTCATAACGTTTATTAAGATCGGTTGTTTCACTAGCTGCATCATCAACTAATTTGTCATAATCATTCAAACCAACTTGAGCAACCGCTGGGTTTGATGGATTATCATAGCCCATGTAGGACTTAGTTGTTTCACTGTTAGTTGTTTTCAAGATATCAAGGTATGTTGATGGATCATCATAGTCTGGATTCCATCCAACAGCACCTGAAAGGTCCCAATCTTCTGCTGCCGCACTAGCTGCGTAGTATGTGGCATTTTGTAATTCATCTGTAGTGATTTGTTGAATATCGATAACTACATTATCTGTACCCAAAGCCGTCTCAACAGATTGTTTAAATGATTGGATACGAGCGATATAGTTTAGATGTTTGGTCAACTGGAATATCCAAGTGGATTGGGAATTTTACACCATCTGCTTCAAGGACTTTTTTAGCTTTAGCTAGTTCTGCTTTAGCCTTATCAGCATTGTAAAGACCATCTTGAGCATCCGCAAAGTTTACGTCTTTCCATTCATCACCATAAGAAACAACTTTCTCAGTAACCAAGTCACCAAATGTCTTATCTCCAGCAGAAACAAAGTCAGGTTTGACAAAGAGGTTACGAACAGCAAGGGCGGCTCCATCCTTACCATTTAGCTGAGCTGAATAAGCAGTACGGTCAAAAGCAAAGTTCAAAGCTTGACGGAAGTCTTTGTTAAGAAGAGCTTTCTTAGTAGAAGTCTTTTCCTCGTCAGTTGTTTTTGATGTATATTTATAACTTTGACGGTCAATGTTAACACCTAAACCAGCAATACCAGCTCCCTGTGGGGTATAGTAGATATTATCTTTATATGTTTCTGCTACTTTAGAATAGTTTGAGCTAGTAGGGAAGAGACGTGCATAACTATATGCACCATTTGTAAAGTTACGCTCAAGTGACTCTTGGTCTGAACCATCATAGTAAGAAAGTGTTACAGTATCGATGTGAACATTGTCTTTATCCCAATACTGATCATTCTTTGCAAATTCGATAGAAGACTTAGCTGTCAATCCCTTAAGCAAGAATGGACCATTGTAAAGCAATGATGTTGGATCTGTCGCTTTACCAAAGTCTTTACCTTTTGATTTTTCAAACTCTGCATTCAAAGGCCAGAAGATTCCATAAGATAATTTAGAGTTCCAGTATGGTTCAGGTTTGTTCAATGTATATTGAAGAGTGTAATCATCAACAGCTTTAATACCTACTGCAGAAAAGTCTGTATTGTTCCCTGATATATAGTCAGCCAATCCTTTAACAGAATTTTGTGCTAGGTAAAGAGCGGCTGATTTATTGTCAGCTGCGTGTTTTAAACCTGTAACAAAGTCATTTGCAGTTACTTCTGCATATTCTTCACCATCAGATGTGAACCATTTTACACCTTTACGAATCTTGTATGTATATGTCAATCCATCTTGAGATACTGACCAGTCTTCAGCGACTGCAGGAGTTAGATTTCCATATTGGTCATTTGTAAAGAGACCATCGATACCATTTGAAGTAGCAACTTTTGTACTTTGTTTACCAGAAATTAGGTAGTCCAATGTTTCTGGGTCAGCAGTATAAGTATAGCCATAAGCCTTTGGTGCTTCAGCATTTGATGATTTTGAAGAACCGCAAGCTGCAAGAACACCTGTAGCAAGTAGCGCAACACCCGCTACCGCAAGAATCCGACTTTTTTTCATATTTTTAAACTCCTCGTTTTAAATTGTGGATATTGAAGATTATACCACAGTTTTTTAAAAAGTAAACGAATTTTTCAGAATATTTTTGTCGCATGTTTTTTTAAACATTTGAATCTTATGTTTTTCAGAAAAGAAAACTATTGACGAGAAACAATTTTCAAGGTATAATAATAAAAGTTAAGGCGGTATAGCCAAGTGGTAAGGCACGGCTCTGCAAAAGCTTGATCGTCGGTTCAAATCCGTCTACCGCCTCTATATTAACGAAGACTCCGAGCGGAGTCTTTTCTTTTTAACAATTAAAAAGCTTTATCAGTATTTAGCTGATAAAGCTTTTGTTTTATTCAGTTTCTTCTTCTACTTCGACTTCCTGAATTTGAACCTTAACCTTGGTTACGCGTCCGTTTTTCACTTTGTCATTTGTCAGTATGATATGCTTGTTGCCACTTTCCACCTCATAACTAAGTTTCTCTGAGGTTGGAATGGTTCCCACACCGGTCAAATAATAACCCGCAATGGTATCTACGTCATCACTTTCAAGTTCGACATCGAAATAGTCATTGAAGTCATTTAGGGTCATTGTTCCTTGGACAATATAAGTGTTCTCAGAAATGGTATAAACATAAACTTCAGCTCGGTCAGTCTCATCATCAATTTCACCGACAATCTCTTCGAGCAAGTCCTCAAGAGTAACCAAACCTGCCATTCCTCCATATTCATCGAGAAGAATAGCCATTTGTCTTTGTGAATTTCTCAATTCTTTTAATAAAGCATCCACAAAAATAGTTTCTGGTACAAATAGAGGTTCCTGTAATATCTTTCTCAATACAATATTATCAAAACCATCGGTAAACCCAGCTTTTAGCAGACTCTTGGTGTGAATCAAACCAATCACGTTATCCTTGTCATTGTCATAAACAGGAATTCGAGAAAAGTTTTGTTTTAAGATGCTTTCGATAATCGTCTGAGTGTCATCTTGAATATCTACCATGAAAGCGTCAGTTCGAGGAACCATGACTTCACGCGCCATAAGCTCGTCCAGCGAGAAAATTCCTTGCAACATTTCAATTTCATCTGCATCCAAGGTTTCTTCACTATTGGTGAGCATATACTCAATCTCATCACGAGTCATTTTTTCATCTGCATCGTCAAATGTCATTGGCGTCAAACGACTCAAGAGATTAGTCGATGCTGACAACATCCAAACAAAGGGACTTACAATCTTACCGAGAGCAATAATAAATGGCACTGTTCGGATTGCCAAGGCATCCTTAAGATTTAGAGCAATGCGTTTAGGATAAAGTTCACCAAAAACGATTGAAACATAGGTCAAAAAAGCAAGTGATAAGAAAGAAGCTACTGCATACGCAGTCTCGCTATTCTCCATCCAAGAAGCTATCAATTCTCCGAGAGAATCTGCTAGTTTAGCCCCTGATAAGATCGTAATTAAGGTAATACCAACTTGAATGGTTGATAAAAAGTGATTGGGGTTTTCAAGTACCTTTAGCAAACGGATATAACGTTTATCCCCCTCTTCTGCCTTTTGTTCAACACGTGAACGGCTAAGAGAAACCATAGCCATCTCTGTCGCAGAGAAAAAAGCATTTAAAAAGGTCAAAACAACTAATAATACAAACTGCAGTAACAAATCCTGACTGCTCGGGTCTTCCATTTTCCTTCTCCTAAAAAGTATAATTGAGACTATTATACCATATTTTTCAATTTCTACACATTAATTTTCGATTTCTATAGTAAATCCCCTATCAAAACGATAAGGGATTATCTATTTATTAGTCTTTTGTAACCGTAACTTCTCCTGTTCGGTAATCTAACCGAATTCCCTTTTGAACATTAGGAATTACTACATTAAACTCCAATTCTCCGTCAGAAGATTTGGCTTCAATTTGAGAGGCAGAAGGTACTAGGTCCTCTTCTGTCGCATACAGTAGCGTAACGCGGTAACGCACTCGTTTATTCTTATCTAGCGCTTTTCGAACTAAACCTTCATAGTAGTTTTGTCCTGTTGAATCTTCTGCGCGAGCTTGGTTGGCCCAGGCTGTTTGTACAGCGATGTTTTTAGGATTACTAGTAGATGCATCAAAGCCATCTAGACCACCAATCAAGGCATAGCCTAATAAATGTCCTCTATCTACAGCGTGATTATAACTTCCTTTTAGGTTCTTGACCTGATGCCAGCCTGCTGGAGTCCAAGAGGTCGAACCATTACCCGTCTCTTCGCGATCCTTATACTGTCGAGTTGCTTTTGACATGAGAGCATTGGCTACTGTAGGAACTGTCTCTCCTCCTACAGTTTTAGTTTTATTATCAGCATAAGGTTTACTTGATACCTTAGCATCTAGATTGGTTTTGTTTCCATTAACTACAAAAGCTCCTGCTCCATTCCACTCAATTGTACCCTTGATTTGTTTTTTGACCGAGTCAGTCAGTACACTCTCTGCCAATTCTTGACTAGGAGTGTCGGATGACTGGGATTTTTGTGTCACTTGTGTTTGTGGTGTATTATTGGAAGCCTGCATTTTTTTAATGTAGTAACTTCCTGCCGTCAATAGTAGAAAAATCAGGAGACCTATGAGGGCCTGTCTGGTTTTTTTATTCATATTTCCTCCTTACTTTTATCCCTAGAAAAAGGCCGGTTCCCCAGCCTATTTCCCTGTAAATTTTGCAATCAATTCATGCCATTTATCGGGTGTCAAAATTGCCCATGGATCTTGACCTTTTCCTACGATACCATAGCCAATCATCAAGCCGATACCCAACGCCAAGACTCCTAGAAGCAAAACAATAATAACTAATAAAAATCGACGTAGCACATACGCTGCTTGTTTATTCATCTTCATCAGCTTCCACACTTACCCGTTCAATATTAGCTCCTAACTGAGCCAATTTTTCATGGAAACGATAATATCCTCTATCCAAATGGACAAGTTTTCCGACAACTGTCTCCCCTTCAGCTACTAGACCTGTTAAGATCAAAGCCGCACTTGCACGTAGGTCTGTAGACAAAACCTCTGCTCCTTGCAGAAGTTGCCCACCGACGATACGAGCTGTATCACGGATAATTTCAGAATGCAAGCCCATACGACGCATTTCCTCTAAATGTTGGAAACGATTTTCAAACACTGTTTCCACCATGGTTGACTCACCTTGAGCAACCGTCATCAGTGCAGTGAATTGTGCCTGCATGTCTGTCGGAAATCCTGGATGCGGAAGCGTCTTAACATGAACGGCTTTCAATTTATCTCGTTGAGAACGAATGCGGATGCCTTCGTCTTCATCAATGACTTCCACACCCATTTCTTGCAATTTAGCAATCAGGGGACGATTGTGTTCCCAGATGGCATCTTTAATCAAGACATCTCCACCTGTCATAGCAGCCGCTACCATAAAGGTACCTGCTTCAATACGATCCTGAACAACATTGTGTGTAGCACCGTGTAGCTTTTCAACACCAGTGATTGTCACAGTTTCTGTTCCCGCACCCTTAACTTTTGCTCCCATTTTATTCAAGAGAACAGCCAAGTCTACAATCTCAGGCTCACGCGCAGCATTTTCAATAACAGTTACGCCATCAGCTAGCGTTGCAGCCATCATCAAGTTTTGAGTTGCCCCAACACTAGGAAAGTCCATATAGATATGGGCTCCATGCAAGCGTTCTGCCTTAGCTTCGATATAACCAGCTGTTTGGGTGATCTTAGCTCCCATTGCTTCCAAACCTTTAAGGTGAAGGTCAATAGGACGACTACCAATCGTACATCCACCTGGCATCGAAACTTTAGCGTGACCAACTCTAGCCAGGATTGGACCCAAGACTACAATAGATGCACGCATCTTGCTGACATACTTATAAGGTGCCTCTTCTGTAATGTCATCTGTCGCATCAACTTCAACAATATGTGCTTCTTGGTCAAAATCCACTTTCGCATTTAATCCACGAACCACTTGATTCATGGTAAAGACATCTGATAAGATCGGAACATTTTTTAAAACTGTTTTTCCTTCGCTTGCTAAAATCGTCGCCGCAAGTAGTGGCAAAACTGCATTTTTCGCACCTTCAATCGTAACACTTCCGACTAGGCGATTATCGCCACCTCGAACTACAATTTTTTCCATAAATATTTTCCTTTACTTTCGAGTTTAAAATAATGTCCGTACGGCTTCTTGCCAGACTTGGTAGAGATTTAGGAAAAAGGAACTAATCAGATATCCTAAACCGATACTACACAATACTACCAAAAGTCGTACCTTCCTCGCATTGTCCTTAGTTACCTTCAAAATTTGATCCCATTTGACCAAATCTTTCAACAGTTGAAAAACTAGGTAGACAAAAAACATATGACTACTGAGGGTAAAAAACAATTGAATCATCTGCCTATTATACCATCTTCTCTTTTTCTACGCTAGTCTATGGACTTGCACTATATTTTATGGGTTGTTTTTCAAGTAATCAATTGCATCCTGAAGTGTTTTTACTGGGACAATCTTCATGTCTGTTTTAATCATTTCAGCAGCTTCTACAGCCGTGTCATAATTACTTTTGGCGTTTGGATTTGCCTTTTTAGCTTCTTCAGTTATTGGATTGTTTGGAGCAAAGAATACAGTAGCTCCTTTTTTTGCAGCAGCAACAACTTTTTTGTCAATTCCACCAATATCACCAACATTTCCATCTCTGTCGATACTTCCTGTACCGGCAATAATCCGTCCATTTCGAAGGGTTGGGTCTGCAATTTGTGTATAAATAGACAAGCTAAACATCAGCCCAGCACTCGGACCACCAATGCCTGCAGTTGAAAACTTGATTGGCACATCACTTGACACTTCCGTGCGGTCAATCAAACCGATTCCGATACCGTTTTTCCCATTTTCCAGAGTAATGATTTTTCCTTCAGCTGTTTTTACTTTCCCATCCTCTTGGTAAGTAACCTTAACCTTATCTCCAAGAGTTTGAGAATTGACGTAGTCGACCATCTCCTTGGAGCTTTCAAAAGTCTTATCATTCACCGCTGTCACAGTATCAGCAATATTCAGAATACCCTTAAAAGTTGAATTGTCTGTCACAGTCAAAACATAGACGCCCAGATATTTGAGCTCTATTTCCTTACCAGCTGCCTTGAGTCCTTGATATTTGGCCATGTTCTGCGAAGTTTCCATGTAAACTGGTTGATTCGCATAAATTCTGCATCTGAGGAACCACCTGTCATCTCTTTAGCACTTCGAATATCCGTAAAAGGTGTCAGCCAAGCATAAACCAAGTCCACCAGTCTGGCATGCTTAACCCCAACCGTCACAAACTGGTAGGAGCCTTCCTCTTGGTCAGGTTGATTATTGACCTGTAAAACCTTTCGAATATCTTCTGAAGTCCCTGGCACCTCAATGTAATAAGGAAGTGGTACCGTAAAAGCTATAAAAGTGATAATGAGCCCGATGATTAAATATATGGGCCATCTAGTTTTTTTCTTCATGTTTTAACTCCTCTAAGACAGCATTTGGTACATACTTGCTAATATCTTGACCAAACTTCAATAGTTCTCTCACAGCTGAAGAGCTGATGTAGACATGCTCTGGGCGGCTATGGAGATAGACTGTCTCAATCTCTCCTGCTAATTGATGATTGTAAAAATCAAAACTGGCTTCATACTGAAGGTCCGAAGCGTTACGCAAACCACGAACAAGAACATTTACACCCAGTTTTCTAGCAACATCAACTACTAATTCATCATGAGAGGCGGTGACTTGGACATTCTCTAGATGTGCCACTGCTTTTTCAACCGTCTTCAAACGACTCTCTATCGGTAAGAATCCATTTTTGTGTGGATTATAAAAAATCCCTACATACAATTTATCAAAGAGCTTACTTGCACGCTCAATGAGATCCATATGCCCCTTTGTCATTGGATCAAACGAACCTGTGAATAAACCAATCTTATCTGACATAAACCGTCACCTTACTAATCCCATATATTTTTTCTTTCCAGATGCCCAAACAGGCAATTTCTTCTGGAAGTTCTACTGATTTATCGGTCTCACAGACCACCATGACATCTTCTGAAAAAAGATTTCTCTCCGCCATTTTTTCAATATCGGATACGATTTGCTCCTTGGCATAGGGAGGATCTAAAAAAATAAGATCAAAGACACCATCAATCTGTTCTAATGCAAGACTGGATTCCATTTTCAATAATTGAAATTTAGAGAGCTCCTTGGTCATCTGAATATTTTCTGCCACAATATTCTGTGCTCGGCGATCCTTCTCAACTAGGACAGCGCTCGACATTCCTCTTGAAACTGCCTCGATGGATAGACCTCCACTACCAGCATAGAGATCTAGCACACGTCCTCCTTCAAAGTAAGGGCCAATCATATTGAAAATAGCTCCTCGGACCTTGTCCGATGTCGGCCTCGTTGTTTTCCCGTCCAAGGTCTTTAAAGGACGTCCTCCGTAGATTCCTGATACGATTTTCATAAGGTATATTATACCAAATTCTGATGAAATAAGAAAATCGAACCTCTCGGTTCGATTGATTAAAGAATATTCTCGTAAGTATCTCTGACTTCTTGTGGCCAAACACTGGTTTGAACTTCACCGATGTGCTTCTTACGAAGTAAGAACATGGCCATACGAGACTGTCCAATCCCTCCACCGATTGTCAATGGGAAGAGACCGTTTAAAAGAGCCTTATGCCATTCCAAAGAAAGGCGGTCTTCATCTCCTGTAATAGCTACTTGTCGACGTAGAGTGTCTTCATCGACACGAATCCCCATTGAAGATAATTCAAAGGCCGCACCCAAATTATCATTCCAGACAAGGATATCTCCATTCAAGCCATGATAACCATTTCAGATTCAGTTGTCCAGTCATCATAGTCTGGTGCACGTCCGTCATGAGGTTTTCCATCTGATAATTCTCCACCGATACCAATCAAGAAAACAGCACCGAACTCCTTACAGATAGCATTTTCACGTTCTTTTGGCGTCAAGTCTGGATAACGCTCAACCAATTCTTCTGTATGGATAAAGGTAATTTGCTTGGGCAAGATTGACTCAATATCATATCTTGCTTCAACTGCTAGCTCTGTTAAACGAATGGCCTTATAAATTTTTTCAACTGTTTCTTTAAGATAAGCTAGATTGCGATGGCCGTTTGGAATGACCTTTTCCCAGTCCCACTGGTCCACATAAACCGAATGAGTCGCATCTAGTGAATCTTCGTCCGGACGAAGAGCCTTCATGTGAACGAAGAGACCTTCTCCTTCACCAAAGCCAAAACGTGCCAAAGTATGGCGTTTCCACTTAGCAAGTGAATGTACCACCTCGTAGGTTTCGTCTGGAATTTGCAGAACCTTAACTGATACCGGATGTTCAATCCCTGAAAGGTTATCCTGCATCCCGTCCCCAACCTTACTCAAGATCGGTCCCTGTACTTCTACTACTTCTAACTTATCTTTTAAATACTGGGTAAAGGTATTTTTTTACAAAGGAAATCTCTTCTTGCTGATGGATAAAACTTTTCTTCATACGTTCCTCCTTTTGAATAATAAAAAGATTATACCCTTTTGCTAGTAAAAATGAAAGTAAAAATTAAAAAAGAGCTCATTTGAGCTCTAAAAGTATTAATCGTCTCTTCCAAAGATACGCAAGAAGCTAAGGAATAGGTTGATAAAGTCAAGGTAAAGGCTAAGTGCCAAAGAAATTGCCCAACCTGTAGCAACTTGACCGTCTGACTCTTCGTAAACATAACGAATTTTTTGATTATCCCAAGCAATGAGACCTGCAAAAACAAGCACCATAACAATACTAATAATGTAATCCATTAGGTCACTATTTAGGAAAACATTGACAACCATGGCGAGTATCAGACCAAATAGGGCTGCAATCAAAGCACGACCGATTCCACTCAAATCCTTTTTAATGACTACTCCTACGATAGCCATCACAAAGAAGAGGGCTGCACTGGAGATAAAGGCTGTCAAAACTGTCCCAGGAAGATAGAGCGAAACAATGAAGCTTAGTGAAAAACCATTAACCGCTGAGTAGAGCAGAAATATTGGAAAGGTTGCTGGACTATTCTTTACCGCTAAACCACTCGCAAAAATCACTAGAGCTACTTCTACAATTCCTGTTACGATTAGCCATATACGGGCGTTAATCATTAACTGAACAAGAAGATCTTGGAAGGTTGTTAACATCAAGGCTGAAACGATTGCAGATAAGGCAATCCCAATCCCTACAAAAGCATAGACTTTTGCATAAAATTGATTCAGACCAGAACGTTCTTGAATAATTGTTTGATTCATATCTTTTTCTCCTTATGAAATCTTTTTACTGATTATAACAAAAATAAACTATTTTAACTCAAAAAAAACATGAGTATGCCTGCAGCAATGGCAACGTTGAGACTTTCCGCTTGCCCTTTCATGGTAATATGAACCAGTTGGTCTGCCTGATTTGTCATGAATTGACTGATTCCTTGACCTTCATTTCCCATGACCAAGGCGAAATCTTCTAGCTGAGCAAGCTCACGATAATCTTTAGAGTTTTGGGACAAAGTAGTTGCCAGAATTGGTAAATTGCCCTTTTTAGCCTCTTCAACAAAAGTTTCAACAGGCATCCGATAAATCGGCACATGAAAATGACTGCCCTGCATGGATCGGAGAGTCTTCAAGCTATAAACATCGGCTGACTTGCTTGAAACGATGACTCCAGAAAAACCTGCTGCATCTGCCGTTCGAATCATTGTGCCAACATTTCCAGGATCCTGCACGTCTTCCAAGAAAAGATATTTTCCTTGGCTCAAATCCGGTAACTGCTCTTCTTCCTTTTGAACAATAGCTACAATGCCCTGAGGTGTTTGTGAATCTGCTAAATCAAATAAGATTTCCTCTGTCACAAAGACAGTCTGAGGATAATCTACTAGTTTATCTCCATACTCTACTAGAGCAAATATTTTCTCAATCGTTGCTCCCGCCTGAACAGCTTCCTCAAATAAATGCCAGCCCTCAATTAAATAAGAAGATTTTCGATATTTTTTTTGATGCAATTTCTTGGCATTTTTTACCACAGAATTCGCTTTAGAGGTTATAATAGTCATAGGAGTATTATAACACAATCAAGGAGGTTTGGTATGCAAAAGGTCAAAATGATTGCACAGGGACGCGTTCAGGGCGTTGGCTTTCGTTGGGGCGTCTATACCCTTGCTCTCGAACTAGGCGGAATCACTGGTCGTGTCTGGAACAACGATGACGGAACAGTTGAAATCCTTGCCCAAGCAGAATCTTCTGCTATCATGGCTAAGTTCATCCAAGAGATCCGAAAAGGACCAACTCCTTTCTCAAAAGTGACCTATCTCGACGTCCAATTGAGTAACTTTCCTTCCTATTCTGACTTCAAAGTCGCAAATTAGGTCTCTAGAACTATTGTATATTTTCAAAAAAAACAGTAGAATAGAAAGGTATAATTTTTAAAGAAGGAATAAAAACAGTGAAATCAATTAAACGAATCGCCCTCTCAATCATGGGAGTGGCTATGCTATTAGTATTGACAGGATGTGTCCAGGTTGATAAAGCAACAGGTCAGCCAACCGGATTTATCTGGAATACCATCGGAGCACCTATGGCAGAGGCTATCAAATACTTGCCAATGATCAAGGTCTTGGTTTCGGTGTTGGTATCATCATCGTAACTATTATCGTTCGCTTGATTATCCTCCCACTTGGTATCTACCAATCATGGAAGGCTACCCTTCACTCTGAGAAGATGAACGCCCTCAAGCATGTCCTTGAGCCACATCAGACTCGTCTCAAAGAAGCAACGACTCAAGAAGAAAAACTAGAAGCCCAACAAGCTCTCTTTGCTGCTCAAAAAGAGCATGGTATTAGTATGTTTGGTGGTGTAGGATGTTTCCCTATCCTCATTCAAATGCCTTTCTTCTCTGCTATCTACTTTGCTGCTCAACACACAGAAGGTGTTTCTGAGGCTAGCTTCTTAGGAATCGCACTGGGTTCTCCAAGTTGGATTCTCATCGCCTGCGCTGGTATTCTCTACTACATCCAATCACTCCTTTCTCTACACGGAGTTGAAGACGAGACTCAAAGAGAACAACTCAAGAAAATGATTTACATGAGTCCACTCATGATCGTCATGTTCTCCATCTTCTCTTCCAGCCAGCGTCACACTTTACTGGGTTGTCGGTGGTTTCATGATGATTCTTCAACAATTCATCGTCAACTACATCATTCGTCCAAAACTTCGCAAAAAAGTACGCGAAGAATTTGCAAAGAACCCACCAAAAGCAAGCAAAACTTCAGGCGCTCGTAAAGATGTAACCCCTGAATCAGCAGCAGCTATCACAACTTCTAACAAGAAGAAAAACAAAAAACGTAATTCTGGAAAACAACATTCGAGATAAAAAATAAAAGGCTCGGCTAAATTGCTGAGTCTTTTCTATAATCGAAAAGAGGCCGAGAAAACTCGACCTCATTTTTTATATTATCCATGTACACGTTTCATGTAATCTTGATAGCTTTCTGTATCCATCAATTCCTTAGCGTTCTTGACACGATCTGCTGTCGGAGGTTTAACTCCTTCAAGCGAATACGGAATGCCAAGTTCACGCCACTTGAATTCACCCATCGTGTGATAAGGTAGGATTTCAAACTTATCAACGTTTTTAAGAGTTTTCACGAACTTCCCAAGCTCAATCAAATCTTCATCTCGGTCTGTCAACCCAGGTACGAGAACGTGACGAATCCAGACAGGTTTCCCAATATCTGACAAGTATTGAGCACAAGCTAAAATGGTTTTGTTACTTTGACTGGTTACAATCCTATGTTGAGCATCATTAATTTCTTTGATATCAAGAAGAACCAAATCAGTCACAGCCATTAATTTATCAAATTTTTCAAGATAGCGTGGTTTATTACGGAACGGAAGGGCACAAGTATCCAAGGTACAGTGGATGCCTTTTTCTTTCGCCTTGGTAAAGAGGGCAATCAAGAAATCAATCTGCAAGAGGGCTTCTCCTCCGCTGACTGTGATACCTCCCTTGTCTCCCCAGAAACCACGATAGCGAAGCGCTTCTTCCAAGACATCATCTACTGTTCGTACACGAGATTTATTGGTTTCCATAGCCCATGTATCCGGGTTATGGCAATACTGGCAACGCATCTGACAGCCCTGCAAAAAGACAATGAAACGGATTCCGGGACCATCTACCGCCCCAAAACTCTCTGTCGAATGTACCATTCCTGTCACTTGTCCATAGTCAATTGTTTCTTCTGACATAACGTCACCTTCCTTGAAACCGTTTTATAATTTTATTATATCACGCTTGAAAGGAAAAACAATAGATTTTGTCTATTTTTTAGAAAACAATCTGTTTTTCACTTTCAACTTTCATGATTTTCAAAAATTCTTCTAATCCTTGTCAAAGTCAAACCCATAGAGGGTTGCAAAATAGTCCTCAGGGCGCTCTGCTCTACGGATTAGTCGAGCACCACCATCCTCTGTGTAGAGAATCTCTGCCGAACGAAGTTTGGCATTGTACTGGTAACCCATAGAGAAGCCATGCGCACCTGTATCATGAATCACTAACAAATCACCAATTTCTGTTTGAGGCAACTCACGATTTACTGCAAACTTGTCGTTGTTTTCACAAAGAGAACCAACAACATCAACTACTTCAGTCTGACCATCAGGATGCATCATGTTAGTAATATGATGGTAAGCACCGTACATAGCTGGTCTCATAAGATTGACAGCTGACGCATCTACTCCTAGATAGGTACGGTAGGTTTTCTTTTTATGAGTAACTTTTGTAACGAGAATGCCATGAGGTGCCAACATAAAGCGCCCTAGTTCTGTAAAAATCTTAACTTGACCAAGACCTGCTGGCGTAAGAACTTCTTCATAAACCTGACGAACTCCCTCACCAATCAAGGCGATGTCATTTGGCTCTTGATCTGGACGATAGTTGACTCCGATACCACCAGAAAGGTTGATAAAGTCCAGCGAAATACCCAACTTTTCCTTAATTTCTACTGCTAACTCAAAGAGCTGACGCGCTAATTCTGGATAATAAAGGTGAGTCACTGTATTGGAAGCTAGGAAGGAATGAATTCCAAAGGTTTTAGCTCCCTTTTCTTTCAAAATAGCAAAGGCTTCAAAAAGCTGCTCCTTAGTCATCCCGAACTTAGCTTCGCCAGGATTATCCATAATGTCCGTTCCTAGTTCAAATACTCCACCGGGATTGTAACGGCAAGAGATGATTTCTGGGATACCTGCTGCACGCTCTAAATGTTTGATATCTTCAAAAGCATCTAAATTAATCGTCGCACCTAATTCACGGGCATAAGCATACTCTCTATCTGGAGTATTATTGGATGAGAACATCATATCAGAACCAGAAAATCCTAGCTTATGACTCATCAAGAGTTCTACATAACTAGAACAATCCACTCCACATCCTTCTTCTTGTAAGATTTTCAAGATAGCTGGGGTCGGAGTCGCCTTGACTGCAAAATATTCTTTAAAGCCCTGATTCCAAGAAAAGGCTTTGTTTACTGCGCGTGCTTTCTCGCGGATCCCTTTTTCATCGTAGAGGTGGAAAGGGGTTGGAAACTCTTCAACAATTTTTTCTAAAGCTTCACGATTAATAAATGGTGTTTTCATAGGACTCCTTTATATTCATTATCAAAGAAAGGCTGGGACGAAAGTTCCAACCTTTGTATTTTAAGTTCATTCTTATTTTTCTGCGTCAAAGATGTTTCCAACTTCAACAGCAATTTTTTTGATTCTTCACATCAATGTTGGTAACCTTCAAGAGTGATTTGTAATCAAACTGTTGTTCGCGATCTTCTTGCGCATTATCGGCAAAGACGGCTACTCCAGCCAATTCAGAATCAAACTCAGACAAGAGGCTAATCATCCCGTTAATGGTCCCTCCACCCTTCAAGAAGTCATCAACGATCAAGACACGACTTCCTGCTTTAAGGCTACGTTTTGAAAGGAACATCTTTTCGATACGGTCACTAGAACCTGAAACATAGTTGACACTAACAGTTGAACCCTCAGTGATTTTCAAGTCGCGACGGACAATGACAAATGGAACATTGAGAACATTTGCCACTGCATTTGCAAGCGGAACCCCTTTGGTCGCAACAGTCATAACGGCATCAACCTTTTGATCCATAAAGCTCTTAGCAATAATGCGACCGATGTTTTTCAAAATAGCTGGAGTGCTCAATAGGTCAGATAAATAAATGTAGCCACCCGGAAGAATGCGGTCACTCTCTGAAAGTTTATCACGAAGCTCTTCGATAATCGTTTTAGACTCAAGGGTAGAGATCGATGGTGTAAAAATAACACCACCACCAGCACCTGTCACCGTTTGAATATGACCGATTTCAATTTCTTCGAAGGCACGCTTAATGATGACAATATCTTCTGAAATAGAAGACTTAGCAGATTCATACTTTTCTGCAAAGGTATTGAGACTGGTTAATTTGTAAGGATTGTTAATCAAGTAATTGGAAATAACAACCATCCGATCACTTCTTCTTAATTTCATTAGTTATTCACCATTCTTTTTAATTAGTCTTTTTCTCATTATATCACACTAAAGCAAAAAAACGAACTTTATTGTTTAAATAAAGCTCATTTTTTTAGTTTCTAGTCTAATTTTGGCTTGTAGAAGGAACGATTGTCCATAGCAAAGACTTTATTGGTCATTTCACCCTCATCAACAAGAGCGAGAGCTGTTGACATCATCATCATACTCGCATCTAAATTATCAATCATATGAATAATTTCAGCTTCCATCACACGAGGACGAACAGGACTACCATACTCGAGTAATCCATGGTGGCTGAGAATCACATGGCGCAGAAGCACCACTTCTTCTCGAGTGTCATCAATGCCAAGTTCCATAACCGCTTTAGTAATCTCGCTATCAATCAAGGCAATATGTCCGATAAGATTGCCTCTGACTGTGTACTCTGTCTGGTCGGGACCTGTCAACTCGATAACCTTAGCCAGGTCATGAAGCATTATTCCCGCGTAGAGCAAGCTCTTATTAAGCTGTGGGTAGACATCTGCAATTGCCTCTGCCAAACGAACCATAGTAGCCGTATGATAAGCAAGTCCTGTTTCAAAGGCATGATGGTTGGTTTTGGCAGCTGGATAGGAATAAAATTCTTTATCATATTTGGTATAGAGAGCTCGAACGATTCGTTGCCAGATAGGATTTCAATTTTGAAAATCATCTGCGCCATATATTCGCGTATCTCCTTGACATCCACTGGCGATTTGACCTTGAAATCTGCTGGGTCATTTGGTTCGCCAGGCTGAGGTAGGCGAAGGGTGATTTGATTAACCTGCGGAGTGTTATTGTATACCTCACGACGTCCCTGCATGTGAACAACTTTCCCTGCAGTAAAAGCTTCGACGTTATGAGGTTGGGCATCCCATAGTTTCCCTTCAATTTCCCCACTGTCATCTTGGAAAGTGAAAGCCAGGTAATTCTTCCCAGCACGTGTCTGTCTTAGGTCAGCTGACTTGATTAGGTAAAAGCCCTCAAAAAACTCATCTTTCTTCATGTGACTAATCTTCATATTCTTCCTCATCTTCTTGGAACTGGAGTAGATCAAGCGCAGGCTCACCTTCTGATAACTCAATGTGACGGAGCGTTCGCTCGATAGCTGTAGTACGACGGTTTAATAAATCATCAATATTGCCAGAGGCATGTTGGAGATGTTTTTGTGCCTTGACCAAAATCCCCCCAAACTTGCCAAACTCGGTCTTGACACTGGCAAGAGTCTTGCTGATATGGTCGGCACTCTTTTGGATATTGAGAGTTTTGAAGCCAACTGATAGAGAGTTAAGAAGGGCTGATAAGGTACTTGGCCCTGCAACGATAATCTGCTCCTCCCGTCTCAAATCATCAAAGAAAATCGGATTGCGAACAATCTCTGAATAGAGACCTTCTGTCGGGACAAACAATACTCCAAAATTGGTTGTTCGAGGTGGCGCCAGATACTTACTCTTGATATCCTTTGCAAAACGCTTAACACTCGTTAAGAGTGACTTACGGCAGCGCTCAATCTCTTCCTTGTCACCTGATTCATAGGCTTCTTCTAGGCGGTAATAATCCGCCAATGGAAACTTAGAGTCAATCGGTAGATAAACATATTCTTGGTCGCCTTGCCCAGGCAACTTGATGGCGTACTCGACTCGCTCACTCGAATTTTCAACCGTTGCAAATTCTCGTTCATACTGGGCAGGTGTCATGATATCTTCAATAATCTGTCCCAGTTGTAATTCACCCAGAATTCCTCGGGTCTTGGTTCCAGATAAGACCTTATTAAGCGCACCGACATCTCGCGCCACCGTCTGCATTTCACCTAGGCCACGATTAACAGATTCTAGTTGCTTGGAAACTGTCTCAAAAGAGGCCTGCAAGCGTGTTTGCAAAGTCTTTTCTAACTTTTCCTCGACTGTCTGACGCATCTGTTCTAAGCGTTGCTCATTTGATTCCTGCAAGGCTTGGAGGCGTTGGTCAGTCTTATCCCTGGTTTGGAGGAGGTTTTCATTCATGTCCTGCCGAACTTGAGTCAGGCCTTGGTGTAACTCGATTCGCACTTCCTGCAAGCGATCACTGACAGCTACTTCAAGATTTTTTTGATCCAGCTGACTGGCCTGTCGAGCTTGTTCGAAGCGATAATCCAGCTGGTCTGAGAGATTATCTGCCTGATCTTCTAAACTCTTGGTCAAATATTGCTCCTGCTTGTCCTGCCTTTGCCAAATGAGAAAGAGGCCGGCTAGGTTAGCAATTAATAACAGTAATAATACAATCTCCATCCTATCTCCTGTCCTTACTATGCAGTACGACCACATAGCCATCCGGGCATGTTACCGAAACTTCCCTATCTATATATTCGTTAGAAGCATAGACTTTCTTAAAGAAAAAGTTCTCTTCTGTCAATTCGTACTTGGCACCGATAATGGTCAGCTGACTATCCCTCACAGGCATAAAAGCAAGATAATCATAGTCTGACCGTGGTTCAAGTTGACTGGTCCCTTCTGGACAGTAACGAATCAAATTTTGTCCATCCTCAATCTCTATCTGACGCATATAGGGCGCCAATTTAGGATTGCTAGGCAGAAACACATTAGCCAACATATGATCAATACGACCACCTAGGGCACCAAAAATGGTCACCTGAGCTTGAGGATTTTTTTCAAATCGTTAAAAGTGCTAGTTCCAGATCGGTATCATCTTTTTCTGGTTGGGCTTGAACAAAATGCTGGGCACGTTTTTGAATCGAATGACGTTCTTCTGCAGTCACAGAATCAAAATCCCCAACGGCTAAAGCAAGAGGAAGTTTTTTCTCCAGTACCCAGAGCGAGCCTCGATCCACACCGACAAAGCAGTCAAAATCTGTCCGGTAGTGGCCACGGTCTCCACCAGCAAAAACTGCAACCCTAGTCCAGTTCTTTTCTGAGAGCTTGCACTCGTTCATTGACATCTCCCTTAAAGACATAGGACCCTGCTACAAAGACTGTAGCGCCAGCTTCTTTGGCTTGAGCTATGGTCTGATCATCAATCCCACCATCCACTTCAATTTCAAAATTCAATCCCTTCTCCTCACGAAGTGCCACCAACTCACGAATCTTATCCATGGTTTCTGGCAGAAAGGCTTGTCCGCCGAAACCTGGGTTAACGGTCATGACTAATACTTGGTCAACTAGGTGAAGCACATGTTTAATCACCTCAACAGGTGTTCCAGGGTTAATGACAACCGAAGGTTTGACACCAAGAGAACGAATTTTTTGAAGGGCCCCATGGATATGAGGTGTTGCTTCTGCATGGATGCTGATGATGTCTGCACCTGCACGCGCAAAGTCTTCTAAATGATGTTCGGGATTTGATACCATCAAATGGCAATCAAAGACCATTTTGCTATGAGGACGAAGACTTTCGACTACACCTGCACCAAAGCTGATCTGAGGTACAAAGTGACCATCCATGATATCGATATGGGCGTATTCTGCCCCAGTTGCTTCTAGGCGTTTAATTTCACGTTCAAAGTTGGCATAATCTGCTGCCAGAATTGACGGAGCAATCTTGTATTGAGACATAGGTTTCTCCTTATTTTGGAATTTTTTTGCTGACTTTTTTATAGGTTTCTCTACGATTTTCAATCTCACTGAGGAATTGCAGGTAGTTGTCAAAACGGAAGGTAGCAATGATGCCCTCTTCTACTGCCGGTTTTACAGCGCAAGATGGCTCATGGGTATGGGTACAAGTGCGGAATTTGCAATCACGACTGACACTAGCAATCTCTGGAAAAGCCTGATTCAGATCTTCTGCTGTTGTTACTTCGTAATCCAGCGATGAAACCTGGTGTGTCTGCGATTTTCCCACCATTGAGATTGTAAAAACTAACCGCTCGAGTAGTGTGACGACCACGACCCAGACTGTCTGAGATTTCTCCCGTTTCTAGATTGAGATCAGGTGCGATTTTATTGAGCAAAGTTGACTTTCCAACACCCGTCTGCCCCATGAAGACCGTAATCTTGCCTGTCAACAAGGGTAAAAGTTCTTCTTTACTCGTCACAAAATCGTAACCAATAGCACGATAGGTTTTCTCGTAGAAATCCAGTTCTCTCCTATCCTCTAGTAAGTCCATTTTGGAAATATAGACGATAGGATGAATGCCCTTGTGCTCTAAAAGAACCAAGAAACGATCCAGCAAGTTACTGTTGAAATCTGGCTCTTTGACCGACATGATCACCACAGCTTGGTCAATATTGACAATGGGTGGACGAACCAGACTATTTTTTCGTTCGTGAATCTTGAGAATATAACCTTCGGAATTTTCCTCCGCAGAAAAATCTACCCAATCTCCAACATAGGGCGTATGACCCTTTTTACGAAAATTTCCACGCGCGCGCGTGTTTGATAAACCTGACCATCACTCTCCACATAGTAGAATCCGGCCAAAGCTTTAATGATTTGTCCCTGCATCCTAGAGTCCTTGTCCTTTAAGCGCATCTGCTAGACTAGCGAATTCTTCTAAGCCAAGAGCTTCACCGCGTACACTTGGGGATAGTCCTGCCTGATCCAATGCCTTAGTCAATTTATCCTTGATTTCATCAGTCTTGCCAAAGTAACCTGTCAGATTATTCCACAAGGTCTTACGACGATGGGTAAAACTAGCCTTGGAAACTTTAAAGAAGAATTTCTCGTCTTCCACTGCTACAGCCGGTTCTGGGCGACGTACCATTTTCAGGATAGCTGAATCCACATTTGGTGCTGGCACAAAGACCGTACGAGGTACGATAAAAGCAACCTTAGCTGTCATGTAATACTGAACGGCAATCGACAAGCTGCCGTAAGCCTTGGTATTTGGCTTAGCAGAGATACGATCTGCCACTTCTTTTTGCATCATAACCACAAACTCACTAAAAGGAATGCCACTTTCAATCAAGTGCATGAGAATAGGCGTTGTGATGTAATACGGAAGGTTAGCCACCACCTTGATCGGAAGGTCTGGATTTTTTTAAACTCTGCGATGTACTGGTTGAGGTCTACCTTTTGAGGATGTCTTGGTTGACAACCGTGACATTGTCAAAATCCCGTAAGGTATCCGCCAAAAATTGGGAACCAAGCGGTCATCGATCTCAAAGGCCATGACTTCTGCTGCATTTTCAGCCAAGAACTCAGTCAAAGGCTCCCAATTCCAGGACCCAATTTCGATGACATTGACCTGCTTATCGATCTCTGCCGTATCCACAATTTTTTTGAAGGATGTTGGTATCGGTCAAAAAGTTTTTGACCGAAGGATTTTTTTAAAGGTAAAATCCGTGACGCTCCAGCACTGCCTTGGTCACGCTATAATCTGCAATTCTCATGTATTCTCTTTTCTATTTATTAGCTAAAAACAATATATAAAACCCACATAATTCCTAATGCCAACAAAATCCAAAACACTAAAAAGAACACGAGACTTGTTCCCTTGTGAATCGGCTCCAGTCATATCGATCGCTTTCTTATCTTCTTGAGGGGTTCATTTTCTTCAGTTCATCCTGATAGGCAACCGAATCTAGAATATTGTCTTCTGGCAATAATTCTGAAGCATAATAATCAGGAAAGCCCATAGCAAGACCAATTAAGTTCTTTTTCTGTCAAAGAAAAAAATCTAAATCTTTGGGTTGATTTTTCCCGAATAGCTCGTATATTTTTTTAACAGTTTATCAGAAACAACAGACACTTGGTCCATAAAAAAACAACATCTAAGACATCAAATCCGAGCACATCACCATCTTTTACGTTTGCAAGAATATAACGAACAAAGGCATCATATAATTGTAAGGTCTGAGAAGCATTTTCTTCTAAAAAAGACCGATTTTGGAGGGCGTTTTGCTGGAATTTTTCAATAGGAAGCAAGATATCTACATTCTGCTCTTGGTAAAATCTTTCTGCTTGTTCTTCATCTTCTTCAAGTTCTTCTGCTGTTTCCCAGAGAGCAATAGGAGCTTTTAAATCTTCTTCATCCCAAAACAATTGCCAAAAATAAGGTATCGTGTAAATTCCCTCTGTTAAGATACGAGCTTCATCTCCGTTTTTTAAGTAAATATAACTTCTATTCGCCATTCCATTTCCTTTCAAAATCTTTGAAAAAGGGTAGTGGTTCAGGTAAGATGTAGATAAAACTATATAGTTTCCCAATGAAAGAAACTCTCTAATCTTTATCTCTGCCTTCTAGTTCCTCACTAAACTTTTGCATTTCCTTAAAAGCTGTTAGGCTAACATAGGCACCCGCTTCATAATACTCCGTTGGATTTATGGCATAGTCAAAGCCTTCAATCATGCCACCAGCTTCTTCAATCATGCCATTCCACTTTTCATCAAAGACCATTCGCAGACGTTTCCAATCAGTAAATACTGGCACAGAATTGCGCCCATCTTTTCCTTCTCTGACTGGGATGCTGAACTTAGCGTCTTCTTTCAATACAAAGGAGTTGGCTCCCTGACTCTTATCGGGGAATCCCGAAGTAGCATTTAAAGGAATGAGGAGTTTGGCTTTTGGCATGGCTGCTGAGAAGAATTTATAATAGAGCTTATATATTACTTCTTCGTCATCTGTTGTAGGCTTATCCATCTGCCCCATCAACAGCATCCATCTTACAATATCAGGATTCATAACAGGAACTTGTATCTCTGGTAGGTTCGAAAAATCTGGTTTCTGAACCAAAACAGAAGCACTAATGCTGACTTCCTTGGTATTAAAGGCTGCTCCCAAAGCTCCATTTAAGTAAAAGGCTGTCCCAAGAAAATTCTCAATTCCTTTTTTATCTGCTGTATTTTCAATCAGTTTCACAACTGAATTTGGTCGACGATCAATGGTTTCCTTAAATTGGTGATACCAACGCGGCGTATATAGCATGATCATCGGGTCTGAACAGAGATAGCCCTCTTCACCTTTATCATAGGTCGTTGAGAAAAGATACGCTTCCCCCGTTTTTTCTGAAAAGACCGCGTAAATCGAATCTGCTGCTAACAACTTGTCCTTGACGATTTCTGCTAGGCGTTCTAGCTTTCGAGTGTTAGCTTGATAGCTTTCTTCACTTTCAGTTTTCTGATTTTGACGGCACTCCCATAAAAAGAGGCGCAATATTTCTATGCTATCATCAAGACTAGCGGCTTGATAGTCTTCATTGGACAATTTGACCTTCTTTGGACAATGGCTACAAAACGCGTTATAAAGAGCATCTGTATAGCTAGATAGCCGTTGTTCCTCATCGACACCCATAACTATAGAGAACACTTCCCTTTTTTTCAGATTTAACCAAAGGAAGTTTCCATATCGACTGACTAGATGAGCTAGAGACTTCATCCGTGAGAACTATCTACATCCTTATTTTTGATTAATAAGTTTTTTCACGACTACAGAACCAAGAGTGTCCATACCTTGATCGGGATTGCAAAATTGCAGACAGATCCCCAACCTTGAGTCCGCCCTCTAAAGCTCCCAATAATCAATAACTCATTCGTCTCCTTTATCGGAACATAGTTCTAGAACTCCCAAGCATGCTTTTGTCAATTGACTCTACTGCTTCCTTGTTTGATTCAGTTGTTTCAGTTGTTTTTGTGTCTGTCTTTTTTTAAAAAAATCAAAGATTCCCATAAATTATCCTCATTATCTACACTCATAACAAATCTATGGAGTCACTTTTTCTAATGCTTGCAACCAAGCCTGATTAAACCGTATATACTTACTTCTATTGCGTCATCTTCCCCTTGCATTTTTGGGGGAGTTTCTCAATTCTCATATGACTTTTTCATGGCATCTTCAACTTCAGCTAAACTGGATGCCAAACAATTCCAAACGCTTTGAGTAATTGTTTCCCATTGCAGTAACCGATGCGAAGACTTCTCCTAGATATTCTCTGCCGTTTTCGACTATCTGCTTCCCATCAGACAGTCCCTAAAGTCGCATCAAGTCAGTACTGTGTAATATCAAAGTCACTTTTCATCTTCGTAAATTGACTCTGACCAGTCCAGCTAGGGCTGTCTTCAAGTCTTCATAGTTCGCATGCTCACTCCCAGAGAACGTCCCCTTGGTCTTGGATTTTGGGGCACTGCTTCACCACGATTTAGAAAAGGCATGTTTGAACTGTTGGGAATACCTCGTCATAATCATCCTGACGAGATTCGTTTCGCCCATTATAGTCTGGATCTGTAAAGACAATGACCCCATGCAACGTCTGGTGCAGACGTTGGATTCGTTCCAAGTCATCTTGATCGATCGCAGAGCCCACGAGTCTCATAGGTATCCACCTCATAAAGTAACGTTTGAGATTGGCTGTATCATCGCTTGCCCTCCGACTACGATGACTTCGGGTATTTTTCTCTTTCATGATTTCATGTCAAGGCCAAATACCTTTCGCTCTGCATTGTCACTAGGTCGCACTGAGCCACTTTCTTCTGTTGTCAGCCGCGTAGTTCTGCAATAAAATCTACCACATAGCGAGTGTAGGCTGTCTTGTTTTCGCGACCACGTTTGGGAACTGGGTGCCAGGTAAGGGCATCTGTTTCAACCAAAGATCTTATCCAAACGTAGCTTTAGCAGCCTCTTGGACATCTGTCGCTTTCTTAAAGGTCACCACTCCAGAAAATGAAATCAGTCATCCCAAGATCCATGAAGCGTTTCTCAGCTTCTTCGTAAACTTCCTGAGAAAGAATGCATGATCCCACCGCGAGGACCAACTCCTTCACTCTTGATGATGCTCATAGGTATCTTCTAAACGCATCACGGGTATGGACCACAAAAGGCAAATCCAAATCCTTAGATAGCTGAATCTGACGACGAAAAACTTGCTCCTGCACTTCTTTAGGGGCTGTCATCCAGTGATAGTCCAAACCAATCTCACCCAAGGCAACAACTTTGGGATGTTTTTAGTTTCTCCAACAGGTAATTCTCAACATCCTCTGTATAGGTCCCTGCCTCTGTTGGATGCCATCCAATTGTCGCATAGAGTTGGTCATACTTGTCCACCAATTCTAAAGCACGCTCAATCGTCGGCTTGTCAAAACCAACAATATTCATCCGAGTCACACCCATTTCAGCTGCTAAGGCAAGCTCTTCTTCTTCACGTCCAAAAAATTCCTCTATATTTAAATGTGTATGAGTATCAAAAATCATTTATATTTCCTCGTTTTTTTCTACCTTCTATTATACCAAAAAAACTAGTCGCATCCTTATAGGAAAAAAATATTTTGAAATCAATCATTTTCCCTTGACGGTATTTTTTCATAGCAGTATAATAGCTCTTGTTAAAATTTTCAAAAAAGGAAAGAAAATGTTTACAAAACTAAAATATACCTTTATCGGTCGTCCTCTCAAGTCCTTAACTGAAGGTGAAGGAGGGCTACTTGGAAAAACACAGGCACTTGCAATGCTCTCAAGCGATGCCCTTTCATCTATCGCCTATGGACCTGAGCAGGTCGTCCTTGTCTTGGCTAGTCTTTCTCCCCTTGCTATTTGGTGGAGTCTCCCTATCGGCATTTTTGTCCTCTTGCTACTTGCTAGTCTAACCATTTCTTACCGACAAATCATTCACGCCTACCCTCAAGGTGGGGGTGCCTATATGGTAACACGAGAAAATCTTTCTCCTGAGCTCGGTTTGATTGCTGGGGGAAGCTTGCTTGTTGACTATATGCTAACAGTAGCCGTATCCGTGGCTGCAGGAGCTGATGCTATCACAGCAGCACTTCCTGCTCTCCATCCCTACAACCTCCACATCTCCATTTTTCTAGTATGTTTGCTCATGCTTTTAAATCTGCGAGGCTTGAGGGAATCTGCTAGTTCGCTGATGATCCCTGTCTATCTCTTTATCTTTAGTACGGTCTTCCTCTTATTGTTTGGTATTTTCCAACTATTGACAGGTTCTCTCAGCTATCATGCAACTTCTGCAATTGGTCAAACTGTCCCAAGTCTCTCAATTGTCCTGATTTTAAGAGCCTTTACCAGCGGTTCAGCTTCATTAACCGGGGTTGAAGCCATCTCAAATGCTGTTCCATTTTTCAAGACCCCTAAAGAAAAGAACGCAGCTCAAACACTGACCATCATGTCTCTGATTCTTGGATTTCTCTTTGCAGGAATTACCTTCCTAAACTACTGGATGGGGATTACTCCTCAACACGGAGAAACAATCCTCTCACAAATGGCTAAAGGAATTTTAGGGGATTCAGCTCTCGGTCAAGTTGTTTATTATCTCTTCCAATTTTCAACAGCTCTCATCCTAGCCGTCGCTGCAAATACTGGTTTTTCGGCCTTTCCTATGTTAGCTTACAATATGGCCAAGAACAAGTACATGCCCCATCTCTTTATGGAGAAGGGAGATCGCTTAGGATACTCAAACGGGATCCTAACCTTGGCCTTTGGCGCTATGATTCTTCTGCTCATTTTTAACGGAAATACAGAACGCTTGATTCCTCTTTATACTATTGGAGTTTTCGTACCTTTTGCACTTTCTCAAACAGGGATGATTCGCCACTGGAAAAAAGAAAAAGGCTCTCATTTCTTAAAATCTGCCTTTGCAAATATCCTCGGAGCCATCATTTGTTATGCTATCGTTCTCATTCTACTCTTCTTCAGACTTGGAGATATCTGGCCCTTCTTCCCAATTATCCTAGTCTTAACCTTCCTCTTTTTGTCCATCCACAGTCATTACCAAAAAGTGGCCAAACAGCTTCGCCTTTATGAAGGAATCCAAAAGAAAACCTACGATGGCAATGTCGTCCTTGTCTTAGTAGGAAATGTTACCAGAGTCAGCGTTGGTGCTATTAACTACGCTCAAAGCATTGGAGATGAGGTTTTGGCTATGCACATTTCCACCAAGGAAACGGAGGAAAAAGACCAAGAAATCCTTCAAGAATTCGCTGACTACTTCCCAAATATCACTCTCAAAAATATTACTACTAGCTATCGCGATATCATCACACCTACAGTTCGATATGTTCGAAAAATCTCTCAAGAAGCCAAGAAAAAGAACTACACGGTTACAGTTCTAGTACCCCAATTTATCCCTAACAAACCTTGGCAAAATATCCTTCACAATCAAATGAGCCTCAAATTAAAATATGCTCTCAGATGGCACGAAGATGTCGTCGTGGCTAGCTACTCTTATCATTTGAAAGAATAAAGAAAGCTCAAAATCAGAGAATTAATCTTCTGATTTTGAGCTTTTTCTAAATGTGATTTTTTTCAAGACGTCTTCTAAAGTTTTCAGACTAAATCAATCACCTTAGAACATTCTCTTTAGATAACAGAAAAGTCAGTAAGCTCGAGTTCCTACTGACTTCTTTGTTTAATTCGTTTGGGTTATGCAGCCAAAACTTTGCGTCCTTTGCGACGACGAGCTGCCAATACGCGACGACCGTTTTTAGTTGACATACGGTTACGGAATCCGTGTTTGCGCGCACGACGAAGTTTACTTGGTTGATAAGTACGTTTCACGATGAATACCTCCTCATAGATTTTGTATTCGTTTAGCCGGCTATAAAGTGATCAGTTACTAAACATACTTTACTATTCTATCTGATTCTTACTTATTTGTCAATAGCTCTGACAAATGTTTCCAGCTTTTTTACTATGAAAGCCTTATCTACGATACTGCTTCAAGAAACGAGTCATCTTCTCTTGGATTTGGGCTAACTCATCGACACGTGGAAGATAAACAATACGGAAGTGGTCTGGATCTTTCCAGTTAAAGCCACGCCCATGTACTAAAAGCACCTTTTCTTGTTTCAAGAAATTAAGGACAAATTGTTCATCATCGTCGATACGGTACATATTACGATCAATCTTAGGGAAGATATAAAGACCTGCTTTTGGTTTAACAGCAGACAAACCAGGAATATCTTGAATCGCATTATAAATAAAGTTTCTTTGCTCGTAGATGCGACCACCCGGTAAGAGCAATTCATCCACTGACTGGTGACCACCTAGGGAGGTTTGAACTACCTGCTGGGCAAGTACATTCGAACAGAGGCGCATATTTGAAAGCATATTGAGACCTTCAATGTAGCCTTTTACGTGATGTTTAGGTCCAGACAAGACCATCCATCCTACACGGAATCCAGCGATACGGTGAGATTTAGACAAACCATTCATGCTGACACAGAAAAGGTCTGGAGCCAAACTTGCTACTGGTGTGTGGACATTCCCATCCATAACCATACGGTCGTAGATTTCATCCGCAAAGATAATCAAGTCATTTTGACGAGCAATCTCAATAATATCTAGCAAGAGTTCTTTGGGATAGAGGGCACCTGTTGGATTATTTGGATTGATCAACACAATAGCCTTGGTATTTGAACTAATCTTAGACTTGATATCATCTAGGTCTGGATACCATTCAGCTTCTTCATCACAGAGGTAGTGTACGGCATTTCCTCCAGCCAAGCTAACTGCTGCCGTCCAAAGAGGATAGTCAGGCATAGGAACTAAGACTTCATCGCCATTGTCCAAAAGCCCCTGCATAGACATAACAATCAGCTCACTAACCCCATTTCCAAGGTAGATATCATCGATATCTACATTTGGGAAATTTTTCAGTTGGCAATATTGCATAATCGCTTTACGGGCCGAAAAGATTCCTTTAGAATCTGAATAACCTTCGCTATCACGCGCATTCATAATCAAGTCATGAATCACCTCATCCGGAGCTGTAAAGCCAAACTCAGCTGGGTTCCCTGTATTCAAACGAAGAATTTTTTCTCCATTTGCGCGCATGCGCATAGCTTCTTCCAAAACTGGACCACGAATATCATAAGCCACATGCTCTAATTTGATTGATTTGTTAAATTCTTTCATTTGAGTTCCTCTATTCATCAGGATAGTTAATATTATACCACTCCAAAACAAAATCGTAAATTGCCTAGTACTATTCCACAAAAAAACCTTGCTTAACGCAAGGTAACAGGACAAATCCGATTTCTTTCTATTTTTGGAGAAGAAAGAGTTGATAGGTTCTCTAAATAATGGCCAATAGCGACCAAAATCCTTATAGAAAAACTCTTGTGATCGAAAACAAGGTCTTTGTAGCGGATGGTAACTGCATAGATGAGGAATCTCTCCTTACATCCAGCAAAACGCAAAGAAAAAATAAGTAGACTCACCAACATTAAATGTAATGTCTGGGCTAATACGAGTCTCATTGTAAAGAATATACCATCGCATTACTTTATTTCCCTTGCCCTGTCACCTCATATTATACAATAAAATCTTTGCATTTTCAAATAAGTAAACACAAAAAAAGAACTCAATATATGAGTTCTTTTTAAGGTACTATTTTGCAATTTCTTCCAACATTTTTTCGATGTGTTGGATGGATTTTTCACGTCCAAGCAAGTAGATGGTGTCTGGCAATTCAGGACCATGCATTTCTCCTGAAACGGCGATACGGATAGGCATGAAGAGGTTCTTCCCTTTGATACCTGTTTCTTTTTGGACTGCTTTGATTTGTGGGAAGATATTTTCTGCCACAAACTCTTCGTCTGACATGGCTTCAAGTTTTGCTTTGAAGGCTTCAAGTACCGTTGGCACTGTTTCACCAGCCATGACTTCTTTCTCAGCTTCTGTCAATTCTGGGAAGTCTGAGAAGAAGAGGTCTGTCAATGGAACGATTTCATCCACTGACTTCATTTGTGGTTTGTAGAGTTCCACCAATTTCTCAGCCTTGTCTGTCAAACGTCCTGCTGCTTCGAGGAATGGTTTGGCCATTTCAAAGATGGTCGCAAGATCCGCATTCTTGATATACTCATTGCTCATCCAGTCCATTTTCTTTTGGTCGAAGGCTGCTGGAGACTTGCTGAGGCGATTTTCATCAAAGAGTTTGATGAGTTCTTCGCGAGAGAAGATTTCGTCTTCCCCACCAGGATTCCAACCTAGAAGAGCGATAAAGTTAAAGACTGCTTCTGGAAGGTAGCCTTTCTTCCGGTAATCTTCGATGAATTGAAGGGTATTAGTGTCGCGTTTAGACAACTTCTTACCAGTTTCAGAGTTGATGATCAAGGTCATGTGACCAAATTCTGGTGCTTCCCAACCAAGAGCTTCATAGACCATGAGCTGTTTTGGTGTATTAGCAATATGGTCGTCTCCACGGATGACGTGAGAGATTTGCATATCGTGGTCATCGATGACAACGGCAAAGTTGTAAGTTGGGTATCCATCTTTCTTTGGATGACCCAGTCACCGCCGATATTGCCACCTTCAAATTCGATATCACCTTTGACCATATCATGCCATTTGTAGATACCTGACTCATTCACTGCCAAGCGAACCGTTGGAATGACACCTGCTGCTTCACGTTCTGCGATATAAGCAGCTTTTTCTTCTTCGCTCATGCCGAGGTATTCGTTGATGTAGCGAGGTGTTTCACCCGCCGCTTCTTGACGTTCACGTTCTGCTGCCAACTCTTCTTCTGTAACGTAAGATTTGTAGGCTTTTCCTTCGGCTAGCAATTGGTCGATGTATTTTTGATAGAGTTCCAAACGCTCTGATTGGCGGTAATTTTCATGCGTTTCAGGACTTTCATCCCAGTCCATACCCAACCAACGAAGGTTTTCAAGCTGGGAACGTTCTCCGTCTTCGACGTGACGCTTGCGGTCAGTATCTTCGATACGGATGATAAAAGTTCCACCATGGTGGCGAGCATACAAGTAGTTAAACAATGCTGTACGGGCATTTCCGATGTGTAGTAGTCCTGTTGGACTTGGTGCATAACGCACACGAATATCTTTTGACATATCTTCTCCTATAAAGTATCTAGGCGTCTGCCTTTTTGCTCTCTATATTATATCACAAGTCGTGCCAGAGTCCAATTTCTCTTTTCGAGAAATAGTAAAAAGAGTGGTAAAACCACTCTTTATTAAATCTATTATAGACGAGCGTTGAGTTCTTTGCTCAATTCTTCAAACCTGGTTTACCAAGAAGGGCAAACATGTTACGTTTGTATGCTTCAACACCTGGTTGGTCAAATGGATTAATAGCATTCAAGTAACCTGAAAGGGCAATAGCCAATTCGAAGAAGTAGATAGTGTAGCCAAGAGTGAAGGCATCTTGCTCAGGAAGAGTCACGTACATGTTTGGTACGTCACCGTCAGTGTGGGCAAGAAGAACACCGTCAGTTGCTTTTTTGTTAACGAAGTCAACGTCTTTTCCTTGAAGGTAACCAAGTCCGTCAAGGTCTTCTTCCAAAGTAGGGATGATCACGTTCTTACGTGGTTTGTCAACGCGAACAACTGTTTCAAACATGATACGAGTTCCTTCTTGGATAAATTGACCCAATGAGTGCAAGTCTGTTGAGAAGTTTGCTGAAGTTGGGTAAATCCCTTTTTGGTCTTTCCCTTCTGACTCACCAGCCAATTGTTTCCACCATTCTGAGAAGTATTGAAGAGATGGCTCGTAGTTTACCAAGATTTCAGTTGCATAACCTTTACGGTAAAGTATGTTACGAACTGCTGCGTATTGGTAAGCTTCGTTTTCTGAAAGTTTGTCTGAAGTGTAGTCTTTACGGGCAGCGTTCGCACCTTCCATAAGGGCTTTGATATCTGCACCTGATGCAGCGATTGGAAGCAAGCCAACTGCTGTCAAGACTGAGAAACGTCCACCGATATCATCTGGAACCACAAATGTTTCCCAACCGTTAGCATCTGCTTCAACCTTAACAGCACCTTTTTGGCGGTCAGTTGTAGCATAGATACGTTTGTTAGCTTCTTCTTGTCCGTATTTCTTCACCAAGAGTTCTTTGAAGACACGGAAAGCGATAGCTGGTTCAGTAGTTGTACCTGATTTAGAAATTACGTTTACTGAGAAGTCTTTGTCTGCAACATACTCTACCAAGTCAGCAAGGTAAGTAGATGAGATTGAGTTCCCAGCGTAAAGGATTTGTGGCGCTTTGCGTTCTTCTTTTGTTTGCAAGTTTGCAAAGTGATGATTCAAGAAGTCAATAGCTGCTTTCGCACCAAGGTATGATCCACCGATACCGATCACAACCAAAACATCGCTGTCTGATTTGATTTGTTCAGCAGCTTTCAAGATGCGGTCAAATTCTTCGCGGTCATAGTTTTCAGGAAGGTCCAACCAACCCAAGAAGTCGCTACCAGCACCAGTTCCTTTACGGATCAATTCGTCTGCTACTGTAACTTGTGCTTGCATGTATTCCACTTCATGTGGTGCAACAAATTTGTCTAATACTTTTGAATAATCAAATTTAATATGTGACATAGTATTCCTCCAATATTTCTTCTTTTCTATCATAACGCTTACCTTGAATTTTTTCAAGTTTTTATACTGAATTTTTCCAAATTTTATCATAATTCAAACGTTTGCGTAAAAAATGTTACAATATTAAAATTTGAAGAAGCAAAACAAAAAAACGACTAGATTTCTAGTCGTTACAATTCATTCAATAAATACTCAAATAATTCTAAGTTGCCATCTTCTTCATTGACCAGAAATTCTGGATGCCACTGCAAGCCGATAATGCGGTGTTCATCGATAGATTCGATTGCTTCAACAGTTTGGTCACGTGGATCTACAGCCGTCACACGGAAATTTGGTGCCAAGTCTTTAATGCTCTGACGGTGCACTGAGTTTACTTGACTTTCTTTACCAAACAATTTTGACACAACACTTCCATCAACTGTCTCAATGGAATGTGAAGTCCCAAAGGGTAGACCTTGCCAATGACCTTCAATCTCCTGATTGAGTGTACCACCAAAGGCAACATTGACAAGCTGAACCCCACGGCAAATGGCTAAGATTGGCTTATTCTGACGCAAGGCTTCTTGTAGAAGAGCGAGCTCAAACTCATCACGAGCTAGGTTATAATCATCACTATCAATCGTTTTTTCCTCGCCATAAAACTGAGGGTGAACATTTTGTCCCCCAGTCAAGATGAGCTTATCAATCATTTCTACATAGTCATGGACCACCGACTCATCACCAACCGGAATGACCAAAGGAAGTCCGCCAACCTGACGAATACTCTCAGCAAATTTACAAGAGACTGATGAATGAATATTTTTACCTTCTGCGTCCACGGGACATAGATTTGCTGCAACTCCAACAACTGTTCTTGCCATTACTGATTTCCTTTCATCTTCTATTGATAATCTTATCTTATCATCCTTCCCCACTCCTGTCTAATATGTATTTTTTAAGTCCGTGATAAATTTTTTTTATAAGAAAAAGTTGCCCAAAATTAGGACAACTTTTTTGCTTATACTCAATGAAAATCAAAGAGCAAACTAGGAAGCTAGCCGCAGGTTGCTCAAAACACAGTTTTGAGGTTGTGGATAGAACTGACGAAGTCAGTAACACATATATGGCAAGGGGACGCTGACGTGGTTTGAATTTGATGTTCGAAGAGTATTATTCAAAGACAAATTGATTGTGATAAAGTTCGGAGTAAAAGCCTCCAAGCTTGAGCAATTCGTGATGGTTTCCTTGCTCAATAACTTCACCGTCCTTAAGGACAATAATCTGATCTGCATTGAGAATGGTTTTTAAGCGATGGGCAATTACAAAACTAGTTCTTCCTGCCACGATAGCTTCCATGGCATTTTGAATCTTACTTTCTGTTACAGTATCAACGTTTGATGTTGCCTCATCCAAGATTAAGACCTGTGGATCTGTCATCAAGGTACGAGCAATAGAAATCAACTGCTTCTGACCGGTCGAGAAGACACTTTGGTCATCATCAATCAATGTATCATACTTGTCTGGCAAACTTTCGATATATTCATGGATATGCGTGGCCTTGGCTGCTGCTTGAACCATTTCTTGACTGGCATCTGGGACACCAAAACGAATATTGTCCCGAATAGTTCCGCTAAACAAAACAGAATCCTGTAAGACAATTCCAACCTTGCTTCGCAAACTATCCAGGTCAAATTCGCGGATATCTCTACCATCAAAACTGATACTACCTGCATCCACATCATAAAAACGATTGATGAGGTTCATGATGGTTGTTTTCCCCGAACCTGTCGGACCAACCACTGCAATCATTTTCCCTTTTGGAGCTGAAATGCTAACATCTTTCAGAATCGGTTTTCCTGGCAGGTAGGAGAAGTCTATGTTACGAATCTCCACCCCATCTTTTAATTCGCTAAAGGCTGGAGCATCTTGAGGGCGAATTTCTTCCTCTGCATCAAACATTTCTTGGATACGGTCTGCACCTGTAAAGGCCAGTTGCAAACTCCCCCAGCTCGCCGCTAATTGGATAATGGGTTGGTAATACTGTTGCGAAAACTGGGTAAACATGACAATCAAACCAAGTGCTGTTGCTGTCTCGATGTTCTTATCATTCAACAATACAGCTGAACCTACAAAAATAACGACTGCTGTATTGACCAAACTCATTCCGTTCATAACAGGGAAAAGAATTCCTGAGAACATTCTTCCCTTGAAAGTGGCTTTTCGAACCCGTTCATTTTGCTCGACAAAACCAGCAATCACATCTTCTTGGATACCTTGAACGATAACTGCTTTTTGTCCAGAGATACTCTCATCCATATAAGCATTGAGCTTCCCAACTTCTTTTTGTTGGAGGTTGGTGTATTTCCGCGCTAGCTTTAAGATAAAGAACAACATGACAACTGCTATCGGAGTGCTAGCAGTCGTAATCAAAGCCAAGGTAACATTTTTTGCAAACATGACAATCAGCAAACCAATGTAAAGGGCAATATTGGTCATGACAGACACAAGACTTTCATTAAAAGCTTGGAGAATATTATCCAAATCACTGGTAAAACGAGACAGAATATCCCCATCTTGATGACGGTCAAAGAAGGAAACTGTCAGGCGAGAAAGCTTGCCAAAAAGCCCCTTACGCATATCATTTGTAGATTCAGCAATAATGCGGCTCATCAAGACCATATAGATGAGACTAGACACCACGAGCGCAATCAAAACATAGGCAAGATTAATAAGGAGTCCGTATAGACTTTGCCAAACCATATCTGAATTTCCATTTTGATAGGCTATAACCAAATTAGCTAGTTCCGTTACTGTTTGACCTGCAAAAACTGGAAAGAGGGCTTGTGCTACCGTTGCAATAACAATCATAGTGATAACAACGACAAAGGATATCTTGTAAACTTTAAAATAGTTCCAAAAAAATCGAAATGTCTTCATCCTACTCCTCCTTTCCTTTTTGCGTTTCGTAAATTTCACGATAGACTGAGTTTGTTGCAACCAACTCAGCATGCTTACCTTGACCAATCAATCGACCTTGATCAAGCACTAAAATTTTTATCCGCATGAACAACAGAGCTTATTTTTTTGGGCGATGATAATCGTAGTTGTCCCCTTCAAATCCTTGTTAAGGGCTTCTTGAACCAAGCGTTCTGATTTGGCATCAAGTGCAGATGTTGAATCATCAAAAATCAATATCTTAGGATTGCTGACAATCCCACGCGCAATAGACATTCGTTGTTTTTGTCCACCAGAAAAGTTGGTCCCACGTTCCTCGACCGGACTTTCAAAAGCCAAGTCCATGCGACTGATAAATTCACTAGCTTGTGCAATACGAGCTGCGCGTTCCATTTCTGAAACTGTCGCATCTCCCTTTCCTTGTCTGAGATTATCTGCGATGGTTCCACTAAAGAGAATGGCTCTCTGTAAGACGATAGAAACTGTTTTGCGAAGTGTCCCTTCACTAACTGTACGAATGTCCTTTCCGCCAATTTGATCGAACCTTGCTGAGGATCAAACAGTCGTGGAATCAACTGAGCCAAGGTTGATTTCCCTGCACCAGTTGCTCCGACAACCCCAACCATCTCACCAGCTGCAATATCGAAGGAGACATCTTTTAGGATAGGTTCTTCATCATTTGGATAGGTGAAGGTCACATTTTCAAAGCTGAGACTTCCTTCCAAATCTTCATCTTCCACATCCTTAAAGGTCATAGCCGGTTCTGTATCCAGGATTTCACGAATACGACGGAGGGAAATCATGGCACGAGTGACTGAGTTCCCCAAAAATCCGACCATAACGATAGTAAAGATAATCTGACTCAGATAGTTTACGAAGGAAGCAATGGAACCAACCACTGAAGGATCTGACTCTGCCATACCTGCTACAAGCCAGATTGAAAGAAAGACAGCACCGTAAGAAATCAACATCATTGCAGGTTGAACAATAGAAAAAGCATAGCCGATATAAAGGTTTTCTCCCAGCAACTCATCTGACACTTGCGTAAACTTATTAAACTGATCTTTCTCTCGAACAAAAGATTTGACCACGCGCACACCACGTAAATTTTCTTTGGCAATGGCATTGATACGCTCCAATAAGGTCTGGAATTTTGCAAAGCGTGGTCCCATCATCCCCATCATAAGACCTGTCATAGCAACGATCAAAACGACCATAAGAACCAGCACCCACCACAACGAAGGCAAGGTGACAACAGCCAATATAAAGGAACCAATAAATAAAATCGGTAGTCGAAAGAGGATTTGGAAGGTCATCATAACGACGTTTTGAATCTGATTGATATCGTTGGTCATACGGACAACGAGGTTCCCTGCATTAAATTTCTCAATATTAGCGTATGAAAAAGTTTGAATCTTACGAAAGGCATCTTCCCGTAAGTCTGACGAAACTCCCTGAGCAATGTAGGCTGCTAATACAACATTAATTCCACCTGCGACTAGACCAATCAAGGCAACCAGGATTAACCAAAAACCGATATTGTAAATAACTTCATTATCTCCTGCTAGCAAGGCCTCTAAAACTTCCTGCAAATAACGTGGTTGCAGGAGTGAACTCGTTACCATTAGACCTGTCATAATTAAGGAAGCCAGAGCCTGCCATTTATAGGCTTTTATTTTCTGAAACAGCATATTTCCCCCTTATAAGATAGACAAAAGGGAACGACAGCTCTGTCAGTCCCTTCTTATGCTTTCATGTTGATGCTATTCTAACAAAAAAGAATGCTATTGTCAAAGCACTCAGCTCTCGCAAGCTTGTGCAATGACGACATCAGCATTCTATTAAATCATTTAAAAAAATCTTCTGCCTTTGTAGAGAATGTTTATTGCTCTGAACTAGCTTGCTCTTCTAACTTAGCTCGACCAATTTCACGGTAGCTACGGTCCCCAACAATCTCAACTGAGAACTGACCATCTTGGTACTCGAGAATCGTCACACTTCCATTATCAAGACCATGCGGATGCATGCCGTTGATAAGATAGACAATGGTTCCGATTGTCATTCCATGGCTAACTACCAGAGCATTTCCTCCCCCATTAGCTTCCATTTCCTTGGCAATGGCTTCAAAACCTTCCCAAATACGACCGCTTAGTTTTTCCCAGCCTTCAGCCCAGCCTGCTGTATCCACTTCTACCAGACCTTCAGCTAGTTCCGCATAGGACAAACGATGCACATGATCGACATTAAAGATTCGAGGGATGATACCCATAAAAAGATCTCCATCATAAGCACCATCAAAACTACCAAAGCACCATTCACGAATTCGCTTATCCATGCGATAAGGAATTTGCCCTGTCAAACCAAGTTCTTCAAGGATAATTCCCATTGTCTGAATGGTCCGCCCAGAATCGCTTGAATAAGCACGTTCAAAGGTTAAACCTGACTCCCGCAAACCAATCCCCAATTCATGAATGCCTCGTTCTCCCTCAGCTGTTAGAGGAGTATCACTCCAACCTTGAGCACGACCGATTGTATTAAACATTGTTTTCCCATGACGTACTAGATACAATTTTATACCTGACATATTCCGTCCTCCATATGTATCTATTATAGCATGATTTCAGACAAAAACCTCGTCCAAACTACTCTGTTCCGTTCTTTGAAGGTGCTAGTTTAGAAGACTTAGCCGTCTCTTTTTTGCTCCCTTCTTCTTTTTTCTCCTCATTTCCTTCTTTGGGCTTATTTTCTGTTTTCTCAGACTTTTGGCCGGTCTTTTTCAAAGGTGAAAAACGAAATTCAAATTGATTTTTTCCAGTGTTAACAGTTGTTATGAAGCTCTTCTCATCATAATGATAAGTTGACTTTCCTATGTCAAATGACTGTTCTCCACTTTCAGAACTAGCTTTTTCATAAGTTCTTTTAGCCATTGCAAATGCAAGAAGCTTTTCTTTATTAAGGGCATAATCCTGATGATGAGCCACTTGTCGATTCAGATAAAACTGCAATAAGAGACTAAAAATTCCAGCAATAGTAACGGCGTAAAGGAGAACTCCAGCCCTAACTTTTTTCTTTTTCCACACGATAGATAAACTCCCTCTCAAGTCCCTTTTCAAACTGAAAATAAAAATGAACATTTTGCCCTTTTTGGTAAATATGAGCTGATTTCAGACCGTAGATCATAGGTTGATAACCACGTCCACTGGCATCTGTTTTCCGAAAATCATTTGACTTTGATTTACCCATAGAGATAGATTTCCCATCCTGTTTAATGTAAAGTCTATCATTCTCCACTTTTTCAAATTGAGTTCGATTCAACTCTGCTTCCAGCTGATCCACAAATAAGAGCCATTCCTTCTGCTCACTTTTCTGCTGGTAGCGAACTTCTGAAACCAAGAGTTGACTCATAGATTGAAAAAGAAGTAAACTCCCACTAATCACAATAAGAGCAACCAGGGATTCTAAAAGAGTAAAGGCTCTGACTCTACTTATCTTGAATCGCCAGTAATTTTTCAGTTCCATGATACACTTCCAAACCTCGCTCATTCGAGACAACATCAACCGTAAGCCCATTAACCGTCAACTGCTTTTCTCCAGTCTGCAAAGCCATACGGGCCACTCGCAAAACTTCTTCCTGTTTTAGAAGTTCTGCTTCTCTCCTTCTACTTTCTTGAATCTGTCCTAGCAAGAGGGTTGCAATACTAGCAAAAATTGCAAGGGAAATCACTGCCTCTAGCAGAATAACCGCCTTAATTTTTTGCTTCTTGAATACGTTTAATCTTTCCATTTCCTAGATATAGTTGGTAACGAACTACCTCTTTCCTTGTTTGAAATTTCACACTTGCCAGAGATGAATTCCCTCCAGCCTTGTCAAAGGTGATTGACTGATTGAACTTCAGTTGAATTCCTTTAGGGATGGCTAATTTTCGGTAACCATTATCAATACTTCTCTCTTCTAACATTAAGTTCATCTTTTGCTGACCAGCCAGACTCCGTTTCTGCGTTTCTCTATATAGTTCCTCAAACTCCATAAAGAAAATCTGCTCCTCCACAGCCGCAAAAGTGGACTGAACTGAACTTGACAAGCCCAAAGCTAACAGACTGACTATTCCTAATACCAATAGACTTTCTAGCACAGTAAAAGCCCTAATCCGCAACTGTTTGACTTGTCTTTTGCTTTGCATGATATTCTTTATAGGCTTTTGCTTGCTCAGCAGTGATACGTCCATCTGCCTGTAATTTGCTTAGACTGGCATCTTCATTTTTATCCAGACTATAGAGTTCTGCCTGACTTTCTACCACCTTGACGACAGCCGCTTTCCCCTTGTCATTCACTGCATCCTTTTGCTTCGTCAGATTTGGCACAAAAAGCAAGAGTAGGACGCTAATGATAAGAAGAACCACTAACATTTCAATCAGAGTAAAAGCTTTTACCTTTGCTTCTTTTAATTTCATCATCATTTTTTTCATCTAAAAATTTACCTCCATATTTTGATACATTGGCAGCAACATAGCTGCGTACAATAAAACGATTAGTAGGGCTACAAAAATAAAGACCAGTGGTTGAACGAGGTTCATGGTCCGATTGACTCGGGTAAAGAATGATTCCCAAGTTTTTTCCGCATAGATTTCCAATTCGCTTCCCAATTTGGATTTAACCTCTCCATATTCAATGATTAATCCCAACTCCCTTCTAAAAAAGGGATAGGTCTGAACAACCTTAGAAAATTCATGCCCATTTTGCAAAGATTGATCTAAATCGTATCCAATTTCCTTAAAAAGAGGATTCCCTTGCTCCTGCATCATCTGGAAAATCTGTGCCAACTCTAAACCTTGTCCAATCATATTTCCCCATTCTCTAGCATAATAGGCAGTTAGATAATACTGGATAAATACACCTAGAAAGGGGATTCTAGCTAGAAAAGAAAGACTTGTATCTTCTTAGATTTCCTGTAGAAAATCAGCCCTGTTAAAGATACGAGACCTAGCAATAGAGTAAGCCAAAGAAAAATCTGTGGTAGATTGCTAATCACTAGGGTAGCTATATTACTACTATCCAGTTGGGGCAAGAGATAATTTCGCAAACCCAACATAATTACCAATAAGAAAGCTAACAAAATGACTGGATAGGTCGCAACTTCAATTAACTTCTTCTTCACCTTAGCAAGATTATCAAGATACTCTTCAATTTTCCCTAAACTCAAATGAAGATTTCCATGAACTTCAGCCAATGAAAGTTGCGTGACAATCGCACTCGAAAAACCTAAAGTCCTCATCATTTCCGAGAAGGATTTCCCCTGCGAGAGTCCTAAGCGCATCTGAGATACATATTCCTTTTCCAACAAATGACTTCTATCTAAGAAGGAAGTGATTTCTACCAAGTGAAAACCACTCGAAAATAAATTGTTAAAGAGAGTGATGATTTTCTTCTGCTTACTAGTGGCTAATTTTCTCCGTTTCAGCTTGAATGGTAGTGATATGTCCTTCTTTAAGAAGTTGGTCAATTTGTTCATTCCATTTGTTTGCCTGGTGTTCCTGATAATTTTGGTTTGCAAAATCGATAATTCCTCCTCCCCCAATTAGTCTCTGGTAACAAACACCTTGTAAAACAACTGCGAGTTCATCTTCACTAACTCCAAGTTCTACAAGGCGCTCATAGACCCCACGAACACTCTTTGCATGAATAGTCGAGAATACTGTAGCCCCTGTTAAACTGGCTCGTACAACAGCACGGGCTGTTTCACTATCCCGAATTTCTCCAATAATTAAAAGGTCTGGACGATGCCGTAGGGAGAGTTTTATCAAATTTTCATAGTTCAGCCCAATTGCTTCATTAAGTTGTAATTGTAGCATCTCTTCCTGCTTAATCTCGACTGGGTCTTCAATGGACATGACTTGCTGTCCATTAAACAATGACTTAGCTAACTCATGCATTAGAGTCGTTTTCCCACTTCCTACAGGGCCTGCAAAAAGATAAAGCCCGCGTTGCCTAAAGCCCTTTTCCAGTTCCTTAAGGTCCTGAAACCAGAAGTGCAACTCTTGTTCTTGGTCATGTAAAAGTCGAATAACTAGACTCTCATGCCCACGATAATCTCCTACAGTTGATAAACGGAGTGAAGAAACCTTGTCATCATGCTGATAGTCACAGGAACCAAGCTGGCTACGACGTTTTTCGCCTACGTTCATCCCCGCAATAAACTTAAAGTGACTAATGACAGACCCCAACTTTTCAAAATCATAGGTATCAATTAGATGTCTTTTATCTCCAATTCGCATATGTAGCTCATAAACCTGATTCTTGGGAACAAAATAAATGTCCTGCGCTCCATTCTTTTTTGCGAGACTAATCAATTCTTGTGCAAGTGCTTGTACCATATTTCCTCCTCAGTTTATTATTCGAAGAAAATATAAAAAAGAACAACTTTATTAAAAAGTTGTTCTATCTTTTTTGATACGACAAGTTCGGTGAATATCTAAACCAGTTTGTTTTTCATAACCAGGTCTAAACTTTTCGTCTGGGATGACTTGACCATCTTCCAGTAGAGCAAGCGAATGGTACTGTTGCAGAAAGTCATCACATTCCTCACACCAACGTTTATCTTCTGGATCCCAAAATATAGTCATTAAGTCTCCACGACTTTTGTAAAGCGGAATTTTCTTTTCCAGCTCAAACCAACAAGATTTATAGTACTTCAAAGCGTCATAGTAATTTTCAAATTTCTTACTCTTTATGACGTCTTCTTCCCATCCTTCTATGAACCACCAAGGCTCAAAATCCCCATACATTTCTATAACTCGATACATAGTTTCATTTCCTTTGTATCGTATATTATAGCGAATTTTTTTGCACAATGAAAGAAATTTGCTCGTTTTCAGTAACAGCCATAAAGTCTTTCTAATTTACGAAATCACACAAGAAATACAGCTAACAAAAAAACAGCAACTAAGACTAGTCACTGCTTTATATTTCTATGCTTGATAACGTTTTTCACCATCGAGATAAGTTGCTACCAATTCCAAATCTTTATCAAGAACGATAAAGTCAGCATCGTAACCCTCTCGGATTTGTCCACAGACATCATCAATATGAACAGATTTTTGCAGGATTCAAACTTGCCATCATGACAGCTTCGTGAGGATTTGCAATCCCCCATTCAACAACATTTTTTTCAAACCATCTTTAAGTTTGAGAATAGAACCTGCCAAGTTTCCTGTAGATTTAAGACGGGCAGTACCATCAGCAACTACAACTGGGAATTCACCCAACATATAGTCACCATCTTGTAAACCACCAGCTGTCATACAGTCTGTAATAAGAGCAATATTTTCAGTACCCTTTTGTTTAAGAAGAATATCACAGGCCTTAGGGTCTACGTGATGACCATCACAGATCAATTCTGCATAAGTATGTGGCAATTCATACATGGCACCAACCATCCCAAGTTCACGGTGTGTTAAGCCACGCATACCGTTATAGGCATGAACCCATACACTTGCACCAGCATCAACAGCTTTTTTAGCTTCCTCAAATGTTGCATTAGAGTGACCAAGAGCAACCGTTACACCTTCTCCAGTAATAGTACGAACAAAGTCTTCTACACCTTCACGTTCTGGAGCAAGAGCAATCTTATTAAGAAGACCATTAGCAGCCTTCTGCCAAGCACGAAATTCATCCATTCTAGGATCTTTCATATAAGCAGGGTTTTGAGCTCCCTTATATTTTTCAGTAAAGTAAGGTCCTTCAAAATAAATACCACGAATCTTAGCCCCAGTTGCTTCTTTGTAGCGGGCACCAATATTTTCAGTAACAGCAAGTAATTGTTCGTATGATGAAGTTAAAGTTGTTGGCAAAAAGCTGGTTACACCCGTACTAAGTAGACCCTCACTCATTGTATGAAGCGTACCTTCAATGTTATTATCCATAACATCAACCCCACCAAAACCATGAATGTGAGTATCCACAAGACCTGGTGCAATACTATAACCACTATAATCAATAATTTCAGAACCTTCTGGCACTTGATCTACATGTTTACCAAATTTTCCTTCAACAAGTTCTAAGAAACCGCCACGACGAACCCCATGCGGATAGAAAAATTGATCAGCTTTAATATATTTAGGCATAATCTTTACCTCCATAAAACAATTTTTCTGATATTTATTATGTCAATTACATTATAAACCTTTATAATTAATTTGTAAATGGTATAGACCTATCTTAGTTAAAAATAATGTGAAATAATTGAAGATTTAGTAAAAAAATAAAGTAAAAAAATATCAATAAAGGTGAAATTTATGAAAAAGTAATTTTAAGTAACTATGAGAAAAAAATTGGAAGAAAAATAAAAAAAGACAAGGTCCGAAAAACCTTGTCTTTATTACTATACCGGCGGCCGGGGTCGAACCGGCACGTCCTTGCGGACACTGGATTTTTGAGTTCCATAACTACATTTTTTTAAATCTTATAACCTTGATTTAATAGGGTTTTAAGACTTTTGAATCTTGCAAAATGAACTCATTTTTCAAATTTTAGTAACTTTTTGGTAACACTCCATACCTAATCGTTCTAAGAGCATCATCAGAGAATAGACGATATGTCCCAACAGATTATATTCATCCAGAAGTATCTAAGACACTTGTACGATTATTTTAGGTATATGGAATATTAACAAACTAGACATAAATTAGGTCTAGTTTTTTTGTATAAATGACTCTAATATTTTTTTCTTTTAGATAATTCCTAAAGCATTTTTTTACTACTCTAATACCATCATCAATACTTCCGGCATACTGGATGTTTTTGCTTTAGCTAGGTCAATTTGAAAAATCTGAAACAGCTGTTCCTGGTGTCAAACTTTGACTATCAAATCCATTCGAAACTATAAACGTGTATTTCCCAGTCCAATCTTTTTTTCAACAGTTAATGTAATCATTTTATTTTTCTCCTTTTTTTAGAGTAAGTGTTTTTTTATTATTTTTAACATAAATAACTCTTTAGCCCAAGAATTTGATAATTCATTTTCTAACAAAACTTTTTTTCTTGCCATATACCAGAATATTTTTAAACCACAATCTTTAGCAGAATTTTTTTATGGTTGCCATTTATATTTTCAGGCATAAGCGCTGGTATCTCTTTCCATACACTTCTTGATTTACCATTCATTGTTAATACTCTGTCATCGTGAAAATTAAAAGTTCCATATCCTTTTTCTTGAGGTAAAAATGATAAGTTTTCACTTGGGATATAAAGCATATTTGATTGCAAATTACTCATATGGTCGCAAGAATGAGGATGAAATGGATACATATTTTGCAGAGACTCTTTATCATTCATCATATCACCAATTTGCAAATAACCATAAATAATATTTAGATCCGGGGCATCTTTTTTAAAATGCAATGTTCCGTTGTAAATATCTCCTTCGGTTTGTCTAAACCATCCGAAAAATAGAAAAAGATCCCCGATAGAAACATTTTGATTTCTTAATAATCCCTGTGAGCTTTTAATTTGACCAAATGCTGCTCTCCAGTTAGAAACAGGAGTATTCCTAAGATTTTCTCTTATATCTGGATCAAGATGACAATTATAATGATTTGTTTTATCTTCTTTCCCTTTTAGTTGTCTTAAGATATCTGAAAATAATACTCCGTTATAGTTTAAGTCGTCAAAAGAGATACTATCAAACTTGGCAGGTATTGGCAATGAAAGTAGCGTCCCATCAGGTAATATAGGACTCGGGATGGAACCATTGGATGAATCAAATCCCTTTCTTGATAAAATTATTTTCACAATTCTTTTCCTCGTATAAAGAATGGATGATAGGGCAAATCCATTACTTTGTTTTGTGAACCTAGTATAGTTTCAGCAAATTCCATTAATTCTAACACATCAGTAAATCTCTCTTCCGAATTATAAAATCCATTTTTAGCATTCCATCTTGGGAATGGTTTCCCATTCATTCTTGCTCGTTCTCCCATCGGAAAAAAGTCTAAAATTTCTTTAGGAATTTCAAGTGGAGACTTACCAAAATAATTAAAACGGTCTGCAAGAATCACTATTTCATTCATAAAACTTGATTGGTTTAATCCATTCTTTTCAATCAGCCATTGATAAGTATAAGCATCCCTTCTATTATTAGATTTTTGGAGATAATAAATATTCTTTCATTGTTAAAAATTTCACTAATTTTAGCAACAAAAAAATTAGATGATTATATTTTTGGAGTGATAAACATGCCTTGATCATCTCTCCACTTTTTCCCATCATTCGAATGCCCTGCTACAGCCATTATGTAAGCATCTACAGACTTAGAGTTTATTTTTATCCGCCCAGTTCTTTTTTTAATATTCCTTCTTAACTGAAGCATACACCCTCCTTCGGTAAGAAGATGGGGAGTTGTATCATAATTTTTCTGTAAAAAAACACAAGGATTGATACCATAATCATGAGTCATTCTATAGCAGTAAAAAAATGGTTTGTTTGTCCACTCTTTTATCTCCTTCTCTCCAATATTTTTTTGTATTCTAATTAAATATAGTATATCAAAAAAATGCTTTTTTTGAAGAAAGGAATTATACTCTTTTGTAAATATATGTTGAAGATAGTCTAACGTTCCCATAGTATCAAGGAATAATAGATATCCTCTAGAGAAGGCCTGAATCCTAGTCTATAACACTATATTGGTGGCCAGCGTTGAATCAGCACATACTTCCGAATACTAAATTTTGAACTTAATGTTTATACTTTTTTACTCAAAATATCTTAATTTAATAAAGTTTTAGAATCTTTTTATTTTTCTTTTTTTCCTAATAAATTCTCTGAATCGTTTATAAAGATTGATAGTAATTCACCTTTCTTAGTTGACTTACTCCCTAGGTCCTTTCTCATCTCATTCATCACTTCTTCAACAGCATTCAGTAATTCTTTAGGTTCTAGTTGTTTATTACCTTCTAAAGACTTTTGTCTAAAATCATTCCACTTTTTTACTACCTTAGGTGAGCCCCAAAGAGATAGTTTGCTATTGAAATCATTGATATCCTTAATCATGTCTTCATTAGAATATACAAAATCACCTTTTTCACTTAGAGAAACTTTGTGAATCACTGTAAATAAGTCGGAGTATGGTCCCTCTCTTTTAGTAGCTAAATATTCCCTTTTTTTATTCCTTTGTTCTGAATATCTCGAATAAAATGAATTTAATAGTGTAATTGAACCTGTTATTAATGCTACTAATACTACAACATCCAAACTTGAAGTCATGTTTTTGTAAGTACGTAACGATATCCTGAATATAAGTTGGAATATTCTTAAACAAGTATAATCCCACATAATACATATCAGCTAATAGAAAAAGTAATAGTCCGTAATTCCATTTGTTACTTTTTAAACTATTGTTACCTATAAGATAAGCTAAAATAACTGTTGATATTAAACAAAACCAAAAAAACATATTGCTCCCTCGCTTTTAATAATATTTAAAGGATTTCAAAATTAATAATATGACAAACCATCAATCTGCATTAAAATAGTCAGAAACCTCTTTAAAAAGGGTATGCAATATTTCTTGCTCTTCTTCATCTAAATTATATTCAGAGACTAGCTCATCCAAATACTTAGGTAGAGTCGAATGGTTTTTAATTCCACTCATAACAATCGCAAATTTCAGATCGTCTAGTTCAGTTTTATTAAACCCTTTTAGCTTCTTCAAATCAATTCTAGTGATTGGATGTGGGACAACATCTAGAGTACTGTAAATCGTTTTTCCTAATAAGTAATCTGTCGTGGTATCAAATAATTTTGCTAATTTGACAACGGCTTCTAAACTAGGCTCTAAAGTTCCGTTTTCCCAACGAGAATAAGTACCTTGTTGTACATCAATCATCTCGGAAACTTGTACCTGAGTTAATTTCTTACTCTTTCTCAGTTCCTTAAGACGATCTCCAAAAGAATTATTATTAAACATTGTTCCCTCTTCAATATTCGATTCTGTATATTTTGTCTTGACAAAATATTCTAAACGGTATAAAATAGAATTATTCCATAAGGAATATTTATTTTGAGATTGAATATTCCATTGAGAATATTATAGCATAAAAGGAGGTAAAAGCGTATGTAACTAGTAGTCGATTTAAAAAATTTTAATAAAGGAGGTAAGATTCGACAAAATAAAAAAATCTTGAAACAAATGTGCCGTTCGTTCCAAGATCAAAACATATTATGTAACAATTATACCACAGAAAACTCCTCAGTTGCACAAGAAAATTTCGGAGGTTTCACAAAAAGATGACCAATAAAGAGTTAGTCAATCAAATTTCTGGCCTAAACTCAACCTCTACTCTTAAAAATTGGATCCAACTGATTAAAGAGATAAGTGGCAAGGAATTTAAGAAAATTAAAATTCCTATCAGTAGAAATTCCAGAACTCATCAATTAAGTTATACAGTTGCCTATGACTTTACAGACGAAGATCTTAGACAATTTCAAAAGTTAGCTAACCTAAAACTTGAAATAGGTCTAAAAGAAGCTATACAAAAAGTATTTGGGAGTCTAGCAGACAATGAGCAAGAACTCCTAAACCAAGTAATAGATGAGCTCTATGATGAACTGAGCGCCTTAAAACAGGAATTTAAGCGAGAAATACGACTGATAAAAAATGAGAATGCCAATCTAAAAAAGAAAATCCAAGATATTGAAGAGTCGATGCAAACCGGCTTATTAGGGTTTGTTCAGAGGAGGTCAAAAAATAGGTCCGGCTAATAGCGAGTTTTCGGCTGAGCCATGAGGCAGAAAGACGAAAATGAGCGTAGATGCGGACGGACCATTTTTGACCGTTAGGGTGTGTAGTAACACCACCCTCTACAAGTTAGGTGTACCATCGAAAGAATTCAGTATTTCCAAGGATTTTGGAGATTTTTAAGGGTGGCAAAATTAGGCAAAAAGTTGAATCAAAATCTATGGCAAAAAATGAACATTTACGTTCTGTATTTGACTGGATTCAAATTCAGTTTGATAAGACTGAATTTTCGCCAAGAGAAATAATCGAAGACATTCTATTTCTTGACTATGACCTATTTATTGAGAATAAAGGGAGCCTTAAATACTATAACTATGATAGCCAGCTTCATCATGGGAATATCCGTATCTACTATGGAGCGAAAGAGTCGTCCTACATGCTTGTCATGTCAGGACAGGCACTCGAGTTCTTTAGAGATATGGTATTAGATCCAAATAGTCTGTCCGAAAGACAGTTTCTGAACAACCTCTACTACAATTACAATCAGTTTTCAGTAAGACGAATTGATATTGCAATAGATGATTTTAATGAAACACCCTATTTCACTCCTAATCAGCTTCTAAAGATTTGTCAGAAGAAACGCTTTATATATGGAAAAAGCACCTACTATAATACCTACGGAGATGAAACAATCGGCCAAACCTTATATTTGAGAAAACCCAATGATGATGAAAGACTTAGAGTTTACGATAAACGCTTAGAACGAGCTGAGAAGCTCGGCATCAGCAAGCATTTTATAGAAAATTGGATAAGAACTGAGTTAGAACTTAGGAAAGAAAAAGCTCACTACTTCATTCAAGAATGGTTGCATTCAGAAATAGATCTTCTCAACTTTACCAAGGGATATCTCAAAGAAAAAGTGAGGTTCTATAGTGATAGTCACTTCTCAAAACCCTTGAGATCTTGGGAAAAATTTTTAGGTCACTCAAAACCTGTCTCTATCATTATTTCAAAGCAAAAAACAGAACTAGAACAAAAATTAGAATGGTTTACCTATAAAGGTTCAGGGAGCTATTCTAAAAGCGTATAAATTTCTATACGACAATAACTTACTGCATGAGTATGAGAAATCTAACTATCTCGCACTCAACAATATGGAATATCCACCAGATTTAGCAAGTGGATTAATAGAAAGGGCAATTGTCTTTAAAAGAGAGGATTTAATCCCTACAATCAAAGAAAATATTAAAAGGAGAAATTAATTATGGCAAAAATGCTTTCACAAAATGACTGGAATTTTAATAACATTGGAACAAAATTTGAATTGGATGAAGTTATTCCAAAATTTGAAACGGAAGTCCGAGCAGATGCAAACGGAGAAATTATCAAAAACCGAGATGGTAGCGAAAGACGTTTTAATACCGATAAAATCATTGGTTGGAAATACAATGTAACGATCAAGGATGGACAATTCAAAAAGAAATCAACCCAAGTCTCAGTAGACAATCCAGAAGCTTTAGTCGATAATGACTATATCCAAGCAATGGATCAAGTACCAGTTACATTTGACAATTTACAAGCTACTATGATTAGCACGACAATGTATTACAAGGCGGATGCTATCCATTTAGTAGATGTAAAACAAAAATAAGTATAAGATAAGGGGAGTTAATCCTCCCCTTACTTAATCTAATTAGAAAAGGAGATAACATGATTAAAACTGTAACAAAAGATGACCTTATCGAACTTGGATTTGCTCCAGGAACTGCAAGAAAGATTATCCATACTGGCAAATTACTATTAGTGAATCGTGGTTTTAATATCTACGATAACAAACGGATTGGTACAATTCCAGCCAGTGTTGCTGAAGAACTACTAGGAATTGAACTCCAGAAAGAAGCATAATGAATGACTATTCGTAAAACTAAAAGTGGTAAATGGACCGTTGATGTTTCTAACGGTTTCCACCCAGTCACACAAAAAAGAATACGTATTATTCGTAAAGGATTAAAATCTAAAAAGGAAGCCCTAGAACTTGAACAACATATTAGAGTTGTAGAATTAAAAGAAAAACAGATTTGACTTTGTAGTAACAACAGATATGTTATTCGACTTACTTGAAGAAGATGATCTAAAAAATGGCAGAAAAATAAGCTATACAAGTACACAAAGAAACAATTATGAGCGTCATATTAAGCCTTATTTTTAAAAAAATACAAATTTAAATAAATTAACGTATGACCATATATTCGAATTTCGTGAATACCTAAAAACAAAAACCTAAAAAAACAAAAATGAAAATGAAGTTTTTAAGCTATAATACAATTAATAAAGTTATAATTCTACTCAAAAAAATTTTTTTGATACTGGTATAAGAAAAATCTCTCATTGATAAAAATCCAGTTAAGAATCTGAGAAAATTACCAATTAGGAAGCCTGATATTAAATTTTGGAGTATAGAAGAATTCACGAGATTTAGAGGACTTATTCGAGATGATGAAATAAGCTATGACCTGTTTTTTTCGTAATTGCTTTCTTTTACTGGAATGAGAATGGGAGAAATCCTCGCATTGAACTGGAATGATATAAATCTTTTAACAAATACAATTTACGTTACCAAAACGGTATACTTTGTCAATAATACAAGCTACATTAATACAACAAAAACACGATCAGGAACTAGAAATATAACAATAAATCAGAAATTAGCAGAAATGCTAAAAGATTGGAAAGTAAAACAAAAAGAAAAACTTGAGGAATTTACGAAAAATACAGACGAACTACAAATAATACAGAGTACACCAATAACAATTACGAAAAATATGATTGATAAAAAGTTTAAGCAAATACTAGAAAGGGATAAAGATTTAAAGAAAATAAGAATTCATGATTTGAGACACTCACATGCATCATTACTAATAAATCAAGGAGAGGATTACCTTGTTGTCAAAGAAAGATTAGGACACGCATCTATTACAACAACAATTGATACTTATTCTCATTTGTACCCTAGCAAACAGAAAACATTGGCTAATAAACTTGATGATTTATTTTAAAATGGAAAAAATTGGTAACTCAACAAAATCAGAGAAAAAAAGACAAGGTCCGAAAACCTTGTCTTTAATACTATACCGGCGGCCGGGGTCGAACCGGCACGTCCTTGCGGACACTGGATTTTGAGTCCAGCGCGTCTGCCAATTCCGCCACGCCGGCAAATAGTAACTGGGGTAGCTGGATTCGAACCAACGCATGAGGGAGTCAAAGTCCCTTGCCTTACCGCTTGGCTATACCCCAATAATATAAAATAGGCGAGTGATGGGGATCGAACCCACGCATGCCAGAGCCACAATCTGGTGTGTTAACCACTTCACCACACCCGCCATATTATTAAACACGGGCAGTAGGAATTGAACCCACACTGAAGGTTTTGGAGACCTTAGTTCTACCTTTAAACTATGCCCGTAGAGGATGGAAGGGGAGGGATTCGAACCCCCGAACCCGAAGGAGCGGATTTACAGTCCGCCGCGTTTAGCCTCTTCGCTACCCTTCCGTATGTTATAAAAATATGGCGCGAGACGGAATCGAACCGCCGACACATGGAGCTTCAATCCATTGCTCTACCAACTGAGCTACCGAGCCAATATTGCGGGAGCAGGATTTGAACCTACGACCTTCGGGTTATGAGCCCGACGAGCTACCGAGCTGCTCCATCCCGCGTTAATAATAAAGGAGGATGTGGGATTCGAACCCACGCACGCTTTTACACGCCTGACGGTTTTCAAGACCGTTCCCTTCAGCCGGACTTGGGTAATCCTCCAACAAAATAGTCCGTACGGGATTCGAACCCGTGTTACCGCCGTGAAAAGGCGGTGTCTTAACCCCTTGACCAACGGACCCTGAGCTTTTCAACTCTTTCTATTATACCTACTTTTTGACGCTTGTCAACTGGTTTTTCTGATTTTTTGTAAAATTTTTGTTTTTATCTTTTCCTGCATATTAACTACCGTCTAATAAACTTACTCTTTATATAAGATAAAACACTATTAACTTTTTTTATTGTAAAATAGGAGAGATCTTGATTTAAAGTGTAAAACAAAAAGCCCACTGTTGTAGGCTTTTTCGTAAGATATTTCTTAAAAATTAAAGCATCTTGTTGTAGAATTCAACGATAAGTGCTTCGTTGATTTCTGGGTTGATTTCATCACGTTCTGGCAAGCGAGTCAATGAACCTTCCAATTTCAGCGTCGAATGATACGAATGCTGGACGTCCAAGAGTTGCCTCAACAGCTTCAAGGATAGCTGGAACTTTCAATGATTTTTCGCGAACTGAGATCACTTGACCTGGAGTTACACGGTATGAAGGGATATCAACGCGTTTTCCGTCAACAAGAATGTGACCGTGGTTTACGAATTGACGTGCTTGACGACGAGTAGTCGCAAGGCCAAGACGGTAAACAACGTTATCCAAGCGACGTTCCAAAAGAAGCATGAAGTTGAAACCAAGGATTCCGCCTTTGATTTTTGTAGCTTCTACGAACAAGTTACGGAATTGTTTTTCACCAACACCGTATGTGAAACGAAGTTTTTGTTTTTCAGCCAATTGCAAACCGTATTCTGACAATTTTGAACGGTTGTTTGGTCCATGTTGACCTGGTACGTAGTTACGACGTGCCAATTCTTTACCTGTACCTGTAAGTGAAAGGCCAAGGCGACGAGCTTGTTTCCAAGATGGTCCTGTATAACGTGACATATATATGTCCTCCTGATATAAATAATATTCGGTGGAAATAGTCACTTAGAAAGCTCTGATTCGTGCAGATGCCCTTCGCCTAAACAGCCAAGGTTACTTGTCATAAGACACCTGTTGACGAGCTTCATGCTTTCCTGCTGCTATTTCACACAAAGGGTATTGTATCATGAATCCATCGATTTGTAAAGAGATTTTACGCCTTTATTTCAAATTAAGGCAGAATGTGAACTTGCTTCCTAAACCATATTGACTTTCTGCTGTGATTTCGCCACCAAGCTGATGGGCCAATTCTTGTGCAATCGCAAGACCTAATCCATGCCCACCTGTCTTCATATTTCGTGAAGTTTCTACACGATACAATCGGTTAAAAATTTTTCCCAAATCTTCAGGAAGGATACCCTGCCCCTCGTCTTTCACACTGATTGTCAGCTCTTGTTCTGTTAATTGAGCAAGAACCTCGATTCTGGTTCCTGGTTCTGAATATTTAAAGGCATTGTTTAACAAATTGACCAGAATACGAGAAAGTTTGTCAGAATGGCTCTTGATTTTCGCCGACTCAGGTGATACTTGAATGTAAACATCCCGCTCCTCTTGTTCAATCTGGAGTTGAAATTCACTCATTGACTCAATCAACAGCTGATCTAAAAAGACCTCTTCGACTTCTTCATCAGCAGTATCTTGAGGTTGTCTGTTAAGAGTCAAAACATCCAATTCCTCCACTAGCTTGTTTAGACGCTCAGTTTGCCGACCAATCGTGGTTAAATAGTGGAACCGCTCCTCTTCTTTAATCACTCCATCTAGAATTCCCTCCACAGTAACCTGAATGGAGGTAATGGGAGTTTTAATATCGTGAGAGAGCTGCGCAATCATCATTCTCTTTTCTTGCTCGCTCTCATCAAGTGATTGAAAGGTAGCCTGCAAATTGTGGGACATGTCATTAAAAGCCTGGCCTAGCTCTTGAAATTCTAATGGGCCTTTGGTTTCGATTTCTGTACTGAAATCCTTGCTTGCTATATCCTGAGCTTGTTTTTTCAAATGTTTCAGAGAAGAGAAAACGGGCGACAAAAGAAAGATGCTCACTGCAGCGCCAATGAAACTAGCAATCAAGGTCATTCCAACTAGAAAGTAAACTTCACTTTTATCAATCAACATTCGTTGGATTGCCCAGAAAACAACCAAAATCGTTAGTAGAGTCGAAACTAGATACCCCACTAAAATATAGCTTTTTAATTTCATTTTTTTCCTCTCGGTCTTTCCATCTTATAGCCCAATCCCCAAACAGTTTTGATAGCAGGAGTGTTTAAATTCGTATACTTACTCAACTCTTGTCTCAAAGCATGAATATGAACATTGAGTGTATTGGTATCATCCACATAGTCCTCTTGCCATACCTTCTCATAAAGTTCAGTCTTTGAAAAGACTCTCTCAGGATTGCTGGCTAATATCCATAGAAGTTCAAAAGATTTCACTGTCAATTCCAAAGGATGTTCCCCAATGCGAACCTCATGAGTCACATGGTTGATCACTAAGTCACCAAACTCAATTTGCTCGTTCTCTCCGCCACGACTAAGGCGGCGCAAGATATTATTCACTCTCAAAACCAATTCCCGTGGGCTAAACGGTTTAGCTATAAAATCATCTGCCCCCAAACTTAATCCATAAATCTTATCTTGTTCACTTGTCTTAGCAGTTGTAAAGAGAAAGGGTTGATCAGGAGCAATATACTGAACTTCACTGATGAAATCATAACCGTCCATATTAGGCATCATGATATCTGTGATAATGAGGTCGATAGTTTTTTTTTCTAAAAAGTTCCAATCCTTCCTTACCATCATGGGCGACTAAAACATCGTAGCCTGCCTGTAAAAGATAGCGATTTTGAATATCTAGAATATCTATCTCATCATCAACCAACAAAATTGTCTTTTTCATCTGACACTCCTTTGACAAAAACAGTGTTATACTTGCTTTAGTATAACACTATTTTCCGTAATGTTTAAATGATTTGAACCTTAATCTTCTCTTTTGGTTTTCCAACCCAAAAATCCAACAAGACCGGCCAAGGCGAGTCCCAAAGAATCCAAGAGTAGCCATTGCGGTTTGGGCTTCACCGGTATATGGAAGCATGTCTTTTTGGTCTTTCATTTGATCAACCATCATTGGACTTGACACCTTGTTATTAGATGCCATCTTGCCTTCATCAGACGCTTTGCTTGAGGCTGCTAGAGCTTGGTCTTGTTTCATGCTTGGTGTTGCCATTGGCTGGCTAGCGTTCATGGTTTTGTCCTGCTCTTTGCTAGGCATCATCTTATCCTGGCTAGCAGCTGGCATTTGAGATTTCATATTAGACGCATCTTGATGACTATTTATCATTGGAGTCAGCATAGCTGAACCATTAGAAGATGGAGCAAAGCCTGACTGCATCGGAATAGGGGACTGTTGTCCGTTCAAATTCACTGTCAAATCCTTAGTCGCTACGAGGTTGCTCAAATCTGCTTTGCCATCTTTCGCACCGTACACTTTGATAGTAGCTTTATAGCTTTGAGTGCCGTTTTGTTTCAAGAGGTCAAGTAAGTCTTTGTCTGATTTGCCTTGAGTACCAGCCAAATCCACTTCATAGAAGTAGAGGCCTTTGCCCAATTTTTCTACTGGTGGGAGGGCGGGATTTTTAGCTGAACCATTGTCTGACCATGGAGCCTTGTCAGAAGCTTTCAAGATAAGGCGAGTCAACATGCCGTCGCCGCCGAAGAATTCGTATGGAATCACTTGGTTGACGCCGGCTGTGAATGGGCCTGGGTAATTGGCCTTGTCCAAGTAAGAAGCTGGAACATCTACTGTATCTTTGGTGTTTTCAGCCACACCTTTTTGTACTTCAGCTGGAGTGGTTAAGCCATTCAAATTGACATCCAAATCCTTAGTCGCTACGAGATTACTCAAATCTGCTTTGCCATCTTTCGCACCATACACTTTAATAGTAGCTTTATAGCTTTGCGTACCGTTTTGTTTCAAGAGGGCAAGTAAGTCTTTGTCTGATTTTCCTTGAGTACCTGCCAAATCCACTTCATAGAAGTAGAGACCTTTGCCCAATTTCTCTACTGGTGGGAGGGCAGGATTTTTAGCTGAGCCATTGTCTGACCACGGAGCCTTGTCAGAAGCTTTCAAGATAAGGCGAGTCAACATGCCGTCGCCGCCGAAGAATTCGTATGGAATCACTTGGTTGACGCCGGCTGTGAATGGGCCTGGGTAATTGGCCTTGTCCAAGTAAGAAGCTGGAACATCTACTGTATCTTTGGTGTTTTCAGCCACACCTTTTTGTACTTCAGCTGGAGTGGTTAAGCCATTCAAATTGACATCCAAATCCTTAGTCGCTACGAGATTACTCAAATCTGCTTTGCCATCTTTCGCACCATACACTTTAATAGTAGCTTTATAGCTTTGAGTGCCGTTTTGTTTTAACAAGTCAAGCAGCTCTTTGTCAGATTTGCCTTGAGTGCCAGCCAAATCCACTTCATAGAAGTAGAGACCTTTGCCCAATTTTTCTACTGGTGGGAGGGCAGGATTTTTAGCTGAGCCATTGTCTGACCACGGAGCCTTGTCAGAAGCTTTCAAGATAAGGCGAGTCAACATGCCGTCGCCGCCGAAGAATTCGTATGGAATCACTTGGTTGACGCCGGCTGTGAATGGGCCTGGGTAATTGGCCTTGTCCAAGTAAGAAGCTGGAACATCTACTGTATCTTTGGTGTTTTCAGCCACACCTTTTTGTACTTCAGCTGGAGTGGTTAAGCCATTCAAATTGACATCCAAATCCTTAGTCGCTACGAGATTACTCAAATCTGCTTTGCCATCTTTCGCACCATACACTTTAATAGTAGCTTTATAGCTTTGAGTGCCGTTTTGTTTTAACAAGTCAAGCAGCTCTTTGTCAGATTTGCCTTGAGTGCCAGCCAAATCCACTTCATAGAAGTAGAGACCTTTGCCCAATTTTTCTACTGGTGGGAGGGCAGGATTTTTAGCTGAGCCATTGTCTGACCATGGAGCCTTGTCTGATGCCTTCAGAATCAAACGAGTCAACATACCGTCACCGGCGAAGAATTCATATGGGATAACTTGGTTAACACCGGCTGTGAATGGGCCTGGGTAATTGGCCTTGTCCAAGTAAGTGGCTGGGACATCTACTGTGTCTTTGGTATTGTCAGCCACACCTTTTTGCACTTCAGCTGGAGTGGTTGCTGGTTGAGCTTCACTTGCCTCACGGTCTTGTCCAGAGACTACAGGAGCAGAATTTGTTGCAGGTTTAACCGTATCTTCTGTTTGTTTCTTAGATTCTGGTTTTGCTTGCACTTCTTCTTTGGGAACTACTACTTGGTCTTTATCAGCTACATCCGCTTTTTCTGGAGAGCTTATAGAATCCAAGCTTACTTTAGGTACTGAATCTGCCTGTTCTGAAGGAAGAGCTACATCGACTGCTTTTTTTAGAGCCTCTGCTGGTAAGTCGCTCTTTTCACTCACCGAATCTGCATCTGGCACGACTTGAGCAGTGGTCGGATTGACCACATCAGCACGCGCAGAACTTGGTTGTCCGACCAGGACAAAGAAGCCACTAGCTACAACAACTGAAGCAACACCGACACTGAGACGGCGAATAGACCAACGAGTATATCTCTGATTTGGATTGAATTTCATAGGATTCTCCTTAGAGTTTTCTTTTTTTGATGACTCTAGTATAATCTCCTAAAATTAAAAAGGATTAAGAAAAAAAGTTAAAAATTTTTTTCTTAAATCCCTCTTATAAAATATTTATATTGACTCAATAATCTTTTTTTCTTCTACTCATTGAGGTTTGCAAGATTATCTAAGTATTGGTTATTAATAATAGCCATGATATAGGTATCAGACTGTAAAAGGTCTTCCGGTCCGAATTGAACATCTAGTGGAGCATTCTCGTATTTACGAAAACCGAGTATATTGAGATTATAGCGTCCTCTAAGATTTAATTGGCTAAGACTCTGACCTACCCAAGATGCAGGGATTTTCATCTCAACAATGGAGACATTCTTGTCCAACTGAAAGACGTCTACGCTATTATGAAAGAGAATCGTTTGTGCTAATGAACGACCCATTTCATACTCTGGCGAAATAACAGAGTCTGCACCGATTTTTTCAAGTACTTTTTTTGCTGTATGACTTTTGACCTTAGCAATAACAGTTGGTACTCCCAAATCCTTGCAATGCATAACCGCAAGAACACTAGACTCCAAGTTTTCACCAGTTGCGACCACAACCGTATCACAGGTATCAATTCCGGCTGATAACAAGAGTTCTTCATCTGTGATATCTCCAACAACACCGCGAACTAAAACAGGTTCAAATTGATTGATAAGTTCCTCATGGTCGTCAATAGCTATGATATTGATATCATGCTTGGCAAGCGCTGCGAGAACACTGCTCCCAAAAATTCCTAAACCTAAAATTCCGATTGTCCGATCTGACATAGTTTATCCTTTCCTATCCTATAGTAATATCTGCTTTCATATAGTGGATCATATCTTTCTTGTCTGGACGATACTCAGCCAAGCTAACTAATAGCGTCAACGGCCCGATTCGTCCTATAAACATCAATAACATGACAACACTAAGTGCTATCTTACCTAATTCTGGTGTCAAGTTCGCTGTTACTCCAACGGTAGCAAGCGCTGAAATAGTTTCAAACATCAAGTAGATAAATTTCGGATTCCCTTCTGCTGTTATTCCAAGTAAAATCAAACCCACCAAAAAAGTTATCAAGAAAACAATGAAGACACTGAATGATTTTTTTGGACTGTCCGAGGTAAAATTGTTCTCCGAGCTACATTGGCATGGGGTAATCCTAAAAAGTTCACTGCGTGCAAATACTAATAATACAAAGAAGGTTGTGATTTTAAGCCCCCAGCTGTTCCACCAGGCGCCCCACCGAGAAACATCTGCAAAATATAGATCATCAAGGTAACAGGCCGAGCCTGGGTGTAATCAATAGAAGCAAAACCTGCCGTTCTCATGCTAACTGTTTGGAAGAAACTGACTAGCAATTTATCAGGGATACTGAGATTGCCAATCGTTCCCGGATTGTTCCACTCTATCAAGAGGGTTGAAACTGTTCCAGTAAATAAAATTCCAGCTGTCAAGAAGAGAACCAACTTGGTATGGAAGCGAAGCCGACGTTTTTTCTTGCTCAACTGTGTGGCCAGGTCAAACCAAACCATAAACCCTAGACCACCTGTGATGATCAAAGCAGCAAGCACTAGATTAATCAAAGGATCAGTTTGAAAAGCTACTAAACTTGTACTTCCAAAATTATCAAAACCAGCATTACAGAAAGCTGAAATAGCTACGAAGATAGAGGTAAAAATTCCTCGGCCCCAACCAAATTCCGGAACAAAACGAAAACTTAACAGGAAGGCTCCGAGTCCTTCAACGATAAAAGTCGTCAAGAAAATCGAACGTATGAAAACCATTAAAGACTGAGTTTCTCCATAACTAAAGCTCTCCAGAATTGTTTCACGGCTACGAAGACTTAGCTTTTGCTTACTTTGAATATAAAAGACCCCTATAAAGGTCATGAGACCCAAACCACCAATCTGGATCAAAAACATACAAATTAACTGACCCCAGATGTTATATGTAGTAGCTACTGGTTGAGTAAAGAGTCCTGTCACACAGACCATGGATACTGCTGTAAAGAGATGGTCGAAATAGGTCGCTTGGGAGCTTGTTGCTTGCACAAATGGCAGACTCAAAAGGAGAGAGCCTGCGAGAATAACCAAAGCAAAACTTAAAAAAATTCGACGAGCAGGTGATAAACGCCCCAAGGTCGTGTTTATTTTTTCCGAAAATGATTTGAATACCATAGCTACATTGTACCATAAAATAGTTAAAGCAGTCACATATGACTAACGATTTCAAGACAGAGTTCTAAGGCCTTGTCAAAAGCTTCTGAACCCCAATCGCGGCTATCATAATTTTCTAAATCCGCTAGAGAGTCGGCTGTAAATAAAAGTTGACCCCAAACTACTCCTCGAAGCTGGGCAACCGCTGCAAGAGCTGCACACTCCATCTCCACAACTGCACAGCCTTCTTCCTTACGATAGGCAACTTTTTCAGCTGTTTCTCGGTAAAAACCATCTGTCGACCAAGTCATAACCTCTTCATAAGGAATGCCTAGTTGTTCCAAGACTTGCTCGATAGCAGAAATCGCTTCTACATGAACATCCATATAACGAGAAGGCGCTACATAGTGGTAGCTGGTTCCCTCATCTCGCAGAGCGCGAACAGGAACGAGAAAGGCATTTCCTCTATATCGGCTAGGACTCCACAAGTACCGGTGGAAATGATTTGCTCCACACCATAGCCAATCAACCAATCCATAAACTGGGCGGCCGGGACAGAACCTACAGGAGCTTGGGCTAGACAAACTTTTTCGCCTTTGTAGTTCATGACATAAACTGGATAGGTTTTAGTGGCAGAAATGAACTCGCCAACGCAGTCCGCCCCTACTTCCTGAGCATAACGGTCAATCTCTTCTTCCAAAAATGCATAGATGCACCTCTTTGGCAACTGTAAATCTAATCCTTCGTGATTTGGCATGATAACTGCCTGAGGATTATCATCAAACTCTAAAATAGGAATAGCATGTTTTTGAATCATAGAGCACCTCCTCTAAATTTGTACTATTATAACAAAAGCTAAACGAAAGTCAAGATGAGAGAAAAACTTATCTTAAGTAGGAGACACTAATTAAATGCTTTTCCCCTAATGGTAACATTGCTATAGTTTAGGAATTAGTGTATAATAGATTGAATTTGAAAAAGGGAGAAATCTTATGAAATTCTATTCATATGACTATGTTCTAAGCCAGATTAGTCAACAGAATTGGACCATGATTATTGTGTCGACGCTCTTAGTGATTGTGACTGGATTCTTTGCATTTAAGGCTTTCAAAGATAAAAGAGGGAGTAAGTTCCGTGAATTATCGCTCATTTCTATTTTGACCTTAATCGCATTCGTTTTGATAAGCATTACGAATCTTCAAAACAGTCAATCCAATGATAATCAATTCCGCTCTTCCCTAAACTTTATCGAAGTCGTTTCAAAAGAATTAGGTGTAGATAAAAAAGAGGTCTATGTCAATACCTCAGCAGTAACTGATGGAGCAATTATTAAGGTTGGAGACAATTTTTATCGTGCTATCAGTGGAAGTGCCCAAGATAGCTATTTATTAGAAAAGATGGAACTGTATAAATCAGATGTGGAACTCGTGGAGGTTGAAAAATGATAAGCTTTTTTGCTACGATTGCAATTAAATTAGCCTTGGGGCTTCTTTCTCTTGTTTTTGTTATTAACGTAACAGGTAAAGGAAATCTGGCACCAAGTTCTGCAGTAGATCAAATCCAGAACTTTGTTCTCGGGGGTATTATCGGTGGGGTTATCTACAATAGTTCTATCACCATCATCCAATACATTGTTATCCTCATTATTTGGACTATTCTCATTTTACTCCTCAAATGGTTGAATACCAATGTTTCCTTCATTAAACATCTGATTGACGGAAAACCTACGATTATCATTAAAAATGGAACATTAGATCCAGAAGCCTGTCGCTCAAAAGGTCTTGCAGCGGCAGATGTAGCTCTAAAATTACGCGCTCAAGGAATATTCCAACTAAAAAGACGTCAAGAGAGCTGTGATAGAGCAAAACGGACAACTAATTGTCGTAAGAATGGGTGACGAGAATCCTAAGTACCCAGTCATCACAGACGGTGTTGTCCAAGTTGAAATCCTAGAAACCATTGGCAAAACTGAAGAGTGGTTAATGGATGAGTTAAAACAAGAAGGTTTTGAAGAAGTCTCTAATATCTTTATTGCTGAATATGATAAAGGTCAATTGAATGTTGTAACCTATTAAAAAAATAAACTGATGCTTTTCGTATCAGTTTTTTTGCTTTTTCACAACAAAGGGTATATAATTAAGTTATTATCTGATGGATTTTTTTAGATAATACAATACATTATCGGAGGTATCCCCCATGTCAATCGAAGAAAAATTCAACCAAGCTAAAGGTTCTGTCAAAGAAAGTTTTGGTAAACTTACTGGCGATACTAAAACTCAAGCGGAAGGAGCTGCAGAAAAAGTAGCTTCAAAAGCTAAAGAAGTTGCTGAAGATGCTAAAGAAGCTGTCGAAGGTGCAGTATCTGGCGTGAAAAACATCTTTAAAAAAGACGGAGAATAATTCTTTCTCGTCCTAAAAACATCAAAAATCTCCCTTCTCTTTCGAGAAAGGAGATTTTCTTTTATGGTCGTCCACCAGGTGCACCACCACCAGGGCCACCATTTCCTTGAGGACCACCACCAGGTGCTCCTCCGCCTCCAGGCATAGAATTAACAATCTCAGTTTGTTTCTCACCATTGAAGTAGATATCTCCGCCTGTATAGCTAGCTGTTCCATCAAAGTCGAAACCTGTCTGACCAGTCATTTTAATGGTACCGCCTGTAACTGTAATGTTTCCATTTGAGTCAATTGGATCTGTGTCCCCTTGACCAACTTCAACTGTCAAGTTCCCACCATTCATGGTGAAGAAAATTTCACTTTGTTGGGCGTTTTTGTTGGCCGCATTGACACCATCATCTGTTGAGTAGATGGTGATGTCTCCACCGTTGATAGTGATTGACTTACCTTCGAGCCCTTCTGTAGAATTCTTAACAGTGTAGGTACCACTATCGATAACCAAATCACCTGATGCGTGGATCCCATCATCCCCTGCAGTAACAGTTATAGTATTATCAGAGAGATACATGGTCCCAACTGATGTATCGTCATCATTATCTACCTTGACCCCATCTTCCTTAGCATCAATAGTCATGGTCGTTCCAGTGATGTTGAGTTCATCATTGACATTAAAAGCATCCCCAACTGCTGTTATATTGTAGGTTCCGCCAGTGATGTGAAGAGTATCGTTGGCCTTGATACCATTATTTTTCTTGCCATCTACATTGAGAGTTCCTTTACCATTGATGGTCAAGTCCACTTTAGAGAATAGGGCCGCGTCTGCCTTTTCGTCACTATTAGAAGCTGAATCTGACAGGCTATTGGTTGTCCCATCTGCTAGCGTTAAGTAAACATGACCAGCTGATGTTGCAGAAATAGCTGCATTGGTGTTGGTCATGGTTACACCGTTTAGGATGATATGTACATCATCTGTTTTTTCAGCTGCAATTTTGATTTGAACACCATCAGATTTTCTAGAAATCACATAGGTTCCTGACTTAGAAATTGTGACGGTAGAATCTGACACAGCAACTCCGTTACCAGAAACAGTTGCAGATGACCCTGACAGCGTTACAGTTGCTGCCGTCTTTTCATCGTAAGAAGTATCATAGTCTTTATCCGTAAAATAGCTAGTTTTCTTAGCGTTTGTAGTTGATGTGGTGCTTGTTGCGGTATTGCTAGTTGTTGTATTTGATGTTGACTGGGCACATGCCGTCACCAGAGACAGAGTAGCAATCGTCGTTAATAAGAAAGTCCATTTTTTTGTTTTCATACTAGTTTCCTCATCTTCATTTTACTTAGTATCATTCTATAGAAACTCCCTAAAAATAACCTAAATTTTTTCTGAAAATTTTCTTAAACCTACTTAGCACTATTGATAAGTAAAATCATTTACAAATAAAAAGAACAGCTTTTCGCTGTTCTTTTAGTTTTCTTTAACTGGAATTTCCTTGATAACTCGTGCTGGATTTCCTGCAAGGACTACATTGTCGCCAAACGACTTAGTAATAACTGCTCCTGCTCCTGCAACAACATTATCACCTAAAGTAACACCCGGTAGGACAATGACACCACCACCTGCCCAGAAATTTTTCCCAATCGTAATGGGTTTCCCAAATTCTATCCCAGAATTTCGTTCATCGGGATCAAGGGGATGAAGAGGTGTTAAAAATTGGCAGTTAGGACCAATCATGGCATTGTCACCAATGGTAATTGGACAAACATCCAACATGGTTAAATTCCAATTGGAATAAAAATTTTCTCCCAAATAGATATTGACACCATAATCCACCACCAAACGAGTATTGACATAGAGATTTTCACCAGTTGAGCCAAACCATCCTTTGATGATTTCCAAACCTTTTACTGGATCGACTTCTTCATTAAAAGTTGCTTGCTTTTGTCGTGCTGTTTGCGATAGAGCACGAAGTTCTGGATCGAACGGGTGATAGGGTTCTCCCGCAATCATTTTTTGATATTCACTTTTCATAGTTTGACTTCCTTGTTTATTTTACAAGATTGTAGCATAGTTCTATCCTTAAAACAAGCAGCAAAGAGATTAAAAAAACTAGTACATCTAATGATGTACTAGTTTTTAAGTAGAAAGTTAACTATTCCTATCTTTAAAAGTCAGATTAGTCTTCTTTCTTTTTACGAGCGATAAGTCCAAATCCACTCAAGACACCTACTAAACCAAGGGCAGCAAGGCTGGCATGATCTTCAGTACCAGTATTTGGCAATTGGTCAGTTGTCCAAACGACCTCTTCAGCAACTGGGGCTGGTTTCTTGAACTGGTGCTGGCACCGGAGCTGGTGTTGGTGCTGGCGTTGGCACTGGTGCTGGCGTTGGCACTGGTGCTGGTGCTGGCGTTGGCACTGGTGCTGGCGTTGGCACTGGTGCTGGCGTTGGTGTTGGTGTTGGAGTTGGCGTTGGTGTTGGTGTTGGTGTTGGTGTTGGTGTCACTTTCTTCTTGTAAATGTGTTGGACATTACCATCTTTATCAACAACTGTCTTCACAAACTCGTAACCTGGAATATCTTTCTTAGGTTGTTCGCCATCTTCTGTTGGGTAACCTGGAATTGGTTTACCATTTTCATCAACATATGAAGTTGTTACTTTTTCGTAGACATGGACTGTATCCCCGTTAGGCAATTTCTTAGTTTCAACGAAGCGGTAACCTGGGATATCTTTCTTAGGTTGTTCACCGTCTTCTGTTGGGTTACCTGGAATTGGTTTACCATCTTTGTCTACAAACGTAGTAACTGGGGTTACAGTTGGTGTGTAAGTTGCAGAAACTTTTGTTCCGTTAACATCTTCACGCACAACTGTCACTGATGGAGCAGTTCCAGTAAATTCTGGTTCTGGTTTAAAGGTTACTGTTCCATCTGGAGCTACTGTGTATGTACCAACTCCTTCAACAGTCTTAGTTGTTGAACCATCTTCAAATGTAGCTGGAACATCATTATTCATAGGCACATCTGGGTTACCTGGTGTAAAGGTTGGTGTACCAGATTGTTCTTTACCTTTTGGTCCAATAGATGTAGCTGGTTCCGCTGTTGGTGTTACTGGAGTTACAGTTGGGGTGTACTTAGCTGTAACTGGCGTACCGTTCTTGTCAACACGTTTAACAGTCACGCCTGTTCCTGTTCCTGTGAATGATTTTTCTGGTACGAATGTAACGGTTCCATCTGGGGCTACTGTGTATGTTCCTTCGCCTGGAATTACCTTAGTTGTTGAACCATCTTCAAATGTAGCTGGAACATCTTCATCCATCGGCACATCTGGGTTACCTGGTGTGAAGGTTGGTGTACCTGTTTGTGTCTTACCTTGGATATCTGTTGATGTTGTTGGTTCCGCTGTTGGTGTTACTGGAGTTACAGTTGGGGTGTACTTAGCTGTAACTGGTGTACCGTTCTTGTCAACACGTTTAACAGTCACGCCTGTTCCTGTTCCTGTGAATGATTTTTCTGGTACGAATGTAACGGTTCCATCTGGGGCTACTGTGTATGTTCCTTCGCCTGGAATTACCTTAGTTGTTGAACCATCTTCAAATGTAGCTGGAACATCTTCATCCATCGGCACATCTGGGTTACCTGGTGTGAAGGTTGGTGTACCTGTTTGTGTCTTACCTTGGATATCTGTTGATGTTGCTGGTTCTGCTGTTGGTGTTACTGGAGTTACAGTTGGTGTGTACTTAGCTGTAACTGGTGTACCATTCTTGTCAACACGTTTAACAGTCACGCCTGTTCCTGTTCCTGTGAATGATTTTTCTGGTACGAATGTAACTGTTCCATCTGGAGCTACAGTATATGTTCCTTCGCCTGGAATTACTTTAGTTGTTGAACCATCTTCGAAGGTTGCTGGAACATCATCATCCATCGGCACATCTGGGTTACCTTCTGTGAAGGTTGGTTTGCCTGTTTGTGTCTTACCTTGGATATCTGTTGATGTTGTTGGATCCGCTGTTGGCACAACTGGAGTAATCTTAGGTGTGTATGTTGTTTCAGCCGGAGTGCCGTTGGCATCTTTAGCTTGAACTTTAACCGGAACTACTTCACCTGAGTAAGACTTATCAGTTGGTGTAAAGGTTACAACACCTGTTTCTTTATCAACTGTGAAAGTACCGATTTCTTTCCCTTCTGGTGATTTAGCAACTACTGATGCAGCTGGTTGACCGTTTTCATCAAGGAGAGTAATGGTATCCTTGTCGATTGGTGCTACTGGATCACCTTCTGTGAAGGTTACAGTTCCAGTTTGAACGACACCTTGAGGTGCTTCTGATTCAGCTGGAGTTGCTGTAGGAGTTACTGGAGTCACAGTTGGTGTGTACTTAGCTGTAACTGGTGTACCATTCTTATCAACACGTTTCACAGTTACGCCTGTACCTGTCCTGTGAATGATTTTTCTGGTACGAAAGTAACAGTTCCATCTGGTGCTACTGTGTAAGTTCCTTCACCTTCAACTGTCTTAGTTGTTGAACCATCTTCAAAGGTTGCAGGTGTATCATCATCCATTGGGACATTTTCATTACCTGGTGTGAAGGTTGGTTTACCAGATTGTTCTTGACCTTGTTTGTCAGTTGTAGTTGCATCTTCAGCTGTCGGTGTTACAGGAGTTACTGTTGGGGTGTATGTCGCTGAAGCTTTTGTTCCGTTCTTATCTTCGCGGACAACTGTCACTGCTGGTGCAGTTCCGACAAATGATTTTTCTGGGACAAATGTTACTGTTCCGTCTGGTGCTACTGTGTAAGTACCAACACCTTCAACTGTCTTAGTTGTTGATCCATCATCAAATGTTGCTGGAACAGCGTCGTTCATAGGAACACGGCTATCACCTTCAGTAAATTCAGGTTTACCTGTTTGAGTGGCACCTTGAATATCTGTAGTTTCAGCTGGTGTAGCAGTTGGTTTAACAGGAGTTACAGTTGGTGTGTAGGTTGCTGAAGCTTTTGTTCCGTTCTTATCTTCGCGGACAACTGTCACTGCTGGTGCAGTTCCAACGAATGATTTTTCTGGGACAAATGTTACTGTTCCATCTGCTGCAACCGTAAATTTACCAACACCTTCTACTGTCTTAGTTGTTGATCCATCTTCAAATGTTGCTGGAACGTCTTCGTTGATTGGAACAGTCTTTTCAACACCGTTAACTTCAACTGTACCACCCTTGAATTCAGGTTTACCTGTTTGTGTTGCACCTTGAATATCTGTTGTTTCTGCTGGTGTTGCGGTTGGTGTTACTCCTACAACAGTTGGGGTGTATGTCGCTGATGCTTTGGTTCCATTCATATCTTCGCGGACGACTGTTACTGCTGGTGCAGTACCTACAAAGTTTGGTTCTGGAACGAAGGTTACGGTACCATCTGCAGCAACCGTGAACTTACCAACTCCATCTACTGTTTTAGTTGTTGAGCCGTCATCAAATGTTGCAGGAACAGTCTCATTGATTGGAACAGTCTTTTCAACACCGTTAACTTCAACTGTACCACCCTTGAATTCAGGTTTACCTGTTTGAGTGGCACCTTGAACATCTTTTGTTTCAGCTGGTGTTGCTGTTGGTGTCACTCCTACCACAGTTGGTGTGTACTTAGCTGTAGCAGTCTTAATGTACTCTTCTTGAATCTTACCATCTTTATTTCGACCAACTGGAGCTGACAATGTAACTTCTACACCTTTTGCTGGACCCGTAAAGCTAGGTTCTGGAGTGAAGGTTACTTCACCTGTTGAAGGATTGATCGTGTATGTTCCTTCTCCCGCTACTGTTACAGATGTCGCATCAGTTGTACGACCAGTTGCTGGATCTACCAACTTAGCAGGGTAGGTAGCACTTGGAGTAATCGCAATCTTATCACCATTTGCGTTAGTAGCAGTTGTGTTAAAGGTTGGTGTTTCTTTTTGAGTTGCACCTTGAATATCAGTCGATGTCTTGTCAACCCCTTCGATTTCAATCGGAGTGACTGTTGGAACGTATTGACCATCCATGGTATTCAACTGACCATCAATATTTGGTTCTTGGTCTGGGAATTTTGATGACCAACCAGTATCGTAACCGTTGTTATCTACACGACGGATTGAGATACCATCAGCAGTTCCAAGGAAGTTATCCTCAGGAATAAACTCAACATCTACATCTTTACCTTTAGCAGTAATCTTGTACTTACCTTGTCCTTTAACGACGTAGTAACCGTCTGCATCAAGGGTTGCACGATTGCCATCTTTGTCAACGATGTATGGTGCTACTGTTTCATCGATGACTGCCTGAGAATTGCGTTGATACTTGTGCTCTCCACGCGCTGTAAAGGCTACAGTTGCTGTTTGTTTAGCACCTTGAAGACCACTTGTTTCTTTGAATTCCCCTTTAGGTGGGTGGGTAATTTGAGTCTTGAAGTCTTCTACTTCCCCTGAGAAGGCCATACCAGTTGGGTTTTCGATCTCGTTTGCTTTCTTCGCAATACGGACACGAGCACCAAGCTCGTTGACGCTAGGATCGATGTAAGTCTTGCTGTTTGCAAAGGTCAACTCAACAGTGCCATCTTGTGTGATTGTAGCGAGATTTGAGCGTTCATCCTCATCGAATTTACCATTTTGGTTAAAGTCTACCCAACCATAGATATGTGCTTCTGAAGCTCCGTCTAAATGGGCTTGAACTGACATCTTGTAGTTACCTGGGCGTGTACGGTCCATCTTGATCATCTCATTGGTTGTACCTTTGAGTTCTTCTGGAAGCAATTGATCAATTCCTTCATCGGCTGTAGTTGTCTTATCATCACCGAACCAGTCTTGAGTAGTGTTTTCATCCATATCTGGGCTTACGCTACCAAGATACGGTTGATTTACTTTAGCTCCAGTAACGCCATCTACAGTTGCAATAGTATGGACTGCTTTACCATATGACTCAGGAGCATCCCCTTCATCAAGTGGGAAGAATCCTAGCATAGCAGACTGTTTACCACCTGAAGCGATATAAAGTCCCACTTCAGATGCTCCACGCGTCATCACAAGGGGAACAGAAGGATCGCCTGCAGAAATATTTGGCCCAAAGACACCAGTCCCAAGACCAGCAGTTACTTGGTCAGGGTTCCCAAAATACTTCCAAGCGACTGGTTTCTTTTCTGGTCCAACTTGATCAGAATCACGAAGTTGTCTTAGGTTAATGTTATTATATTTAGGTTTAGGTCCCAAAAGGTTGTCTGTATCTTGTGGTTGATAAGGTACAGAGGTGTTTGGTCTAGTATATTTCTTCCATTCCCCAATGTGCTGCCAACCTTGTCCGTTGGTAGTGAACATAACAAATTCACCAGGGTTAGCAGACTCTCCATCAGCCATGACAACAGCCGGTTTAACTTTCTTTCCACGGAAGGTTGCAGAGATTTCAAACTGAACCCCAATATTCCCACCATTCATAGCTGAACTCATGGTAGTCTTCTTGGTTTTCGTATCAACATTTTCAAATCTAATTTCAGTCCAATTATTTTGAGCATCAGCGACAACGTCGGCTTCCATGCCATCGTTAAAAGCTTTTTTAGCCCCTGTTGAAGTAACACCCTTTACATAGCCATTTTTTGCATTTGGATCATAGGTTGCTTTTTCAGCTTCTGTAGCCCCTTGGTCTTCCATCCGTTTTTTGTAGATTTCAGTCGCTTGGAAAGGCTTCAAGGATTTGACTTTTACCGTAACTACATAGCCAGGCATGATTTCCTTGGTATAAGTAGCGCCAACTTGAAGAGCTAGTTTTTCTTCTAAATCTTTATCAGGAAATTGGTCATTTTTAGGAACGAGGACTGTTTTTGCTCCCTTCCAGTTAGCAACATCTCCAAAGTCCAACCATGTAATCTGGCTAGTCATAGATTTGGCATCAACATCTGTTGTAAAGCCAGGTTTTTCAACTTTTGGAGTTGAAGTTGCATCTACAACGTCTGCACCAATTCCAGTAGCTGTTGCAGTATCTGCACGGAAGGCAGTGTTTTTGTCAATCTCTTTCCCATTACGAGGGTCGTTTTCCCCTGTATTTGCGATTGCGTTAGTACCTTCAGCTGGCTTTGTGTTTTCTGCAGGTTTACCTGTAGTGGCTTCTGTTGTAGCAGGAGTTTCAACTACTGGTTTTTCTACTTTAGCTACTTCCTTGTTTTTAAGTTTCGCATTGACAGTCGTTACGAGTGATTGGTAAGCTGCATCCAACTCAGCTTGAGTCGTAGCAGATGTAAGAGCGTTTTGAGCGTTCGCAAGACTTGCTTTGAGAACTTCTACACTCTCATCTGTCTTGTTACTGTACTGACCATTTGCCAAGTTTGCTTCAACTTCAGCAACATAAGCTGCTAATGTTTCAGTCTTAAGTTCAGGTTTTACCTCAGTTGAAACCGCAGGAGCTGCTTCTGCTTGGTAAGTTACTTCTTTAGCTGTTGTTTCTTTAGTTGTTGCTGCTTCAGCCACAACAGGAGTTTCAGCTTTACCGACTTCTGTCGTTGCTGCAACCCCATCAGCTTGTTTTTCTTCCGTCACTTCATCGGCACCAACACCTGTGGCAGTTCCGAGCATCACTAACGTTCCTAGTAGGACCGAGCAAACTCCTACATGAAGTTTACGGATCGAGAATCGACTGATTCGGTCGTTAAACAAATCATTTTTCACGATTTTTTCCTCCATTCCCCTTTTGGGAGTATATTTTTTTTTTATCATTTATGCATTGTTTTTTTACAAAATCCTAAACATGCAACTGTCTTATTTTATCATGACAAAGTCTAAAAAGCAAAGCTTTTTGCTCACTTTTTTCAAAATGAAATTAATATGCTTTAATTCCATAATATTCCTATTTTTTAGGAAAATATACATTACACTTTCATGACCAACACACACCAAAAGAGGGAAGTTCCCCTCTTTTAGATGAGTAGATTATTCACCTGTTTCAACAGTCTCTACTAGGACATCCACTTGCTCTTCCTCTTGTGAATCAGCAAGAGATGATTCTTCATTGATCGCTAGTGGTTCAATGTTACGGTAGCGAGCCATACCAGTACCAGCTGGGATGATCTTACCGATGATAACATTTTCCTTAAGGCCAAGTAGATGGTCTTTCTTACCACGGATAGCTGCATCTGTAAGGACACGAGTTGTTTCCTGGAAGGAAGCAGCTGACAAGAACTATTTGTTTCAAGTGAGGCTTTGGTAATTCCCATAAGGACTGGGCGACCAGTTGCTGGAACACCACCTGCGATAAGAACATCTTTGTTAGCATCTGTAAAGTCGTTGATATCCATGAGAGTACCCATGAGAAGTTCTGTATCACCAGGATCCATGACACGAACTTTACGGATCATTTGACGAACCATTACCTCGATGTGTTTGTCACCGATTTCTACCCCTTGGCTACGGTAAACTTTTTGTACTTCACCTAGGAGGTAAGTTTCAACTGACAAAACATCACGTACAGCAAGGAGACGTTTTGGTTGGATAGAACCTTCTGTAAGAGCTGCACCACGAGAGACTTGGTCTCCAACTTCTACACGCATACGGGCTGTGAATGGTACCACGTATTCGCCTTCTCCAGTTTCACCTTTAACAAAGACTTTCTTGGTACGAGTTGAAGCGTCTTCTTCGATTGCTGTAACTTCCCCCCTTTGACTTCTGTGATGACCGCTTCCCCTTTAGGATTGCGGGCTTCAAAGATTTCTTGGACACGAGGAAGACCTTGAGTGATATCGGTATTTGAGGCAACCCCACCCGTGTGGAAGGTACGCATTGTAAGCTGTGTACCAGGTTCCCCGATAGATTGGGCAGCGATTGTACCAACTGCTTCACCGACTTCAACAGCATCACCAGTCGCTAAGTTAATACCATAACAGTGACGGCAGACACCATGACGAGTGTTACATGTAAATACTGAGCGGATAGTTACTTCTTTGACACCAGCATTGACAATTTCACGAGCCTTGTCTTCTGTGATCAATTCATTTGGACCAATGATAACCGCACCAGTTTCTGGGTGTTTAACAGTTTTCTTAGTGTAACGACCATTGAGACGCTCTTCGAGAGACTCAATCATCTCTTTACCTTCAGTGATAGAACGGATCAAGAGTCCACGGTCAGTTCCACAGTCATCCTCACGGATGATAACGTCTTGTGCAACGTCAACCAAACGACGAGTCAAGTAACCTGAGTCAGCTGTTTAAGGGCCGTATCGGTCATACCTTTACGAGCACCGTGAGTTGAGAAGAACATTTCGAGTACTGACAAACCTTCACGGAAGTTTGAAAGGATTGGCAATTCCATGATACGTCCGTTAGGAGCGGCCATCAGACCACGCATACCGGCAAGCTGTGAGAAGTTTGAGATGTTACCACGGGCACCAGAGTCCATCATCATTACGATTGGGTTCTTAGGATCTTGGTTGGCAACCAAACGTTTTTCCAATTTTTCACGGGCAGCACGCCATTCAGCTGTAACAGCATTGTAGCGCTCGTCATCTGTGATCATACCACGACGGAATTGTTTTGTGATTTGTTCTACACGTTTGTGTGATTCTTCGATGATTTCAGCCTTGTCTTCAACAACTGGGATATCGGCAATACCCACTGTCAAACCTGCAAGAGTTGAATGGTGGTAGCCGAGGTTCTTCATACGGTCAAGTAGGGCAGATGTTTCTGTCGTACGGAAACGTTTGAAGATTTCAGCGATGATATTTCCAAGGTTTTTCTTCTTAAATGGGGCGTTAATTTCAAGTTTGCTAATAGCTTCCTTGATATTTCCACCTAGTGGCAAGAAGTACTTATCTGGAACACCTTCTGTCAAGTTCGCGTTAGTTGGCTCTTGCAAGTAAGGTAGTCCTTCTGGCATGATATCGTTGAAAAGGATTTTACCAACAGTTGTAAGCAAGATTTTGTGTTTTTGCTCTTCTGTCCATGGTTTGTTAAGGCTATCTGTTGCAATACCAACACGTGAGTGAAGGTGAACATAACCATTACGGTAAGCCATGACAGCTTCGTCACGGTCTTTGAAGACCATTCCTTCACCTTCACGACCAGCTTCTTCCATGGTCAAGTAGTAGTTACCCAAAACCATGTCCTGAGATGGTGTAACAACTGGTTTACCATCTTTAGGGTTCAAGATGTGCTCAGCAGCAAGCATCAAGATACGAGCTTCTGCTTGAGCTTCTTCTGAAAGCGGTACGTGGATGGCCATTTGGTCACCGTCGAAGTCGGCATTGTAGGCTTCACAGACAAGTGGGTGCAAGCGAAGAGCTTTACCATCAATCAAGACTGGCTCAAAGGCTTGGATACCCAAACGGTGAAGGGTCGGTGCGCGGTTCAAAAGAACTGGGTGTTCTTTGATCACTTCTTCGAGGATATCCCAGATGCGTTCATCTCCACGTTCTACCAAACGTTTCGCAGCTTTCACGTTCTGCACAATATCGCGTGCAACGATTTCACGCATCACGAATGGTTTAAAGAGCTCGATAGCCATTTCACGTGGCACACCACATTGGTACATCTTAAGAGTTGGACCAACGGCGATAACAGAACGTCCTGAGAAGTCAACACGTTTACCGAGCAAGTTTTGACGGAAGCGTCCTTGTTTACCTTTGAGCATGTGGCTCAATGATTTAAGCGGACGACTACCTGGCCCTGTGATTGGACGACCACGACGACCATTATCAATCAAAGCGTCAACTGCTTCTTGAAGCATACGCTTCTCATTTTGAACGATGATACCTGGTGCATTCAACTCAAGCAAACGAGCCAAACGGTTGTTACGGTTGATAACACGACGGTAAAGGTCGTTCAAGTCAGATGAGGCAAAACGGCCACCATCCAATTGCAACATTGGGCGAAGATCTGGTGGAATAACCGGAAGGATATTAAGAACCATCCATTCAGGTTTATTTCCAGACTTGTAAAAGGCATCCAAAACATCCAAACGACGGATAGCTTTGACACGTTTGTCCAGTAGCTGTTTTCAACTCTTCTTTGAGTTCAGCAATTTCTTTTTCGAGATCTACTTGTTTCAAGAGGTCTTGGATAGCTTCGGCACCCATTTTGGCAACGAATGATCCTTGACCATATTCACGCAAGCGTTCACGGTATTCACGCTCTGTCATGATAGATTTGTGCTCAAGTGGTGTATCTTTTGGATCGATCACCACGTAAGCAGCAAAGTAGATAACTTCCTCGAGGGCACGAGGACTCATATCAAGGGTCAAGCCCATACGGCTTGGAATTCCCTTGAAATACCAGATATGAGATACAGGAGCTTTCAACTCGATGTGTCCCATACGTTCACGACGAACTTTTGTACGCGTTACTTCAACACCACAACGGTCACAAACAATCCCTCTGTAACGAATGCGTTTGTATTTACCACAAGCACATTCCCAGTCTTTTGTAGGACCAAAGATCACCTCATCAAAGAGTCCTTCACGTTCTGGTTTCAACGTACGGTAATTGATTGTTTCAGGTTTTTTGACTTCTCCATAAGACCATGAACGGACTTTGCTTGGAGAAGCTAGTGTGATTTGCATACTTTTAAAACGATTTACATCAACCACTATTTCTTCCCTTTCTATTTTAAGTGAACTGCTTATTCTTGTTCAGCAGCTTCTTCTGTTGCTTCCGCTTTTGCATTTTCTTCAGCTTCAAAGGCTGCTTTTGCCTCTTGAGCTGCTCTTTCGCGGGCTTTTTCAAGGTCATCTACGTGGATGACATCATCGTCTTCCACTTCATCGAGGTCACGAAGTTCCACTTCTTGATCATCTTCGTCAAGGACACGCATGTCAAGACCAAGAGATTGCAATTCTTTTACAAGAACTCGGAACGATTCTGGAACACCTGGTTTTGGAATTGGTTTTCCTTTTGTAATAGCTTCATAAGCTTTCAAACGTCCGTTGATATCGTCAGACTTGTAGGTCAAGATTTCTTGAAGGACATTTGATGCACCATAGGCTTCAAGTGCCCAAACCTCCATCTCACCGAAACGTTGTCCACCAAACTGAGCTTTACCTCCAAGTGGTTGTTGTGTAACGGTTGAGTATGGTCCGACTGAACGTGCGTGCAATTTATCATCAACCATGTGGTGAAGTTTGATCATGTACATGACACCGACTGACACACGGTTATCGAATGGCTCACCTGTACGTCCATCGTAAAGAATTGTCTTAGCATCACTATCCATACCTGCTTCTTTGACAGTGTCCCAAAGATCTTCAGAACTTGCTCCGTCAAAGACTGGTGTTGCGATGTGGATACCAAGAGTACGAGCTGCCATACCTAGGTGAAGCTCCATAACCTGACCGATATTCATACGTGATGGTACCCCAAGTGGGTTCAACATGATATCGACTGGAGTCCCATCTGGAAGGTAAGGCATGTCTTCTACAGGAACGATACGAGAGACAACCCCTTTATTTCCGTGACGTCCGGCCATCTTATCTCCGACCTTAATCTTACGTTTTTGAGCGATATATACACGAACCAGCATATTAACGCCAGATTGCAATTCATCACCATTTGCACGTGTAAAGATTTTAACGTCACGAACAACACCGTCGGCACCGTGTGGTACACGAAGAGAAGTATCACGAACTTCACGAGATTTGTCTCCGAAGATAGCGTGCAAGAGACGTTCTTCAGCAGAAAGGTCTTTCACCCTTAGGTGTTACTTTACCTACAAGGATGTCCCCTTCTTTAACCTCGGCACCGATACGGATAATCCCCATTTCGTCAAGGTCTTTAAGGGCATCTTCACCAACGTTTGGAATTTCACGAGTGATTTCTTCAGGGCCAAGCTTTGTATCGCGAGTTTCTGATTCGTATTCTTCAAGGTGGACAGATGTGTAGACATCATCTTTGACCAAGCGTTCGCTCATGATAACGGCATCCTCGAAGTTGTAACCTTCCCATGTCATGTAGGCAACGATTGGGTTTTGTCCAAGCGCCATTTCACCTTTTTCCATAGAAGGTCCATCAGCGATAAAGTCACCTTTTTCAACGACATCACCAACTTTTACAAGGGTGCGTTGGTTGTAGGCAGTACCTGAGTTTGAACGACGGAATTTTTGGATATGGTAAACATCAAGCGAACCGTCTTCACGACGAACTTCCACCTTATCTGCATCTGCATAGGTAACTTTACCATCGTATTGAGCAATAACAGCCGCTCCAGAGTCATGAGCTGCTTGATATTCCATACCAGTACCAACAAATGGTGCTTTTGGATCAATCAAAGGCACAGCCTGACGTTGCATGTTAGCACCCATGAGGGCACGGTTGGAGTCATCGTTTTCCAAGAAAGGAATACATGCTGTCGCAACTGCAACTACCTGTTTTGGAGAAACATCCATATAATCAACACTTGATGCTGGATATTCTTGGTTAACCCCTTGGTGACGTCCCATGACAACTTTTTCTGCAAAAGTTCCATCTGCGTTCAATTTTGAGTTGGCCTGAGCAACTGTGTACTCATCTTCTTCATCGGCAGTCAACCAAACGATTTCGTTGGTTACTTTACCAGTCGCACGATCAACCTTGCGGTATGGTGTTTGAATGAAACCATACTTGTTCAAGTGTCCATATGAAGACAAGTTGTTGATCAAACCGATGTTTGGTCCTTCAGGCGTTTCAATCGGACACATACGACCATAGTGAGTGTAGTGCACGTCACGCACTTCATATCCAGCGCGGTCACGTGTCAAACCACCAGGTCCTAAGGCAGACAAACGACGTTTGTGTGACAACTCAGAAAGTGGGTTGTGTTGATCCATGAACTGTGACAATTGAGATGAGCCAAAGAATTCTTTGATTGCAGCAGTTACTGGACGGATATTAATGATTTGTTGAGGTGTTAACACTTCGTTATCTTGAACAGACATACGTTCACGAACGTTACGTTCCATACGTGAAAGTCCAAGACGTACTTGGTTGGCAAGCAATTCACCAACGGCACGGATACGACGGTTTCCGAGGTGGTCAATATCATCGACACGACCGATACCTTCAGCCAAGTTGAGGAAGTAGCTCATTTCAGCAAGGATGTCTGCTGGAGTGATTGTGCGAACTTTATCATCTGGATTTGCATTACCGATGATTGTTACAACACGATCTGGATCAGTTGGTGCTACAACCTTGAATTTGAAGTACGACTGGTTCTGTCAATACCGCTGAGTCATTTGGAGTGTAGACAATCTTGTTCAAGTCACCATCCAAGTGGCCTTCGATACTTTCGATGACATCGCGAGTCATGACAGTACCTTTTTCAACCAAGATTTCACCAGTTTCTGGATCTACCAATGGTTCAGCAATTGTTTGGTTGAGTAAACGATTTTTAACATTTAGTTTCTTGTTAATCTTGTAGCGTCCTACAGCAGCCAAGTCATAACGACGTGGGTCGAAGAAACGAGCTACAAGCAAGGTACGTGAACTCTCAGCAGTTTTCGGTTCACCTGGACGAAGGCGTTCATAAATTTCTTTCAAAGCCTCGTCTGTACGAGAGTCCATTGGATTTTTATGAATATCTTTTTCTACAGTATTGCGAACCAATTCGCTGTCACCAAAGATATCAAAGATTTCGTCATCGCCTGAGAAACCAAGCGCACGAACCAAGGTCGTAAATGGAATTTTACGAGTACGGTCGATACGAGTGTAGGCGATGTCTTTTGAGTCACTTTCAAGTTCCAACCAAGCTCCACGGTTAGGGATAACAGTCGAACCGTAGCCCACTTTACCGTTCTTGTCTACCTTGTCATTAAAGTAAACACCTGGAGAACGCACCAACTGTGATACGATAATACGTTCACCACCGTTGATGATAAAAGTACCCATCTCAGTCATGATTGGGAAATCACCAAAGAAGACTTCTTGAGTTTTGATTTCGCCAGTTTCTTTGTTGATCAAGCGGAAAGTTACAAAGATTGGTGCTGAGTAACTTGCATCATGGATACGAGCTTCTTCAAGCGTGTATTTTGGTTCTTTGATTTCGTAGCCAACAAACTCTAACTCCATAGTGTCAGTAAAGTTTGAAATTGGCAATACATCTTCAAACACTTCCTTCAGACCATGGTCTAGGAAATCTTTGAATGAATCAGTTTGAATTTCAATCAAATTTGGTAAGTCAAGAACTTCTTTAATTCTTGAAAAACTACGACGGGTACGATGTTTCCCGTATTGAACGTCATGTCCTGCCAAGATGATTCTCCTTTGTAAATAAAGTTCCAAGCTTAGTTGTCTAAGCTAATAATTATCGTTAAATGGTCCTAAAACCCCTATCAACTTATCCTTCTCGACTAATTTTCAGAATCTTTAAATCTCTGTTACAGATGACAAAAATACTGAAAAAAAGCACAAAAAGAGCAGCTAAATCTGACTTTTGTAAGAAGATTTAACTGCTGTGAGCCTTGTCTGGACAATATTTCAGACAAAACCTACGACAAATGATTACTTATATTATACTTGATTTGGTCTGATTTTTCAAGGGCTTTGCTTGTTTTTTCTTACTTTAGTATAGATGGCCTTCGTTTTCTGAAAAGGTAATTTTCTAGACAAGTAGTTGTTGAATAAACAAGACAGGTTCTATTCATTAACTTATCAACCAACTCTTTAGTTTGTAAGTTGGCATCTTGTATACTGAAAAAGAAACAATACTAATCAATTCAACTTACTTGACAAAAGCGTTGCTTAGTGGTTTAATATACCCCATAAGGGTATATTTGGAGGTGCCTATGTTTCACTTATTTACAAAAATTGATAGTATTTCTACCAGCGAATTAGAAGCTAAACTCAAGGAACCGATTCAGCTACTGGACGTTCGGACGCCTACGGAATTCTGTAGAGGTCATATCAAAAATGCCAAGAATGTTCCTCTATCGGAAATCGGATCTTACACACCTGCGACAAAAGAAACACTCTATGTCATTTGTCATTCTGGTGTCCGAAGTAAGATGGCTGCTAAAAAGCTCAAGAAAAAAGGCTATGATGTTATCAACGTCCGAGGCGGTATGATCGCTTGGAAAGGTAAGGTCATCTAAAAGTTCAAAGGAGAAAGCCAATGAAAATTATCATTATCGGAGGAGTTGCAGGCGGTATGTCAGCAGCAACCCGTCTCAGACGCCTCATGGAAGACGCTGAGATCATTATTTTTGAGAAAGGGCCCTTTGTTTCCTTTGCAAACTGCGGACTTCCTTACTATGTTTCAGGAGAAATTGCCAGTCGTGATAGTTTATTAGTTCAAACACCTGAAAGTCTCAAGGCACGGTTTAATCTTGATGTGCGACCATTTCACGAGGTTGTCCAAATTTCTCCAGAAAATCACACTGTCACTGTCCGACATGATGGACAGGAATTCACAGAAGGCTACGATAAGTTGATTCTCTCTCCAGGAGCTAGCCATTTGTTCCTGCCATTGATGGCTTGGCAGAAGCTAAGAATGCCTACACGCTCCGCAATGTTCCTGATCTCGATGAAATTATGGCCGCCTTGGACAAGCATCCAAAGGAAGCTGTCGTCATCGGTGCAGGTTTTATAGGGCTTGAAATGGCTGAAAACCTGGCAAAACGTGGCTTGCATGTCACCATCGTCGAAAAAGCTCCTCATGTCTTGCCACCATTAGATCAAGAAATGGCAGCCTTTGTCCAAGCAGAATTGGTTAAAAACAGCGTTAGTGTTATCACTTCCCTATCTGCGACTCGATTTGAAGAACAAGGAAAAATCATCGTTCTCGAAAATGGTCAAAAGATTACTTCTGACCTCACCATCCTTTCTGTCGGTGTTGAACCTGAAAACGGTCTGGCCAAAGCTGTGGGGATTGAACTAGGAATTCGTGGCGGGATCCTGGTTGATGAAAACTACGAAACCAGTCATAAAGATATTTTTGCGGTTGGGGATGCCATCGTCGTTAAGCAAGAGATTACGGGCCAAGACGCTCTCATCTCACTAGCTTCTCCTGCCAATCGTCAAGGACGCCAAGTAGCGGACGTCATCGCAGGAATCAACCGTACTAACAAAGGCAGTATCGGTACTGCTATCGTTCGTGCTTTTGGTATATCCGCTGCTTCGACAGGTCTTAGCGAGCGCACTCTTCGTGACAATCAACTCCCATACAAGGCAATTCATGTCAGTGGGAAAGACCACGCTGGTTATTATCCAGGTGCTACTGATATGACCCTGAAGCTCCTCTTTGACCCAACCAGTGGCAAAATTTATGGCGCCCAAGGTGTTGGGAAGAAAGGTGTTGACAAGCGAATCGATATCCTGGCAACTGCTATCAAGGCAAATCTCACCGTCTTTGACTTGCCAGAGTTAGAGTTTTCCTATGCACCGCCATTTGGCTCTGCCAAGGATCCGGTCAATATGCTGGGTTACGCAGCCTTGAACCTCATCGAAGGTCTCAGTGACAATATCCAGTGGTACCAACTAGAAGATGAACTGACTAAGGGCAAAAAGTTCCTAGATGTACGAACAAGCAACGAGTTCCAAAGTGGTAAAATCAAGGTTAATACCATCCACATTCCATTGAATGAACTAAGAAATCGCTTGGATGAACTAGACAAGAACCAAGCCTACATCGTTAGCTGCCACAGTGGGTTGCGCAGCTATATCGCAGAGCGTATCCTCAAGCAAGCAGGATTTACCGTCCAAAACCTTGACGGCGCTTATTCACTATACAAAATGGCTAATCCAGAAGGAGTAGAATATGCTAACTAATATCAGCATGGCTGACTTTTATGAAAAATATCAAAATGAACATCTAGATCTTATCGACGTACGTGAAGTACATGAATTCCAAGCAGGACATGCACCAGGTGCCAAAAATCTTCCGTTAAGTACCTTGGAGCAAGGCTACAAAGAACTTAAATCTGATCAAGAGTACTATATCATCTGCCAAGGTGGTGGACGTTCCGCGACTGCCTGTCAATTTCTCAGAGCCCAAGGTCTGGCTGTCACCAATGTAGAAGGCGGCATGAACCACTGGCCTGGTGATGTTGAGTAAATAAAATTCAAAAAGAGCAATTGGTCTACTTTCAATAAGACCAATTGCTCTTTTAATCATTTGTTCACTATTTAAGAGAAACGTATGTTTTTTATTACTTACGTTTAATCAAGTATTTAACCGCCTTTTCCAAGCGTTCCTTCTGTGCTTGAGGATCCTCTAAAGGGTCGTTAATACAAGATGTTAAATTCTCCGTTATCATCAGTTCAATAATACGATCAACACTGGATCGAACTGCCGTTAATTGAGTAATGATATCGACACAATCACGCTCTTCCTCCATCATCTTTTGGATACCCCGCAATTGACCTTCTGAGCGTTTGAGGCGTGTAATGTACTTTGATTTTGTCATCTCTTTATCCTTAACGATTTTTCTACATTATATCTCTAATAAAGGGCTTTGTCAAAAAGAGCACTTATCTTAAAGGTAAAGACTTCTAGTTCCCCACTCTAACTCGCGTAACGATACCGTCTTTGTCAGTCATGCTTAATTCTGAGGATGAAAACCACTGAGTTACCGCTTCGCTACTTTTAGATTGAGCAAATACTTTTAATAATTCCTCTTTGTTCTCAATTTCAGCCACATAGTAGGCTAGGGCTTTGAAGGATTTTTCTTACTTGAGTATAGTTGTGGCTTGTTTTTCAGAAAAAGGTGGTTTTCATAATTTCATCTTTTTCTTTACTTTTTTTATTTCAAAAAAATGCTAACTGATAATACGATGAGTAATTCTTCAAAAAAATGTAAGAGATATTTTTTTAAAGGCAACTCAAAACTATATAATAATCAGTCACAAGCTAAAGAAATTACTTTTTTTATGATAGAATACTAGTTGGAGGACTTTATGAAATGAAACGAATTCTAACAAACTTGATAGAGCAACGAATGTATTACTTATCGTGTTTACTCGGAGCCTATCTTCTGATGATTTTGATCGAATTGTTAACTTCAACACCACACGATGTATTTCTCGCCTTAGCTCCCGTGTCAGCTTTAATAATAGGAACTTTTTTTATAGTTGGGTCCGCTTTGATTCTTTTTGCTAAAAAAATTCCTGCATTAAGTATTTCCAAAATCAATACTTTATTATTAAACATTGTATTATTTATTTCTATCTATAAGAGCATGTCCTTTTTCTTATCCCTAGGTTTGCTATTGCTGACATTAGTACTATATATTGGCAGTTTTCTCAGAAAAGAAAAATTTTCATTTCTGTACCTACTAGTTATTTTATTTACAACACCTCGTCTATTGACATTGCTTAATTCAAACTTCCAAGATACTGCACTTGAGTTTCATGCTTTCAATTTGGCAGACACTCGATTTAACATTATTATTTGGCCTGTAATCTTTGCTGGTTTGCTTTCAGGAACCACCCTTCTTTTAATTCACAACTCCCCGCTTAAGCAATACTTAGAGCGCTACAAAAAATTACTAACCTATGGTGTATTTTCTATCGTTACTCTCTATGTTGTCTATCTCTCGATTGTTTTTATCTATAAAGTAAAAACCTTTGATGGTTCTACCTTTGATATTGGTCTATTCTCACAGATGTTTCATCGCATGAGCACCGACTTGAGCGCTATCACAACACTAGAGCGCGATCGAGTATTATCGCACTTTGCAGTTCACATCTCACCCATTTTCTATCTGATGTTACCTTTCTACAAGCTTTTCCCTCATGTTGAAACTTTAGAGGTACTACAAATTTGGGTTGTATTCTCTGCAGTTATTCCTTTAAGATTACTCCTATCAAAATTGAATTTATCGAAATTGGCAAACATTTTGACAGTCCTTTGGTTTGTGCTTTTACCAGTATTAACTACTGCAGGAGGTTATCACCTACACGAAAATTGTTTCTTAGTTCCTTTGATTTTTTGGGTATTCTATTTTATAGTGAATGAGAAGAAGTGGGGTATCCTAGTATCGACTATTTTACTACTACTTGTGAAAGAAGATGCTTTTATCTATGTTATTAGCATTGGTATGTATTTCTTATCACAAAAACGTTTCAATCTGACGAGCAAAACCAAACAATGGCTGATCCTAACTGAATTTCTTCTACCACTTCTATACTTCACTCTAGCATTGTTAATCCTGAGCACATTCGGAGAAGGCGGAATGGTCTCACGATTCGATGCATTCTTACTAAAAGATGAAAATGGTATTTTAGCCGTATTTAAAAATTTAGTTCTTCACCCAAGTTTCGCCATCAGCCATTTATTCATGGCTAAAAAACTAGGTTATTTATTCCTGATGTTAGCTCCTATGTGTTTTCTACCACTATTGCAACGCAACTGGTCAAATTATTTTTTAGCTCTACCTTTAGTAGTTATTAATTTATTGCCGGATTGGCCTTATCAATACGACATCGGCTTTCAATATAGTTATGGTAGTGGAGCCTTACTCTTCATAATGGCCTTGCTAGCTCTAGAAGATTTAAAATTGCACAAACACATTAACGAAAAATGGTGATTTCATTTATTTTTGTTGGCATGATTTTTTCTGGTACTATTCTTCATCGCCTTACTCAAAGTTGGTCTTTCAACATTGGCTATTATCAACAAAATAAAGAGAAATTTGAAGCAATCAAATACGGCCTAGAAATTCTACCAGAAGATGCCTCAATCGTTGCAGAAGGGGGCTATACACCTGCACTTAGAAAACATCGGGCCTTATACGATATTTTCTACCACAACCAACGAAAAGCTGACCCATCAATTGATTATGTCGTAATTCCACGTGAGCAAAAAGGAAAGAACGATGTCTATGATCCTTTAATTACTAGTTATGAAACACTAGGATATAAAGAAAGTAAGTACGCAACAAAAGAACTTTTCATTCTCGAAAAACCTGAATAAAAAAGAGAGCAGTTCAAACTACTTCTAAAGTAGACTGAACCGCTCTTTTCTAATTTCCCACTCTAACTCGCGTCACGATACCATCTTTATCAATCATGCTGAACTCTGAAGAGGAAATCCACTGAGTTATCGCCTTGCCAGTTTGAGATTGAGCAAATACTTTTAATAATTCCTCTTTGTTCTCAACTTCAACGACATAGTAGGCTAGGCCTGCCATTCCTTGCTCACGAGGAGCTAAGTTTTTACCTCCCCATTCATTAACTGCTAGATGATGATGGTAATTCCCCGATGCAATCCAACTGGCGTGTGGAATCGTGAATTTATCCTTAAGACCTAGAGAACCTTGGTAAAAGGCAGACGCTTCTCGACTGTTTTTAACGGATAGATGAACATGTCCCATTCTAGTACCACTTGCAATTACAAAGAGATCTAGTTCTTGTCCCAGTTCATAGATATCTTGGGCAGACAGTTCTTCTGTCACACCAATAATTCGTCCATCCTCACGAATGTCCCACTCGGTCACAGGCTTGTCTCTATAGAGTTCAATGCCATTACCCTCCAGGTCTTCTAGATAGACAGCTTCACTATAGCCATGATCAGCTCCACCAACTAATGGAATCTTTAAGTCTAACAAGTGTTTAAAAACATTAGCCAAATCTTCACGACTCGGCAAAAGAAGGGCCAAATGATAAAGACCATAACTTCGCTTAGGATTGCTAATGTCATCTGTCTTAATTAGCCGAACTAGCGGTTTCCCACCTGCACCTAAAAGAACTTCTTTCTCCGATTGATTCAAAATCTCCAAACCTAGTAATTGGTGATAAAAAGCCGTCTGGCTTCCTAAATCTCTAACATTTAAAGCCACCTCTGCCAAATGAATGCGACTATTATATTCATAAACCATAGAAAAACTCCTTTGTTGTAACTTTTTTAGTTACATCTATTATACTCCCTTATCAACTAATGTCAATTCAGATGCTTAGGGATGGAAAAACAAACAATCCTCCCATGTAGGAAGGATTGTTTCGATTTAATGAGCCAACATTTCTTGGGCGATTTCTTGACCAGATAAATTCTCTGGATAGTAGGTTGGCCAGTTGTCCATCTCGTCAAAGAGGGCTTCCTGGCTAGTTCCTCCAAAGAAAATATGGAAGTGCCCAGTCTTAACTGGTGCGATATTGTGGTCGCTGAATTGAACATACTTAAATTGTCCAGCGTCCGCATCTGTCGCTTCAAAGAGATAACGAACTCCTCGATTCCCTTTCTTATAGGTCAGGATTTTCTTGCCAACATACTTGTAAGTATATTTCTTACTTTGATCACCTCGGATGAATTCCATAGTGTTATCCGTGATATTAATCTTAGATACATCAGTTTGATAGCCTTTGATAGTAGGCTTTGTATTCATCCTTGGTCATTTTGTCAGTCAATTTAGCCTTGTAATCAAAGACTTGGTCTAGAGTACCATTTTCAAGGAAAGGATAAACAGACTGCCAGTTGCCAGCATAGTCACTTAAGGTACGATCCTTGACATCTGCATCCTCAAAGTAACCATTTTGAATGGTTTTAGTTTCCTCTACTTTTTCTGGTTCAATTTCTGCCCCTGCTTGGTCAGTTGTTTGCTTGAGGGCTTTTAGATTTTTCTCCATGACAGAGATATAATTCTCTCCCGACTTCATATCCTCTTCGGTTAAACTTTCAAGAGGATTTAGAACATCTAACTTAACTCCTGTTTCTTTTGAAAGAGTATTGGCTAGAGCTTGAGAGGCATTTTCTTCAAAGTAGATATAAGAAATCTTGTTTTTCTTGATGTATTCGGTTAATTCTGCCAAGCGACTTGCTGACGGTTCAGCATCTGGTGACAGACCTGAGATAGAGACTTGATTGAGTCCGTAGTCCAAAGCTAGATAACGAAAGGCAGCGTGCTGAGTCACAAAACTCTTTTGTTTAGAACTAGAAAGACCTTCAGTATAGGATTTATCCAAGGCTTGTAGTTTTTCGATATAGGCTGCTGCGTTTTGTTCAAAAGTCGCCTTCTTATCTGGATAGTCAGCTGAAAGACTGTCACGGATGTGCTCTACAAGCTTGATTGCACGCGCAGGAGACAACCATACATGAGGGTCATACTCGTGATGATGGCCTTCTTCACCATGATCATGGTCTTCCTCTTCTTCATTTCCTGGAAGAAGCAACATATCTCCAGTAGCCTTGATTGTTTTTACTTTTTTCGCATCTAGAGATTCTAAAAGCTTAGGAACCCAAGTTTCCATGTTTTCATTCTCATAAACAAAGGCATCAGCATCTTGGATTTTAGCGACTGCCTTAGGTGAGGGTTCATAGTCATGTGGCTCTGTTCCAGCCCCAATTAAGAGTTCGACATTGGCTGTGTCCCCTGCTACTTGCTTGGTAAATTCGTAGACAGGATAGAAAGTTGTGACGATATTTAATTTTCCGTCTGCCTGTTTTTGATTAGAACAAGCGACTAAGAATAGTGTTACAAGACTTGCCAAAAGTAGGCTTAGTTTTTTCATTTACTTCTCCTATTTGATAAAACGTTTGAGTAGGCTGACTAACAAAAAGACAACTACAAAGATAATGGTAATACTTGCACTTGGTGGTGTCTCTGCATAATAGGAAATATAAAGCCCCGCAACCATGCCTAGAAAACCAATGGCGCTAGCAAGAATCATCACCGAACTAAAGTTTCCCTAAACGCAAAGCGATACTAGCTGGCAAGACCATGATAGTCGATACCAAAAGTGCTCCTGCTGCTGGGATCATGAGGGCAATAGCCACACCAGTTACCATGTTAAAGAGAATAGACATGGTACGCACTGGAAGTCCATCGACAAAAGCTGTATCCTCGTCAAAGGTTAGGATATACATGGGTCTTAAAAAGAGGAAGGTTAAGACCAATACAACCGCTGCAATGACAAAGAGCCCGATTACCTGCTCCTGACTGATAGTCACAATAGAACCAAAGAGGTATTGGTCCAAACTCATCGAGCTGGAACTCTTACCTTTACTCATAACAATTAAGGACACTGCAAGTCCTGTAGACATGAGAATGGCTGTCCCAATCTCCATAAAGCTTTTATAAACCGTACGCAGATATTCAAGGAAAACCGCCGCTATCAAGACGATAGCAATGGTTGAGATGGTCGGAGAAATCCCTAAAACCAAACCAAAGGCAACACCTGAAAGCGAGACGTGACTTAGAGTGTCACTCATGAGACTTTGACGACGCAAGATGAGGAAGGTCCCAAGAACTGGTGAAAAGAGACTCATGGCAATAACAGCCAAAAAGGCCCGCTGCATAAAATCATAAGACAGTAGATTAAGCATGGTCCACCTCCTGATCACTTTCATGGACATTGAAGCAACGCCATGGGGAATCTTGGTCTCGAACCAGGTGAATATTACGATCTGCGTAGTCCTTGACTTCTTCAGGATCGTGAGTAATCATCAGAACAGCCTTGCCATGGTGGTGGGCACTATGGTGCATGAGTTCATAAAATTCATTCTTGGTTCCCGTATCCATCCCTGTCGTTGGCTCATCCAAGATAAAGATATCTGGATCTGAAGCAAACATACGTGCAATGACAGCTCTTTGCTTTTGCCCACCGGAGAGAGAACCAATACGTTTATCCCGATGCTCCCACATGCCGACAGAGTTTAAACTCGCCTTGATATGTTCCTCATCATGGGCATTCAAACGACGGAACCAACCCTTTCTTGGATAGCGACCTGATTTGACAAATTCATAAACAGTACTTGGAAAGCCTGCATTAAAACTTGCAATCTGTTGAGGAAGATAGGCAATTCTTAGTTTTTTTCCGTGAATATTTGTTTTTGAGATGGTTACTTTCCCAATTCGCGGTTGTAAAATTCCAAGACTGGCCTTGATTAGCGTTGTCTTGGCTGCTCCATTTTCTCCAGTTAGGGTTACAAACTCCCCACTATCAACACTGTAATTGATATGTTCAAGCACAGGTTCCTTGTCATAATAGAAGGACAAATCCTCTACTGTGATGTATCTCATTACTTGATTTCTCCTACTAAAGCAGTTAAAAACCGCTGAATAATTTGTTGCTCGTTTGGCGTAAATTGAGTAGCAACCTGCTCATAGGTCGAGAGGGTATGTTCATGATGGTGATGGTGCTCTTCAGCAATTGGTCGAGCCAAGTCTGTTAATTGATAAAAAATAACTCGAGCATCCTTGGGATCCTTAGAAGTTTCAAGCATACCCTCTTTAATCAAAGATTTGATAGCCTTGGTAACAGCTGCTTGACTGACATTCAGACGACGTGCCAACTCAGAATTGGTTAACGATTCCTCTGACAAGAGCATGAGAATATGCTCCTGGGTATTTGTCAAAAGCAACTTCACTCGTGCAATGACCAATCAAAAATTTCGTGCTGATTTTTCAGCTTTTTAAAATAATCTCATTTAAAAATTGATCAA
>BNJV01000287.1_pt1 | contig 87686 bp, 127 predicted proteins | sample 8540591 | NCBI WGS metagenome assembly BNJV01 (sample SAMD00202457, study PRJDB9452) | human saliva metagenome | host: Homo sapiens
TAAGGAGCTGTAAACAATCAAAATATAATAGAGTTTTCGGAAATATAGGTCTGAATGCGGGTAGTCTGAGCCCCAATTTCAGACCTATATTGCTTAGAAAACTATTTTTGATTATTTACAGCTCCTTTTATTCTTTATTCTTTAGTTGGAATTTGGATACCAGATCCTGTAAGACATTGGCCTGTCCGGACAGCTCTTCGGAGGCTGCGGCAGACTGTTCCGCTGTGGCGGTATTGCTTTGTACCACGGAGGAAATCTGATCCAGTCCGGAGCTCAACTGTACAATGCCCCCGGCTTCGTCCTCGGAAGCATCGGATATCTTTGAAATAATATTTGTGATTCCTTCTGCTTTGGTTTTTACCAAATCCATGGATTCTGCGGTTTCCTGCGTGATTTTTGCTCCGCGAGACACGGCGTCAATGGTTTCTTCAATCAAGTCACTGGTATTTTTGAGCGGCCTTTGCGGACTTCTGTGCCAGATTTCCGACTTCATCAGCCACTACGGCAAAGCTCTTTCCGGCAGCTCCCGCCCTTGCAGCCTCAATCGCCGCATTTAAGGAAAAGGATATTGGTTTGGAAAGCAATATCGTCAATGGTTTTGATAATCTTTTCCGATTTCATTGGACTTTTTCCGTAATTTCCTTCATAGCCAGAGACATTTCTTCCATTTTTTGGTTACTGAGCTCTACAGCTTCCACGGAAGACAGGCTGAGCTTGTTGGCTTCCAGGGATTGTTCTGCGGTACTCTTAATCTTATCGGAAATCTCACTCATGGTAGCGCTTAGTTCCTCTATGGAAGAGGCCTGCTCTGTAGAGCCCTGAGATAGAGACTGTGCTCCGTTGGATACCTGTTCTGCTCCGCTGTTTACTTCGGATGCAGAACGTTTAATCTCCTCCATGGTGTCGGATAAGTCTGTAGTAATATCCCGAAGGGAAAGCAGTAATGGTCTGTAGTCTCCTTTATAAAGGCTTTCGTCAGAAAGGTCGACACGGAAATCTCCGCGGGAAACAGAGGAGAGCTTTTCGTTTAAATCCTGTATAATGTCCTTAATCTGTTGCATGACTTTATCAAAGGCATGGGCAATGGTGCCGATTTCGTCCTGCTTTTGATATTGAATTTCTACATTTAAGTTTCCATCTGCCACCTGATTTCCGACCTTGGCCATCATTTGCAAAGGCTTCAAGGAGAAACGAATTAAAAGATTGGTAATCAGCGTCAGTAATACTACGCCGCAAAGCACGATAATGGTGGATACGGTAATCAAGCGCTTGGTCACTCTCAAGTATTCGTTACTGGAAATGCTCATAAGACTCCAAAGCGTTGTGCCGTCCAGCTGTGTGGGAGCAAAATACAGACGTCTGCTTTGTCCGCTCTTATTCTGTAAAACCACATGGAAGGGTTTGTCTTCCTGCATTTTGCTGAGCAGCTCAGGTACATCCTTTTTCGTCCAGTGCGTCATTTAAGGTTTTTTCTCTTAAACCTTCTCGAGAGCTGTAGAGGAAGTTTCCCTGGTCATCCATTACAGAGGTAAAGAGGCTTGGGAAACGGCTATCTTCCCGTGCCAAGATATCAAAGGCGGAAAGATTAATTTCAATTGTGACAACACCCTTAAATTCACCGTTTACAAGAATGGGAGTACAAACGGTAATCAAGGAATACTCCGGATATTCATCATCATGGTAAAGGGATGTGATGGTGGTCTTCTGGGTTTCCTTTGCGGTTTTTGTAATAGCCCTTATTTTGATAATAGGAATAGGGATAATTGATGATATCTCTGGTTTCGCGCTCTTTACGGTAAGGTAGGGCGCATAATCCGTTACGCCGGGAATCAAGACACTGGCTCAAAGAAATACCCTACACCTGTAACATAGGGATTGCTTTTTAAGGTAGAGTACATAGCGTTCATCATAACAACTTCCGCATTGTATCGGCTGGCAGGAATTTCCTGATTTAAAATTCGAGAACGAAAGGTCGTATTTTGCATGGGAGTAATTTCTTGCACTTCTCTGTTGCCGTCATTAAAATTATTGATTCTCCAGGGATTGGCGGGAGCGCCTCCTACAGCATCATTTTGATCCCAAACAAAACTGATGGATTCCATCATACTATCGGCTAATGTTTGCACTTGAGTAAAAACCCTTCCGGTTTTCTCATTGGTGATATCCAGCAAATCTTCCATGTTTTTGTTTAAGTTGGCTTTTACGGATTTACTTCCCATGGTTACTATGGGAACGCTTAAGCTACAGAGAATCAAAAGTCCTACAATGCCCAAGAGCATCGATAATCGGGAGCCTAGACTTCTGCTTTTTTCCGTCTTCTTTTGTTGTCCTGTTTTCTTCATTTTACATACCGGTCCTTCCTTGAATAGATATATGATAAAAGTCACACAAAATTTGGTGGCATTTTCCACGGTTAGGGTTTTTATGGATAAAATATTTTTAGCTTGAATGGAGATTCATTGGGTAATCTCGCTCTCCATCGGTACGAGCTTATTAAGTCTTTTTCGGTTCATTCGACAGATTTTCCTTTTTTATAAATCAAAAATAGAAAAGATTGTGCTATACTGTTTTTCATCTTTAGAAAACGGCGAGAGAAGGATTGCTCGTATGGGGCGAGAGGTTTATGCCTTCTCTTATATTTGACGATTATGTATAGGTTACGGCAGACTTTTATAAGATTAATCTGTAGCTTTCGTGCTTATGAGACAGAAACATCCAAGATGCGGGTTAAAAGCATAATCACGAAGGATATTTTTGGGAAACAGAGCATTCTATTGTAGATATCCGGAGCGGAGATGAGAAATAATTCCTTCATCAAAAAACATCAAACCGTCATTCTTTTGTTCCTCTCCATTTTGGTGGGGCTTCTTGTGATGCGTTATATTCTGAGTGATGTGGGGCGTGTGCCGAAAAGTGATTATAAAGTGCTGAAGAACATGAGTGTGAAGTACAGCACGAAGATGGAAGTGTAGATAATTTTCAGAGCTATCTGTTTAATTTTTCTTCCCGGAAAGATCATATCACCATGCATTTCCCTTTGGAGTCGGAATGGAAGGCGGAGTATCAGACAATTAACTTCTTTTTTTATAACAGTGTGGTGAAGGCGTATTACAAGGATCAGTTACTGGTGTCATACGGAGAAAATCCAAAAAGGCACATGATTGGACACCTGAAAATCAGTATACCGGTTCCTTTGGAGGCTTATGGGGATGAGATTCGGGTGGAAATCGATCCGCAGCTGGATATTCTGGAGGATAATTTTGATGTTCCGATTTTGATGTCCAGAGGGACTGAGTTTTATTATCCGATGATTAGTCAGGAAACGACGTATCCTATTTTCGTAATGACCTTTGATTGGATCCTTTATCGGAATCGTCATTTTGCTTTTTCTTTAAGACTCATGTGTATGCCAGCGAAGGAATGTGGCTATTCTCTCTGGTTTTCGCCATTACCCTTTGGCACTTGGGAAATACCGGTTTGGCCTATTTGCTTTTCCCAAGAGAGGATTTAAGTGCGGTTTGTGAGTATGTGGGATGTATTTATTGTTGCCCACGGCCCCTTTATATGCCAGCTATGAAACCTCAAGGAAAGGTAGTCAGGGAATATCTTAGGAGTAGTCGGCAGCATTTTCTTGGCTTTCTTCTTGCTTTGCCTGATCCTTTATATTTTCCCTACGGGATTTCAGTATACCGGGCATCTCCGTCTGGTACAGACGGCACAGATTGTAATGGTATTTTCCTCTATGGCAAGCCTGCTTTTTCCCCGGAAAAAAAGATAAAGAACAATTCGGATTATATTTTGGGATACGGCTTGGTGTTTGTGGCTGTATTCGGCATTTTAGAACAGGTTAGAATTATTTTGGCCGGCAGTATTACGGAGAAGTGGTTGGGATTCTTGCAAAGCTTTGTTACCACTGGCTTTTCAAAGATTTTAATTCTGCTTTTGATTATTGTTTTTTTATTACTTCCTATGTATTTAAGGTTATTCTGATTGCCCAGGCCGGCATCGAAGAAAAGCATTTAAAATACCTGGCCTATACGGATCGGCTGACCGGTCTTGGGAACCGGCAGTATTTGCAGGATCAGCTGGAGGTTTTTGGATCACAGTAAAAAGAAGGACTATGCCGCTATCTTTATGGATATCAACGACTTAAAGCTGACCAATGACCTTTATGGCCATGAGTCCGGAGATCGTTTGATTCAAATGGTGGCAGAGGCCATTCAGGATGCCATGGCAGAGGTGGAAGGCTTTTCCGGAAGAAACGGCGGTGATGAATTTGTCTGCATCGTTTTTCCCGCAAGTGCAGTGTTTGAAGTGGAAAATAAGATTAAAGAGTATTTGCGGAATACAAAGGAGAAACAGAATCCGCCCTTCCCTGTAAGCATTTCCATGGGAAGTGCAAGCTATCGGGAGGTTGCGGAGAAGCTCCCCATGGAAAAGAGAGAACATCTCACCGTGAGTCATGTGATTCTGACAGGCGGACGGAAAGATGTACGATGATAAGTATAGAATGAAAAAGAGTAGAGATCAGGAGATTTCTTTTTAAACAAGGAGAAAAGGACTTTGAAAGAAGCTTTTGGGGATATCCCTGTTCTTCCAAAGTCCTTTTTGATATTATTAGAATTTAGCTGGTATCAGGGCTGACATTTGGAAAATGTCCGGCTCTGCTTAACGATATTTCTGGAAAGTAATATTCTGAATCAGGATGGGGTTGGATACAGGCGCATCATCTTGATTGGTTTCTGAGAAGCAATCTTTTCTACTACGTCCATTCCTTCATAAACCTGTCCCAATACGGTGTAACGTCCGTCAAGCTCGGGAATTCCGCCCACTTCCTTGTACTTTGCCTTTTACATTCTCCGGAAGAGATAAAAGAGGAAGAGCTGCTTCATTACGGATCTTGCTGCACTGCACGATATAGAACTGATTTCCGTTGGTATGGGGACCGTTATTTCCTAAGCAAAGCGCTCCGTTAAAGTTGTGCAGCTCCATGTTTACTTCGTCAACGAAGAAACCGTTATAGCTGGACTTTGCCTCGTCTCCGGAACCATCCAGAGCACCGCCCTGAATCACGAAATCTTTGATGACTCTGGCAAATGGTGTGCCGTTGTAGAAGCCCTGCTTGGATAAAGTAATCCAGTTTTGTACGGCAATGGGAGCCTTCTCCGGGAAGAGACGCATCTTGATTACTCCCGCATCGGTGGTCATAATGCAAACTTCTTCGCCGCGTTTTGGCTTATCCAACTGATAAATCTTTACGTCGGATACATCCACGCCCTTATCCTTTCCAAAGGATGCCCTACTATCTTCCATTTGAGTCCCTGGGCATCTCCCAGCCTTGCCATCTTCAGAAGGACAGTGTGTTCCGTTACCTTGTTCTTTGCTTCGGTAGTCTGGAACTTTAGTTCCATGATTCCTCGTAAATCATTGTACTCATCGGTTCCGTTTACCCGATGAAGCACCGGCATCTTGGTGTAGGTATAGCGGATGTCCTTCTTACCCTCAAAAGTCCGGGAAGTAGTTGCGAATAGCTTCCTCTCTTCTTCTGAAATATCGGGAACAATGTAATCCTCGATACCTTTATGCTCCTTGATGTCCTTGATGAATTCTTCAAAGCGTACTTTTTAGTTCGCTTTCATCCCAATGCCGGGACAGGAGCTGCCAGCTTTTGTACTTCGTCATCATAGTTTTTGGCAAAACCTGTGATGGCGGTGAGGATAGGGCAGTCAGCAATGCACAGCCGAATGCAAGAGCTGATTTCATGAATGATTTTCTCATAAAAGCCTCCTTTCTGTCATGAGAACTTGTGCTGATTTACAATTACCCTCTGTAAATCCGATTTATATTTAGATAATAATACCAAATAAAAGTTATTATTTAAATACTTTTTAGAGAAAAATAAAATGTATACATGGGGAGGGAAAGAGCTTTTAGGGTGTGGCATTTTTGAGAATTCAAGGTAAGATAAATTATTATATTTAGAGCCAAACAGATGAAAAAATAAGTGGGAGAGACTGATGAAGGCAAGGCATTTAGAAATTTTAGAAGAGCAGGGATTTCCGGTTCCGAAGTTTATCCCGGTCTCGGAAAAATGAGGAAGTGGACCTATCTTTTTCCGAGAGAGACTGCTTTTGCCGTTCGCTCCAATTTTTTTCCTTAGAGGACAGTGGGGAGCATTCCTTTGCTGAGCAGTTTTTGACGCGCTTTAAATGTGAAAAAGGGAGAAGGTCAAGGAGGCGGTTCAGAGGTCTTTGCCTCCTACGCCGGCAGTTTGGAATATAAAGAAAAGGCGAATAGGGGAAGGAAGAATACTGTCCCACAAAAGGGAGAAAGGAGAACAGGAGAAAAGAAGAACAGCAGGAGAAAGCGGAACAGAAAAAACTAGAATCATCAATAGAAACGGTACTTATTCAGGAAATGCTGTTTCCGGAAAAATCCGGTGTTCTGTTTACGAAAAATCCCAAGGGAATTCTCAGTGAAATGGTAGTCGTTTTGGGACAAGGTCTTGGGGATAAGGTGGTGGAGGATCAGGAAGATGTATTGACCTACCATTATTTTTCCGGGGAATGCCTGTACCAAGAGGGGCACGGTCAAAGCTGCTTGTCGGAACAGGCACAGGAAAGTCCGAGTTTAGGTTTGGAAGAGGAAGAGCTGAAAACTTTGTTTACCCTTGGAGAAAGAATAGAGCAGCTTTTTCAAAAGCCCATGGATATAGAATTTGCCATAGAAAAGGGCAAGGTTTACATTTTACAGGCCAGAGAAATCACCACCTTAGACATGCATCTTCCCATTCGGATTTTGGACAACAGTAATATCTCCGAAAGCTTTCCAGAATATGTCTTCCTTTAAGTGAGAGCTTTGCGGAGAAATGTACAGCGGGATTTTCACTTCTTTGGGAAGACGTTTTCTGGGAAAGAAAGTCTCTTCCTACGAGGAACTTTTTCAACGCATGGTGGGAGGATTTTCCGGAAGAATGTATTATGAAATCTCCTCCTGGTATGATATTTTGCGTCTCCTTCCCTTTTTCCAAGAAAAATCATTCCGGTATGGCAGGGAATGCTGGGGGTGTCTAACGAAGAAATATCCTTTTCCAAGAAGAAACCAAGCTTCTTTTTTAAAGTGTAGAATTGCCCTTTTATTTTTTGCTATTATTTTTGTTTTCTCAAAGGAAAATGCAGGAGCTGGACCGGTTTTTCCAAGAGCGCTATGCCTCTTATAGCAAAAAGGGTGGATGAAGAGGAAGAGGCTCAGGCGCTCTATCGGATTTTTGGAAAATGAAGGAAGATCTACTGAGAGAGTGGGATATTACTTTGATTAATGATATGGTGTCCTTTATCAGCACCCATTTATATGGGAAGAAAACGGCATTTTCCTTAGAAACCATGAAGCCTGTACGAGCTCTTTCCGCCTTAAAGACGGTAGCTGGAAAGTATGGCTTAGACAGCGAAGAATATCGCAGAGAAAAGAAAAGCTATATTTCTGCCTATGGAGACCGAATAGAGGGAGAGCTGAAGCTGGAAACCAGAACCTACAGAACAAATGAGGAACTACTGGACCGGTGGATTTTGGATTCTTTAGAGGCAGATAGCGCTGAGAAAGATTGCGAAGAGACAAGCTGTTCAGAGAAGCCCCTATGAGCAGAAAACAACGGAAGTCCTTCCTTTACTCGCCTTGCCGAGTCCTCTTGTAACAATAGGGAGATTTCCCGTCTTCATCGCACAAGATGCTTTGGTCTAATGCGGCGGATTGTAGATAAAATCGGAGAGAAAATCATAGGCTTTGATCTGTATTATTTGAGCCTTGATGAGCTGAAGGAATTGCTATTTTCCGGCAAAGATTTCTCTCTAAAAGTTGCGAGAGAAAAGGAGCTTCGGAAGGCCTATGAAAGGCTTCCGGTTTTGTCTCGGGTAAAGCTCCTCGGAAAGGTGGACAGAGATCCTCTGGCAGGAGAGATTAGGGTTTTTAAACTATAAATTTGTTAAGGAAAAGGGAAGTAGAGAAGAAAAAGTGGAAAGTCAGAGGATATTTTCTCCTCGGAGTCTATGAATCTTGAAAAGAAAAGAAGAAGGAGAAGCTCACGATAGAATAGCGGGAAGAGAAGAAGTGGACTCTACCCCAAGAGTCTTCTTTGGGAGAGGTGTTTCCAAGGGCGTTTTCCGAGGAGAGGTTTTAAAGATTAAAAGCTTACAGGAAGTAAGGGCAACGGAGGCTAAAGGAAAAATCCTCTTTAAGCTATTCTACAGATCCGAGTTGGTTCCCTTTATCTCAATATGGCAGGAGGACTTATTACGGAAAGAGGTCTCTTCTATCCCACAGTGCCATACTCGCCAGAGAATTGGAAAAGCCTGCAGTGGTCAATATACCGAATATTATGGCGGAGCTGCACAGCGGAGACATTGTGAGATAGACGGGGATTTAGGCATTTGTAGTGTTATAAAGCAAAAAGGGAAAATAGGATTGCAGGACAAGTGAGGGAGGAAATTCGGGACTTTATTCGCGCACTTGTTTTTAAAGATAGAAAGGGAAAAATGAAGAACTATCAAATCAAAAGCCGTAAAGGAACAAGGAGAGAAAGAACAGTTTTTAAATCTTCCCGCTATGCTGTATAAAAAGGCACAGCTTATGCAGGACAGGAAAATGGAGGAAGCGGTACTTTTCGGGAAAGCACATTTTAGTGCAGGGAAATCTCCGTTTTCTGCCCTTTCTTTGCGTGAACTTAAAGGAGGGAAAGAAACTACGATAGGGCGAATTGCTTTTAACGCTGTATGAAGATGAGGACTACGGTTTTGTGGGCTTTTATGAAAGTATAGAGGAAGAGGAAGTTGTCCCTTTTGCTTTTAGGAGCTTGTGAAAAGGAAGCCCAAAAAGCGGGGAAGAAAGGCTTGAAAGGTCCCATTGATCTTTCTTTTTTTGGAAGGTATCGCTTTGCTTTGGAAGAGAAAACGCCCTATACCGGGGAACCTGCGAACAAAGCCTATTATCCTTATCTTTTTGAAAAAGCAGGCTTTCAGATCTGTAATCGTTATATTTCCAATTTTTATGATGCTTTGGAACCTTCCTATGAAAAATATAAAGGCAAAGAAGCGCTCGGAACATTTTTCAGGAAAAGGGCTACCAATTTTTGCATCCTACAAAAGAGAACTTTGACCGATATCTTTCTGAAATTTATCCACTTTTAATGGAGCGGTATAAGGATTTTCAAGGCTTTCGGAACATTTCTCGAGATAACTTTGTAAGCCTTTACAGTTCTTTAAAAGTATATTGTAGATGAAGAAATGGTCTTTTGTCTTATGATAAGGAGGAACTGAAGGGCTTTTTCCTCTGCCTTCCGGACTATGGAAATCTACTTGAAAAGCCTCTAAGTCCGATTCGCCTTTTGCAAATCCTTTTTCAAAAGAAGAAGGCCAAGCTGCTATATTCTTCTGTATTTGGCGGTAAAGAAAGGTTCAGAGGGGCTGGGGCTGGCTTTTTTTCCCAGCTCACAACGGAAGTGCTGAAAAGAAAAAGGCCAAGTCTATCGCGGCACTGATTCAAAAAGGGAAGGCCAGCGAAGGCTATTTTCAGGATAAATGTGTTTCCACTAGAGAGTATGTATTGTTAGCAAAGGAGTTTTCATAAACTTAGATGAAGAATATCACGTTTCGACAAAAGTGTGCTATGCGCCATTAAGGGACTTTATTTCGGATTAAAGACGGAAAAGAACTATAAATATTATTTGGGAATTAACCTGTTTTTCCTTTTTGGATTTCTTTTATTTGCAGGTGGATTTGGCTACCCGGTATGCAGTGATTTTAAGTTCTGCCGGTGTGTACGGTATGGAGTGTGCTAATACGGCGGTGGAGCATCTGTCGGATTTTACTACCAAGGAACAGCATCCGGAGATTAAGGTGACTAAGGATTTGGCGGCAGCAGGAGTACTTTGCTTCGGCATTGCTTTCTTCCTGATTCAGGGGATTGCTATAGGAAAGCATTTTTGGGGTTAGCAGAAAAACTCTTTAGCTATGTTTTAGTATACTTAGCTGTATTTCAGTATAACGAAAGCATTCCGAGGAAAGAAAGCTTAAAAACGGAAGGCGGAGCCTTTTTCGTAGAGGAGGATAAACTATATTGCAGTGGATCATGTCTTTATATATCACCATGTTTCCGGTGATTCTGGCAGGGATTTTCAATATGCTATTTCTGAAAATTCCATTTTTGAAAAGTCGTTGCAGACCTATTGACGGCGGAAAGAACTGGACAGACGGAAAACGGATTTTCGGGGACAGTAAAAAGTATTTTTGGGCTTTATTTTAATGACGGTTCTTGCAGGCATATTGGAAGTTTTTTGGGGCTTTCTTTTTGCAGGGCTTAGGGCAAAATAAGCGAAAGTCTTTTTGTATCTGTATTTTGAAAATACGCCTGCCTTTAATTTTTCTGATTGGCATGCTTTTTCGGCTTTTTGTATATGCTCTTCGAACTGCCCAACAGCTTTATCAAAAGGAGGCTTTCGGTTTCTGCGGCGGAGCAGGGCGACAAAAGGCGAGGACTAAAGCTATTTTTTCTTTATTTTTGGATCAGATTGATTCCATGTTCGGAATCATGCTTTGCCTTGGCATACTGGTACATCTGACACCGGCACAAATTATATTTGCGATTTTTCCTGGGAGGACTTACCCATGTTCTCGTGAACTGTCTACTGATTCTTTTTAGGGTGAGGAAATATTTATGATAGTTGCTGAAGAAGAAATAGTAGGCTAAGAATACATTGATGCATTAGTTGAGGAAATATTGATGAAGAAAAATTTTTTAGGGTTTATCATCCCAGTGTACTTTTAACCTATCTTGGGCTTTCCATATCGTTATATGGAGTCTTCTATTCAAAAAGTTTGGCCTTTTTCTTTGATGTTGCTGATTCTGGCAGGACTTTTGCGATACCTTTGACGGCATGGTGGCCAACTCTTTTCAAAAGAAAATGATTTGGAAAAAGCCTTCGGAGTGCAAATTGATTCTTTATCGGATCTTATTTCCTTTTGGTGTATTTCCGGTACAGATTTATCTTCAGTATTTTTGCCAAATTCGGAGTCGTTTTCTTTTCTGATTTCAGTGCTATATCTTCTTTCCGTAGTGACCAGACTTGCCTATTTTAATGCCAGTGGAGGAGAAAAGAAGGATTATTTTACCGGCCTTGCGGTGACCTACGCTTCCTTTTTATTCCTCTTTATGGATTATTCAGCATATATTTTTCCATAGAGAAAAATTTTTTTCTGGGAGAGCTTTTTGTATGCTTTTACTGGCTTTTTCTTCGTCTTTAACTTCAGGATGAAAAAGCCGAGTTTGAAAAACTCGAATCGGTCTTTTACTTTTTGGCTGTCCTCTTTGTGATTTTGCTGGTGAGAAAGCTATAGGGGAGAGGACTATGGGTGAAAGAAAAACAAAAAGAGCAAAACGCCCTTCCATTATCGAGCGAAAAACAGGAAGGCTGATTCAAGAAGAGGAGTATGGGCAGAAAGCCATTTATTTTTGTACCATCATTTTCTTGGAAGAGTTCTTCTCAAAATGATTTTTGCCCGTCCCTATTTTTTTCTTTTTCTTCGGGGCTTGTATTACAACAGCTTTCTTTCTAAAAAGAGATTGCTCCCTTTGTGGAAAAATACGGACTTTCCAAGAAGTATTTAAAGAAAAATTATCAAAGCTTTGGGGCTTTCTTTTCCAGAAAAGAAGCCGTGAATTTACGGGAGGCCGGAAAAGAGAATACAAAGGAACATGGAGAGGCATGGAAAGAGAAGATACAGGAAAAAGATATGAAAAAGGAAATGAAGGAAAGTTGCCCTTCTATGCCACATCTTCCGGAAAGCTTTTGGCCTATAAAATAGACCAAGAAGGAAAAATCATCTTCCCGGCAGTGAAAAACAAGGGGAAATCCAATCCTCTTCCTTTGGAAATCAAGGGGAATTACTATTCCATAGAAAAATTCTGAATGCCCCCATGTCCGGAATTCTTGAAAGGCGGAACGCTATTGGTTTTTTTCACCTGAGCCTGCCGGATTATCATCGCTATATTTTTTTCCGGCAAGAGGGAAGCTTTTAAGAACAAAGAAAATCAAAGGAAGGCTGGACAGTGTGCGAAAAGAGGCAGCCCATTTTAAAAGCATTTTCCGAAAACACAAAAGAGAAATCAGTCTTTTGAGTTGGAAGGCATGGGAAAAATTCTCCATGTGGAAGTGGGGGCAATGCTGGTGGGGCATATTCATAACCACTTGGGATTTAAACCCTCTTTTGATAAAGCCGTAGAGTGCCACAAAGAAAAAGGGATAGAGTGCCATAGAGAAAAGGGAAATGTTCAAAGTAGCGGGAAAAATCATTTGGCTTTTTCGCTTTCAAGCAGGAGAGGAAAAAGGGTTATTTTTTCTCTGGGAGGCTCGACTATTGTGGAAATGCTCAATGAGAAAATTGTGATTGATAGAAGACCTTTTGAGAATACGAATAAAGGTTTGGAAACGAAGCTGGAAATCGGGGAAAGGATAGGCTATGGAAAGGCTTAAACGATTAAATATTTACTTTTAAGGAAATGTACCCCATAGTGCCAAGATTGGGACTGGGCGTAATGATTTTTCCGGAAATCTACTTTATTGTGCTCTTAAATCATGGTGTGGGAAAGGAGACGCTTCTTTCGTTTCAGCCGGTGGAGGGGCAGTCGGCACTTTACAGCTTTTTGTGCAGCATGATATTTTGGGGATGCTGATTTGTAGTTTTACGGTTTTTAGCTTCTTGCTTTGGCTGAGAATTGCGGATGACTTTAAGGACTACGAGCTGGACAAACGGCTTTTTTTGCCTTTTCGGCCTCTTCCCTCCGGAAGAGTCACAAAGACGGATTTACGGATATTTGCCACCATTTTGATTTCATTTACCCTGCTGATTAACTTCCTTTTCATGAAGAATTTTATCTTTTGCTTTATTCTTTACACCTATGGAAGCTTAATGGCGGTGTGGTTTTTCCAAAAGCATAAGATTGCAAAGTCCCTTCCTCTGGCTTTTGGTTACCCATAATCCGGTGCAGATTCTTTTAAACCTCTATGTGATTTCTTATACCATTATGAAATACAAATTGCCGGTCTGGGATATTACCAATTTCATGGCCGTGCTGACCTTGTATTTTCCGGCTCTTATCTGGGAGATTTCGAGGAAGATTCGAGCACCGGAGGAGGAAACGGAGTATGTGACCTATTCCAAGCTTTTCGGCTATAAAAAATGTATTCGCTTTGTCTTTATTTTGACCTGGGTAGACATTTGCACGAACTTCGTTCTGGTATGGAGACTGAGCAGACTGTCCGTTTTGGCACTTTTCCTAAATGCTTTATGGTGCTCCTACTGCTTCTATGACTATGTAAAAAGTCCGGGGCGTTACCGCATTGTGTCCAAGGTGGAAAGATACACCTATATTCAGGAAAGTCTGATGATTCTAACGATAGTGGGATATTTGATTTTCGGAAGAATTTAGAATGTTGGTTTTGAGAAAATTTAGAATAGCTGTCTTAAATCGGAGTATAATAGAGCGGTCAAGAAATATTAAAGGTATAGAGTACAAAAACGATAGTTATAGAGTAAAAAGGAGGGAAATTATGGAATTACAGGATTTTTACGGAAAAGGAACAGGAGCAAATTAAGCAGGGCTTATCGGAGGCGGTCATCAGTGATAAGGAAGCGGGAAAGAAAATTTTTAGCGTTGGTGCCGGAGGAATGGATCAAAAGGATTCCCTTCTTCGTACGAGGCCATGCCACCACCAAGACTATTGAAAGAATTGCGAAGGAATATCCGGAATTATATGCAGTAGCTAAACAGGCAGGCGCGCTTCCGGAGAAGGAAAGAGAAGAGCCCGAAAGATTATCACGGATATCTTTTGAGGAGAAGATGAAGAAGCATAAGATTCAATAAAAGGATAAATAATCAAAATTTTATGCAATATAGGTCTGAAAAGGGGAGCAATCTGAGCCCGCCGGCACTTGCTGAAAGCGAATGAAGTGAAGCTGAAGTTAGTGTTGTGAGGACAGACTTTTCATTAGAAAAGTCGTCCTGATGCAGACCAACTTCCGAAGGAAGTTGCTTTGCAAAAGCAAAGTGAGCAGTGGTTAACATAAACCACTGCTCAGTCAAGGCGAAGCTAGCGAGAGCGTGCCTCGTTTCAGACCTATATTGCGTTAAGGAAAGGTTTGCTCCTTTACAACTCCTTTACCTTCCGGTTATCTATCTTGAAAATCGCCAGCAGATCAAAAAGCAGACTGCTGTCCTTCGGATAGGACAGGTATCTTGCCTCCCAAAGGGGTGAGAACTTGTCCTTGTATTTTCGTAGTCCCGAAAAGGAGTAGAAGCGATTGGTAAAGGCATAAACCAGAAAGGCCAGTTTTTCTCGGAAAAAGCTATGCTCTTCCTGTCCCACGTTGGAGAGAGGAGCCATACCCTAAATCAAAGTATTCCACGCCTTTTTTTCTTTAAAAATACAGGAAAATTTCCACGAAGAGATAATCCATAATGCCGTTACTTTCCGTTCCCGGATTATAACGCATTAAATCAATGCTGGCTTCCTTTTTCTCCGTTGCAAACGAGGAAGTTGGAGAAGGCCTGCACATGTCCTCGGAATCCAATACGCAGGCAATGGGGGCCAGAGAGAGATAGCCTTTGTCAAAGAAGCCCAGAGAAAATCCCTTTTCCTGTCTTCCGGAAAGCAGGGCATCCGATATTTTTCCAAATCCTGTAGAAAGGCATCGGGAAAAAGGCGGGTACTGTACTTGAAAGGTATATCCTTTGTTTTCTATTTTTGTTGACTGCGGCACGGAACTTCTTACCGGATTTTTCCCACAAGATCAAAAGTCGGAAAGAGGAACCTTTGCACTTTCTCCGAACTTCATAAATTCATAGCCATGGTTATGGAGGAGAAGGGTTAAGTCCCTGCCCCACCTCATAGAAGAGCGGAGTGAGATTTTTCCTCCGCTTCCGCAGTAAAGGAAGAGATGGCAGTAGGAAAATATTTTTTTCTTCCCCGATGGGTTCTCCCATGACCACCGCTTTTCCGTCTTCTAAGGCAAATTGAAAAACTACCTTATCCACTCCATTTTTCCTGATAATAGTACAGCAGTTTATCGCCAAGGAAGGCTAAAGAAGCATCCAGATTGGTATTGGAAAAGCTATGTAAAAGTTCTGAAAGCGTTCCTGATTGAATTTTTTTCGCCGAAGGAAAAATGCTTATCCCCTGCCAGCGTGCCTATTGCGATATAAGAAAGTGCCGGAATCAGAAAATAGGCGAAAAGATGCAGGAAATAGTTCAAAAACTGTAAAAATAATGGGGCTTCGAGAAAGCATTAATCTTGTGCAGGACTCCCTTATGGAAAATGAGGAAGCGAGACTTTCTTTCCGGTATTTCCACTGGAAAGGTATAAAAAGAAGGAGCGTAATCAAAAGGCTCCCCTGCAATATAGGAAAAATCCTTTAAGCGGTCTTCCGAGGATAGAAAAAGGATGTTCTGGAGAGCCCTTTTCTCCGGATAAAGAGTAGTAGCATAAAAAGGAGGAGATAAAGGCTACTAAAAAGAGAAATGCTTCCCAGATTTATATAGAGAAGACTTACCAGGCAAAGCAGAAGGGAAAAGGGCTTAGCAAAGGCGGCTTTTCTTTTTAAAAGTCTTCCCAACAGGAAGAAAAGAGAACCCAGAAGAAAGCTTGGAAACTGCCAGAGTAGCTGCCCCTTATGGGATCCATTTGTCCGATAAGAGGAATGCTATGGAATTTCATCAGGGAAGAATGGCGGTGGCCATCAGAAAAACCGAAGAAAGTTGCCATAAAGTGGCTGATGCCCTGTCCCAGTAGGGAGCTAAGCTTCTTCGGCAGACCATAAAATTTTTGATTAATCTGTCCTCCCATACTTTTGATAAAGAAAAGGAGACCGATGGCAAAGGGAATGATGTAATAAAAGATACGGAAAAAGCAGCAGCCAGCTTGCCGCCTCATTTCGATTTACGGAAAAATGTAAAAGACCGCTCATCATCATTAAATCAAAGCTTCCGAGACTTCCGGGAATCATGGAGACGATACCGATGCAAATGGAGATAAAGAACAACGGCAGGGTATTGGCAAGGAAACGCTGTAGCCCAGTGTCCTTCCGCAGTAAAAGAAAAAGCAGGAAACAAAGCCCCAATCGAGGAGGGAAGTTGCGATTAAAGCCAGAATCTTTTTCTTAGATAGATTTCCAAAGTAGGACCAGTTTTTTTCTGGTGGAAAGAAAAAGCAAGACCGGAAGAATCAGAGAAGCCAGAAGGAGGACAAAGCTGTAGGGTCTTTAAAACGGCATTTTTCTGAACGAAAAACAAGAGCCCGAAGGATAGCAAGGAATAGAGGGAAAGCCCAGACATAAAATAAGGCATCACCTTGGAAATGCCCTGCATGGTTTCTTCGCCCTTATCCTCCTCCGTAAAATAGCTGTAACGCAGTCCCACGTCCACAAGGCCTGCAAAGCCGATCAGGTTGTTTAAGCTGTTGATGGTCCAGCTGCTTTTCTATCAGCTTCCCCAAAGAAATCTTCTTTTTCAGCTCCTTACAAAGGATACAGTCATAGAGCATCATCGGAGAAACGGAAAGGATTCCGATAACAAGGAGACTTACAATTTGGAAAGGTGACAAGCCGCTCAATATGCTTTTTACCGCCTCCGGGGAAATGGTCTTTCCCATTTTAACAAGTTCCAAAAAGCACCAAAATAGAAATGTCTCAGGAAAAGAATGCTCTTTAGAACATTCTGCCATTTTTTTAAAAAGAAATCAGTTTATTCAATTTTTCCTCCTTACTATGGAAACCGGAGTTTCTTTACTCTATACGAACTTTGTTTTGCAATTTTTACCTTTACTTTATCAGCAACTTGTGCTGATAATCGATGCTTGTATTGTATAATCGGCATCTTGCTGTTTGATCAGGGTAGTATCAAGGCTGTATGCCCTGCGCCATTTTTCTATCAAGCGGTTAAAGTAAACGCTATCCTTTTCGGGATATTGTGCCCCTGTCCTTTTTCTTTCCAGAAATTTTTCCTTTTGGGAAAAGCTTTGCAATAGCCATACTGTGCTTTCGTTTAATCATATCCCTGTCTCCCACCAAAACTACTACGGGGTAAGGCGCCTTTCGAAAAAGCTCCTTCGGCACATCCACATTTTCCCGTAAAAGGGAGAAACTCTGGACTTCCGTTTAAAGGCGGGAAGGAAGAGCCCTAAAAAGCGATAGAGCCATTCTTCCAGATAGCAGGCATAACGGGGAAGGAACTTTAGACCGGAAAAGGAAATATTTCCGCTGTTTGCCAGAATACCGGCTACTCTTCGCCGTGGCGACCGGCGTATTCCAGAGCGAGTTCGCGCCGTCACTGTGCCCCACCAAAAGACATTTTTCTATGGAAAGGGAGGAAAAGGAGCTCCTCCAGACTATCAGCAAGGTAAGCAAAGCTTGTTTCTCCTTGCAGTTCTCCGGATTTTCCATGCCCCAAACTATCTACAAAGAGGAGCTGGAACTCTTTTCTCAAGAACCCTTTGCTTTTGCAAAATAGCCGCTTTGCAGATTGTTTCCATGGAGGAAGACAATGGGAAAGCCTTCTCCCAGAATATCCACATGGATTCGTTCTCCGCTTTTACAATAAAATTCCATTTTGAACTCCCTTGGCATAAATTACATACTTGGTTTTATAAGAATGGTACTTGGATTTACTGGTTTTCATCTAGCGCTTAGTGTAAGTAGACTTTTATCCTTTCGCTTTCTCACAACATCCATGATACTGCCGTCTCTTGCTTCGATAATGGCAACTACCTTATCCTCGAATTCCAGTTTAGCCGGTTCTCCACAGATTTTGTAGGCAATATCTCGTAATTCTTCAATACTCTTTATGGGAAGTTTAGCGGCTTTTGCAGCCTCCAAAAAGCTCCGGCCGTCGGGGATTAATGGCAATGCCATAGTCAGTAATAATCACATCCACAGTTTCCGGGGTGGTAACTGTAGTCACATCATTTCGAATAGTGGAATTCTTCCCCTGTACCAAAGGCGTGATGACAATGGTGCATTTTTGCTCCGGCCGCCGTATCCGGATGTCCTCCTGAGCCCCCATTAATTCTCCTCGGAGCTCATCACCACATTGCAGTGAAAATGTATATCTGCTTCCAGAGTTCCTAAAATCACAAAGTCCAGTTTATTGACCACCGCGCCTTTACAGAAAGGATCGGCATATTCCTTTGTGCTGATGGAAAAATGCTTCGGGTGGGAAATCAGATTCTCGATAGAAGGTAAATCAAAGTCCTGGGTATCCAAAAGGCAGGAAACCAAACCCTCATCCAATAAATCGCACATGGGTTTGGACATTCCTCCGGCGCCAAAGCCCATATGAATGTTTTTCTCCCGCATTTTCTCCGAAAGACAAAGTGCCGTGGCACTGGCTGCACCGCCTATACCGGTTTGAAAGGTGAAGCCTTCCTTAAAATAGGGGGTAGCGGCAATGAACTTTGCACAGCTTTCCGCCATCATCAGTTTTTCTATCCGTCACGGGACGGGCGGCACCGGTAGCGATTTTTTCCGGATCTCCGATAGCATCCACCTTTAGTACATAGTCCACGTCAGTCATACTGATATCTGCCGGAAAATTCGGAAAAGGAACAAGACAATCCGTTAAAAACCACCACATACTCGGCATACTCCGCATCAATGGCGGAGTAGGAGAGCACACCGCAGTTGCTGTTTCCCCCTACTGCCCGGCAATTTCCGTATTCATCACAGCTTGGGGCCCCGATAAAGGCAATGTCGATTTGCGTTTCTCCCGTTTCGATGGCCCGAACTCTTCCGCCGTGGGAACGAAGAATAGCGATTCCCTGCAATTTACCCTCACTGATGGCTTCTCCGATTTTTCCTCGAACTCCGGAGCTTTCGATATGGGTTACGGTGCCGTCTTCCAGCATGGGAACGAGCGCGTCCTGGGCTTTGCTGAGGGAGCTGGCACAGATGGTAATGTTCTTAAAGCCCATCTCATGAATAGCCTGCATCACCCGCATAGCCACCAGATCTCCTTCCCGAAAATGATGGTGAAAGCTGATGGTCATACCGTCATGAGCATTGCATTTTCGCAATACCTCCTGCAAATTACTCTCCAGCTTACTGCCCTCACCACCGATTCGCGCTTTTGCTTTTACTGCCGTCTTTTCATAAGAATAGCCGTCAAAATGTCTGCTTCCCCTGAAATACCGTTTTCCCTGTTTCCGCTAAAACCGCATCCGGAATCTCTCTACCCACTGCATTAATCATTTTGTACCTCCTCCAAAACGCCGGCAGCCTTTGCCAGCGCAAGAGTTCTTTTGGCTCCATCATAAAAGGCGATGTCTATCATTTTCCCATCTACGGTAAATACGCCGATGCCCTGACTTCGTTTCTCATCAATTTCCTGTACTACTTTTTCGGCAAAGGTAATTTCCGCCTCACTTGGCGTATAAACAGCATGCACAACGGGAATCTGTCTCGGGTTTATAATGGATTTTTCCGTCAAAGCCCATGGTGTGAATCAGCTCCACTTCCTTCCGGAAGCCCTCCATATCCTCCAGATTGGTATAGACGGTATCAAAGCATTGTATTCCTGCGGCTCTTGCGTGAATAATCATCAGTTGTCTTGCTCCGCTAAGCTCTACTCCGCTTCCGCTGATTCCGGTATGTAAATCCTTGGTATAATCTCCTGCAGAAAGGGCTACCCCGAAAAGCCTCATCCGAGGCATGGCAAATTTCTTCCAAATGTACCACGCCCTTGCAGACCTCGATGGCCGCCATAAGAAGGGTGCCTCCGAGATCCACACCGGCTTCTTGCTCCGCCTTTTGCTACCTCCGCTTCTACCGTAAGAACATCCTCCTGATTCCGTTTTCGGAATACGAATGCTGTCACAGCCGGCAAATACGGCGCAGCGAATATCCTCCTTCCAAAAGGGAGTATCGATTCCGTTAATCCGCACCACTTTTTCTGCATTTTTGATAATCTACTTTTTAAAGCATGAAAGAGAGTAAATCTGGCAGCATCCTTTTTCTCCAAGGGCAACAGCATCCCTCAAGATCGAAAATCAAGGAGTCTGCCCCTGTAGATATAAGGATCCTTTAAAAGATTCGGTTTCTGTGCGTTCAGAAACATCATGCTTCTTCGCAGGCGATTTTTATTATTCATAGAGCAGATCCCCCCAAGGAATATTTTTCCGTTTTATCCTGACTGCGGTAAACAGCGGCCTGTAATCTTGCCACAAGGATGTGGTCAAAGGCGCCCATGTCTTCTATCTCCACCAAGGCATCCCTTAACTCCCATTTTCGTAAGGCACTGATGAACCAAGGCGACCATTCTGTCTCCGTATTCGTAGAGCACCTTGATTTAAGCTCCACCTGTTCTGCCGCCGCCCCTTTAGAAATGGTTACCAGACAATCACATTTCTCCGTGGTGCCGGCGCTGGCTGTTTTTTTGATTTCCATAACGACTCTTTTCGACCCTATCATTCCCTTTTGGGATAAGCATTGTCCAAGTACTATACATCCTTTTGCGAGATTATGCTATTCTTCGCCGCATAGTATAGACCGATTAAAGAAAGAAGGGTGTGATTTTTCTTGTGAAAAATATCAGATGATTACTTTTACTAAGATAAAATGAATTAAAATTAGGAAGAGTATTTTAATGATGCATTCATCGATACAAAAATATTAGGAAGATGTCATCTATAGCTTATAGATGAACTATAGAAGATAAATAAGTGTATGGAATACAGAGGAATAATAAGATAAAATACTTGAGTAGGACTATTTTTTTAGAACTTTGTAGGATTATTTTTTTATGTTTTTTGAGATTAGAGAGAATGCTGTGGGTTCAAGATTTTTCAAGGGATATAATAATTTGCCTACAGTATAGCACAAAAGGAATCGGGCGAAGAGAATTTCGCAGATGATTTAGTTTGAAATTACATAGTTTCGGGAGGATAGAATGTTAGAAGGTTTAAAGAAGTTTTTTTACCGGGAAAGACGAGTCTAAATCTGAAAATCAAAGGAATGGTGAGAATGGGGGCGAGCGCACCCGTTTTACGCTGATGGCGGAAAGCTATACAGCTGTAGAGGGAGATTGTTTTTTTCTGTAGAAGGCCAACTCTTCGGAAAGGCCAAAGAAGGGGAGAAGGTTTATGCTCTGCATCGTGATGGAAATATTTCTCATCTCACGATTATAAAAGATAGAGGAAACCCAAGGGCAGAGAAGGGTAAAGCTCTTCTTCTCTCGAAAAAGAGGCTCTTTCTCCCGACTGGCAATATGCCGTAATTACAGACATTCCCTATCAGATTGAAGCGAATGTAAACCAAGCGGTGGAGAACCCCTATCTTTTGGGATTAAGTTGCGTGTTTTTTGAAAAACAGGGAGAGGGAGAGTTTCTGAATCTCTTTTTAGAGAACTGGTGAGGAGTCATTACCTTGTGGTGATAGAGACAGACGGAAGCCTGCCAATAGGGGAAAAGGATGGCTCTGTAACCCTAAAGGCAGGGATGAAGCTTACCATCCCTCATGTTTCCATGGACCTGGGGAGAATCAGCCCTTCCGGTATTTACGGATTGGTTTGCACTAGGCGCTATGGATCAGCAAATGGAGGCTATGAATCAGCAGATGGAGGCAGGATGGAAAAAGAGAAACCATGATTGCCGGTTTCCCTCAAATTGTGTCCATGCTTACTAAGGGAGAAGGCTTTGTAATCAATCCCTATGGCCCGCAACTCTTCTATGTGAGTCCGGAGCTTATCCATAACCTGATGAGTTCCCCGGGATACCAAAGTGAATTTGGGGAAGCGAAAGTACAGTCTGTGGAAGTGAAGAAAGATGCGGAGGTTTTACTGGGATATCCAAAGGAGAATGAAGAAGTGGAAGCCTTGCATAGGAGACTTATATCCTTTGCCAAGGCACACTCGGATATTGCTATGCTGGATATGCTTTTTAAAAAGGGACGAGACCGGTACAACTTCTTATTTGATTATTGTGGATATGCCGGAGGAGCATTGTCATGAATGCTTTAAGGAAATCTATGAAAGCTGTCGGGATCTTTTACATCGAGTTCCCTATATGGATTTTGTGACGCTGCAAAGAGGAGATTTTGCAAAGGGTGTAAGAACTGAGGCTCCGCTTTATCTAAGGGATTAGGATTTGCTAAAATAAGAAAAAGTCTTAGAAATACTTTAATACTTTTGGGAAGACTTAACAGCCGAAAGAACGATGGGAAGAATAGGAGTGAATTGTAAAAGTATGAAAACCAAAGAAGAAGCTATTCAATTCGGTCTATCCTTTCCGGATAGCTACATAGACCATCCCTTTCCGTACAGCGGATTGGGAGCTGATTCGTTTTCAGGAAAATAAAAAGCTTTTCTGCTTATCTACGAAAGAAAATGGTTTAGTGAATCTTAATGTAAAGGTTCATCCGGAATGGAGAGACTTTTGAGAAGAGTTTATCCTGCGGTACAGCCTGCCTATCACCAGAATAAAGAGCATTGGAACAGCATTATTTTTAGACGGCAGTATTCCGGAGGAAGAGCTGAAAAGAATGATATCAGAAAGCTATGCTCTTATTTCCGATTCCCCCACAAAACGAATTTACGAGGCAGTGAAGAAGATTCCTAAAGGCAGGGTGGCTACCTATGCGGAAGTTGCGGAGATGGCCGGAAATAAAAAGATGTCTCGTGCCGTGGGAAATGCTTTACATAAGAATCCGGATCCGGAGAATATTCCTTGTTTTCGGGTTGTGAATTCCAAGGGAGAATTAGCGCCTGCCTTTTGCCTTTTGGGGGTGAAGATGAGCAGAGAAAACGCCTTGAGGAAGACGGGGTGGAAGTGAAGGACGGAAAAGTGGATTTGAAGAAGTTTGGCATAGGAAAAGTTAAAGTGTAAATAAAGATAGAAACGAAAACAGAGAAGTAGATGGAGTATCCTTTTTCAGTAGAAGGAAAGATATATCGGAAATGCAGGAATTATCACAAACTGAATATCAAGAAAATCAAATTATCCTTCATGTGGATATGGACGCCTTTTACGCCTCCGTGGAAATGCGGGACAATCCGGCTCTGAAAGATAAGCCATTGATTATCGGGGCAAAGCCAACGGAGCGGGCGTAGTGGCAACCTGCAACTATGAAGCGAGAAAATATGGCGTTCGTTCCGCCATGAACAGTAAGGAAGCCTTTTCGGCTTTTGCCCGAAGGCTGTTTTTTTCTATACCCGATTTTTGAAAAATATAAGGCGGTATCAGAGGAGCTACATGAAATTCTGGAAAGCTATACCAAGCAAGTGGAATACATTGCCCTCGACGAGGGCTATCTTGATTTAACGGAAGTCGCCAAGGATTTTTTTCTGAAGCGGAAAAGAATCGGACGAGAACTTCAAAGGCGGGTAAAGGAAGAGCTGAAGCTGACCTGCTCTGTAGGGATTGCTTACGGAAAAAAACGGCGGCAAAGACCGCCAGCGAAGAGAAAAAGCCCAATGGCTTCTTTTATGATTCAAAGAAGAGAAGACTATGTAGAGCTTTTGCGAGACAGAGACGTACGGGCACTTTTTACGGTAGGAGAGAAAACAGCGGAAAAGCTCTATTCCTTTGGGATTTATACCGTGAAGGATTTACAGGAAAAAGAAAAGGAAGTGCTTCGCCTTCTAGGGAATCAGGGGAAAAATGCTCTTGGAGCTTTCTCACGGCATCGACCATCGGAGGGTAGTGCCTCATCGTCCGGAGGACACCCAAAAGCATCAGTAAAGAAATGACTTTTCAGGAGGATGTGACAGACTATTCCTTTTTGATGATGTGCTGTTTCTTTTATCCTTTCGTGTGGGAAAAATCGGGCGAAGCGATACGGGCTCTATGCAAGAGGCGTTTCTTTGAAAATCACTTTCGCAGATATGAAAACCATTACCCGTTCCGCTCTCATTTCGGAAAGTACCCAAAGCGCATTTTCCTTATATAAAAATGCCTCTGCTCTCTTACAGCAGATTCCCAGCGAAGGGTGCGATTAATCGGGGAAGGCTTTTTACCATTTGGAGGAAAAATGAAGGAAGACAGCTTTAGCTTTGCTGACATTTTCACGGAAGAAAAAAGAACGGGAAGAAAGAGAATTGGAAGAGCGTTGGAGGCAAATGGAGGCTCGTTACGGCAATATGTTTCAGGACAGAAAGACCACGATTCTTTCCGGAGAGCGAGTGTATGATTTGATAGAGGAGATGCGAAATTATGGAAGAAAGCAGAATTGAAAGGGCGATAACCTATATCTCAAAAGCTTTTTCAGGAAACGGAGATGGGCACGACCGCCCATAGTTTGTGAGTATATAAAAATGCTTTGATGATTGCCGAAATGGAAGGACAGGGAGAAGAGGAAATGATTGCTCTTTTCTGCCCCTTCTGCATGATCTGCGATGATCATAAGCTTTTCCATACGGAAAAATAATGCCAATGCCAGAAGATTTTTGGAGCAGGAGAAACTTCCTGCAGGAGTAATTGAGGAGATTTGCAAGAACATTAATTCCGTTTCCTTTAGCAAAAACAGGGGAAAAGCTCCGGAGACGATAGAGGGAAAAATTGTACAGGATGCAGACCGACTGGAAGCTATAGGTGCTGTCGGCATTGCCCGCTGCTTTCAGTTTGGTGGAAGCCACGGTAGAAGCTTGAGAATTCTATAGAGCATTTTTATGAAAAAGCTTTTACTCATTTCCAAGGAGCTGAATACCCCTTCGGCACGAAAAATGGCGGAGAAAAAGAGATAAACTAATGCAGGATTTTTCTCAAGGAATGGGGAGAGGAAGGAATTAAACATTGAAACTGTAAAAATAGTTTAATTTTTCCAGCTCATTTCTTAAATAATTCCGAGTGAGTTCCAAGACGGTAGAGTATGAGGACAAGAACGTCATTTTGAATTTCGTATACCAACAACCAATCCGGTTCAATATAACATTCTCTTGTACCTCTTTTATACTTACCTGGACAGGTCATGGTCTCGATATTTTGCCTCTAATATGCCGCCTTCTGCTAGAATATTTACTACATCGAAGAGTTTATTTAAATCTTTATTCTGTTTTTTAGCGAGTTTAAAAATCTTTCTTAAACTGGTTGGTGAACTTGACTTCGTATTTCATACTTCCAAAGCCGCCCTTGAGATCATCCATGGTTTTATAGGATTTTACGCTACTATCTAAGGCTATACGGCGTCCTTCCTCGATAGCAGTAGCTGTCTCTTCATTTGGAGTATCCAGTTTTAAAGAAAAAGGAATCCCGTTTTCGCGGATAGTTGTTCTAAGAAATATATTGATGGCGGTAGTCATATTCAGTCCCAGCTTGGAAAATATTTGATCCGCCTGCTCTTTAATATCCTTATCGGTTCTGATGTTTAAATTTGTTGTTGCCATGCAAAGTACCTCCAATCAGATATTTCTAAATTGCTTTTTCGCTTATTGACTTTATGATAGGATACATCAAAATTCGTTTGTTATCAATACATTGTCATTATAAAAACAAAAATAATCAGTTCATCTAAGTTTCTTCAACCATAAAAGAATAGGAAATATATAGATTATTTTTCGTTTACTTCAGTAAGAATTTCTCCTTTAATTTGCACATGGTCTTGGCCCTCTTCGGTATTTCCCTCTTTTAGATCCTTTAGCCCTCTATAACCGCTATTGCTTCATACATCTTTTTGTATGGTTTTCATAATATTCAATATTCATAAGCACAAGCCCCGTAAATGTTTTGCACCCGTCCCCTATTTCTTTCTTACTTTCCGGATTGTGTTAATTCCGTCTTCATGAAATCTGCACTTTTTGCAGACTCTTTATAGAATCTTTGTCCACCCAGTTTCTCCTTTAGGCGGGAACATCCACTCCGGCATCGCCCATCCAGTAACTATCTAATTCAAAGTTTACATAGCGGGATCGGTTTCTTCTACAAAATGTCATTCTATAGCGGAACTATTATAAGTTGCCTTTCATTAAAAAGACAATTGCGCAGCAGAACTTGAAAATAAGAAACGATAAGCATACAATTTACTGAGACAAACTTTTTGGCAATATATTTTTGTCCTATAACTCAGAGTAGTCCTATAGCCCGGTTTTACCCTCTAGGACTAAAAAGAATGGATTTACACGGGAGAGGAGTTTTTATTTGCGCGATTTCTTGAAAAATATGCTTTTGGCGATTCTGATCGGCGGCATTTTTTTGAAGCGGTGGCGGTGAGTCTTTGGCTTTACGAAGCAGAATCTTTTTATCTTTTTTCAACTTTAGCTATATCGGAATCTCACTATCTTTCGGAATTTTTCTGCTTGGAAGAAAATATCCCTATGCCCGCCGTGTGGTACAGCTTCTGGTCGGGCTGTATATGCTTTGTTTATTTAGGGCTTATCAACCGGGAAAAATATGCAAATCGAGGGCTTCTGGTACTACTTGTTTACCGGTGTCTTCGAGGCCGCTACCATTCATTATGCCGTGGCGAAAATCTTCGGGCCGCTGATTTTTGGAAGAGGCTTCTGCGGTTATGCCTGCTGGACTGCCATGGTGTTGGATTTTCTGCCCTATAAGACAAGAAAACTTCCAAGAAAAAACTTTGGATGGATTCGCTATCTGACTTTTGCTTTGTCTTTCCTCTTAGTTTCCGCCTTGTTTCTTTTGAAGGTGGGAAACTTGGAAAGGATTATGTTTTTGGGCTTTCCTTATCGGAAATCTCGCCTATTATCTTGTGGGGATTGCTCTGGCTTTTTCTTTTGCAAGGATAACCGAGCATTTTGCAAATACATTTGCCCGGTTACCGTATTCCTAAAGCCTGCAAGTTACTTTTTCTTTGGTGCGGATTCGTTGTGATGAAGAGAAGTGCATTTCCTGTGGAAAATGTAAGAGAGTTTGTCCCATGGATGTGGAGATGACGGATAATTCCGGAAGAGAAAAACGGGACGGACTGTATCCTGTGTATGGAATGCGTAAAGGTCTGCCCTGAAGGGAGCGCTGTAAGGGAGCAAAAAGGATAGATTAGGTGAGGCAGGAAATATGAAAATTTTTATTGTAGAAGATGAAGAAAAATATCGTAAGGCTTTTTAAAGGATGAGCTTATGCAGTGGGGCTATACGGTGGAGTCCGTAAAGGATTTTCAAAGAGTGAGCGATGAAGTGGAAGAAGGAAAACCGGAGCTGATTCTGATGGACATCAGCTTACCCTGCTATAACGGATTTTATTGGACGGAGAGGATTCGTAAATTTTCCCATGTCCCCATCCTCTTTCTTTCATCCCACAGCGAGTCCATGGACATGGTGCAGGCCATGCAATTCAGGGGCGGATGACTATATCGTAAAGCCCATTGATTTATATGTGACAAGGGCGAAGATTCAGGCATTACTTCGGAGAACCTACGAATACACCGCGGTGCAGGACAATCTTTCCTTTCAAGGCTTACAGTTGGATTTAGCAAAGGCGGCTCTCCAGGGAGAAGGTTTTCGTATTGACTTAACAAAGACAGAACTGCTCATCTTGGAGTGCTTATTCTTAGCAAAGGGCGGAATTTCAAAAAGAGAGGAAATCATGAACCATTGCTGGCAGGGAGAGGATTTTCTGGATGACAAACACCCTTTTCCGTCAATATCACGAGGCTCCGAAAAAGCTTTCGCCGAGGGCTTAGAAGATTTAATTCAAACGAAAAAGGAATTGGGTATTTTTTTAGCGTTAGAAAAGTAGTGATTAAAAAGGAGGCGGAAAAACTACGATGCAGATAAAAAAACCGGATACCGGCGTATCTTCAAACAAAAACGGATTTATTAGGGTTTTTCCTGCTTTTTGCTGTCTCTTTTCGGAGGGATCTTTGGGCATTTACCTTGGAATTATTTTGTTTTAGGGGCGGAGCTGAGCGGCTTTTTGCTCTTTGTCTATCTTATCCTTAGCTACTTTTCCTTTGTCCGGAAAGAAAGTCTGGAAAAAGCCTTGGAGCGGATGGAAATGGAGAAAAAGGAAGAAGAACGCAGGCGGATAGAGGAAAAAAAGGGAGCTTTCCGAGTATTTTTCTTCTCTGGGTACATCAGATTAAAACGCCGATTACCGTGTCAAAGCTTCTTCTTCGAAAAAAACGGAAAGTGAGTATAAAAAGAAGCTCGAAGAGCAAATGTTCTATATCGAAGAGTACAGCAACATGGCGATGAACTATTTGAAAATGCAGAACCGTTCCGCCGATATGGATATTCATCCGGTGGATTTGGAAGCCTGTTTAAAAACGTTTATTTAAGAAGTACGCTCCCCTTTTTATTGAAAAACAACTGTCTCTCCATTATGAGGGACTAAATGCGGAAGGTAGCGGAGAAAAGGTGGAAGTGATCAGCGATGAAAAATGGCTTTCGATTCTCTTAGAGCAGCTTCTTTTCCAATGCTTTGAAGTATACGAAAGAAGGCAGTATTACCTTTTTCTTTTGACAGGGAAAACTCCTCCCTTCGGATACAGGATACGGGCATCGAATTCTCTTCCGACTTAAAGAAAATCTTTGACCCGGGCTATTCCGGCTTTAATGGCAGGGGCTACGGAGAAGTCCAGCGGACTGGGACTCTATATGGTGCAAAAGATTGCCGGATTTTTGCAGATTTCCGTATCGGTAGAATCTACCGTGGCGGTGGGAAGCTGCTTTACTTTGCGTTTTCCAAACTCCTCCAATCTTACAATTCTGTAAGCTTTATCCCTTATTTTGTCATCTTAAATAAAGGCAAAAATCGGATATTCGTTTTATACTTCTTCTTGTTCCAAGCCTTCCTAAAAAAGGAAGCAAGGCATTGTGTAGAAGGGAGTTTAAAACGAATGTCCATTTTAGAATGTAAAAATATCAAGAAAGTTTATCAGACCAAGAATCTGACAACGGAAGCCCTTCGGGACGTGAATTTCTCCGTGGAAAAGGGGGAATTTATCTCGATTATGGGGGAGTCCGGCGCAGGAAAGACCACCCTCTTAAATATCCTTGCCACCCACTGACAGTCCCAGCTCCGGTGTTCTTTTATTAAACGGAAGGGACATGGGGAGTCTCAAGAAAGAAGAAGTTTCCGCCTTTCGAAGAAAGGAGCTCGGATTTGTCTTTCAGGACTTTTAATCTTTTGGATCAGTTTAATAACCGGGATAACATTTTCCTTCCCCTTGTTTTATCGGAAGAGAAAGAAAGCCTGATGCAGAAGCGTTTAGCAAAATTGCAGGGGATTCTGGGAATAGAAGAGCTCCTAGAGAAGTATCCCTATGAGGTATCCGGCGGACAAAAACAGCGTATCGCCATTGCCAGAGCCATGATAACGAACCCTTCTCTCCTGCTTGCGGATGAGCCTACAGGTGCGTTGGATTCCGCGTCTTCAGAGATGATTTTACAGCTCTTTCATAAGATTCATGCAGAGGGACAGACTATTTTGATGGTAACCCATTCTCTTCGAGCCGCCTCCTACGCCGATAGAGTCTTATTTATCAAAGACGGCGTGGTTTTCAATGAGATTTATCGGGGAAATGAGGAGGGACAGCGTGATTTTATGGAGCGTATCTCCGAGGCACAGCTTGTGCTGGGAAGACGAAAGGAGGTTTAGACATGCGCTTTTTTATGGCAAGACGCTTCGCTCTGAAAAATCTCCGGGCGAATCGGCTTTTAGAAATACCCTTTGTACTTTCTTCCGGGATTATGGGAATGCTTTTCTTTATCATGGCTTCTTTACTGGAAAATCATTACGTAGAAACCCGTCATAGGGACTTGCCTCTTTTTATCCAAGTCGGTACGATTCTTCTTTGCATTTTTTTACCTTTTATTTTTATCCAATATGCAGTCAATTTTCATGCTGAAGAAACGAAATAAGGAGTTTGCTCTTTATGGCATTTTGGGCTTGGAGAAGAAGCATATCCGAAAGATTATTGCCATTGAATTTTTCTGCCTCTTTGCTTTTATCCTGGTACTGAGCATTGTGGGCGGATATCTCTTTGGGCAAATGGTCTTTCTCATGCTGAACTTCATCATGAAAGACGTGTCGGGGAGGCTGATGGACTTTCCCTTTAGCTTTACTGCCCTGTTCTATACTATGGTTTTGCTTTTTGTCCTCTATCTTTTCACCTTGCTTCGCAGCAGTTTTCGGATTTCCTTTTCCACACCGATGGCGCTTTTACAAAAAGGACATGAGGGAGAGGGTGAACCGAAGTCCAGAGTGCTTCTGTCTTTTATAGGCTTCCTGTTCCTCGGCATCGGCTACGGTATCGCGCTTTTGATCCAAGGCTTACTGTCTTCCTTTACTTACTTTTTCCTTGCAGTACTGGCGGTGATTCTTGCGACTTATCTTTTGTATAGCTCCTTTTCCGTACTGCTTTTTGAAAATGGAGAAAAGGCGCCCTTCTTACTACAAGCCGGAGAGTTCTTAAGCATCAGCGGCCTTCTCTATCGTATCAAGGGAAATGCGGTGTCTCTTGCGAGTATTTCCATCTTGAGTACAGGGTGATCTTGAGTCTTGCCACCACCATTTGTATGTATGCAAATATTCAGAATAAGGGAAACAGCTTATTTTCCAGAGAGTACAGTATGGAACTTTCCCCATTTTCCTATCCGAAAAAGGAAGGGGAAGACTTGAAGCGGTCTTTAAATCAAATGGTGCTGGAAAGCGTGAACGAGCCTTCCGAGGTAGAGGGTTTATATACCATGGCAACGCTTGCTACCGCGGGCTATGTAGAGGAAGGTCAAATCCTCCCTGTGCAAGGGCAAGAGAACATGGTGAATGCCAAAGATCCCAATTTGATTATCCTTTATGATTTAGCCGGCTACAATGCCCGTTTTCAGAAGCATTTTTCTTTAGGAGAAAATGAAATCCTGCTTTGCAACAATAGAAATACGCCGAAGGGGCGGGCAGTTTGAAAATCGGAGATCGGGTGTTTCAGGTGAGCACCATTGAGAATATTTTGCCGGTGGACATGGTGGCTTTAGGAAGCTACGGCATTGTGGTGCGGGATCTTTCCACTATGGAGTATATAGAAAAATATTTACAGCCGGAGGAGCATCACAGTGAATCCACTGCCATCGAATTTAGCACCCATTGGAATCTGAAAGGGATTTCTGGGGAGGCATATCAGCCAAACTACAATGCTTTAAAGAAACAGCTGAAGGCGTTTACAGAAAAATTTCAAGGGAAACGCCAGATATTCTGTAGAAAAATAAGGGCGAATACCTGCAATCGCAATATGAAGTAAACGGCGGATTTTTATTCTTAGGGGTGCTGATCGGCATCATTTTCCTGACAGGCACGGTATTAATCAGCTACTAAAGGCAAATCAGTGAAGGCTATGAAGACAGAGAAAAAATGCAAATCATGAAGAAGCTGGGGCTTTCCGACCGTTTGATTCAGAAGACCGGGTCCTCTCAGATTCTATGGTTGTTCTTCGGTCCCTTAGCGGTGGCAACCCCTGCACTGCCTCGTAGCGTCCAAGATTGTTTTCAGACTGCTGGGACTTTTCGGCGTGGGAAGCCTGACCCTTTATGCCGGCTGTTTGTCCGCGGTACTTCTTGTCTTCGCGCTGGTTTATCTTGTAATCTTTCGGCTGACCAAGAAAGCTTTACACGCGGATTGTGGAATAAGAAATATTCTTTACGGATAGAGTGAATTGTGGAAAAACATACTCTTTATGGAGAGAAAGTTCGGATTGTGAAATGAGAAAATCCTCTTTATAGAGTGCGTTTGGTTTTGGAACAGGGAATGTGGAGGAAGAAAAGAGATGAAAGTAATAGGAAACTTTTGAAAATTCTGGGAAAAATTGTGCTTACGTTGACAGCTTTTTCTTTATTGTCTGTGTTTTGTTTTTATTTTGGGAAATTAAAGTTCGAGGAATTGCAGGCTCACCGTGAAATCAAGGAGGTTCAGGCGGAAATGAAGCCCCTCTCCGCAGAGTATATACCGGAGAATATTTCTATTCTTTCTATCGGAGAGGCTGCCCATGGCTGTAAAGAAATGCAGGAGCTGAAGCTGTCTGTTTTTCAAGGAAATGGTGGAGAAACGGGGCTTTACGGCATTTGCCTCGAAGCGGACTATGGGGAGTGTGCGGAAATTAACCGCTTTATTCAAGGAGGAGAAGGAAGCGCGGAGGGAAATGGTACGAGAAATTCGCCTTTCCCATTTACCATACTAAAGAAATGGCAGAGCTGATTTCCGGATGCGGGAGTGGAATAGAAAGTGCTCCGGAAGAGAAGAAGGTGCGCTTCTACGGCTTTGATATGCAGGATTCGGAGGAAGCTATACCTTTTTAAAGGAATACAGCTTGTCTCACAAGCTGACGAACGAAGAGGAGTTTGAAAAATCTGGACTGCATTAAGGATGAGAATTTCAGCTTAAACGAAAAGAATGCCGGAGAAGTGATCGCCTTTTTGGACAGCCTAAAGGAAAAAGGCGGAGAAGAGTTTGGAAGAGGCGCAGACGGAGAAGGGAAACGCAACGGACAAGCAGGACGCTACAGAAAAAGCAGGCCTCCAATGACAATCAGGATAGTACAGAAAAGAAGGAGTTTCAGGAGCGGCAAGATTTTCTGATGGAGTTAAATACCGTCCGACAAGCCGCGGAAACTTGGCTTTCCAAAGAGAATTCCTCTGTCCTTCGGGACCGGGATATGGAAGAAAATGTAAAGAAAATCCTGGAAATAGAGCAAAAATCGGTTCCGGAAAGCTCGTAGTTTCTGCTCATGACGGACACATTCAGAAGGAAAAATCCAATTTATAACAGCATGGGTGTGCTTTTGACCAAGGACTTCGGGGAAGCCTACTATGCCATCGGAACGGATGTCTGGAAGGTAACAGACAATATCAAGGTGCTTGGAGAAGCGAAGAGAACAGTGCAGAGCTTTGTTTCCGTAGACCCTTTGGCGGCACAGGCAAGATTTTGCGAAGGAAAGCAATATGCCTTGTATTTTTCAAGCATTACAGACGAGAAAAAGTAAAGTCTATCAGCTGATTCATACGCCGATGGAAATGTTGCAACTGGGAGAGGGCTACTCTTTTCCTTCTGCGATTTTTGCCGAATTCTTATCAGGGTGAAGGGGGCTCCCCGTTCAGCGCTACGACAGCATGATTTATCTTTTACGAGGGGAATCCGATAGAGCCTTTGGAGGAGAAATAATTGCCGGTGAGGTAGAGTATTTCTTGTAAAATAAAAACAAGGCGAAGGCAACCTGCTAGTAGAAAAGTGCAATATCGTAATATGCAAAAGTATGTTATTGCATATACGATATTGCATTTTTATAATGTTTCTGGAGAGTATCGATTACGTGCGATGTATATTTTAAGCCCGTAGTATATGGTTTGCGGTCTATGGAGTAGTAAATCTTTGCTATCCGATTCGTTTTGATTATCTGCGATATCCCGAGTTCTGGAGGTGATTTTATGCGCTTTATAGGAAGAGCATTTTGAATTAAGGAATTAGAAGAAGAATACGAGAAAGACATTTTTCGCTTTATCGGTTATTTATGGGAGAAGACGAGTAGGAAAAACTTACCTGATTAAAGAATTTTTTTAAAAAGAAAAAGAGGCTATTATTATGTGGCATTGGAATCCAATGCACTTATCAACCTGAGCCTTTTGTCACAAGCGATCTATGAAGCTTGCGGGAATCTAAAGGGACTTCCGGATTTTCAGGATTTTGAGAAAGCCCTTCGCTATTTATTTGCCTACGCAGAAGAACATAGAATCATTTTTGTCATCGATGAGTATCCCTATTTAGCCCAAAGTGCAGAGCATATTTCCTCCCTGTTGCAAAAGTTGATCGATGAGTATAGGGAGAGGAGCAAGCTCTTCTTGATTTTGTGCGGCTCTTCCATGAGCTTCATGGAAAATCAGGTACTGGGCTACAAAAGTCCACTATACGGACGACGGACTAGCCAGTTAAAGGTTCAGCCCTTTGGCTATTTGGAAGCAGCAGAGTTTGTCCCTTCCTATAGTTATAGAGATAAGGCAATAGTCTATGGCATTACCGGGGGGATTGCGGAATACTTAAGCTTCTTTGATGAAAATGTAGATTTAAAAAGCAATATTATTCGTAATTTCCTGAAACCCAGCGGAAGATTATTCGAAGAGCCCGATAATCTCTTAAAGCAAGAGCTGAGACAACCCAAGCTTTACAATGATATTCTTTTTGTGATTTCGGCAGGGGCAAGCAAACTAAAATGAAATTGCAACAAAATTAAATATGCAAAGCGGGGGACTCAGTCATTATCTGAATTCCTTATTGGAGCTTGGAATCATTGAGAAGAAAACACCGGTTTTAGACCGTAAAAGTAAGCGCCCTATTTATCGGATCAAGGATACGATGTTTCGCTTTTGGTACTGTTTCGTACAGAAAAATTTGAACTTGCTCAATATGGATTTGGGAGAGCTTGTATACGAGAAGCAGATTGAGCCAAAACTCAATGAATATATGAGGTATATTTGAACAGATTGTCATAGAATATTTTGAACAAAGACTGCGAAAAGGAGAGTTGACTTCCTACCGGAAGATTATGGAAACTGGTGGGAACGGACAAAAATCAGAAAGAAGGAATCCGAAATAGATTTGACTTGCTTTTTGATGGCAAAGACAGCTATTTATTTGCCGAGGTAAAGTGGAGAAATCAAAAATAGATGCGGCGATTTACCAAGAATTATTGGAAAAAGCAGCCATTTCCTGCGAAGAATAAAAGCTATTGGCTGGCCAGTCTTTCCGGATTTGAAGACTTTCCTGTTGAGAAAAATACGGAGCGAATCACGTTAGAGGAAATCTATGAGATAGGACAACAAAGCCTTGACCCCTTCTATTCAGAAAGCAATATGCGTTCACTGAAAAATCTATAAAGGAATTGCGTGAGGGTAAAGGAAAAGCGCATGAGCTTATAGAGGTGGAGGACGAAGATTAATTAATCAAGCGGATGCATAAAATGTTTTTTGACGTACGCAATAAAGTACGGTATAATGAGGCATAGAAAAGCTTAGGAAAAATGCAGTATAGAAAGAAGATAAGAATACAAGGAGATAAGCAATGACTTCAATCAGTATTACTAAGGTAAGAGCAAACCTGTATCAGACGGTTTCAGATGTAAATGAATCTTTCAGCCAATTACGATTACCAACAATAGAGGGAAAAATGCGGTATTAGTCGGTGAAGAGGATTGGAAGGCTATTCAGGAAACATTGTATTTAAATAGTATTCCGGGTATGAGCCAAAGTATTTTGGTGTCAAAGGAAGAAGATTTGTCGGAATGTACAAGTTACGATCCTAATGAGGAGTGGTAATGTATTTGATAAAGTTCAGTAAAAATGCGGATAAGGACAAAAAACTCCTTAAGAGCGCAGGTCTGGAGAAAAAGGCAAAGCTTTTACTTGATATCATTGCAGAAGATCCATTTAAAATTCCCCCACCTTACGAGAGCTTGGTGGGGAATTTAAGCGGATTTTATTCCAGAAGGATTAATATTCAGCATAGGTTAGTCTATACAGTATACGCGGAACAAATCACGGAAAATAATGTATCTTATGAGGGAATTATACAGGTTGCCCGGATGTGGACGCATTATGAGGGCATCAGGTAGTCGAGTATTGCTTTGCATAAAAAATCAATTAGCTTTAAAGGAACAAGAAATTTCCTATCGTTCATCCTTTAAATAAATAGGAGAAATCATGAAAACAATCTTTAGAAGAAAAACAGTCACTAGCCATGGAAGGCTTATCGGCAGGAAAGAACTGCGGTCAGCTGGTGCTGCTTGCCTATCAAGAGGAATTAAATCTGCCCGAGGAGCTTCTGCTTCCCCTCTCTGCGGGGCTTATTGAAGGATTGGGAACCTTAGAGGGAACCTGCGGCGCACTCATTGGAGCAAATTTGGTTTTTAGCATGAAAAATAAGGGAAATCAATGGTTCAGGTGGAGGCTGCCCATCTTTTTCAGGATTTTGTTGAGCGATGTGGAGCCAGCATTTGCAAAGACTTAAGAGGCATAGGTAAAGAAAAGCCTCTTTGCAGCTGCGAAGATTGCATCAAAGAGGCGATTGCTTTACTGTATTAAGTTTTAGGGGAGTTCATTAAAACTGATCCACAACTTCCACGCTATCCGGTAAGAGCTCCAGATTCACAATGGAGTTTCCGGATAGCTTTACTTCAGATTAGGGTAAATTCCGTAGTGCACTGATATCGGTAATATAGTTATCGGAAATGTCCAGCTCTTCCAGAGTGCTGAGTCCCTCTAAGCAATCCAGATTCTCCAGCTTATTTCCACGAAGTCCAAGTTTTTATCGCTTTAAAAATGGGAGAGAAAGGCTTTGGCGTTGGCCGTAAAATTATCGGAATCATCATCCAGATTTTTGATTTCTGCCTGCGTGAGAATCAAGGTCTCCGTAGTGGTGTTATCTTCCATCTTACTAAGGGATAGGGGAATCTGAGGCGTGTGAGCTGAATCAATGACATTTTCATCAAAAATCAGCTCTTTACTTTGATACCGGAGAATAGCTGCGATAGTCTCTCGAAGTATCTAAAGGATCTCCCAGAATACTTAGTTTTTCAAGCTTTGGTAAGTCTTTTAAAACATTTTCCCAGTCGTTAGAAATATAATCCAGGGAACCGGAAATTATCAGGGTGCTTAAAGAGTTCATTCCACGAAGGGGTTCGGCGCTGATCTCGTAACCGTCCAGAAAACAGTAGAGACTCTTAATCGAGGGCATATGGGAAAAATGACCGAGATACCGAGTTACAAAGAACTTCTTCCAAGGCGGTTAAATTCTGCAAATCCGGCAGGGAAAAAGTCGTAAAGGAGAACGCCCTGGTGCAGGCTTTGTAAAGCACTGAGACCGGCAATGGCCTTTCCGTCCGTTAACTCATAACAGCTATCAATGGAAAGCGTGTTCAATGAGGGTGATTAGCTAAAACCGTCTAAAGAGAGTATAGGTACGCCTCGAGCTCAAGAGACTTTAACTTAGGCATATTTTGGGTAAAGTTTAAATCCTTTACAGACATCACATGGGATAAGCTTTAGATTCTCCATTTTTGGCATACCGGAGAGGACGGAGATATTTTCAAGGGGGTATCAGAGGACCCGACAGACTCAGAGATTTTTACAGTTGCTTAAAGTGGCTAAAGGAGCTAAATCCAGCAGAGGTATAAAGGGATATATTCTCTAAGTTAGGAAAGTGTCTTAAAAAGCAGTCCTCCCTCATAGTCAGAATCCACCCTGATGGAAAGGCTTTTTCAGGGAAGAAAAAGGGTGTAAAGATGTCTGTGATTTCGATGTTTGGTCAGAAGAAATGCTGCAGGGAACAGCGTCATCACGGAGGTAAATACCGCTAAGACTGAGTATCTGTTCCGGTTTTGCCAAGCTTAACAAAAAGCTCTCGGAAGCCTTCCGAATTGTTTCCTATAGCAGAAAAGTATTTTAACTCTTTTAGATTTTTAAATCCTGATTGTCGCTACTGTTACTATCGAAGTCCGTGTCTTGTCCCAGTGCCAGATTCTCCAAGCCGGCGAAGGGCTGAAGCTCTGCCGGGAATACTTTCGTAGCAGGAAAATAAAGAGTCTTTTTCATCCACGGATTTCTCTTCATCCAGTTTCTCAGGCATAAGAAAAACACCAGTTTTCTTCCGCCAAATCTTTTGAGATGGATAGGAACTTTACAGGTACTATAGTCTTCCCTTGTGATTTGAGAGAGATTCTTGGAAAATACTTTCTCTAAAAGGAAATCACTACTGGATCCTGCACCGTACTGCGATATTGGTCGGTGGGAAGCTCTATTCCGCTAGGAGAAAAAGACTGTTTTTAATAAAATAAATAGAAGGATTGACATCACCACTACTACAGTGCCCACTGCACAGCTTTGCAAAAAGATATTTGCCTCGTACGTTGTTTGGAACAGGTCTTTCTTTATTATAATTCACATTTTTTATGGTAATATTTTTGGGTAATATCCGGCTTATAAGGTTCCAAATAGACCTTGGTATTACAGAATTTACACTGCACAAAGCCTTCCTTCATTCCTTCCGGAATGGATAGCTCACCTTGACAATTTGGGCATTGGATTTTGGTGATTTTCATGGATTTTGCTCCTTAATTAGTAGAATCGGTAGAGTCGAATGCAAGTTTTTATTCTTAACGAGTATCTTTCGTGTGGCAAGATATCTCGCTTGTAAGTTCTTCTATTTTACAACAATAGGAGAGGGGGATTCAAGGAGCTATAGGGCTTAAAAACGCCCAACGAATTTCTTCGTTAGGCGTTTGAAAAACTTCTTTTCTCTTGGAACGAGTCGTGAAAGTCAATAATTTTTCTTTTAACAATATAGAGGGAAGCTTAAACCAAAGAGCTCTTTAACATCCAGATGGTCTTGGCATAGGACTCAATGAAGCCGTCCATCTTTGCACTGACAAGGCTGTCATTTTCCGCATCGGCTTTCGCTTTAATTTCTTTAGCGGAAGCAAGTAGTGTTTCAAAGTCTGCCAGCACATCGCTAAATACAGCATGCATATCCTGCGTAAAAATCTCCTGCCGGATCTTTTGATTGTTGCCAGTTCTGCGAATCCCTTCATGGTAGAAACCGGCTTCTTTCCGTCCATAAGAATCAGCTCTGCCAGCTCGTCAATCTGTCCGTTGATGTAATTGTAATACTCCTCAAGCTTTCCGTGTGCTTGAAAAATGTTTTTCCCTGCACATACCAGTGGTAGCTCTGAATTTTGTGATAAAAATGCACCAAGTTTGCCAAGTAAATGTTCATCATCTTTTTCCATAAATTTATTGCTCCTTTCAATTTGAAATTTTCGTGTATTAATCTTGAGTACAATAGGCTTTGCAAAAAGAAAAAGCGGTAGAATAAATGAAAAATAGTATTTGATTTTTAGAGTCAATAGTTAGTATTGGCTAACTATTATTAAATATAAATAAATTGCAGTGTGTTTATCGTGAATTATTACCGAAAGTCTATGCTGAAAATTGTGGGAAGGGAATTGACATTGCGTTATAATAAATAAGAATTTAAAGCTATATATTATATTTCTGAAGGGAAATAGGAGGAAAGCAATGAGAAGTGTTTTTTAGGGAGATCGTACAGCGGTGTTTGATGATGGAGGACGGAAGTTAAGCATTACGAAAGATGGAATTTCCGTAGAGGGGAAGAAGCCATTTAGCCTTTCTTTTTCCGAGGTGGGAGCCATTCTTCCCATGCGATATTGTAACTCCAATATGCTCTATTCTCTGATTTTTAGGGATCTTCAGGGGAAAAATATCAGTCTACCGGATTTAGAGACAGATACCAAGGCAAATGGTAGAGGGCATAATATTGCGGAAACCAAGACGCTCTTACTTGCATTTGCAAGAAATAAGCTGGGGGCTGAATTTCCCAATAGCATCGATAGCCTGGATATTCCCATCGGCTTTAATTTAAAGGAAAAGGAGATTCGCCTTTCCGGAGGACATATTACCGGAGCAAAGCATAGTATTCCTTTAACTGCGATTAGACGAGTGAAAATGGTGACCAACGGTACCATTTCCAACTTAGGCATTTATACCAAGGAAAAGGGCGGCTTCTTTGATTTTTTCCGGATATGAGCATTCCTGCAAATGAATTGACCCTTCCTATCTTGGAGGCTGCCATGACCAGAAATACAGGAGTCGGTATTGACTTTAGTAGGGGAGACGGATTTGCGCAAAAAACTTCCGAGTTTATGATTATTCGTTTCTTAAGTGCCGATTTTTTCATTAATGAAGATGGCAGTTTCTCCGCTGAATGGCAAGAGAGGGTCTTTGACAGAATTTCTGCCTATGGATATGAGGAAGATACCTTGCTGGAGCAAGCTATATTGCTCTAGAAAGATATTTTTTTGGGAAAAACTTGTGTTCATAGCTATAGCCTGCATACAAAGATAGCATTATGAGAGTGGTATTACACCACTTATCAGTAAGAAAATGTTTCCTCCACCTCTTGATAATGGGTAAGCCTTACGGAGTGCCTGATAGCAGGGGCAGTCTTCTTCGTGGTCGTTAATGACACCTGCAGGCTTGTAAAAATGAATAGACAATGACGGGGCCGGATACTGAAAAGCCCCGTTTTTTAAATCCTTACTGATTGCTTCGGAAAAGAGCATTTTTGGCAGGCATTTCTCCTTTTCATGTCCTTGATAACAAAGACTTTTTCCACCGGAAAAGCTCCAAAGATAGGCATCAAAAGCTTCCCTCCTCTTTTGCAGGGCTAAAAATGCCTTGGCGTTTTGAATCATGGCTCTGATTTTTCGCTCCGACTTAATCATATTTTCCGTATGCATGATTCTTTCAATATCTTCTTCCGTGAATGCCGCGAGCTTTTCCGGGAAAAGTTTGCAAAACAGCTTCGAAGAGTTTCTCTTTTCGAAGAATCAAGGCCCAGCTAAGACCGGCCTGCATGGATTCTAAAAAGCAAATATTCAAAGAGCTTTTTGATCCCTCATGGTGGGTACGCCTCTACCCTTATCGTGATAAGAAATCATTTCGCACTGCTGTTTTTCCATTGACAAGCTCATAACGCCTCCTTTTTATAGGATTATAACAGAATCTATTTAGAGTTGATAATAAATAAGCGGAGTAGTATAATGTACTACATATTAAGTTTGTACATACTTTTGCATATAAAGTACAGCAAATAATTTTTCGAAATAGAGGTGAAAAATGGCATTTTCAATTCGAATGAATGAGGAGGAAAAAGCACTTGCAGAAAGCTATGCTAAGCTTCATGCAATGTCTTTAGGAGAGGCTTTCAAAAGAGCTTTATTTGAACGCATTGAAGAGGAGTATGATATTAATCTTGCCAACGAAGCCTATCAGGAATATAGAATACCGGCTGTAAATCCAGACCGATTGAGGAACTATGGAAGGAACTGGATCTATGAGCTACCATGTAGAAACAACTGCTCGGTTTGATAAGGAGTTCAAAAAACTGGACAAATACACGCAACAGATGATCAAATCTTGGATTGGGAAAAATTTGCAAAATTGCGAAAATCCCAGAGCTCATGGAAAAGGGCTTACCGCTAACAAAAAGTGGACAATGGCGTTATAGAATCGGAGATTATCGCTTACTCTGTCTTATACAAGATCAGGAGCTGATTATCCTTGCATTGACTGTCGGGCACAGAAGAGAGATCTACAGTACTTAGGGGAACATTTATTTTGATTTTTTAAAGCTCCTTAAACTTGCCTTCTCCGCCTCTTTCTTTGTAAACCCTTCATTCATCAGGGCATCTATTAAATCTTCTTTGGAGCTCACTCCGTCCTCCATGTATTCTTTTTGCAACAATCTCAGCTTGTTCTATCCAGTTCGCGTTAATGTGGCTCAGGGCAAAATCCGCTCCTCTTCTGTGAAGTGGTCGAAGAGCAATTGTGCTTTTTAGTTTTTCTTTTGGAAAACCCGATTTTATGCTTACAATATTCCTTGGCCTTCTTCCGTGCCTCTTGATTCCAATCTATATTGAGATATTCTAGGCGAACTTTTGCATCTTCAGAATCGATATTCTCTACAGAAAGCATTTGCAGTAATTCTGTTTGGGATAAGTGCATAGTATCAAGATAGTCTTTTGCAGTTTGGATAGCCTGTGCTTGATTTTCGTTTAAGCTTTCCAATGGGGGCTTGGTAGTTTCTTCCTTTGATGATTCCTTACCTGTCGAGACACTATTCTTACTCATTTCTTTGGAATCCACAGAACTCTTCTCCGAGTTAATTTCTTTGGAATCTACAGAACTGCTCTCTATGCTTTCTGAAGAGACCTTCAAAGAACTTTCTACAGTATTCCCTTCTTGATTTTTCTTCGTACAGGACATCATAAAGAAGAGAAGGAAAATCGCAGTAAGTCGGGCAAAGTATCTGGAAGCATGACTCATTTTTATAGCTCCTTTCGTGGGAGAGAATTGAGAGATTTCTTCATTTTCATAAAAAAACAATTGGATGAATTACGGTATAATGTTCTTATAGTAATCTTTGCTTTCTTATTAGGCAAGAACAAGTGTGGATGTAAAAAGAGTTTTGAGAGAAATGGAGAAAGAATGGAAGAATTTAAAAATGAGACGGTTTAAGCAGGAAATTTCTAAAGAAGAGTGTATTCAAGTTTTACGGGAGGCTCCCTAGAGGAGTCATGGCTTTTTCATGGAGAAAATGATTATCCCTACGCTATTCCCTGAACCAGTTTTTATGATGAGGAAGACGGAAAGCTCTATTTTTCATGGATGCGAAAGAAGGATTGAAATTGGATCTGCTTGCTAAAAACAATAAGGTTTGCTTCACCATCATGGACTCCGGATTTAAAAAGAAGGAGAATGGCCTTGGTATATTCGTTCCGTACTTTGCCTTGGAAGGGTGGAAGTTGTAGAGGACCAGGAGAAGGTTATAGAACAATGCAGAAAGCTGGCGGAAAAATTCTATCCGACGAAGGAGTCTATCGAGAAAGAAATAGAAAAGGCAGGTGCAAGAGTCAATATGCTTTGCATGACGATTGACAGGATGACCGGAAAGCTGGTGAAGGAATCTTAAGTCAGGCTTGTATTTTATGAAAGGAGGAGAAGATGAGTCGAAAGGAAGAAATTCAAATTGCCTATCAATCCGTGGGCAATCATACCGGCTTTTATGACGGAATGATGACCTATGGAAATATTGCTGGCAAGCTTCTATGCCGTTTGGTATGGAACATGGATAAGGAAAAAAATCTTTATTACCGAAACAAGGTTTTATCGTCCATACCAAAGGACTTTTCCGGAGGGCTTTTGGAAATTCCTGTGGGTACGGGAATCATGACGCTTCCCTTATATAAGGGGCTTCCTAAAGCAGAGATTGTCTGTATGGATTATGCGCCGGAAATGATGGAGCCGGCAAAAGGAGAGGGCGGCTTTACTGGGTATAGAGAATATTCATTTTCAACAGGGAGATGTGGGAGCTCTTCCTTTTCAAGCGGAAAGCTTTGATATCGTTTTATCCATGAATGGTTTCCATGTTTTTCCGGACAAGGAAGCGGCTTATCAGGAGGTGTTCCGTGTATTAAAACCGGAGGGATTTTCTGCGGTTGTTTTTATGTGGAAGGGGGCGTTAAGAGAGCGGATTGGTTTGCAAAGCATATCTATGTGCCGAAAGGACTATTTACACCGCCCTTTGAAACGGAAGAGAGCTTAAGAAAGCGGCTTATGGAAAGCTACAAAGAGGTTTCCGTAGAAAGAGTGGAAACGGTGGCCTGCTTTTTCCTGTGTAAAAATAAATTCATGATTGTGACCATTCCTTTCTATTCTCCGTCTTGATAGGAGAAGGCGAAAGAAAAAGAAGTGAAAAAGAAAAAGGGAATAAAGAAGAGGAATTAAAAGAAATATTCCAAGAAGAACAGAAGAACAGAAGAACAGAAAAACAAGGAATTCGCCGGAGGAAAGGATAAAGGAAACAGATTATGATGAAGAAAACGATGAAGAGCATGAGGAACAAGAAGCTTTTAGCAGTGGTATTAGGGCTGTCTATGAGCTTTAGTAGCTTGCAATGGAGGAAGGCTAGTACAAAGTCATTCTACAGCAGAATCTATAGTAGATGGTAAGGCCTAGAGACTGTTTCGGAAAAAGGATGGCACTACAGAAGAGAAGGAAAATAGGAAAAGATACTACAGTAGCTATGGAAGAGCAGTCTATTGCAGGAGGCTGGAGTATGAACGAAGGACATTTTTCTCCAAAGGATAATCAGGAAGCAATGAAGGCCTTTCGGAAAGCAACGGAGGGATTGACGGGATATCGTTATGAGGTGCTTTCCGTTTTGGGTTCTCAGGTGGTGGCAGGAACGAATTATGCCTATCTTTGCAAAGGGGGAGATGGTCGTTCCTAATGCAAGTCCGGTTTATCTTCTACTGTACGTTTATGAGGATCTTAGCGGAAATGCAGAGGTTCTTGGCAAAAAGACATTTTCTCAGGAAGCGAAGAAGGAATGACCGGAGGCTTTACTCTAAATACAGGAAAGACGGAGCTTAAAGATAATGAAGAGGTAAATGTGGCTTTTAAAAAGGCTTTGGAAGGCTTTACCGGTGTAAGCTATGAGCCGATTGCCTACCTTGGCTCTCAGGTGGTTTCGGAACAAACTATGCAGTTTTGTGTTTTGAAAAGGCAAGTACAGCATCTGCGGAAACAAAGTTGAGTATCGTTACAGTTTATGAGAATCTTGACGGCAAGGCGGAAATTTTGTCTACAGAAGATGTGGATTTTGGCGTATAATGGGGGGGATAAAAATATTTTTGTCCTATCGCAGACAGCGTATAGGAAAAGTCAGGGAAAAATTAAGTTTGTCTCAAAGCATGTCTCAAAGAATGGAGTATAGCAGAAAGAATTCCTGATTGTTAGAGTAGAAATAGGGGGAAACTATGCTTGTTACAAAAAGCTAAGCAACAATAATACATGGATTAATATTAACTCGGATGAAATCACCAAGCATTCCAAAGTCTATGAGGAATATGATATTGACCCGAAAACTTTGGAGTATGCTTTGGATGAAAATGAGCATGCCCACATGGACTATGATCGGGAGGACGGAACTGTTACCTTCATTTACAGTGTCTTGGATCTGGAAAAGGATAAGGAATATTATGAGACGGTTCCTCTGACTTTTATTGTGCAAAAAAATCGACTGGTGACCATCAGTAATGAGGACAATGTATATATCATTCAGAAGATGTGCGATTATGTGGATGGAAAAGAGAATCTTTCGATTTATACCTTACTCTTTGCAAGCTTGGAAATGATTTCCAATGCCTACTATCCGATTATTGAACGCTTGGATAAGCAGAAGGATGAAATTAACCATTTGCTTCGGCAGAAAAACCACGAAGAAGAACCTCTATGCTCTTTCCGATTTGGAAGTGGGCATGATTTATTTACGCTCTGCCGCGACGCAAAATCGCCTTTTACTGGAACATATTCAGGCCCATGCGATTTATCGTAGCTTTGATGAAGAAGAGTCTGCACAGTTTGATGATGCCATGGTGGAGGCCAGACAGCTGGTGTCCATGACGGAGCTTCTTTCTACCGTGGCTCGTCAGCTTTTGGACTCCTACAACAACATTTTGAACAATGACTTAAATAACAACTTGAGCACCCTGACTATTTTTGAAATTTTGCTGAGTGTCCTGGCGGTAATTACAGGCTTCTTCGGAATGAATGTTCCTCTCCCTCTGATGAATGAGCGAAAAGCACGGGTATTAATTTGTGCTGTGAGTGCACTCATTTGGATAGCCCTAACTCGGGTAATGCGCTGGATTATTAAACGCAGATAAATGAATGGATAGAAAGTAAGGAATAAAACGTATTTGAAGCCGGGATTGGGAAATGAAGCATTGGGAATATAGCTTTAGGAACGTAAAATCATAGATAAGGATTCAGATAGATGGAAGACCAAAAGATTATCGCCTTGTATTTTCAAAGGGCGGAGACTGCGATTTTAGAAACCAAAAATAAATACAGCCGATTGCTCCTTTCCATTTCCTATGGGATTTTTAAAAATCATGGCGGATGCGGAGGAGTGTAAAACGACACCTACTTAAAAACACGAATGCTATTCCGCTGAAACAGCCGGAAAAATCTGCCGGCTTTTTTGTCGAAGATCGTCCGGAATCTTTCTTTAGACCGCTATGACAGTTTACATGCAGAAAAGCGCGGGGAGGAGAAGTTCCCCTAGTGCTGGAAGAGCTGTCGGAAGTCCTTCCGGATAAAGTACCGATTCCGGGAGAGGGAATGAGCTGTCGGAACTAATGGACTCTTTTTGCATACATTGAAGCCGGAGAGCAGAAATATTTTTTTATGAGAAGATATTGGTTTATGGATTCCGTATCGAAATTGCGGAGGAATCCGGCTTTGAGTCTTAGTAAGGTGAAAATGAGTTTAAGCCGCACACGGGAGCAACTAAGCTTTTCTTAGAGCAGGAGGGATATCGTTTATGAAAGAGGACAGCAAGCGACTGCTTCGAGGAATGACAGAGGTAAGTGACCAATATATTCTGGAAGCGGAGGCATTTTACCAAAAGAAGGATGGAGAGAACGTTGATAGGGAAAACGCAGTAAAAGAAATTAAAGAAAAGAAAGCATTGAAAAGAAAGCATAGAAAATCAAGAAAAAGAATACCAATACAAAGAATGCAATAATGAAGAAGGCAATAATGAAGAAGGCGGAAATAGAGAAAGTATAGAAAAAGAAAAGAAGATTATCAAAATGCAGGAAGCTAAGAAGAGGAAATTTATTACCATTCCTCGGGTTTTAGGATTTACTGCTTCCATAGCTGCGGCCTGTTTTGTTTGCTATATCGGAGTATTCATGTTTTTCGCTCCCAGAGCAGCCAAACCGAGTTCCGTAATGCTGGAGGGAGCGCAAGGGGAGGACTCCGGTGGAACACAGGATAAAGCGGAAGAATTTGCAGCGGAGAATGGAGAGCTGAAAGAGAACTCTGCCGGTATAACCGCCAAAGGGACGGAGCGTAGAAGAAGTTGGGTCCATGCAGCAGGCTACAGAACTTACCGGCTTTACCATGCGTATTCCGGAGGGAAAAACTCCTTATACCGAAAAAACCATCAGCGTAATCGGAGAGGATATGATCGAAGTGGCTTATTCTAAGGAAGAGCCCTTTGCGGTAGAATACTCCATCCGAAAAGCAAGAGCTGAAGGAGACATTAGCGGAGATTATACGGAGTATACAGAAAGCAAAGAAGTGGATTCCGAAGGAAGGAAAGTCACTTTAAAGGGTGAAGCCGGAAGATATTCCCTGGCATTATGGGAAGAAAATGGCTTCAGCTATGCGGTAAATGCACAGGAGAAGCCAATGACGGAAGAGGAGATTTTAGAAATTGTAAAGGCGGTGGAGTAAGAGACTCGTCAAGGCAATGGAGGAGCGTAAAAATCGGACGGCGAATTTTTCACCGTCCGATTTTTTTATGAAATATTGTAGAAGCTAAACGTTTCTTAAAGCAATATCATCCTTGAGGCTATATTGCTTTTTGATACTTTGGCACTATCATTAGCCCCAGAAGTAATGTCCGGTAATTAAAGAATAAATGCCCATAACTGCTACAACGGCACAAGCTATAATTTGCAATGGACGAATGCGTACGCTTGTCCCGCTTTCATGAGCTTGTTTAATCATAAGAATCTGCCCTACGCACATTACTAAGCAGACAAGAGTAACGATAATAGTCATGGTTTGCTGGTTCATTTTACTTCCCCCTAAAAATTAAAGTGATTCGTTTATTCCCTTTAAAAAATAAAATATTAATTTTAATCCTTAAGAATTGTAAGCAGAATACTAATGTCTGTCAAGAGAAATCTTAATCTTTTTACGGAAGCTAATTGACTTCTTAGATGATGAATTTATAATAGTTTTGCATGTATAGGATAGAGAATTTTTCCTATCCCGTAAGTGAGATTATGGAGAAGAAGTAAACGTTACTGTTTATCAATATTTGTAGCAGCTTTCAGGAGGAAAACAAGATGAATCAGACTATTATGATTGTAGCCGGTGTGGTAGTTGTGTGGGCAGTTTTATTTGCTGTCATGATGAGCTTTCAAAAAGCGTAAGGCAGGGGAACAGCAATTTAATGCGGATAATGCGTATAAGGCACTCTTACATTTGTACTGCGATCATGTTGCTATTGACGGAAACAGCCTTTCCGCATTTTCCCATACGCAGGGAGAATATATGCAGACTATCGTAGCTTTGGAGCGGGTCAGCATAGATTGGAGGTATTTTTCCGATCTACAGAGGCAGGCGTTACAGGCAATAAGAATTTGGTCAGTGAAAAGCTTAGTATTGATATCGATTTGGAAGCAGGGCATGTTTATTCTGCAGCTATGTATTTTTATTCCTCAGAAGATAGAAACGAGTATTACAAGGGACAGACCGGAAAGGCTATTGCAGAAGTGCCTCTTTCTATTGTTAAGGGCAGCGATCAGGTTAAGGCCTATGTCATTGTGTATGAAGAGCAATAAAAGTAGCTAGAGAATGTGGGGGCTTCATGTGGAAAAATAAAGTCAAATACTTATTTAGATGAAAATGGATCCTGCCACTGGCAAATTAGGTACTATTCGCCCAATCCGATTTTTCTTTCTTTGGTCTTCTTTTCTTACTGGGAATATTTTTTTCTGATATATAGGCAGTTGGGCTTAGATAAGAGTGTGTGGCTTCTGTATGGACTGCTCACTATGTATTCCGCCTTTTGCGTATGGGATATCTACAAATGTTTCTTTCTTACTTATATTGTGGAAGCAATTCTGTATGAAGAGGAGATAGTACTTCTTTACCATAAGGGGAAAGCCGGAGGATTCCTTATACGGAAATAGGATTTGTGGATTTTTCAACTCCATGAGGGTATGGGAAGTAGAGTGCGTTTTTCGCCCCACTTTAGCCTTTACAAAGAAGAACAGCACGTCAAAGATTCTGGATTCCGTATTTAAAAAAACGAGTATTTAGTTTTTATAGGGGAAGTAGAACTTCGGAGGATTATCTTAGGATTAAAGAAATTCTGGCGGAAAAGGGAAAACATTGTGTGGAACCCGTGAAACCGAAGAGTGCTTTCGAAGAGGAAGGCTTAGCAGGGCAAGCTAGAAGAGATATTGGATAGGGATAGAATCGTACGATTTTCATTGCGGAAATCGTACGATTCTTCATACTAAGGAAAAAGGAGGGACAACTATGTCTATTACTGCAACGGAGTTAAAGTTGAACTTAAGTAAGTACTTATTACTGGCGGAGAAAGAAGATATTTGCATCACAAAAATGGTAGACCGATTGCTAAGTTGGTTTCACCGTATCAAGACAAATTAAAACTTGTAGACGAGTTATTTTCCAGTGTACCTTCTGACTTAAATTTAGAAGAAGCTCGCGAGGAGAGAATGAATCAGATATGAAAATATTATTAGATACTTGTATTGTGATAGATTTTTTGCAGGGGAGGGAGCCCTTTGCAGAGGATGCCTATCAAATTTTTCGCCTTTTAGCAATGGAGATATTCTCTGCTTATATAACTGCAAAGTCAACAACAGATATTTACTACTTAACAAGACGCTGCACACATAGTGACAAAGAAGCGAAGGACAAGTTGAATCGTTTATTGGGAGTTTTAAAAAGTGGCAGATACTTTGTCTGAGGATATTTTTAATGCCTTGATTTCCGAGGCAAAGGATTTTGAAGATGCGGTAATGATGGAGACGGCTCTTCGAATAAAGGCAGATGGTATCGTGACCAGAAATACAAAAGACTATAAGAACTCTTCCGTTAAAGTGTACACACCGAAAGAGTTTATAAAATATTGTGAGAAAAAGTCTTTAAATGAACTTAGAAATAAAAAGAATACTTTAGTTCTATTTTTAGGAGCCCAAGAGGCTTCTTTTTTATGCATAAAGAATAGTAGAGTGAAATAATGAGGACATTTTGTATTGTAGACACAATAAAAATCTAAAAACGGATAAATATGCAATAAAATGCAATTTCATACATTTTACACATTTCATACACAGCTTGAACATAAGTTTCTGCGATAGTAGGGCGTGTAAAGAGCAAACCCAATCACAGAAAAGAGGACAGTATGAAAAAGAATAAAAATAAAATGAGTATATGGCTTATGGCAATGGCGATGAGTATGGCCATCGTAGGATGTTCCAATGCAAAGACTGCTACAACAGCGGCAGCAACTACGGCCCAGAGCACAGAGGCGGTGGCAACGAACACCTCCGCAAAAACAACGGCAAGTTATTCTGCGGAAGATTTAAATACTTCTTATTCCGACTCGGACACCAAGATTGAGTTGAGTAGCGGAAATGCCAAGATTACCGGAGAGGCGCAAGCTACACGGATGGCAATATTGTCATTACCAAGGCCGGAACCTATGTCTTCAGCGGAGAGTTCAACGGACAGATCATTACGGAGGTGGGAGACGAAGACCTGGTACACATCGTTTTCAACGGCGTAAATATCACAAACACGACTTCCTCCGTCATTAACGCAGCTACCGGACGTAAGATTGTGTTGACCTTAGTGGACGGCACCACCAATACCATCACTGACGGCACAACATATAATTATGCAGAGGGAGAGGATGAGCCGGATGCGACCCTCTTTTGTAAAGCAGGATTTGACCATTAACGGAAACGGAACTTTGAATATCAGCTCCAACTATGCAACAGCCCTTAAGGCAAAGGATAATCTCATTATCTTAGGCGGAAAGATTAACATTGAATCTGTAGGAAAGGCCATCAAGGGCACCGACTCCGTTACCATTGAAAATGCGGAAATCACCATCAATGTAGAGGATGACGGTATCACTACAGACGGAGCCTTGGTGATCAACAGCGGAACCATCAAGATGGAGAAGGTTGGAGAAGGTCTGGAGGCTGTTACCATTGATATTAACGGCGGAACCATTGACATCGTGGCGAGCGATGATGGTATCAATGCCCGTGGCTTGATTGATGACAGCGCTACAGATGAGGGAAAAAGAAGCTTACGGAGAGGAAAATCAGGCGGATACCTATTTCCGTATTACAGGCGGTACGGTAAATGTGACAGCAGGCGGAGATGGTATTGACTCCAACGGTCAGGTATATATCGAAGGCGGCAGCTTAAATGTTTCCGGACCTGCTTCCGGACCGGATGTAGCCTTAGACTATAACGGAAAGGCAACGATTACCAGCGGAACCTTTGTCAGCACCGGTGTGCAGGAAATGTTTGAATCCTTTGACAGCAGTTCCACACAGAACTTTATCAATGTGTTCTATTCTAGCACGGTAAGTGGCGGAACAGAGGTGAAGGTAACAGACAAGAGTGGAAATGTAGTGTAGCTACACACCGACCAATGACTTTACGGCAGTGATTCTTTCTTCCGACAAGCTTGTGACAGGAGAGACCTATACAGTAAGTGCGGGAAGCAATAGCGAAGAAATTACAATTTCTGCAGGAGAAAATACCATAGGTGAACAAAGTGGCGGCATGGGCTTTGGCGGTGGAAACGGTACTCCTCCAAGCGGAGCTCCGGTGGTGATGGCATGGGACAGCCACCTGAGAAGCCGACAGATGCCAATGGAAATGAGTTAGCTATGCCGGAGCCACCCAGTGGACAGGGAAGCAATAGTGAAAGCAATTAATATCATTTCGGGAAGTTTTTGAAGAAATAGCTATCAGCAGATGGAAAACAGGGAAGGCTTAGGATCTTCCCTGTTTTTTTATATGAAAAAGTATTTTATCCAAATGTCTCCCAATCATCTGAATTCCTACCTTATCCCCATCTAATCTTTATCTAATTCCCATCTAATTCATAATTAAAACCTATAAAAAAACATATTCAATATTCATATAAACATAATGCATTTATCACAAAAATTTAATCAGCAAAACAGTGGTATATTTTAACATTTTCTTTTAAGATAAGGAAGCGATTATATACATTTTTATACAATAAATTGAAACATCAAAGGAGATGACATGAAAAAGCAAAACGATTACTGGCAAGTACCATGCTGTGCACATTGGCTTTTACAAAGGAGTGGTTTTTGCCGCAGGAAATGGAGAGACAGTTTCTACAGTTACTCTAGAGAGCACAGTGACCAATGGTAGTGTTCCGGAGGAGAATAGGGGCAGCATCACAAGTGTATTTTTGGGAAATGATGTAAACCAGGATAGTAGCACTCTTCCTGCAGAAGGAGGAAAGCTAAAAATCGGCCTAATGCTGGACATCAACAATCGTCCTGATGGATATGAAACAATTCGAGTCAAGGCGGAATTTAAAACAAGTGATGGACTGGTTTCGGAAAAACTTCTGCCTCTTGAAGAGGAAGATTTATCTTTAAAGAAGGGAAGAGAAGTTTTTCTGTAAGTATTCCGGAAAATGAGGAAAACAGCGAAAGAACGATAACTCTCTACTTTAACTGTTGGGGAGATGAAGAAAAATTCCAAGACGCTCCGATTCTTACAATTACCCAAGAGCCGGGACAAAAAGAACTTGCAAAGGCGGAAATCCACAAAGCTTAGTGCCAATAAAACGGAATTGGCTAAGGGTGGAGAAATTTTATTGCATGTTAAGGGAAAAAACCTTACAGAGGACAATCTTTTCGGAAAGGTATATAGGGAAGAAAAGGAGAGTATCTTGAAGATGAAGGTTTAGTGAAAGCTTAAAAAGGCGGATGGGAAGGCACGAGAAAACAATAGAACCAAAAGCTTTGAGCCTTCCGGATGCAGAGGGAGGCATTCAGAAATATAAAGTTAAAAGTAGGAACAACGGATGCCCCGGAGGATTTGTTTTCCGATGCATTGGAAATTTCTGTAGGAGGAGAAGAAAGCAAGAAAAAAGGTACAATTTATGCCCCGCACAGTTAGTCTTTCCGATGACGGTCGGAAAATCACCGTATACTTTTTACGAGAAGATTTCTGTGGCAAAGGACCGGATTTTCTGAAGAAAAGCATTTTCATGAAAACAAAAGGAAGAGGAGGGCTATGCTCCCTTAGAGGCAGAGGATGCGCTGGAATTTGTAGATGACCATACTTTTGGAAATCCGTTTGCACGCTGCCAAGGACTTCAAAAATACCGCGAAGATTAAGGTGGAAGAGCGGAGTATTTTTAGATACCAATCGACAGGTGGAAAATAATCCCTTTGAGAGCTTCTTGCAGCAGTCCGGTGCCATCAGTGAAGTCAAGATTGAAGAAGGAACGGTTCTTTCCTCAGAGGGAGGACAGGTTCGTCTTCGAATTAAGGGACAGAACCTTTCCAGGAAAAGTTTCGATTGAAAAGTGCTTCCCAATAAGCTTTTCAGTGGAAAGGAAGAGGACAATATCTTTGAGCCCACAGACCTTAAAATTGAGGCGGATACCGGCTTGGCTGAAAATGCAGAAAAAGCGGAGAAGGAAGGCTTAGTTGTCAGCTTTTTCTATTCCGAAAAATGAAAGCAAAGAGATGAGAAGCTTTTACTTTACGTTTGTCTGCTGACGGAGGATTAAGCTATAAAAATCGCTTTTTCCAAGGTGGCACTTCCTAATGAGAAGCTGGTGTTAACTCAGCTTTATGAGGGACAGGAGGAAGGTATTCCGGCAATTTCCTTTGCATCCATTCAATCCTATGGAACTTCCGGAGGAGGAACGGAGGTGGTGGACAATACCCACACCGTAAGTCCCACAGGACAGGGCAGTAAGAAGACTCTCGTGCATCTTTACGGCATTAACTCGGATGAAAAGAAGAGTAAGATCAAAATTGTGGATGAAAATGACATTACACGGTATCCGGTGAATGATGCGACATCTGATAGTTCCAACAACTTCATTATGATTGCTTTTAACCATACCGGAATCACCGGAAATGGAAACAGTCAGGTGATGGAAGTCATTTGTCCCAATAATTTCAAAGGAGATAGAACTTTTACTTATTATATTGCCCCGGACGGAGTACACTATGATATGCAACACAAGGTTACAGCGACAGTGTTGGACGACAAGACTCGAACAAGCTGGAGCTTTCCGGAAAGAACATTCGTGCAGTGAAAGTAAGCTATGTGGATGTGGAAGGGAATATTTTGGAGGATCCGGAATATATACAGGGCTATAGCTTTGCCAAAGTAATGTCCTTGGTATCGTCCCCAAGGAGCTTTCCGGCTATAAGGCAAAAGTCTTATCGTTACGGCAGTATTCAGAATAAGAAAATGCAGTGGACGGAAGGAGATATTCGTATTTTTAGATAACCTGAATATTAAAGATATGGCTGAACTTCAGTTTGTCTATGAGAAAAGACAACACAGGAAAAGAAGAAAAAGCCTAATCTGTCTGAAAAATACTGAAGCTGCTCACGAAAAAGCAAGAAAGCGGCAAGACTTCCGAAACATTTCCGGAAATGGAAGCTATCGTTCCTCTTCTTATAGTAGCTCCGGTATGTCCACTACAACGAAAGTAGGAGCAGTGCTGGGAGAAAGTCGAGATACCACGCTTTCCGGAACTTAGCAAAGGGATGAAAAAGGGCTGGTGGCTGTCTGCAACTGACGGAACTTATCCAAAATCTCGATGGGCGGAAGTAAACTACGAAGGAAGACCTCAGTGGTTCTACTTCGGAGAAGAGGGCTATATGGCTACCGACTGGGCTTTGGTAAATGGAAAATGGTATTATCTCAATCCATTGACAGGCGCTATGCATGAGGGCTGGCTCCTTTGGAAGGATCAGTGGTATTACTTAAGTAACGGCACCGGAGAAATGAAAACCGGTTCTGCCAATATCAATGGGCAAGACTATCATTTTGATGAGAAGACCGGAGAACTGAAGTAAAAGCAGAGGCTACACATCAGGCGATAGAGAGTCGTACAAAACGAGATATCGCATGCTTTGCGAGAAATCCTCGTTATGAATAAATACCCCCGGAATACTTTTAATCCAATACTTTGGAGAAAAGCATTTCGGGGTGCTAGAAAAGAATATAGACTGAAGACAGGGATGAAAAATGAGATTTTCTCGAATCAGTATACTTTCAAAAAAGAGCTATTTGAACAAGGAACTAAATCTTCGCTCTAAAGGACTTGACAATACCGCATACTGCACCGTAGCCCACTCCGGCTACCGGCCAAACAATCCAGCTGATGTCCCAGCGCCGGGTAATAAAACTGTAGCCAAGATAGATAGCGGTTACCAAGCACCAGTAAATTTGCCCGACGGTTTCATTTTTGTGCTCGTCCATCTTTTTCTCCCTTCTATAATCCCCTTGCTCTAAAAGCATGTTCAAGGCATCCCAAATAATATTCGTCTTAACAATCAGAAACACGCCAACGGCCACAAAAAGCAGAAGGAAAGGCACGGCAAGCGCGGTATGGAGATCATCTTCTCCGAAAATAATCATACTGATAAAGATGGGACTTACCGCAATGATGCAAAGAAAAATGCCTAAAATCATCTGAGAAGTATACGTTCCCTGGTAACGGGATTTTTTCTCCTGCACCATACCGTTTACCCCGTAAGCGGTATTCAGAAGCTCTTTTTCCATATAATGGAATCGGTCTCCTTCAATGGAGTTTTTGATAAATAAGGCTACTCCTGCTCCTGCCAAAAGGAAGAGGAAGAGCACACCGATACCTACGGCTTTTCCCTCTGAGAGAGGAAGAAGAGAACTTTCCTGAAGCGTGCTTAAAAGCAATCAATAGGCTGGGAGAAAGGATACAAAAGCAATACGCCCAGAGCAATCTGGGAAGCTGCTTGATTCTTGTGTTCCAGAAAAAGTATTGGCCTCCTCCATGGAAACAGGAACTTCCTTTAAGGAAGATTCCGTATCAATCTTTAGGGGCTTCTTCCGGGCTGTCCAGCTCTATCTCATCCTTTAAGAGATAATCAGTGCTTACGGAAAAGACCTCAGATAACTTCAAAATCTTATTCATATCCGGAATGGACTGGGCGCCTTCCCATTTGGAAATGGACTGCCTGCTGACCTCCAGCTTCTCTGCCGAGTCTTCCTGAGACCAGCCATTTTTCTTTCGTAATTCAATAATCTTGTCTGCCAGTATCATACTTTACTCCTTCTCTTTTTAGGAAAATGTCTTTGCTCGCTACGTTTTTACGTCTCTCATACTATCGAAAAAATCCGGTTGCAGGGAAGAAAGCAGGCTTGTCAATTTGACAACCGGCGGTTGCAAAAGCCTTGATTTTTCCGTGGAAAAATAATATTTCGAAGAAAAGCTTCAGAATGGAGAAGTGTGATGACCGAATTGAAACAATAGTTTTGGGAAAACGAGATCCGATATGTTCTTGTCGGGGATTATTATATCCCGAACTTGACTTTAGTGGAAGAAGAAAAGAAGGATCAGGGCGCAGTCTTTGAACTCCTGCTTTGCATGAGTTTGTAATTCACTTGATTTATTAAGAAAGGTATAGTACGATTGCATTACAAACAAATGCAGATTTAATGGAGGTGTGACTATGGCAAATGGATTACTTCAGCTTCGTATGATGAAAACCTTCGGAAGGAAGCTTCCGATGTATATTCTCAGCTTGGCCTTGACTTGCCTACGGCAATCCGGATGTTCCTGACTCGTTCTGTGCAGGTGCGCGGCATCCCATTCAGCATGATCCTGCCGGAAGAGAACTATAAAGGCGACGGCAGCTGTCGTTGCCATGAAGCGCATGAGTAGTGATGCGGAGAATGCCGGTGTAGCCGACATGACGCTGGATGAAATCAATGCGGAGATCGAAGCCGTAAGGAATGGGAAATAACGTATGAAACTATATGCAGTGATAGATACCAATGTGCTGGTTTCCGCTCTTCTTCGCTGGGATTCCGTGCCCGGAGCGGTTCTGGAACAGGCTCTTGTGGGAAGCATTGTTCCTCTCCTCAGCGATGAAATCATGACTGAATACGAAGAAGTGCTGCGGCGGAAGAAATTCCCCTTTAAGGAAGAGGATATCCAAGCCGTGACAGATGGGATTCGGATGCGTGGTGTGTTCCTTGACCCGGAGAAGCTGGAGGAAAACCTGCCCGACCCGAAGGACGTAATCTTTTATGCGGTCACTATGGAAGCAAGAAAAGACAGTGATGCTTATCTGGTAACCGGAAACATCAAACATTTCCCCCTGAAGCCCTATGTGGTGACGCCGAGGGAAATGCTAACGATTCTGGAGAACGGCGGAAAGTCACTCCGGAGGAAGCAAATAGCGATGAATGATGCGCTTATCAAAAGTTTTTGCAGACGCTGTCTGTAAAATTGGAGAGAGGACGTAATTTTCTAAATTTTTCATTCTCTAAATCTCTACATTTCCAAAAACCGATTCAATGCTGAGTTGTAAAGGCAATTTCTCAGGAACCAATACCAAAGGAGCGCATATCGTGTTCCTCTACATTTTGCCAAAAGAATCTCCGGTGTAGAGCAGACTACCCCATTGAATATCCCGCATCTTTGCCACGGCTGCGGGGCGGAACATTCCATTTCCACAACGGTACAACCTTCCGACTTTCTATATTCCACCTTTTCTTTTGGTTTTCCCGGAAAAATCCGTCGGTGGACCGAGGAGTTACCTCTTCATAGGGCAAATGATGGGAACGAAGAACTTTTTCGATAGCCTTTCTTGGGGCTTCCTCTATGTCCACGAAGCGGGAGGGCGGAAGGTAATGGTGGAAGTGCCTTCGTCCCTGCAGTGCCTGTTTCGGAACCAGAAAAACGCCTTCCTCCTTATGAACCAATACACCGCAGGAACCACTACTGATGACTTTTTAACGCCATGGGCAATGAGCCAATCCAGAATCTGTGCGGCAGGGGCGGCACCTACAGGAGCCTGTACCAAGAGGAAGGGAATTCCATTTTCCTCCAATAAAAAAATGGGATATTGCATGGTGGCGGAGAGAAAATGGGTCAGTACCTTTCCGCCATGCTGTAAGGCGTATTTTCTATCGTGTCCTGTAAAAAGGCAAAAACAGCCCTCTCCGGAAAAATGCACATCCAGTGCTTCGTGACCCGGCTCTAAAACGGCACTGGGGTCGGAATCAAATTCTAAGATGGGGATTTCGTGTTTTTGAATACTCATTTTGGCCTCTATTTTTCTCTTTTTAAAAGGGCTTTATGGTAAAATAATAGCAATATTTTTTTATAAAGTCCTAGTATACATGGGAAAAATAAGAGATTCGCAAGAAGGAAAATATTAAGGAAATTTAAATATTTAAATTGTATGAGGAGTAAGATACTATGAAAGTGCTGGTCATACCGGATGTGCATTTAAAAACTCGGATATTCGATAAGGCGGAAAAATGCTCTTAAAGTCGGGGAAGGCAACTCAGGGCAGTCTGCCTTATGGATATGCCTGATGATTGGGATATGGAATTTCAGATTGATCGGTATAGAGCAATCTACGACAAAGCTATTGCATTTGCCAAGGAATATCCGGATACCCTTTGGTGCTACGGAAACCATGATGTAAGCTATCCCTGGGGACGACTGAAAGCGGCTATTCTCCTTATGCGGAGCGGACGGTTTTTGGAAAAAACTGGAAGAGCTGGAAAACAGCCTGAAAAATTCTTCTCAAATCAATATTATGCATAGGATAGGTCGAGTTTTGTTCTCCCATGCAGGCCTTAGCACGGAATTTGTAAAAAGTCTTAACCGGAAACTCTTGGATGCGGATATAGATGAAGTCCTTCGTTCGGTAAATACTGCTTCTCAGGATAAGCTTTGGAATGATGAATCGCCCTTGGCTAAGAGCATTGGATGTACGGAGAAAGGCATTCCGAGGGAAAAGTACAAGCAGGTTAGTGGGGCATACTCCGGTGGAAAAATCATGGAGCAGGAAAGGATGATCTTTACAGATGTTTTTCTCCACGGATAGGAAGGTACGCAGATTGGGGAATCTGCCATGGTGGTGATAGATTCTGAGACGGGGAGTATGAGGTGGTAGAGGTTTAAGAAAAGGCTGTGAAAATCACATGCTTTTTCTCAGTCGTATAGGACTGAAATTGAGGCACATCTCGCTAAGCTCGCCCAACGGGTAGGGGTACTAAGCGAAAAACTGCTGGGCATTCGTTTTTCGTGATTGTCATGGAATTATTATACTTTTTACTGAGGGTGCTTGCTATGGAAACGACAAAAACTCTGGAATCGAAATTTCAGCTTAGTGATTCTTGCGTCTACGATGGGTACTATCAGGGGAATTGCAGGAGGTTTTGCGCTGGCATTCCCACGGGTTTTTCGATGAAACCGAGAGCACTCAGCATCCGCTCTGATTCTCGCAATACAGCTTCTTCCCTTCCTGTTTATTCCCTATCGTCATTGCGCCTATTATGGATCGACTTCCGAGAAAGACTTTTTCTGGTCATGGGAGATGTTGCAAATTCCTTTTTGATTTTCGGCATGGGACTATGGCTTTTGTTTTTTGACTTTTCCCTATATTGGGTATCTCGCGCTGTCTTTTGCTTCTGGCCTGTCTCGGATCGGTAGACGAGTTGGCCTTCACCAGTATGTTATCCGGAATTGATTCCGAAAGGCGCGGAACAAAAGGGTTACGCGGTATCTTCCATGCTTTATCCGGTTTTAACGGTGATAATGACCCCGTTTGCCGCGGTGCTTTTGGACACGTTCGGTGTGGCATGGATTCTGATTGCGCAGGGCGGACTATCGCTTCTTGCCGCTATCACAGAGAGTTTTATTCGTCTGGATGAAACGGAACGTCATGATTCTGCGACCTATTCTCTTCAGGCATGGGCCTCGGACATACGGGAGGCGGTACAGTATTTAGGAAGAACGCGGCCTTTTAGGGTCTTTATGAATATATGGCGGTGAGCAATGGCGTTGCCACCGGATATTCTCCCCTTCTCATCGCTTTTTCCGTACTTTTCCGGGATTCACGGCGGCAATGTATGCCGCATTTTTCCGTGGTGGAGTTTATAGGAAGGTCCATCAGCAGTGCATTACAATATCGAATTAAAAATTCCGGATAAGAAGAAGTTCGGTTTCGTGTTTTTTTGTTTATCAAACATATTCCGCGATGGATATGTGTTTGCTCTGGCTTCCTTATCCTTTGATGCTTTTAAACAGAGGAATTTGCGGCTTTCTCAGGAGTAACAGCGCCATCATGAGAGAGGCAGCCGTACAGAGGTATATTCCGGAGAGACTCCGGTCTCGGGTCAATGCTTTCCAGGGGGTTCTGGTTACAGCCGGCTGCAGTGCATTTTCTTTGGTGATGGGCGTTCTCGGAGAGATTCTGGATTATCGGTGGTGCATTACGATTGGCGGAACGTTTTACCTTACTGGCCGGTTTTGTTCTGATTTTAGTCAGGCAAAAAGAGGTTCGCAGGCTCTATGAGCTGGATAATGGTGGAAAACGATAATAGTATATGGAGAAAAGTTGTGATGAGAATAGTTTCTTTTTTAATATAAACGGATTTCGAGGTATGCAGAATCAAGGTGAGGTGATTTCAGAAGAAAAAGAGCTTTATAACAACTTAAACGAATTTAAAACCTTCATAGATGGAATACAGATAAAAGAAGAGGATGTGATTATTTTACAAGAGATACCCCATAAAATTTTGGTGAATAGAAAATGGGAAGAACGATCTATCTTTCAGAAATTCAAATATGTTTTTTTGGAAAAGGATTATACGATTTTTCTATCCTAAATTCTTAATTGATTCCAATCAATGTACGATTGCTTTAGCCAGTAAAGAAACAAACTGGACGGCCTCGAAAAAAAATATTATTGAATATGATAGATTTCATAGTTTTGGAAATAAACTCATAGAAATTGAAAAGGGAAATGACATTTTACTGGGAGTGCATATAAATCCTAAAATGTGGGATATGATAGAGAATGGTTTAGAAAGGAAAAAGGTCACATTTGTTGTAGGGGATTTTAATGCCTATGAAGAGCGAGGAGAATGAAAAATAAACCAAGTATCTTAAGAGTCTTGGGTTTACAATTCTTTTATTCCCAGCAATGTAATTACATATTTTCGAGGGTGAATCATCTGTAGATAATTTTTTTATGTCAATAAAGACAGAATTCTGAAACATGGAATAAGAATTGAAGTAAAGAAAACGGAATCATTCATTTCGGATCATGCATGTTGTACTTTGGAAATTTAAAGAAAAAGGCAGAAAAGAGAAAATGTGAATAAAGTAGTTTCGTCTAGTATCATGGGACTTAATGTTACTATAAAAAAATAGTGGAAATATACCGTTTGAAGACATAGACACTCGATTGTATATCTTGATTACAATTTTTTTAAAGTGAGTTACCCTGACGAATGAGAAGAGCACTTGGCATGATGCTGGGTGCTTTTTTTCTTCTTTTTCAGCTTCATTTCAGTTTTTTTCCTATACTCCAGCCATGAAAGGAATTGAAGCAAGTGCTTCCTACTTTTCCTTTCAGGAAACGAAGGCAGACAAGGAGGAATCAGTATGAAAAAGAGATTGCCTTAATACCGGCTTATAAACCAAATATACAGTTATTGGAATTTGTAAAAGGAATTGAAGAAAATGGAATGGATTGCCTAATCGTAAATGACGGCTCGGGAGAGGAGTATTTGTCTCTTTTCCATAAGATAGAACGGGAAACGGAGGCCAGAGTGCTGTTCTTCCCGGAAAATAGAGGAAAGGGTGTTGCTTTAAAGGCGGGCTTGGAGTATTTGCAGAAGGAAAATGCGGGACTGCAAGGGGATTTTACCCTTATCACCTTAGACGCGGATGGACAGCATTTGTTGAAGGACGCCCTCAATCTACTTTCTGTAGCGGAGGAGAAAAAGATACTCTGATTCTTGGCAGCAGAACCCAGTCCAAGGATTCTCCTCTTCGTTCCAGAATCGGAAACGGCATTACCAAGGAGGTTTTCAATCTGTGCACAGGGGTAGAGGTAAAGGATACCCAGACAGGGATGAGAGCATTTTCCGGAAAGATGATTCCGGAAATGTTGGATATTCCGGGGGAACGTTATGAGTATGAAATGAATGTGCTTTTGTATTTGGCAAAGGAAGGAGTGCCTATGGAAGAAGTGCCTATTGAAACGGTATATATCAATGACAATGCGGAAAGCCATTTTGATACGGTGAAGGATTCCTATCGGATCTACAAGCAGATTTTTAAAAATTCTCTGCCAGCTCCTTAGTTTCCTTTCTAGCGGATTTCTTACTCTACAGTTTCTTCTTTCTGATTACAGGAGGACTGTTTGTATCGAATTTCCTGGCAAGAGTCATTTCCCTCACATAAATTTCTTCATCAATAAAAATGTGGTGTTTAGTGCAGAGGGACAGGAAGCACAAGTGTCTTTAGGAGCCACAGGAATAAAAAGAGAAGAAAGCGGAAAGGGTGCAAAAACCCAGGAAAATAAGAAGCTATGGAATTTATCTGTATGGAAGACGATAAAGAAGGAAGAGTACCTTTCCTACCTTGGATTGGCAGCATTTATCTTCTTAATTAACAGCTTTATTTTTATCGGGAATTGTAGGAAGTTTGGGAATGAATCCCTATCTGGCAAAGATTTTAACGGAAGGCTTGTTGTTCTGCTTATCCTACTTCGTGCAAAAGAAATGGATTTTCGAAAAGAAAAATAGCAAGAAAGCAGCGGTGAAGGGGAAAGAGATTATGAGGTCCCGTGGATTAACAAAGACAGAAGCTTCTATGGCATTTTCCGGAAAAATGGATGAGGAATTAGTGGTTTTTGAAGAAGCCTTAAAAAGAGAAAAAAACAAGCAGATTATGCAGGTACAGGCATAAGGAAAGGATAGAAATATGAGAAAGTTTAACGGAAAAAGCAGGAATTATATGTGGTGTGGCATTGGCTTCATTTACCTCCTATGCCCTCTTGGATACCTTCGTAATCCCTCACCCCTATGCAGACGGTGTCGGGACAGAACTTAGATTCCAACGGGCTGTCTATAAATGAAGAGGAGAGTACAGAGGCGGAAAATGCCTATGCAGCTAATCAGGATCAGGACGGTTTAAGTTCCAATAACTCCGGACAAAGTGGCTTCAATCAAGATGATTCCGAGCAAAATGGATTTAATCAAGACGGCTACAATCAGGATGGTGAAAATAACGAGAATTACGATGAAAACAGCTTCGATCAGAGCTTTGGCGGAAATGGTGGATTCGATAATGGACAGGGCTTCGGTGGGCCCGGAAATGGCGGCCCGGGCGGACATGGTCAAGGCGGCCCCGGACGGGGAGGAGACGGTAGCTCCGGCAGCACAAGCAACTCAAGTTCTGGAACGGTAATCGGCACGTACTCCGATAGTAAGAGCAAAATTACCGTAACTCAGTATAGAGCCTATGATAGTAATATTTATGTGGCAGATGTGGAGGTAACAGACGGAACAAGTATTCTTTCCGCATTTGCAAACAATACTTACGGAAGAAACATTACCGACACTACTTCCGATATGGCAGAGGAAAACAATGCGGTTTTAGCGATTAACGGAGACTACTATGGGGCAAGACAGAGCGGCTATGTCATTCGAAATGGTGTGGTATACAGAAACCAGGGAAGTAACGGAGAAGATATGGTGATTTCAAGGACGGAAGCCTTTCCTTCGTTTCCGAATCCGACACCACTACAGACTCTCTGATACAGAAGCAGGCTTGGCAGGTTCTTTCCTTTGGACCGGTTTTGGTAGAGAACGGACAGGTAGCCGTTTCGGAAAATGATGAGGTAGGTATGGCTATGGCCAGCAATCCAAGAACAGCTATCAGGTACTGTAGCCAAGAACCATTATCTCTTTGTGGTATCTGACGGAAGAACTTCTGAAAGTGCGGGATTAAGCCTTTACGAGTTGGCAAACTTTATGAAGTCCTTAGGGGCGACCAATGTTTATAATCTGGATGGCGGCGGATCCTCCACCATGGCGTTCCAGGGAGAGGTGGTCAATAACCCCACTACCAATGGAAACAAAATTTCCGAGCGAGCAGTCAGCGATATTTTGTATATCGGAAAGAATTCATAATAATAAAGGAGAAAACATGGAAAAGAATCAAGTGGTTTATTATCATTCCTTTAGCGGAAAGGACAATGCAGAAGAAAGGATGGAGAAAATGAAGAAGCTTTTATGAAAAAAGAGGGAGCAACTGTCACTGGGAAGTCTCTTCTCCCCATTGGCTTGATAACAATCTTTGTCTTTGCTTTTTGCGCAGATTTACGGACTTTTTCTCCCACGGCGTGCACTCAGCTTTTATGAGCTATGCCTTTTTACTCCCCTTAACCCTCATTTTCCTTCCAAAGTTTATCAACCTATGCACAGGCAATCGCCTTTGGAATCTTTCTTTGGAAAATGGAGATGAGGCAGGGGAAAAAGAAGCTATTCTTCACCTCTTTGGCATTCTTTCTTTGGAAGAGCGGCGTGGCGGTACTTACGGTAGGCTCCATCTATAAAAGGGGTATTGGACATATACAGAACCAGTGGCACTTTTGAATGGATTTACTTGGTAGTGGGAATTTTGGCATTAGTGTCCGGAGGAATCGGTGCTTTTATTGACAAGGAAAGAATAAGCTGTAAGGGAAAATGGAAAAGGGCTTGTCGTGTAAGACAAGCTCTTTTTCGCGTTGAAGTGTGGTTTAAGACTATAACTATGGATTGGTATTTATAAGTCTATGCAATAAAACTGATAATTTATAAAATAATCCAATTTCTCTCCTGTGGTTCTCTGGCGTATACTCTTCTTCGTTACAGCTTAAAAGAGTGGCTTAAGGAGGAAAAAATGAGAAAAAGCTTAAAGTTCGTGTTGCTCTTGGGAACAGTGGGGGTACTAATGGCTGCCTGCGGAAATAAGGCATCAAGCAATGTGGAGAGTAGTGCAAAAGGGTACCGAGCAAAAGTACGGAATCTGTTGCCGCTACAGAGAAGAGCACTGAGAAGGAGATGGAAAAGGCAGAGGTTTCCGAAAAGAAGGTGGTAGAGGAACGGTAAACAATACCGTTGACTTATCCAAGTATGAAAAAGGAAAGAAGGTTCGCCTTTGGATTCCTGTGCCGCAAAGCAGTGAGTATCAGACTGTTGAGGACGTAAAGTATGATGCCGGAAATGCTAAGGCGGAAATGAATACAGACGACTGGGGCAATCAGATGCTTTATGTGGAATGGGATGAAAATGCCGAGCCCGCCGATAGAGTGGTTAAGCTGGATTTACAGGTAAAGAGAGAAGAAATTGTAAGCCCTGTATTAAAGGAGGATGAGAAGGCGGAACTTCCTGAGGATGTAAAGAAGTATCTGGAGCCTTCCAAGAACCTTCCCTTAAATGACCAGGTGAAGAACAAGGCAGCAGAAGTAACCGAAGGAAAGACCACAGATTTAGAAAAGGCAAGAACTATCTATGACTGGAGTTATTGCCAATATGAATCGAGATGAGAGCGTGAAGGGTTGTGGTGAGGGGAGACGTTTGTGCTCTTTTGGACACAACTATGTCCGGAAAAATGTACCGATATTAACTCCATGTTTGTAGCCCTTTGCCGTGCATCCGGAATTCCTGCCAGAGAACATTTCGGAATCCGTATCAATGCGGAGGATATCACCAAGAATCAGCACTGTTGGGCAGAGTTTTATTTAAAGGGAACAGGTTGGGTTTCCGCAGATCCCGCCGATGTGTTAAAGGCTGTTTTAAAGAATAATTGGACAAAGGACCGAGGCAGAAACCAAGGAGAAGCAGGAATACTACTTCGGAAACTGCGATGCAGAGCGTATGATTTTGTCCGATGGAAGAGACCTTACCTTGAACCCTGCACAGGATGGAGAGGCTTTAAATGATTTTGGCTATCCATACGCAGAGGTTGACGGAGTAAAAGCTTGACAATTATACTCGGATCAATTCGTTTATACCTACAGCTTTGCGAAGAAGGCATAATGTAGTAAAGAAGAGCGTACAAATCAGAATGCTTCTACTGAAAAGCTTCTACTGAAAAAGCTTCTACTGAAAAGCTTCTACTGAAACACTTCTATTGAAACACACTACTAAATAGTATCAAAAACATGTAAAAAGCATTTCCATTTTTCTTTTCTGTATAGAGGTTTTTGGAGATGCTTTTTCTTTTTAGAAAAAGTCTTGGAAGAGATGCCTTTCTTTTCAGAAAGTGAATATCAATAGAGTAAAGATTTTTCAGTTGATAAAAGAAATAAAAAGAGTAATCAATACCCCTTCGTGAACATTCGCAGGTCTTTTTCCCTACAATAGAGTGCTATACTGGTAGCAGAATTCAAAGGGGACGACAAAATGAATACAGCGCTTTCTGCAAAAGGTGAAGGATATTTTTATGGTAAATGTAGGCATAGTGATTGTGGCTGCTGCCGTTTTCTTCTTTCAGGTGCCCAGTCATGTGGCGGTTTCTTCAATTTCCGGTCTGGCCATTGTGCTTCATCATTTTCTGCCCTTTTCCGTGGCGACTTTAGTGATGGCTTTAAATATTATCCTGCTGATCATGTCCTATTTTTGTGAGTCACGCATTTGCCTATAAAACAGCCTATGGCACCATCATGCTGCCGGCGGTGTTGCTTTTATTTGAAAAGCTTTTTCCCAATAATCAATCTTTAACAGGGGATGTTTTTTTAGATGTGGTAGCTTACATTTTCTTTGTCAGCATTGGACTTTCTATTCTTTTTAACCGAAATACTTGCTCCGGCGGATCTGGATGTAGTGGCCAAGATGATGCAGAAGTATCTCCACATGGATGTGGGTCAGGCCATGGGACTTGCGGGGCTTTGCATTTCCCTCCTATCCATCTTTGCCTTTGATGCAAAAAGTGTAATTTTATCGGTGTTGGGCACCTACTTTAATGGCATCCTTTTGGACCATTTTATCTTTGGACAGACCATTAAAAAAAGAGTTTGCGTGATTACCACCGAGGAAAAGGCGGCTATTCTTACAGAATTTATTTTGAATCGCATCCATAGCGGCATGAGTATCTATGACATTATGGGAGCCTACAGTCATGAGATGAAGAAGGAAATTGTGGCGGTGGTGGATCGGCAGGAGTATCAGAAGCTGATGGCCTTTTTGGAGAAGGAAGATCCGAAGGCATTTATTACCGTTTATAATGTGGCGGAGATTCACTATACGCCGAAGAAGTGGTAGGGAAAAATAGTAGAGTTGATGAGTTGCAGGCAGGAAATAAGAATTTCTTAGACATTTCACTTAGGCATTTCAACGCTTATTGACACGGAAATATAAAAAGACTAATATGACTTAAACAAAATGCGGCACAATCCAAAAATATGCCGCATTTTGTTTAAAAAGATATGTATATGGATAATAGATGTAGAGGTAGTTGAGATGGAAAAAAATATTCAAAAGTTTCCAACGACCAATTGATTTTTTCAATTCAAGAACTAAAAGATAAAAGGCTTGTCATATTACAAAATCAGCCAATTGGTTAAACAAGGAATCCCTCATAAAACTAAATAAGAAATATTATGAAAATACGAATTTTGATGGAGAAGAGTCTGACTTCTATTATGCTTATGCGTATGTGCCAAATGGCGTTATTTGTCTTTTGAGTGCCGCTGTTTATTATAACCTGTCTACTTATCGTCCGGATGCTATAGATATAGCAATTCCAAGAAAAGCAAGGGTGTCGACTCTTCCGGAATGGCCGGTATTAAATATATACTATTTTTACAGAGGAACGTTTTTCTGTAGTGCAGAAATCATAGAAGTTGGTAATAATAAGTTTCGTATTTATGATATAGAGAAAACAGTTGCGGATATCGTGTTTTTATAGAGAAAAAACGGGTGTTGAGGAAACAAAGGAGGTTCTTAGCAATTATCTTCATAGAAAAGATCGTAATTTAAATAAGCTGATTCGATATGCAGAAATGCTCAAGTGTAAGGATATTATAAACAAGTATCTGGAGGTACTGGTATGATAAGTGCAATATCTATAAAAGACAGGTTGAAGAAGCAGGCGATTGAAGAAAAGAAGACTATGCAGGACAAAAATTATAATGTATGGCTCGGAAAGAACCATTTATAGATTGAGTATTTCAGAGTATGCGGAGCGATTTACTTTTAAAGGGCGGAATTTTTCTTATATGCGTTATTCAATGGAGACTATACTCGTGCTACTACTGATATTGACCCTTTTGGCACAATGCATTTCAAATGATATAGAAGAGATGAAAAAGGTATTTAAAGAAATCTTTTTCTATAAAGTGTGATGATGCACTATGCTTTTGACTTGAATACATTAGATGTAATCTACATCACTGAGTTTAAAGAGTATCATGGAGTCAAGGTTTCTGTTCTAGGATATCTTGATAAAAACTAAAGTGCCCATATCCATAGATATCGGTTTCGGAGATATAGTCTATCCCAGAAAAGAATGAAAAATGGATTTTCCTGTACTGTTGGATATGGATATTCCTAAAGTGTATGCTTATTCCATTAATTCTGTAGTAGAAAAAATTTGAGGCATTTGTTTCTCTCGGGCTTGCTAATAGTGAGATATAAGGACTTTTATGATATATATGTTTTTGTCTGACGAGATATAATTTTGACGGAAAAAGAACTCACGAATGCGATAAAAGAGACTTTTTGTAACCACCGTGGTACTTCGTTTAATGATATTGTTAGCTTTGAGGATGGATTCGCAGATGATGAAACAAGGCTGATGAGATGGAATTCATTTGTGAAAAGAAAAAGCCTTGATAAAACTTGATTTTGAAGAAACAGTACAATTATTACAAAAATATTACTGTTTCCTATTGTGGATGCTATAAAAAGAATGAGTTATTTGAGCGAACTTGGAGTCACGAGAAAAAGATGTGGAGCTAATTGTGCCAAAAAGTGACATCTTGCACTAATTTACCTTATTTCTCTAATATTTCAAAATAATGTAGTTTTTGAAAAACCGCAGAAAACCTTAGCAAAACAGGGCAATCCACGGCACTTTAGGAGGAAAAACACTATGCTAAAAATCTGTTTTCGTCTGCCACGGCAAACTATTTGCCGTAGCCCTATGTGAATTTTTATTTAAAAGAATCTTGGATGAGAATGGAAGAACAGAAGACTTTCAAGTATCTTCCAAAAGCCACCTCTTCGGAGGAAATTTATCGTGGACAGGGAAATCCTGTCTATCCTCCAGTACAGGGAAATTCTGGAAGGCCCGGGAATGGATTGCAGTAAAAAGAGCCTGCCAATTACAAAGAGAAGACTATGAGAAATTACATGATTATTTCATAGGATGGATGAAAGAAATCGGGAGAATATAGAGGCGGATTTTAGGCGGAGACCCCAATGGCAAGGTTTCCCTCCTTGGAGATTATACCGACCATCCTCATCCCATTGCCGACCCTTGGTATAGCGGGAATTTCAGGCTGCTATGAAGATATCCTAGAGGGATGTAGGGGACTATGGAAACAAATTAAAGAGAGTAAAGAAGCTGCTGTAGAAATACAATCGACTTATATTTTGTTTAAAACCTGTAGCGAAAATGTGTTTGTTTGTGTGTTTTGCCCAAAATGCATGGGAATATTTTGTGTTTTTGCTTATTGATAACTTACATAAGTAGGGTATAATGCAGATAGTTATTTGTTCAGAATATACAAGAAAGATGGGAGGAAAAACAATGAAAAGAGAGTTTTATCCGCGGTGTTGGCCCTTTCCTTAGGGGCATCTTTGCTGGCGTGCGGAGCAAAGACAGAGGGCAATACCGGAGATGCATGCTAAGGCGGAGGAGGGGGAAAGTCCGAGGCAGCCGCAGGAGAAGAGAAGGCAAAAGGGCAGTGGAGAAACCCTGACTGTTCTTTATATGTCCGGCGTTTATGCGGATGCGGCTAAGTCCATGGTAGCTGAGTTTGAAGAGAAAACCGGTGCCAAGGTAGAGGTCATTGATATGCCATACACCGAGCTTCACCAGAAGATGCTTTTGGACTTTACCAGCGGTGCGGGAACCTATGATGTGATTGATGTAGCCAGCCAGTGGGATGGAGAGTTCGCCCCTTATCTTACAGACTTACAGCCCTATATGGAGAAGGACGGCGTAAAGGCGGAGGATTTTATTGACAATGTAATTGCAAACTCCGGAAAGTGGCAGGACAAGTACATCGGAATCCCGCAATGCCTCACACCACAGCTTTTTGCTTACCGTACCGACATTTTTCCCTGAACGGACTTCCGGATACTTGGGGAAGCGTACAGAGAAGAGCTAAAGAAGGTAACCAAGAAGGATGAGAAGGCTTTACGATAGCTCCATTTCCGGTATCACCGGACAGCTGGGCAGCGTTTTTGACTATGTACTTTGGTCTAACGGTGGTGCATGGGCGGATGAGGATTGGAAGGTTACCATTGATTCTCCCGAAACCAGAAAGTCCTTAGAGCATTTGAATGCTTTTACAGGAATCTTTGGATCCAAACTGGTTAAACTGGGAGAACCGATCAGTCTATTCAGGCTTTCTTAAACGAGATGCAGCGGTTTTAGAAACCCGAGCCTACATTGGGCTTGGTACAGGATGCCGACAACAACCTGAAAAAGTCCAAGGTAGTTGGAAAATGGGCATTGTCCGTAATTTCCTAGGAGAAGACTGAATCACCCTGCTTTCCGCATGGGACTGTGCAATTCGGAAGGCTCCAAGAATAAGGATTTGGCTTGGGAGGATCAAGATGTATACCAGCTCGGATAAGCAGAAGGAATTCTACGATAATCATGGCATTCTCTTCCGAGAAAGGCTTTCTGGGAAGAGGATGGCATTAAGCGCTGCTACATGGATACCGTTCGTGAAGCATTAGATACTGCAAATATGTGGTGGAGAGTGGCGGCTTCTCACACAGGTGGACACCAGCTTTAACACTTTGATTTCCGCTTATCTTTCCGGACAAAGTGACTTGGATACTACCGTGAAGAAATGAAGGCTGCTGTGGAAGAAGCTCTTGCAACAGGCTCCTCCTGAAGAGGAACCAAGAACTATAATCATTAATCTATTTTGTAGAGAAGTATTTTTGCTTATCTCAAAAACAGTTTTAAAAAGAATATGCTAGAAAGTTAGAGGAATACAGTATGAATGGCACAGAAATAAGAAAAAGGAAATAGGGGTAGAGAGAAAGGCTGTGGTCCGGCTTTTCCCTAGCTTCCTACCATTTTATTCTTAGGCTTTACGGCCTTGTTACCCCTACTGTATTCCCTCTATCTCAGTTTATTTCAATACAAAATCAATCTTCCCAATGCCGTTCCCCAAGTTCATCGGCATTGGGAATTATCTTCGGATGCTTCAAGACAAAAACTTGGGTGTAAGTGTGGGAACACCGTCCTTTTGCGGTGGTTTCCGTATCTTTAGAGTTGGTTTTAGGGCTTTTGCGGCTATGATGCTTTGCGGCACCAAAAGAATTTACCGCATTTTTACTTCTTGCTCTTTGATTCCTATGATTATGGCTCCTGCAGCCATCGGTACCTTATTTGCAGTGATGTTGGACTGGTACGGGAATCATCAATTACCTCTTACATTTTGTGGGTGTACCCCAAATGAACTGGCTGAGTAATCCAAAAACGGCTATGCCGGCAGTGATTTTTGTCAATGTCTGGCAGTTGATTCCCTGGGTCTGCATCATTACCATGGCAGGGCTTAAGTCCCTGCTGCAGGATGCGCTGGAAGCGGCTGCGGTAGATGGGGCGAAAAATCGTCATATCTTCTTCCAAATCGTGCTTCCCATGATTAGTCCCTTACTGATTATTGTTTTTAATGCTACGTTTCGTGGATGCTTTCAAGGTGTTTGACACCATTTATACTATGACCAATGGCGGTCCGGGAAATGCTACGGAAATGCTGCCGAACTATATATACAAAGCAAGGCTTAAAGTTCTTTGATGCCGGCTATACGGCGGCTCTGGCCATGGCCTTCGTTTTCTCCATGACCATTGTAAGTTTCTTTTCCTTCGCTGGAGAAAAAGCGGTGGAGGAGCGAGTTTTGTAGTGCATAGGGACAGCAAGATAACTTGTATCATGAAGTCGATTGCTCCTATAGAGACAGTTTTTATGGAAATATGAATGTGAACACAATCTGCGAAAGCAGTGTATCAATATAATTTTACTTGGTGATTTATCAAAGGGTTTAAAGGAAGAAAATGATGGCTAAGAAACATAGAATAGATGCAAATGATTCCATGGTGCATGAAATATTGGGAAATGTGGGAAGACCTTTTCGTATAGTGTTTACCGCTGTGCTGATGTTGCTGGTTTTATTTCCCTTATACTGGCTTTTTTCCAGTGCTTTTAAAATTCGGGCGGAGTATTTGGCGAACCCGCCTCTGTTGATTCCCCATGTTTTCACCATGGAAAATATCAAAACAGTGTTGTCTATGAATGGTCTGGACGACAGTTTATGAATTCCATGATTGTAAGTCTTAGCTCCACTGCCATTTCTTGCTTTTTGGCTCTATGGCCGCTTATAGTCTGGTGCGAGGAAAGTTCTCTAACTTTACCAGACAGATTTTCGGCCTGTGGTTTATGATTCAGAAAATGTATCCGGCCATTGCAACAGCAATTCCTATCTACCTTGTGATGCGGAAGCTACAGCTGATTGATACCTTACCGGCTTTTGATTATTATGAATACCAGCTTTAACCTGCCTTAGTTATTTGGCTAATGATGGGATTTTTGCCCGATGTGCCTATCGAGATGGAGGAATCTACAGAATTGACGGATGCCATTTCCTAAGCCGTTTCTTCTATGTGGTTTTTCCGGTAACAAAGTCCGAATTGTGGCAGCAGGGATCCCCGGCATTCGTGGGAGCTTGGAACGAATTTCTCTTTGCGGTTATTTTTGGCTATCAATAAGTCTCAAGACATTGCCTGTAGTTATTGCGGGATTTATTACTGATAAGGGCTTGGATTGGGGACCAATGGCGGCAACTTCTCTAATCAGCCTGTTACCGGTTTTGGTACTGGTATACCTCTGCCAGAAGCAGTTCGTGGAAGGATTAGCAATGGGAGCGGTGAAGGGTAGAAACAGAAAAGAATAAAAGATTACCTGTAATAAAGGTCTGAAATGGGAGTTGAGCTATGTCTCGATTTCAGACCTTTATTCATCATGAGATATCGCTCGCAAAGCGTGCGATATCTCGTTGAATGGATTATTTTGTTTTTTAGCTCTTGTTTTATTCCAAAATCTCCGGCTCTTCCGTTGCGATATAAGCTTCCAAGCTGTTCTTATCCACTAGGGAGGGGGCGGCTCCTTCTCTTGTGACACTTAGTGCTGCTGCGTAAGCGGCAATACGGATAGCCTGCTCCATAGGATAGTCCAGAAGAATATAAGAGGCTAGGGCACTGATAAAGGCATCGGCTGCTCCGGTGGTATCGATTGCTTTAACTTCCTTGGCGGGATACAGCCCTAATATGCCTTTTCCTTTTGCAAAAAGTCCTTGTTTTCCCAGGGTTATAATCACCATATTTGCCCCTTTTTTTAGAAAGTAATCGGCACACTGTTCTAAGAGGGCTTTATCGCAAGCTTCTTTAGCCTGCATTTTCTGTAGCTTTTTGGAAAGCTGGGATTCTTCCGTAGATAAAGAATCTGTGCTTCCTCTAAATTGGGGAGGAAGATATCTGTTAAGGCAAGGAGTTTCCGGGTCTATTTGCCTTATGGAGGAAGGCTCAATAGGACAGGGAGCTTGTGGCTTTTTTGCTAAACGACAAGCGGTCAAGATCGTATCCTGCGGAACTTCAGTATTTAGAAGGCATAGATGACCGCCTTTGAAGATGGGAAGTGCCTCTTCAACATGTTTCTTACTGACACTCATTGGCCCGGAAAGGATGGAGACGATGGAATCTCCGCTGTTGTTTAGAAAACATATCCTTTGCCGGTTAATTCTCCGTGGACACGCTTCAAATAGGCGGTATTGATCCTGCTTGCTTTGCACTTTCGTAAATGGTATCTGCTTCCAAATCATCCCCGACAAGCCCTATAATGCTGGCGTGATGTCCCAATTTGCTCACCCGATGGCTTGGTTCATCCCTTTTCCGCCCTAAATAGTTGGAAGAACGACTGGTCTTGGCTGCTATCCCCGGGCTGGGAAGCTCTCGGAAAAATAGGTAGAATCAATATTTACACTTCCCAAAACAAGAAACTCTTTAGTCATAGCGGGGGCGGAAATAGATTTAGTGTGGCTTTAAATGATAGTCCGTCTGAAAATGCTTTTCGCCCTGTTCTGTATTTTTCAGAATGCTCAAGATGCTTGATCAGGCAGGAACCAAGATATTCTCCAAATTCTTCAAAAGGGGATTAGTAGGGCTGATATTTCGGAGAAGTTATTAATATTGCTTTGTGTTTACATAAGGTAAGCAAGGAAAAGTCATTGGGAATATGCAAATGACGGCTTAGTAATCTTTTGATAGATTTGAAAGCTACTTTGAAGTGCAGAGTTAGTACAGCACTCAATACTCCCGCAGGAAATATGACGGTAAAATTTTTCATTATCTTTACTGAAAAATGAATTCTTCCGTAAAAAGGAATGGCATTTTGATACAGGCAGCTTTTGAAACCTTCAATAAATTCATTTCGAATAGGACTTTCCTTTTTCGTCACTACAAGGGCGATTTTGAATGTCCTGCGTAAACCAGATTTTGGTCAGAATTCCGCCATACTTTTTATAGAAATGGTAGGCAGAAAAATCCGGACCGGAATATCTCTTCTGTACTGAAAAGAAAGTAGTACTTTGATTGCCAGCATTAACTTCGGAAGATGGCTTGGAATTGATAGGATTAAACAGAATGCCGTCAACATTGCTGAAGCAAGGATAGTTTTTAATTCTTGCGTTTTGTTTAAATGGCTTTCCAGTACTGTTATACCATAACCGTAGGAACGGGCAACATTCATTAAACCTTTCAGGAGTCTGTCGTCGGGAATACAGTCTCGAAAGATAACCCCGAAAATACTGGTTTTTTCGGGATATTGTGTTCTCACAAAAGAGTAAGGTTTATAATTATGAATCTTTGCAAGGGAAAGGACATGCTCTCCTTGTTTGGGGGCTGTATTTGCGTCTTTATGATTCAAAATTTTGGAAACGGTAGATACAGACACACTCGGCTAATTGAGCAAAATCTTTTAATGGTCATATTTTTCTCCTACTTTAACACTTGTGCTTATCATATAATAAACTTAAGAATTTAGAACCCTGATTTCGCTTTTGGGGTGGAGCCTCAATATTTTTGAAACTTGTTATAATTGTAAGAAACAGACATAAGAGGGAATTGGACGAAAGCAAAAATAATCTTTGACGAAAGGGATATGCAGTGCGAAACATGTGTGTAAACTATATATAAATAATATTATATTGAGTTGAAAACAGATAAAATTGTTGACAGAAATATATTGATAGTTGACACAAATCTGGCGGATGATATATCTTTATGAATAAGAAAATGTATAGGAAAACAGTTTCTGTACAAATAATCTAGGTGATGCAAAAGTGTATATTTGTGAAGGAGGAAAAAGAGAATGAAAAAATGTCTGAGTATGATTCTGGCTAGCTTGTTAAGCTAGTTCCTTATTGCTGGGATGCGGAAAGTCTGCAAATGAGGTGGCAGGAGTCAATGCGAACAAAAACCGAGGCTGACTGGCTGATTTCTAAGGAGGAAAAGTCTTCGATGAGTCTGATTCCAAAGAGAAAAAGAGGCGTTCGTGTTTGTATCGTTTACACAGGTAACTTAGGAAATAAGTCCTACAATGACTCTTGCAATGCCGGTGCGAAGAAGGCAGTTGAGGATTTCGGTATTGAATTAAAGTCTCTTGAAGGTACTACGGCACAGGAATGGGAGGCGAATTTAGTGGCTGCCTGCGAAGAAGGCGTATGATCTGATTATTGGTGCAGTCTTCCAATATCGCTGATTACATTGCAGAGCATGCTCCCAACTATCCGGATGTTAAGTTTGCGGTATTGATACAACCGTTGATCTTGACAATGGAATCCATCAGCTGCCCAGAATCAGGGTTCTTTCCTTGCCGGTGCTGCAGCGAGCTATGTTTACAGAAAACTGATATTCCTAATGTAAATGATGCTCATGTAATCGGATGGGTTGGAGGAATGGATATTCCTGTACTCCATGATTTCACACAGGATATGAGCAGGGTGCAAAAGCACTCGATCGGATGTTACTATTTTGCGAGGCTTTGCAGGTTCTGGACAGATCCGTTAAAGGGAAAAGAGTGACTCTTGCGCAGTATGAGCAGGGTGCTGATATTGTTATGAATGTGGCGTCGGAACGGGAACAGGAATTTTGGAAGCGGCAACGAAGCGGATAAGTATGCTATCGGCGTAGACTTTCAAACCGTGGATGCTGACCTAGCCCGGACATGTGGTAACTTCAGGTAAAGAGATGGATAATGCGTGCTACCTTGTTATTCAGTCTGTCGTTGAGGGAACATTTACGGGCAGTTCCACCCAGTATCTGTCTTTGGCAGAGGGCGGTGTAAGCTTAACCGATTTTTGCAGAAATCAAGAAGTCTTTGGGAGAGAAGTTCCACAGGATCATTGTAGACAAGTGCGAAGAAACTGTCCAAGAAGATTATCTCCGGTGAGATTGTGAGTGAAAAATTATGAAGGTTTCGGTCCGAAAGCATAAAAGCCTGAAAGCTTTGTGTCGGGCATGGGACTCTTTAGGGCTCCCATGCCTCTCTATCAGTTAAATGAGGGAGAGTAATGAGTGGGATTTGTTGTAGAAATGAAAACATCGTAAAATCCTTTGAGAAGTGCATGCCGTAAAAGATGGACAATTCAACCTGATTAAGGAGAAATTCATTCTATTAATCGGAGAAAACGGAGCAGGAAAGTCTACTATGATGAAATCTGCTTTATCGGTATGATACCCCATAGATTCCAGTGAGATTATTATAGGGACAGTCCATGGGCAAGTTAGATCCCAAGTTGGCCATTCAACATGGGATTGGAATGGTTCATCAGGAATTTATGCTCGTCAATGATTTTGACTGTGTTGGAAAATGTATTTTGGGCTTTGAACCTAAAAGGTGACTACAGATTGACTTCGATAAGGCAAGAAAAGAGATTCAACACTTTATTGACCAATACAACATGGAGATTCAGCTGGATAAAAAGGTTAGCCAGATTTCCGTGGGCGAAGCTACAGCGTGTAGAAATCATCAAAACCCTGATGAGAGGGGCGGACATTATCATCTTGGATGAGCCTACTGCTGTTTTGACTCTCAAGAAACCAAAAAGCTTTTTGAGATATTAAATAATTTGAAAGAAAGAGCAAAAATCTCTGGTGTTTATTTCTCATAGCTAAAACGAAGTTGCAAATTTCGGATCAGTTTCTGTTATGCGGCAGGGCTGCATATGGGAATTGTGTCTAAAGAAGAAAAACTTCTCCGACTGGATTTAACCAAGAAAAATGATTGGCCGAGAAGTGTTTCCCACATATTGATAAGACATATGAAAAAGCAGGAAAGAGAATTTTTGGATGTCTAAGATGTCTGATTCCCAGTCAAAAAGGAAAGCTCTAAAATTCGGAGGCCTGTCTCATACGTGAATGAGGGAGAAATTGGGGTGTTGCCGGTATAGACGGGAAACGGCCAGTCAGAACTGAAGCAATTACCGGTTTTGCGTCCTGTGGAGAAGGGGCATATCTTCTCCCGGATGGAAAGGAAATCACCAATCTTTCTCGAAAAAGTACGAGAATGGGATTACACATATTCCGGAGGATGAAAATACTCCTGGGGACTGAATAGAACCATGAGTATTGAAGAAAAATCTAGTTGCGGTGGAAGCGGACAGCACCCTTTCAGCAGGGGATGGTCATGAATATAGCTGCTGTGGACCGGCATTCTGAGAAATGGTGAAGCGCTTGATATTCGCCCCATCAGACTACTCAGCTATCCACATCTCTTTCCGGAGAAATGCACAGAAGGTAGTAGTAGCAAGAGAAGTTTCCATGAACAAGAAGCTACTGGTGGCGGCTCAGCCCACCAGAGGAGTGGATATCGGTGCCACAGGAGTCTGATCTCAAAAGACTTTGGAGGAGGCGAAGAAGAACGGTGCAGGAGTATTGCTGGTTTCTACGGAGTTGAAGAAATCACATCCCTTTCCGATCGCATCATTGTTATTCACGAAGGAACGATTACCGGAGAGCTTGAGTGCCGGAGAAAGCAATGAAAAACAACACAGGACTTCTGATGATGGGAGGCACGGTGGACCATCAGGTAAAAGAAGATATGACAAAGCAACAGCCTAAAAGTTGATGTAGAAGACCATCAGGCAAAAAGAAGGCGTGACGGAACATCAGTTACAGGAAGGAGGAAGGGAGATGAATAAGTCTTTGAACAGCTTGAAAATATTGTTTACCTTTTCCACAGCGATTTTGGTGGGCGCCATTTTTATTCTTGCCATTGGGGGAAAATCCTATTGATGCTTATCTGGCATTGTTAAAAGGCGCTTTGGGAACAAAACTGGGAAGAGGAAATGTCATTGCGGGCTTTACTCCTTTACTGCTTACTGCAACAGCTTTTGCAGTGGCAGCTAAGCAGGCTGGTGCGTTTAATGTCGGAGTAGAGGAGAAGTAATTTGTGGGAGGCATTACGCTGCTTATATCGGTATCAATTGGGGATTTTTTATCTGTACCTCTTTTATATCTTGCCTGCTTTACTGCCATTGTGGTAGCTATGCTATGCTTGATTCGAGCGATTTTGAAGCTTATTTTTAAGTGTATCGAAGTCTGTGTAACGATTTTGATGAATGCGGTAGCGCTGTATATTGGTTCATATCTGGTTAGTGGACCCTGCAGGCGCAGGAGTGGCTACTCCTCAGTCCAAGCCTGTGCTGGTAACGATTCCGAAAATCATGAAGCCTTCTTCGGCAAATATGGGGTTTTATTGCTATCCTTATGTATTGGCAGTCATTTGGATGACTTATAAGACAAAGTGGGGATATAAGATTAGAACTGTAGGGAACCAATCCTGCCCATGTGATTATGCCGTATTAATTCTGAGTCTTTATCGGTGATGTTACTTGCAGCCCTTGGTGGAGTTGCAGGATGCATAGAAGTTCTGCGTGCATAGGATACTATCTGGACGGTTTTGCAAGGGATTGTAGAACGAATGGTATGTTGGCAGCATTAATTGTGAGTCAACATGCTCTTTACCTGTTTGTGGCTTTTTCTGGCGGTATTAAAGGCAGGGGCTATGGCTATGCAGCAGGCTACCAGCGTACCGAAATCTATTGTAGATACTATCTCTGCAGTGTTTATTATATATCGCAACCATGGATTTTGTCGTTAGTCTTCGGCAGCGGAGAAAGCTGGAAAAGGAATAAAAACAGAGATAGCTGAATCAGATAGAGAAAGGAGGGATAAATAATGTCAGAGAATTTAGGAAAAATCTTTAATCTATCACCGATTTTGATGCAACCTTCCGGCATCCACTCCCATTATCTATGCAGCTTTGTGCGCAGCGATAACGCAGCAGGCAAATATTTTAAATATCGGTACTGAGGGAATTATGCTGGTGGGAGCTCTCACAGCGGTGGCTGTGAGCTCATTACCGGTAGCTGATGCTGGGAACTCGGCGGCTATGCTTGGCGGAGCTCTATGCCATGATTATGGCTGTCAGTCATATAGTACAATTCTGAAATTTGTGCCAATCGGTATGGGAATAAACTCTGGCTATTGCATGTAACCAAGTTTATGCTTCAGAGTGTTTTTCCATACCAGCGGAAGCTTTTTTCCAACCCCTCAATCGTTCCTATTCCCAAATTGCATATGGCATTTTTGGAACATGTTCCGGTCTAAACAGCTTGTTTAATGACTGGCGCTTTACGGAATGGTTTGTAAATTATCTTTTATAATTTTTGCAGTTTAATATCTTCTATAAGACGGTATGGGGGATTACGCCTCGTGCTGTAGGACAATTTCCTATGGCTGCAGAAACCGCGGGAATTCAAGCTAATGGGTTAAACATCAGCTATGTTGACGTCCGGTTTTAATCGGTGGATTGGCGGGAGCCCATTTATCTTTGGGCCATAGTACACAGTTTGTGGAAAATACGACCAACAGCCGTGGTTTTATGGGGTCTGCGGCAATGTATCTTCGGCGGTGCAAAATCGGTGCCGACAGCGATGATGGGGTGCTTGCTTTTCGGATTTTTCCGATTCTGTTGGGCCAGATCACAGGCCCACGGTATTCCTGCTCAGTTTGTTTTGATGATGCCCTATGTTGTGACCATTGTAGTACTGGCTATTTTCATGGTGGTAAAGATTCAGGCTACCAAGAAAAAGCAGTCTTCATTCATTACGAATTAGAGAATGTTATTTGAAATTGAGTTTAGGATTAAGAAATGGAAGGGAAATGTTAGAAAAGAATGAATAAAAAGAAAAATTATATTAGATTGTGATCCGAGACATGATGATGCGGTGGCGATAATTCTGCGCAAAGAATCCTAATTTGGAACTTTTGGGGATTACTGTTGTTGCAGGAAACCAGACTTTGGAAAATGCCTCGAGAAATGCTTTTTATATTTAGTACAGCATTTAGATTCGAATCTTCCGGTTTATGCAGGTTGCAGTCAAACTCATGGTGAGAGATACAGGTGATTGCCGGAGACATCTCACGGGAAACCGGTTTTAGATGGTCCTGTATTCGAGAAATTAAATCGGGAAATTGAGGCGAGATCATGCTGTTAACTATATCATTAGGACTTTGATGAATCTCCGAAAAATCACTGTGGTTACCACCGGCCCTATGACGAATTTTAGGTGGCTCTTCGTATGGAGCCGAAAAACTGTGAATAAGATTCAAGAAATTGTTTTTATGGGTGGTTCCTACGTCAATGGAAATGTAACCCTGCTGCGGAGTTTAATATATATGGCGGATGCGGAAGCGGCTCATGTTTTGATTTCCTCCCGGACTTCCTATCACCACCATGGTGGGGCTGATGTAACCGAGAAGGCTCTTTGTTATCCGGAAATTGTGAGCGGATGCGTAGGTTGGCAACAAGGCTTCGGACTCATTTTACGGATCTAATGGCATTTTTCTGTAAAAACGCAAAAAGAGGTATATGGTTGGGAGGGTGGCCCTTTGCACGATCCCATTACCATTGCTTACCTGATTGACCCTACGGTTCTGATTACAAAGCCCATGAATGTGACAGTGGACACATCCAGTTCTCAGTCCTATGGCAGAACCAACTGTGATTTCTGGCTATATGAAGAAGGAGCCAAATGTCAATGTAGGTATTGATATTGATGTGGAAAAGTTTTGGGACATTGTAGAAGATGGCTTTAAAACTATACGACTAATGTGGACAAGATAGTCGGCAATGGGTATCTCCGAGGAATACAGTGGAAGCTTTTAAAAAGGTTTTAGAAAAACAAACAGAAATATATTGATCGCTCTATCGGAGCTCGTGGCGATAGATACCGCATGATTTGGGGCATGGGATTGATGGCGGCTCGAAAAACAAGGACAGGGATTATATGGCGGAGCTCTTTAGGAAGATGGGAGCGGAAGTCACTTTGGATTCCATGAAGGAAGAGGATATTGAAAAATGCTTCTCCCTTTATCAAGAGGGAAACCCAGGGGCATCAGCAGACGGACCGATACAATGTTTACGCTCAATTTAACGGAGAAAAGCCCGGTAAAACCCTGATGTTTAACGGCCATATAGATGTAATGCCCGCGGATGAAGTGGAGGAATGGACCACGCCTCCCTTTAGCCCTACGATCAGGGACGGAAAGCTTTACGGAAGAGGTACTGCAGAGTATGAAGGGGGCTGATGGCTGCAACTATGGCGGTAAAAGCTTTTGCAGGATGCAGGAGTTCCTTCTCCGGTTCTGTGAAAATCACTTCAGTCTGTGATGAAGAAGGCGGCGGAAACGGTTCCATGCAGGCGATTATGAGTGGACAGAGGGCGGATGGTGTGGTCTGTGAGGGTACCAGTGATGAGTTAATTTTTGGCGCATATGGGTTTTTGTCTTTTTCAGGGTGAAAATTTTTCCGGGAAAGCATGTCATTCCGGTGCCAGAAGAATGGTGTCAGCGCTATAGAAAAAGCAATCAAAGTTATTCAGGCTTTAAATAGAAGGAGCATGAGTGGCTTTTACACTACAAACATCCTCTATTACCGGCTCCAAACTTAAACGTAGGCCTTATCCATGGAGGAACTGCCGGTTCCACTGTGGCGGAGGATTGTATGTTTGAGGTTTGCGTACATTATCTTCCTAATCAGATGAGTCATAATCAGGTAGTAAAAGAATTCCAGAAGTAGTGGAAAGAGTGCTAAATCGGATGCCTCAGTTGGAAGAGCATTTACCGGAAGTACAGATTACTCAATTTGGCGGCGGTTTTTGAGATGGAGGAGCATTCTTTCTTTGTGGATAGCTTTAAACGAGCTTATTCCGAGGCTAGAGGAAAGGCTGTTAAGGTTGTAGGATCTCCTGCAGGCTGTGATTCTCGCTTATGGAGAAATATTGCCGACTGTCCTACGATACAGTTTGGACCGGGAAATCTAGCCCAGTGTCATGCTGTGGATGAATGGCTGGATTTAGAGGCTTACTTGCAGTCTATCTTGATTTATGCGGAGCTTATTTTGGACTTTTGTCAGGCTTAATACAGTGCTTAAAAATCTATTAAACAGTGCTATTAAAAGGAATGTAAGCTTTTAAGAACAAATAGTGAATGAAAAAGGAGAGTAAGAACATGGCAAAAAGTTTTTATTGGTAGGTGAATCATGGATGAGTTATACCACTCATGTGAAAGGCTTTTGACAGCTTTTATACTTCCGTTTACGAGACAGGAGAGAAGTATATTAAGAGAGCTTTTTGAAGAGGGGGATATGAGTTTACATTTCTTCCAAATCATTTTGGCAACAGAAGAATTTCTTTCAGCTTGAAGAATTAAAGCAGTATGATTTTGATTATTTTATCGGATATCGGAGCCAATACCCTGCTTTTGCCCGGCAACCTTACCCGCAGTGAGATCATGCCCTCAACCGTTGTAATTTACTGCGATTGTGTCTTGATGGAGGCGCTCTCTGATGGTAGAGGATATTTGACCTTCCCGGCGTGGGATGCTAAGGAAAGTGGCAGGACACTGCTGTACAGGAGGTTTTTACCGGTACAGGTAGCCTGCTACAGATGATCGTATGGAGCATTGTGAAGAGAGTTCGTCCTGTTTCCTGTGAAGGAGCATGCTCTCTGAGGATTAGGAGAAGACCGCCAAGAGTTTTGGGCTGCACAACAAGACCATCTAAAGCCGGAAGAGAACTTTTGGCACGGTATGATGACCCCTTTATCGCTTTTGGGAGAATATGGTGGCGGAAGATCTGCTGCAGCCACGGACTGTGCTCCCCACTGGGCACCACCCGGAATTCTGTGAGTGGAAGGATTACAACTGCTTTGTTCCAAAACCTTGCACGTTGGCTGACAAAGGAAGCATAAATGAGAGCAGGAAGGTTTTAAATTTTGGTCTTTAAACATAGACCATGTCTTACAGTTCGACTCATTTTGTTCAAAAAGGAGAAACGATTTCTGGATGCCTTAAAACATTTTCCCGGAGGCAAGGCTTAAATCGAGGTCTCCCTGCTTTGGAAGAGCCTGTTAGATACTATTCATGCCGGAGCTGTAGGAAAGGACGGAGAATTCTCCCAAAAACTGCTTCAGGAATCAGGAGTGAATATAGACTATGCGCAGTCCTTGATAGCGCGTACAAAGAGAACGGCGATTATTCAAAAGGATAAAGAGGGATAAATGTATTATTCTCTATAGAGGTGCAAATCACAAAATCACTAAGGAGCAGGTGGAGGATACTATTCTGCCATTTTTCAGGGATTTTGCGTGCAAAATGAAATCAACGAGTTGGAGAGCATTATGAAGCTGGCCCATGCGAAAAGGCTTTCAAAGATCAGTGCTGAACTCTCTCCCACGAATGAAGCCAATTTAGCTTTACCTTGAATTTTGTAGATTATTCTCTTTAAATGAGGTTGAAGTGAACAGATTTAGCTCTGCAGAGTAGCAACGAAAGGATAGTGAGAGAGGCAATTAGCTTACATCACAAAATATCCTACCGCAAAAATTATTTTAACCCCTTGAGGAGAAGGCTCTGTATTTTGATGGGGAATGTGGCGACCGTCAAAGAGCCTATAAGTCGGAGGCGGTTGTAGATACTACCGCGGGCGGGAGACACATTTCACTGGATATTTTATAGCAGGCATCTTAAAATGGAGAACGGTCTCAGAAAGTTATGTGACTGGCAGCCAGAGCTGCAGGAATAAGGCACTTCAGATTTGGCGCTACATCCATTCCCTTGAAGGAAGTAAAGGTGTTGTCTTTTTCCTTTAGTTAAAAGCAGTAACAGGATCATAAAACCGTACGCAAGTGCAGGTGCGTGTGACAGGAGTTTTGGGAGGAGGCTTTATTTGGCTTTGTTTCGCGGATATAAAGCCTCCTTACTTTGTTTAGTAGAAGAAAGTCTTGTGGATGGAGAAAATTTTCTCACAAACCCTTAGTTTATTTTGATGTAAATCTACGAATTTGTTCACATATCTATATAGATTTTGGCCAGAGTAATGCACAGAATGTTTATATTTCTCACAAACAAAACATAAAGAATATATATATCAATACACTACATATATACATGGCCACATGTACTATAGCATATATTAACATACATTAATGCATATCCGTTATGGAAGATCTATATACGATCATACCTATGTGCATTTATTCGGATGAAGTAACACTAAGGTAGGGAAATCAGCCGCTGAGTACCATTATTACGAATCAGAGGAGGAAGAACGCCAAAGGCATAAGTCATCGCAGATGACGTAACCGTGCAAATGCCGCTGGTGAGTTTTGCACTGAAAAAGATATGAATTACAGCGCTTATACGGTTTTGAATGCGGAGCGCGTAGAGTTGTCAATGCTGGAGTGAAAGCATTTTGCGTTTTGCATCACGGACAGCGTGAGTGAAATTGATCAGGACTTTCAGTTTACAGAGAGTCTTCACAATGTTTGCGTAATTTACTGGAAGAACGAAGATACCAAGGTTTTACATGGCAACGAATTGACAGTACTAGGGCTGCAGGAAACTTGCAGCGGGAAGTGGATGCCATGCTGGAATCCTCTTTGGAGTAGAAGCACCATCATGTGGCTATTGTGGTAGTTTTCTGCTTCCCACATCCTCCGCGCAGTAAGGCAGTTCTCGGGAGCTATGTTGGCGGAGGGCCTGGGCTTCATACAAGACGGATATTGCTGCCATTGGATCCGAAAACGCCGGTGAATAATCCTGAGGTGGCTGATGCTGTTCCGAAAGCAGAGCAACAATTCCCCATTGCCTCCATTTTTGATGAAGGATTTGCTGCAAAGCGGAAAGCATTATCTTGCGGATTGCATGAAGAAGCTATGGCGGTGAGGAAACCGCATTATTGTGGTGGATCTGTGTATGCGAGAAGACATTGATTTAAGATGGATGCGGTGGATGACCTAAAGTCAGCGGTCTCCTGGTGTGATCCGCAAAGTCTACTGTAAGTTCAGAGAAAGAGAATCTGCCACAGAAAAAGAAGGAGAAAAAGCAAGGTTTTGGCTGTGGCAGGTAAACCTTTGCCAGGATTGTAGTTGAAGAGTTGTGGCTTCCCAAAGATGAAAGAACGTTTTTGTGGAAACCAAGGCGTTGAAGGGGAAGAGCAGTGGGAGCAGGAGGTTCGAAAAGAGTGGCGGATGCATTCCTGAAGAGATGTGATAAGGACAGAGTCTTTCTACAGTGACGGAGACGGTATTTATCCGGAAAATCGCGGTGGATCTTGAAAAGCTTTGGGAAAGTAGATCCCACAAATCGAAGAAATCAGCAATAAGATGAATCTGTCTCAGGAAATTGCTCATCGAATCTTGTGAGGCGAAAAAGAGTCTTTAAGGGAAATACACAGCAGTGGTGGGAGATGTGACTGTTTTATATGCAAACGCTTCAAACTCACTATCTTAGCTTTCGAGGAAGAAAGTTTTCACCCTTGCAGCTCACGAGAATGCTATGGGGATTTCCCAATGAGCACATAGTGACAAGAAATGCGGAGGGAGAAGAGATGCATTATCCGTTGGCTTTCCTCCTGAAGGAAAAGCTCTGTATAGGGTGGTAGAAGTTAGAGATAGCTTGAGATCCTTCAATAAGATTTTTATTGAGGATTCGATAGCATGAAATGAATGAAAATAATGAAAAAGAAGGAGGATAAAATGAAGAAAGCAGTAATTGCAGTAACTATGGGGATCCTGTAGGAATTGGTCCGAGATTGCGAAGGCTGTATCCAAAAAGGAAATCTAGTGACATTGCAAAAGGTAGTGGTTATCGGAGACGATGAAAAGATTTTGAAAAGGCAGTGGAAATTGCAAAGTTCCCATTCACCCGAGATTGAGAAGGAGGAGGCGGAGAAGAGATGACACCTGACGATATGCAGGAAGGGAGATTTGGCGGACTTTGCTCACGTGCAGTATGCAAGGATGTGCGGTAAGGCTGCATCCGGCATTAAAATCCATTGAGCTGGCCAATGCCGTTGGTGGATGCTGTGGCTACCACACCCATCGACAAGCGCGAAAGCTTTAAAGGTTGCAGAGGTGCCATTTGGTCGGGCGTTAATGGAGAGCTCTCGGATCCTGAACCAATACGGAAGATCCTTTGACCATGTTTGAGTGTAACGGCATATAGAGTATTCTTCAATCGAGACACGTTTCTCTCGAAAATGCTTGACGAGATGACACAGGAGCGGCTATTAAGGATTATGTGGCGTCTCGCAGCGCTGGTGCGCTGGGGTTGCAGATGGAAATGGCTATCGCCGGCCTGAATCCTCACTGCGGAGAGCGCTGGATTGCTCGAGAAGGAGGAAGTAAGAGACGGCGCTCGCGGTGGAAGAGTTGGCAGGCGAGGGTATCCGGTGGTGGACCCACGGAGCGATTCCGTCTTTCCATCAGGCAGCACAGGGAAGATACAACCCGTACCGTCTCTTCTACCATGACCAGGGGCATATCGCCAGCACCTTGATTTTGATAGAACTATCGCTGTACCAACGGCATGCTGATTTTCAGAACTCTGTGATCATGGAACTGCATTTGACATTGCCGGAACCGGTACTGCAGACAGCACTGCATGGAAGAGCGATCGTCTTGCGGCAAAGTATGCGGAGTGCTTTTTAAGCATCTAATTTTTAATGTCTTGAAGTGTCTGTTTAAACAGTTGACTCAAAGTGTTAATTTAACAAACGAAGGGAAAAGTAAAGTCTTTTTCTGAAGAGGAGGAAAGTATGGTTAACGGTTTACATCGGAGAGCAAATGTCCCGGCTTGCGTAATCGGCATTGTGTTACCGATTTTCATGGTATTAAAGACAAAGATTCAGGCCTTTTTGGCTCTGATTATCACTACCGTAGTGATTGGTGTAATTATGAAATGCTCTGAACACCATCAATTTTGGAAAATGGAAACGAGGTTCGGTATTTTGCAGTCTGATCATCAGCGGATTTGGAAAATACCTTATCCAGTAGGTATCGTCATTATTGCCTCGGCGTTATGCCAGAGCAATTTTGAGGAAACAGGAGCAGCAAAGCGAATGGGTTTCTTGTTTTTAAAGGTATTTGGAAAGAATAAGGAAGAGGAGGCTTTTGGCTTTTTACCGGTTTTCTGGTTTCTATTCTCATCTTCTGTGATTCTCGAGCCCATTATCCCGTCCCCATCGCAAAGTTTCAAGGTTACAAAAGAAATCCTGACTTTCTTTGGGGTAGCTCTTGCGTGGGTCTTGTAATTACCTATACCATGGTTCCTCCTACACCGCCTCTCGTGTGTGTGGAATCTTCGGCGGATGTGGAGCAGTTTTTATTATGCTGGTACTTTCATCCCCATGACCATTGTGGATGATTCTTATGCCAGAAAGTATATGGCAGAAGTTAAACTGGATTGTTAATGAAAAATGATGAGTTTGTAGAGGTCAGGCCGGTGGTAGAGCTTTGAAAAGAAATCAATTTAGGGTCAGTATCTTCCTTCACATTTTCTTCCTTCCTTCCCATTGTTTTTACCGGTATTGATTTTAATGAGCAATGCGTACTTTTCAGCGATGAAGCCGTCATGCGGAATCTTTTCATCCTGATCTCCCTTGACAGCCTATTGTTGCGTAGTGGTACCATCGGCTTATTAGGCGCTAAATCTTCATTTTAGGTGGAGATGAGTCGTAAGGATAGTCCTTTCTTCGTGATGGAGAAGGGAACGATGTCTGCAGGAATTATTGCGCTGGTAACCTGCGCGGTGGAGCTTAGGACAAACTTCACCGCGATTCCGACTGGA
>BNJV01002580.1_pt1 | contig 87646 bp, 106 predicted proteins | sample 8540591 | NCBI WGS metagenome assembly BNJV01 (sample SAMD00202457, study PRJDB9452) | human saliva metagenome | host: Homo sapiens
TCGCCATCCAATAAGTGCTAATAATGTAATGAGTATATCATATGTTAAGCCACCTAGTGTAATAGCACCTAACGCAATGATAAACCCGATAACTGCAGTGATAACACGTGTTTTAAGCATCGATTATTCCTCTTGCAAGCCACCAAAACGACGTTCTCGTTTTTGATAGGCTGCTATAGCTTCTAATAATGTTTCTTTTGTAAAATCTGGCCAATGTAAATCAGTAAACCAAAATTCGGCATATGCTAACTGCCATAATAAAAAGTTACTAATACGATAATCTTTGCTAGGACGTATTAGTAAATCGACATCACTAAACTCTTGCGTATACAAATGACTGCTAACATATTGTTCAGTAATATCTTGAACTGCAAGTTGTCCCTCTAACACAGATTGTGCTATTCCTTGTACAGTCCGTACTATCTCATCACGCCCACCATAATTAATAGCTAATTGTAAGGTTAGGCCTGTATTATTCTTAGTTAATGCTTCGGAATCAGAAATAATCGTTTGTAATTCTTCTGAAAGTCCTTGAATATATCCAATGAAACGTATACGAACATTATGTTCATGCATATATTGTACGTTTTTTTGTAAATATTCTTTAATCAAGGCCATCAAAAGAGAAACCTCTTGCTCAGGCCGTTTCCAGTTCTCCGTTGAGAATCCATATACTGTTAATGCTTTTACACCGATTTCATCAGCAGCAGTAACAATTTCTTTTAATACATCAGCACCTGCTCGATGTCCCATTGACCGAGGCATGCCACGACGCTTTGCCCAACGCCCATTGCCATCCATAATAATAGCTACGTGACGAGGCACATTGTGTTCATCTATATTAACTGTAGATGAGGTATGGCGTTTAAATAGTTTCCTCAGCATACATTACCTCCAGAGTATGTCCAAAATCACTTGCAACCATAGGTCTATATAGAATGATATGAAGCATATCCTCAGATTCAGTGATTCTTGCGACATAATAGCCTTCAGAGGCTATCTCAAAAAAGCGATTAAAATTATCGCCTATTATTACCTTAAAAGGAATATGGGCAGCCTGCAATTGAGACTTTGCAAGCTGCCAAGGCATTCCAATAAGACTACTAGAATTAGTCATTATACTTCTAATACGTCCTTTTCTTTAACGGCTTTCAGTTCATCGATTTGTTTAATCTTTTTATCCGTTAATTTCTGAATTTGATCTAAACCATCTTTAGCATCATCTTCAGTAATCGTTTTAGCTTTTTCTTCTTTTTTTCAATGCATCATTAGCATCACGACGAATGTTACGAACTGCTACCTTTGCATCTTCAGCTTTCTTATGAACTACTTTAACAATTTCTTTACGACGTTCTTCTGTTAATTGAGGAATTGTCAAACGAATAGCCGTACCATCATTACCTGGGTTTAATCCCAAATCTGATTGTAAAATAGCTTTTTCAATAGCACCAATCATGGATTTATCCCATGGTGCAATTAAAATCATACGAGGTTCTGGTACAGAAATATTAGCTACTTGATTAATTGGCGTAGGAGATCCGTAGTAATCAACCATCACCTTATCAAGTAATGCAGTACTAGCACGACCGGTACGAATAGAAGCAAATTCATGCTTTAAAGACTCGATGGACTTATTCATACGTTCTTCTTGTTGTTGCATTAATTCTTTTAATTCCATAGTGGTTTATTCTCCGCGAACGATAGTCCCTACTTCTTCACCTTTTGCAGCTTTGGTAATATTACCAGGAATATCCATGCTGAAAACGATAATAGGGATATTATTGTCTTTACATAATGTAGTGGATGTAGAATCCATTACTTTTAATTCTTTTGTAATAATGTCATTATATGTTAATTCATCAAATTTAACGGCATTAGGATTTGTTTTTGGATCAGAATCATATACACCATCAGCAAACTTTTTAGCCATCAAAATTGCATCAGCTTCAATTTCTGCAGCGCGCAATGCAGCTGTTGTATCAGTGGAGAAATAAGGTTTCCCAAGGCCTGCGCCAAAGATAACGATACGTTTTTTCTCCAAATGACGAATTGCACGACGACGAATATAAGGCTCTGCAATTTCCTGCATTTCAATAGCTGTTTGTACGCGAGTATCCACGCCAGCTTGTTCTAATGCATCTTGCAATGCTAAGGAGTTCATCACTGTTGCCAACATGCCCATATAGTCAGCTGTAGCACGATCCATACCTTGATTGCTACCAGCTAACCCTCTCCATAGGTTACCGCCACCAACAACAATAGCGATTTCTAAATCAGTGGATTTTGCCAAAGCTGCGATTTCTTGTGCAAACTTTTCAACTACATCAGGGTTAATACCAAAACCTTGATCACCCGCTAATGCTTCACCACTCAACTTCAAAACAATACGTTTAAAGTGTCTCTTTTGCCATTTGTATACTCCTCTATTGCAAAATAAGAGAACACGGTACGGTGTTCTCTTATTATGTATTAATTATTTACCAACAGATGCCATTACTTCTGCTACGAAGTCATCTTGGCGTTTTTCAATGCCTTCGCCCAAACCGTAGCGAACAAAACGACGTACGTTGATGTTTTCACCGATTTTTGCAATATTTTCATTAATGATATCAGTAACTGTTTTGTCACCATCTTTAATGAACGCTTGTTCTAATAGGCAATTTTCTTTATAGAATTTTTCAATACGGCCATTCACCATTTTTTCCAAAACAGCTTCAGGTTTTGGTTTACGACCAGCTTTAACGTCTTCTTCAGCTTCTACTTTAGCTTGTTCCAACAATACTTGTTTTTCATGTTCGATTACTTCAGCAGGAACCTCTTCACGGATTTAAGTATGTAGGGTTAACAGCTGCGATTTGCATAGCGATGTCGCGTGCTAAGCTTTGGAAATCATCAGTTTTAGCAACGAAGTCAGTTTCGCAGTTAACTTCAACTAAAACGCCGATACGACCACCAGCATGAATGTAGGATTGTACTACACCTTCAGCTGCAATACGACCAGCTTTTTTAGCTGCAGCAGCCAAACCTTTTTCACGAAGAAGGTCAACCGCTTTATCGATATTACCGTCAGTTTCAACTAATGCTTTTTTTGCATCCATCATACCTGCGCCAGTCATGTCGCGCAATTCTTTTACCATAGCAGCAGTAATTGCCATTATTTGTTCCTCCTAGTACTAATTAAGGTAAGGATATAGTCCTTACCCTAATTATATATGTTATAGATTTATCTTTCAAATGCTAATCAATTATGATTAAGTGCTAACAGAATTATTCTGCAGCTTCAGCATTGCCTTCTTCGAAGGATTCGCCTTGACGGCCTTCAAGAACAGCGTCAGCCATTTTACCAGCCAATAATTTACTGCACGGATAGCATCATCATTTGCTGGGATTGGGAATTCAACTTCGTCTGGATCACAGTTAGTGTCAACTGTTGCAACTACTGGAATACCCAATTTTTTAGCTTCTGCAATAGCGATTTTTTCTTTTTTAGGATCAACTACGAAAAGAGCACCTGGCATTTTAGGCATATCTTTGATACCGCCAAGATATTTTTCCAATTTTTCCATTTCATGACGAAGACCGATAACTTCTTTTTTAGGCAATACTTCGAAAGTACCATCTTCTGCCATAGCTTCCAATTGTTTTAAACGTTTAATACGAGTTTCAATTGTTTTGAAGTTAGTCAACATACCGCCCAACCAACGTTCGTTAACGAAGAACATGTTAGCACGGATAGCTTCTTCTTTAATAGCTTCTTGAGCTTGTTTTTTAGTACCTACGAACAAGATTACTTCGCCTTGGGAAGCAACTTCACGTAAGAAATTGTAAGCTTCTTCTACTTTTTTAACTGTTTTAGACAAGTCAATGATATAAATACCATTGCGTTCAGTGAAGATGAATTTCGCCATTTTAGGGTTCCATCTTCTAGTCTGATGACCAAAGTGTACACCAGCCTCTAATAATTGTTTCATTGATACAACTGCCATTGTGGCACCTCCTGTTAATTAACCTCCGCCGCTTCATCCTTCGGGTCACCCAAAATTAGGCACAGTACCGAAGTCCACTGACGTGCATATTTTTCATACTTAGTAATTTTAACAAAAAAACATTCTAAAAGCAAGTAAAGAGTCAGTAATTACAAAAGAATTACTGACTCTTTATATCATAGTATATATCTACAATAAAAGACTTATGATGTTTTACTCGAATCTAGATATATTTTATATTAGTTATTACGTATTGCTTCGATCATCTTCGCTCTATCAGGAGCCCCAAATACAGCAGATCCAGCAACTAACATGGTGGCACCTGCATCCTTGATTGGTATGCAAGTAATATCGTTAATACCACCATCAACCTCTATAACAGCATCATTATTACCAGCTGAATCCAATAAAAGTTTCGCTTGTTTTACTTTTTCTATAGCCCGTGGAATAAAGGATTGTCCTCCAAATCCTGGGATTGACGGACATGATTAAAATCATATCCAAGTCTCCGGCCACATCTTCTAACATCGAAACTGGTGTCCCTGGGTTGAGCGCAACCCCTGCTTTCATACCAGCGGATTTAATCTGCTGTATCAATCGGTGCATATGAGGAACTGTTTCTTGATGAAAGGTAAAGTACTCAACACCAATTTTTGCATATTCTTCAACATAATCAGCCGGATTAGTGACCATCAAATGTACATCAAAAGGCAATGCAGTATGTGGGCGGATAGCTTTTACAATAGGTCCGCCAAATGTAAGATTAGGCACGAAATGTCCATCCATAACATCGATATGAAGATAATCAGCACCAGCAAGTTCAACACTTTTAATTTCATCACGCAATATTGAAAAATCTGCGGATAACATAGATGGAGCTATTTTAATCATTTTAAAACCTCTTTCTTTGGTTTTGTATATCTTTTCGAATATTCGTGTACGCATCATAGCGACTTTCAAAAATTTTATGATTTGCCAAAGCCTCCTTGATACCACAAATCGGTTCATGCTCATGATAACAAGGATTAAATTTACAAGCTTCTACATAATCAGAAAATTCAGGGAATAGTGTAGGTAATCGTTCTAATGTAATATCAGTAAATTCAATAGAACTAAAGCCAGGTGTATCCATGATAAATGAATCAGCATTTAAACTAAACAATGAGGCATGACGTGTTGTATGCTTCCCACGTTTAATCTTATCGCTTATCTCACCCGTCTGGAATGCAAATTTTTCATCCACTGCATTTAAGAGGCTACTTTTACCAACACCGGAAGGTCCTGCAAAAGCAGTAATCTTGTGTTGCAAATGATTGCGTAATTCATCAATACCGATATGATTTATGGCAGATGTAGTGATAACATGATATCCAATCGATTTGTACTTATCGATTAATACATCTGTCGATGCATCACCGACATCGTACTTATTTATGCACAAAATGACCGGTATATCAGCATGTTCAATCATTACCAACATTTTATCGAGTAATAACTCATTAATGTCAGGATTATGAGAAGCAACAACAAGAATAACTTGGTCGATATTAGCGACAGCAGGACGTATCATTGAATTGTGACGTGGCAAGATAGTCTCAACGAATCCATCTTCTGAAAACTCTACACGATCACCTACAAGCAAACTATATTTCGACTTTTTAATACGTCCCCGCACCTTACATTCATGAATGGTTCCAAATTCATCTTGAATATAAAAGTAACCATTCATATTTTTAATTACAATACCTGTACTCATACGGCCTCTACAACGCAGTATCTTGAACTAATGCACCATTTAGGTACACCTGTATTCGAACATTGCCCACACCAGATACATTTTTTACGATACGGTCACCAGGTTTATTTGTATCATCGTATATAACGGAAGATCCATCATCATCCTTTACGACAATTTTGACTTCTTGATTTTTAGAACCAGACGGAACAGTTATATCTACAGTCCCTTTCGTTCTATTAGAAGAGCTTTGCTTAGAGTCATCTTTTTTGGAAGAATCTCCCTTTAATTCAGTAGCTAAGTTTAAGCTACTACCTTCAGAAACCTCTTCACCAGCTTTTATACTTTGTTCTGTAACAATTGATTTATCATCTACTGAACCAGCAATCTGATTAACACCAATATTGTTAGAGCTCAATACTTGGCGAGCATCTTTCAAGGTCATACCAACGAGATCTGGCATTTTAACCTTCTTAGCTTGTGCTTTATTTACAACTAAATCAACAGTAGTGCCTTTGGATACCTTGGAATCACCAGAAGGACTTTGAGCAACTATAACATTATCAGGTTTCCTTCAACAGATCCTTGTGAGATTTTACCTACAACTAAGCCTAAATCTTTAAGACGTTGACGTGCTTGATCTACAGTCAAACCAGAAAGATCAGGAACTGTAATATCACCAACACCTTTAGATACGACTAAATGTATAGTACGCTGTTCCTTAACTTTTTCCCCAGCACCAGGGCTTTGAGAAATAACTTGTCCTGCTGGAACATCTGTATTAGTTACCTCACTTGTCGATACTCGTAAGTGTTTATCTTCCAAAATATTTTTGGCCACAGAGACTTGTTTACCTACTACATTTGGTACATCAACAGTGGTATTACTCCAAAAATTACCATAACTCAAGAATGCACCTAAAAATGCAATCAAGAAAATAACGGCAGCACCAAGAACTATATATTTTTGTGGTATAGATGCAATCTTACTAAGCATAGATTTCTTTTTTTCCTCATTAGGCGTAGGATCATCGATATCACTGAAATCATCTAATGTATCTGGATCTACAGCCGGAATCATTTGTGTCGCAAAATCGTATGGTTCATGACGTTGTGTTTTTCCCATCGTAAAGCCTTGAGATAAACGTAAGTCCCCCATCATTTCAGATATGGAATCAAATCGATCAGCAGGATTTTTAGCTAATGCTTTCATCACAACCGCTTCTAACAATGGTGGTATAGAAGGATTATATCTTGTAGGTGGAATGACCTTTTCTCGTACATGTTTTAATGCTACTGCAATTGGTGTTTCCCCTTCAAAAGGAACCTTGCCAGTTAACATTTCATATAAAACAACACCTAAGGAATAGATATCTGTATTTCCATCGACAGGTTTTCCACTAGCTTGTTCTGGTGAAAGATAATGAGCAGACCCCATTATAGAATTTGTGTACATAACAGTGTTAGTGGTATTCATAGCACGTGCAATACCAAAATCAGTCACCTTTACACGACCTGTATTTGTAATAATTACATTATGTGGTTTGATATCGCAATGAACAATTCCCATTGCATGGGCATGTTCTAAGCCCTCACCGATAGCAATAGTAATCTTAACTGCTTCGTCAATGGATAATCGATGATGACGGGTAATATATTCTTTAAGTGTTTCTCCGTCTACATATTCCATAATGATATAATGCATGCCTTGATCATAGCCTACATCATACATATTCACGATATTAGGGTGATTTAACTTGCCTGCAGCCTGCGCTTCTCGTTTAAATCGACTTACAAATTCATCGTCACTAGCAAAGTTTGAATGTAAAATTTTTATGGCTACTGGACGGCCTAATAAAGTATCTTCACCTTTATATACGTCGGCCATTCCGCCAACACCAATCTTGGTCAGGATACGATAGCGATTATCCAGCAATGTATCTTTAATCTTCATAATATTTATAACTCTCCATATCTAGATTAGATAGTTCCTACTATAATGGTAACATTATCACCGGCACCAGCATCATATACATCAGCAATCAATGTATTTAATACCTCTGTATTATCATCAATATGATGTAATACTTCTCGTATTCTTTCATCGCTAATATACCCAGATAATCCATCTGTACATAATAGAATTCGATCACCGGATTTTACAGGTAGTGTACCACTATCGACATGTAAATCTTCTTCAACACCGACGGCTCTAGTTAATAAATTACGTTGCGGGTGTACAATCATCTCTTCTTTTGTAATTTCACCAGCATCTAATAACTGTTGAACCATAGAGTGATCCGTGGTAATTTGCGTCAATTCATCATTTCTATAAATATAGAGTCTACTGTCGCCGACACTAGCCCAAAGTAGATTATCATCTACCTTAGCAACCACAACAGCAGTAGTTCCCATTCCACTAAGCCGTTCCTCTCGTGCCACACGATTAACTATGCGTGTATTCGCATGTAATATAGCATCAACTAAGGACGTTTCATTAATGGTAGGAGTAGATTGTAAATATTCTTTTATTTCATCAACAGCATAGGTGCTGGCGATTTCTCCGCCTCTATAGCCTCCCATGCCGTCAGTAACAGCACAAATATTATCACTAATAAAAAAGCGATCTTCATTCTGTTTTCTGACTAATCCAATTTTACTTAAACCTACGATATTATTCATGAATCTCCTCTTTCCGACCGTGGGCTACTTTTAATTGTCCACATGCGGCTTGAATAGCATCGCCCATTTCTTTACGAATTGTAACAGAAACACCATAAGAAGCGACAATATCCTTAAATATGTTCATATGTTTACTAGAAGGTTTATACAAATTAATATGTTCATTCCCATTTACAGGAATAAGATTGACATGACAATTAGGAAATGCCTTGCCAATGTTTCCTAACTCATGAGCTTCCTCTAACGATACATTAATTGAATCTATTAAAATATATTCAAATGTTATACGTCGCTGTGTTTTTTCATAATAATATTTTACAGCATCTAAAACCTCGTCTAATTTGTATCGAGATCCAACAGGCATAATCTTACGACGTGTTTCATCTGTTGTAGCATGTAAAGATAACGCTAATGTAATCGGAAGATCCTCATCTGCCAATTTATAAATATTAGGAACCCAACCACAGGTAGAAATAGTCATTTTTCGATAACTAATATCAAATGTCATAGGGTCGTGAATAAGTTTTAACGCCTGCAATACATTGTCATAATTTTGTAATGGTTCACCAGCACCCATGACAACTAAAGAGTGAATATCTTCTTGTTTTAAGGCACTAAAGAGAACAACTTGACCTACAATTTCAGAAACCGATAAGTCTCTAAATAATCCCCCTTGTGTAGATGCGCAAAAAACACAGCCCATAGCGCATCCAACTTGGGAGGAAACACATACAGAATTGCCATAATGTTGCTCCATTAGAACGGCTTCAATTCTGCTGTGATCAGCAAGTTCCAATAATAATTTCTGTGTTTTTCCGTCGGGTGATACAGATTGAGTAATCACTTTAGGAATCGATATTATGCAATTAGAATCCAACCAATCTCTCAAGGTCTTAGGGAATTGTGTCATATCTTGAAATACAAAAATATGACGATGATATATGTAATCAATCAATTGTTTTGCACGAAATTTTTGAATTTTATGTTCCTCAAATAACGCTTGCAATTCAACCAACGATTTACCCAACAATTCAATCATGAGTGCTCCCATTCAAAGCTAACAACTTAGTTAAGAAATACGTTGCATTTTAACCATAAAGAAACCATCCATATCATCTGTTGGTGGATATGTTGTAATCATACCACTATTTGACTTAAGTGGGAAATCCTCCACCACAGGAATAATAGAAAACTCCTTATGTTTCTGCAAAAATGATTCAACTACCTCTTCGTTTTCCTTGTAGTTTAATGTACAAGTGGAATATATTAAATATCCTTTTTCCTTAACAGTCATAGCAGCACGTTCTAAAATGGCTAACTGTAATGGTGGTAATTCTCTAAGTATTGATTCCTGTTTTCGCCAACGCATATCTAGTTTCTTTTGAAGAATACCTAATCCAGAACACGGTGCATCTACGAGCACTCGATCAAAATACGAATTCCATGAATCTGGTAATTTGTAGCATCCTGTACTTTTGTATGCACAATAGAAGCACCCAATCGGTCAGCGTTTGAATTCATGAGTTCAATCTTATGTTCATGTATATCACAACTCATTAATGAACCTACATTATCCATTAAAGTTGCCATGTACATGGATTTACCACCTGGTGCAGCACAGCAATCTAATATACGCTCACCAGGTTGCGGATTTACGAGACGTGCTACTAGCATAGATGCCTTATCCATAAATGTAATATAACCTTTTATAAATGCCTCAGATTTTTCAAGGCTACCACGATGGCTATTAATATAAATAATATCCTCGTAATTAGAATCCTGTGTAACAGCCCACCCTTGTTCATTTAACATAGTTAAACATTGTGGAATATCAATAAGAATCGTGTTAATACGTGCCGTCAATTTAGGCTGTTCATTAAACCATGCACATAAATCTTCTGTTTTGTCACGACCAAACTCACGTATCCATAAATTGATAAGCCAAAGAGGAATATTGTAAATGAAAGAAATAGCTTCTATATCATTAGCTGCTAAGTCTTCAATACCAATACTATCTTGTTCTCGTATAACGGATCTCAATATGGCATTTACGAAGCCAGATAGACCTCGTGTTAATTTCTTCGCTAATTTAACTGATTCATTAACTGCTGCACTTTCCGGTACCTTATCCATATAGATAATTTGATATATACCTAGTCGTAAAATTTCTACGACCATAGAGGACAATTTTTTTATAGGACGTTTGGCAAAATGTACGATAATAGCATCTAAATAATTGCGTCTACGCACCACACCGTATACGAGTTCTGTAAAGAAGCGTCTGTCTAAGTCAGATAGATTATATTTTGAAATATAGTCCTGTAAAACAATATTAGCATAGGCACCCTTACGATTGATATCAGATAATGCCTTTACAGCCAATAATCGTATATTCTGTTTTTGTCCGTTTTTAGCAATTTCGTTCATAGTTATCCTTATCAATCAGTAACTCTACAGCATCTCGTACCTTGTTAATATCAACAGTCGTATTACAACAAGGTCCATTAGGGCGTTCATTTAATACTCCGATAACAGGAATAGGAAATACATCAGCCATACCACTAGCAAGATCTCGTTCACAAGCTATAGCAATAATCGCTTTAGGTTTTGCTTCTTTAACCTTCATACGAGCCAATGTACCACCAGTGACAACTATAAATTGACAACCATATTCCTTTGCGATTTTCAATAACCCTCCTACCTGACAGCGACCACATTGTTTACAGTTGTATACATCATGTGTCACCTTATGAATACAGGTGTTCTCTTGAAGACAATGAGGTGTTAATAGAAGAATACGTTCAGGAGGTACTTTATATAAATTCATAACCACTAGATGATTAATTAAATCAATCATAGCTTGACGTAATTCATCTTTTTGTATGCCTATGAAAGTCTTTCCTAGCCCTAATGATAATGGGAAAAGTAAATAAATAAATCGATTAGCTATTCGTAAAACTATAGGATGAATATATCTAAAACCTAGAGAAGCAATAGCTAGAACAAACCAAAGTCCCCAAATACCTAATATTAAGAGTCCACCTATACTTTCACTAATAAAGCTAAGTTGTATGATATTCGTTCTAATCCTGGCCAAACTATATACATTGAAAAGCCGATGATTATTGAAATGAATAAACAAGATAGAGCCGATAATTTTAAATATAATGGGTATCTTTTGTAATATATATTACACTTCGTCAAATGCAATACCACCTTTAATTTGGTGACCATTAATAAAATCTTGGGCACTAATACGCTTTTTATTTTCTGGTTGTACCTCTGTAAGGAGAATAAAACCTTGATCACCAGTCGACACAACAAGTCCCTTTGCTGTATGCACTATAGTTCCAGGAGGTGCAAATTCTACAGGAATCTCATTGTTATTTACTAAAATTGTGGTCATATTATTGTTTACAGATATAATCTCAACCATTTGAGCAGACCATATCTTTAACCGTTTCCCCCTGTAAGAAAGAATAACATCCAGGTGCTGGATTTAAACCACGAATCAAGTTGACAATCTTATGTGCCGGTTGATGCCAATCAATAAGCCCCATTTCTTTTGTAATCTTAGAAGTATGGCTTGCTAAAGCGTCATCTTGAGGGGTGGCTGTAATTTCACCTTTCACCCATTTATCTAATACAGGAGAAATAGTGCGAGCCCCTAATTCAGCAATGCGCTCAAATAAAGCGCCTGTTGTTTCGTTTGGAAGTATATCAATTTCTGCAATATCGATAATATCCCCTGTATCTAAACCATCATCCATATGCATAATGGTAACCCCTGTTTTAGTATCACCATTTAAATAGCATAATGGATAGGTGCTGCCCCCCTATATTTTGGCAATATAGATGCATGGATATTAATACATCCATATTTAGGCAAACGAATAAGCCATGGTGGCAAAATCTTACCGTAAGCAATTACGACGATAACGTCTGGTGCAAGATCAATCAATTCCTTTTGAACAGCATCATCACGTAATGTTATAGGTTGATACACGGGCAAATCCAAAGATAACGCAGCTTCTTTAACTGGTGGCATTTGAATCTGCTTACCACGTCCCTTTTGTTTATCGGGTTGGCAATATACACCTACTATAGAATGACCAGCCTCAACTAATGCGCGTAATGTAGGAACAGAAAAATCTGGCGTGCCCATAAATACTATGCGTAATGGATTATTATTAGACAATTTCCTTTTCCTCCGGATGATCTGCAATACGGCGTAAGTTTGTAGCTTTTTCAATAAATAAATGACCTTCTAAATGATCTATTTCATGTTGAAAAATTCTAGCCAAAAAACCTTCAGCTTTAATCATAACATTTTTATTATGTGGATCGATACCTTTTACGGTAACCTTTTCAAAACGTTCCACATCTCCGAAATAACCTGGTACACTTAAACAGCCTTCTAGCCCAATTTGACTTCCTTCACCATGAATAATTTCAGGGTTGATAAGCGCTATTAATCCACTACCAGCATGATCATCAACAACTATAATACGTTTGGATACATTAACCTGCGGTGCTGCCAATCCAACACCTTCCGTTTTATACATTGTGTCGGCCATATCTTCTATTAAAGCACGCATTTTTTTATTTACATGTTCTACAGGTTCTGCAACCTCTTTTAATATGGGATGTCCCGCTTTTACTACTTCAAGTACTGCCATATACTCCTCTTATCAAATAGGGTCTACATCGATAAGTAGACCTTCTTGTGTAAAAATCCAAGAATTATATATATAATCTTTTACGGCATCTAAATTTTCTCCGCGAATCATAATCGATAAACGATACATATCGCGAATCTTTTTAATGCCTGCTTCATAAGGACCATTAACATCAATCGATTGTGACTTAAAATTTGTTTCCAAATCATCTACAATTTTTTGAGCAATCGATTCAGCCATTTCTTCCTTCCCATGTCTTATAACCATATAAATCATTTCGCGAAATGGTGGATACCCTAAGTCCTTACGATTTACTATTTCTTCATTGTAAAAGCCCAAATAATCATGAGCCTTACTCTTTATTATAGCATAATTTAAAGGATTATATGTTTGTATAACAACACTGCCAACCTTATCACCACGACCCGCTCGTCCTGATGTTTGCGTTAGTAGATCAAATGCACGTTCAGATGCTGAATAAACAGGTATATTTAAGACAGAATCAGCCGTCAATATACCTACAGCTGTTACATCCTTAAAATCATGCCCTTTTAGAAACCATTTGGGTCCCTAATAAAATATCATATTTATGGTTTACCAAAATCTTGAAGAATTTCTTCGCCCATCTCCTTATGCTTAGTTACATCTTGATCTAAACGCGCAATACGAGCGCCTTTAAAATGTCGGCGTAATTCTTCTTCAACTTTTTGTGTGCCAGAGCCAAAGAATTTAATTCTTTTACTATGACATTTAGGGCATACTGAAGGAATTGGTTCATGGTGCTCACAATAGTGACACCGCAACTCTTCACCGGCTTGATGGTACACCATAGCAACCTCACAATGAGGACACATAATCGTTTCACCACAATCACGACACATGACAAATGTGCTGTAGCCACGACGATTTAAAAGAATAATCATCTGATTTCCATCCGCTAATGTACGCTCAATAAGATGTGTCATAGCATCGGAGAACACCGAGTAGTTGCCACGAATCATTTCTTCTTTCATATCTACAATTTGAACATGTGGCATCGGTTGATCAAAGATACGGGTTGGCAACTCTAACAGCTTATATTGTCCTTGTAAAGCCTTGTAATACGATGTAATGGCAGGTGTAGCAGAGCCTAAAATAACAGGACAATCATGAGCCATACCTCTCCATAATGCGACATTTTTTGCATTATAACGAATCATATCTTCCTGTTTATAAGATGTATCATGTTCTTCATCTAATACAATAAGCCCAATATCTTCAGCAGGCGCGAAAACGGCAGAACGAGCGCCAATAATGATATGGCTATCCTTCCTTCGTATACGTTCCCAGTTATTATTTCGCTCACTAATGGTTAGTTTACTATGGAAAACAACAACTTCATCACCAAAGGTAGAAACAAAACGACGAACAATCTGATCGGTTAATATAATTTCAGGAACCAGAATAATGGCGGTTTTACCTTTTCCTATACAACGAGCAGCAGCTTTTAAATAAATTTGTGTTTTACCACTACCAGTTACACCATGCAAAAGGAATGTATTATACGATTCAAGGTCCATCATCTGCTTAATCGGTTCATATACAATTTGTTGTGCTTCAGTTAACGGAATTGTTTCTTCGCCACTCAGCAATTCGGTAAAAGAAGTTTTTGTATCTTTAAAGCGTTCTTCAATATGAATGCCATGCTCTTCACCGACCTGTTTAATAACCATATAAGAATAGCCTTTGGCTCTTAATAAAGATTTAGGAGCCCCACCTACCTCGATGAGATAGTTAGCCAACTCACGCTGCTTGCGCTTCTTAGGACTTAATTGATCAATCTTAAACTCTGGCGTTACAACGAGCCATTCTTCTTTTGGTGCATCGTAAGATTTTAATGTTTTATGCACAGTAAAAAGACGTAAAGCATCTCCAAAGGAACACAAAAAATAACGACTAATTTTCTGTGCCGTATCCATCATTTCCCGAGTAAACCAAGGATCACTATCAAGAATATCTATTATAGAACGCAAAGTAAATGTTGGTTTCTCTAATAGTTCTTCATACCCAATAACGATGCCCTCTTCACGACTACCACCTAAGGGAACTAATACACGAGTCCCTGCTTTCACATCACCAAATTTCTCTGGTAACAAATAGCTTAACGGTTTATGTAATTGTTTGGCAGGTCTATTAATAATAATACTTGCTACGCGCATTAGTTCACCTCCTCTAATCTAATTATTATAACATATCCTAGAGGAGATAAAAAAAGACTTAGTAGACAAGTCTACTAAGTCTTTACTATTATAAGCCAGCTTCGTGACGTAAAATATCAGCTTTATCAGTACGTTCCCATGGAAGATCAACATCAGTTCTACCAAAAGTGACCATACGCAGCCGTCTTACGATAATGAGGCTTTAATAAATCAAGCATTTCAATGATACCTGCTGGGCGCAAGTCGAAATGTTTGCTTACTAATTCTTGAATTTTTTCTTCTGCAATCTTAGCAGTACCAAATGTATCAACTAAAATGGATACAGGTTTTGCAACACCAATCGCATACGCTACTTGTACTTCGCATTTATCTGCGAGACCTGCAGCTACAACATTTTTAGCTACGTAACGAGCTGCATATGCTGCGGAACGGTCAACCTTGGAAGGATCCTTACCAGAGAAAGCACCGCCACCATGACGAGCCATACCACCATACGTATCAACGATGATTTTACGACCTGTTAAACCAGCATCACCATGAGGACCGCCGATAACGAAACGGCCTGTAGGATTAATGAAAAATTTAGTGTTTTCATCGATGAATTCTGCCGGAAGTGCTGCATCAATAACATAGCGTTTCAAATCATTTTTAATTTGCTCTTGTGTTACTTCTGGGCTATGTTGCGTAGAAATAACGATTGTATCAATACGTTTAGGTTGATTGTCAACATATTCTACAGTAACTTGTGTTTTACCATCTGGACGAAGATATGTTAATGTGCCGTTCTTACGAACTTCTGCTAAACGACGGGATAAACGATGTGCTAAAGAAATTGGCATAGGCATATATTCAGGTGTTTCGTTTGTTGCGTAACCAAACATCATGCCTTGGTCACCAGCGCCAATTTTATCATTGATTTCGCTATTACCATCTTTAGATTCTAATGCTTCGTCTACACCCATAGCGATATCTGCAGATTGTTCATCAATAGATACTAACACACCACAAGTGTCACAATCGAAACCATATTTTGCACGAGTATAACCAATTTCTCGAATTGTATCACGTACTACACGAGGAATATCAACATATATGCTTGTAGAGATTTCCCCTACGACATGGACTAAACCTGTAGTCACAAGTGTTTCACAAGCTACACGAGCCTTTGGATCTTTTTCAATAATCGCATCCAAAACAGCATCAGAAATTTGGTCAGCTATTTTATCTGGATGGCCTTCCGTAACGGATTCAGAAGTAAAAAACATATGTTTTTCTGCCATTTTTGCCTCCTATAATAAAAAAATCCCTCATGGTCTCTCATGAGGGAGACCCATCTATCAGTCCATGACTGTTGGAATTAGCACCTTCTTTTAAAAAGGGTTGCTGTAGCTTCAACGGGCCTTTCCCTCCACTACTCTTGATGAGTTAAATTATGATATAAATTGTATACCATTTTTGTAGAAAAATCAAGTTAATTCACTTTATGATAACAGGCGCTGTATATATCTAATCACATTGCCTAGTTTAGCTATGATCATCAATAATAGCAGTATATATACCAGCTTGCGGTGTAACACCACTAGCTATAGCAAACGCCATAGCCAATGGTAATGCGACTACACCTACAAACTATAGACAACATTACATAAGCTATTTTACAGCTAACAATTCAATAACTTCTCCAATAATGTATCTAGCTAATTCTGATTTTTGCATATTTGGCATTATTTTAGGCTCTTTATTAGGATATAAAAAATAGCCTTCATTCGTATCTACATTAAACCCAGCATTTGATTTGCTTACATCATTAGCTACTAACATATCAAGGTTTTTGCGACGTACTTTATCCATGCCGTAATCTACAACATGTTCTGTTTCTGCAGCAAAACCAACCAGTAATTGATGGGTTTTATGCTCTCCCAGTTCTTTAAGTATATCTGGATTCTTTACGAGCTCTAAAGTCATAGATTCCATTTTTTTGATTTTTTGAGGCGCTTTATTAGCCACCCTAAAATCTGAAACAGCCGCAGCCATTATAACCACATCTGTTGATTCGTAATAGGAATTAACAGCCTCCTGCATAGATTCCGCAGAATCTACAGGCACATATTCAACACCTTTAGGAATTTCTAATGATGTAGGGGCACTCACTAGAATTACGCGAGCCTTTCCTTAACAGCAGCAGCCGCAATGGCATATCCCATCTTCCCACTAGATCTGTTACCTATATATCTAACAGGGTCAATATTTTCTTGTGTCCCACCAGCTGTAACAAGAATAGTCTTACCAGCTAATTTACCAGTCCCATCTAGAGAATGTAATTCTTCTGTCAACCAATTAACAATCTCTTCTGGTGCTGGTAGTCTACCCACACCTGTTACGCCACAAGCTAGCCAACCAGCATCGGGTTGCATAATATGGTATCCCAAAGATGATAAATCCTTTAAATTTCTCTGTACAATAGGATTATTGAACATCTCTGTATTCATGGCAGGACATAAAAATTTAGGTGCTGGCGTTGCCATAATTGTTGTAGTGAGCATATCATCGGCAATACCAGCTCGTATTTTGCCAATTACATTAGCTGTAGCTGGTACCACAATATAGGCATCAGCCCAGGTTGCAAGAGCAATATGTTCTACATTCCAATCGTGGATTTCTTCCCACATATCAACAGCTACAGGATGACCACTAATTTCACCAAATGTCATAGGTGTCGCAATATGAGTAGCATTTTTCGTCATTACCACTTTGACCTCTGCCCCAGCTTTTCGCAAACGACTTACCACTTCAATTGCTTTATATGCAGCAATACCTGCTGAAACACCTACGATAATATGTTTCCCTTTCATAATTCTCCTTTTAAAAATTCCTTGTACAAAATGTACAAGGAATTTTGAGTAAAATTATTTAATACCTTCTTTAGTGCGTTTATATGTTACTTCACCTTCAGCAATCTCATAGAATGCTAAAGATACAGGTTTATCTGTATTATGAATATCTGTAGCAAGACATTCTTCACCATCGGTCAACTCGCGAGCGCGTTTAGCTGCTAGCGTTACCAATGTATATTTACTATCACACGTTTTTCCAATGCTTTCAATGGAGGTTTTACCATCATACTATCACTTCTCCTTAGATTCTTGATATTGCTTATAAATATATTGAATTTGCTCTTTATTACGACTGATTTTACAAGCTTCAGCACGCAATATAGAAGCAACCTTTAAAGACGCATCCTCTAAATCATCATTGACCACAATATAATCATAACGATGAGCTAATGCTAACTCAGAACATGCCAATGATAAACGCTTATCGATAACCTCTTTTGCATCAGTTCCTCGATTATGAAGACGTTCAGATAATTCGGTTAAAGACGGTGGCACAATATAAATAAATACGGCATCACTAAATCGCTCTTTAACTTGCATAGCACCTTGAATATCGATTTCAAGAAGTACACTCTTCCCTTCATCCAACAAATTCATCACATGTTGTTTTGGCGTGCCATAATAATTATCATATACCTTAGCATACTCTAAAAATGCATCTTCTGACAATAATGATTCAAATTCTTCTTTTGTGCGGAAGAAATAATTAATTCCTTCCTTTTCTCCAACCCGCGGTTCACGTGTGGTCATAGATACAGAATATACAAGATTAGGCATTTCACCTCGTATATTAGAACAAATCGTTCCCTTGCCTGCACCAGATGGGCCGGAGATAACAATTAATAAACCTCGATCTGCCATATTAACTCCTAAGCTTCTACAGTATCTTCATCGACTTCGTGTTGCACAATACGATGTGCCACCGTTTCAGGTTGAATAGCTGACAAAACGATTTGCCCACTATCCATAACGAGCACAGCCCGAGTTTTACGTCCATAGGTTGCATCTATGAGGAGACTTTTATCTCTTGCATCTTGAACCATGCGTTTAATAGGTGCAGATTCAGGACTAATAATAGCGATAACGCGATTAGCAGAAACCATATTACCAAAACCAATGTTTAGTAATTGGATACTCATAAATAGACCTCCTTACTCAATATTCTGTACTTGTTCTCTAACTTTTTCTAATTCACATTTCAATTGTACCACATGGTCTGTCAGTGTTATATCCATCGCTTTTGAGCCAATCGTATTAACCTCACGATTCATCTCTTGAATGATAAAATCTAACTTACGACCAATCGGTTCATCCATCTTAAGTGTATTTGTTAATTGTACCACATGAGACCTAAATCGGACAATCTCTTCCGTAATATCAGTTTTGTCAGCCATAATAGCAACTTCTTGTAGTAAACGATCTTCATTGGCAGTAATGTCAAGACCTTCCACATAGTCCATCATTTAGTTCGCAAATTTTCTTTATAAGCAATAACAGCATCGGCTTTATGACTGTTAATGTCTTCTATAATATTTGTCATTTGTGAAAGCCGGTGTAACAAATCTTGTTGAATATGAATCCCCTCAGATTGTCGCATACTGACTAATGCATTAAGTGCATTAGTTGTAGTATCAGTAACTAAAGACTGAAGTACATCTTCTGTAACTTCAGAATCTTGGATTTGTACCCAATCATTGGATATGGCCATCACTGCCGATAAAGGTACCTCTTGAGGCTCCCTATAAAATCCTTCTGATACCAGTAAGTCTTGAATTTGATGTTTTAAAGAACTATTTATTATGAACTGTTTTTCTCTATCCGCTACATCCTGCAATGTTACAAACACATCAACTTTGCCTCGATGTATGGTTTTTTGTATACATTTACGGATACTATGCTCTACAGAATTAACTTGTTTAGGACTTCGTATGTTGAGATCTAAAAATCTAGAATTAACAGATTTAATTTCTATGATACATTGTAAACCATCTACAATTTGAGTTGCTCGCCCAAATCCCGTCATGCTATTCATGGAAGAACCTCCTTTTTATATATTGTATCACGAATTTTAAAGATATCTATTAATTATCTATGTTATACTAAACTATACATTGTGAGTTACCAAATGAAAGGATCACCATGAATTTAGATGGATTAACCATGTCTGTATTGGCAAGAGAATTAAATGAAAGCCTACAGAGTGGACAAATACAAAAACTTTATCAAGTAGATAAACACTCATTACTTTTTAAAGTACGTAATGCTAATCAAGACGTAAATCTGATGATAACTGTAGGTGCCAATCCCGCAATATATATATGTAAACCTATCCAAGATTTACCCAAAGAACCTAGTTCATTATGTATGTTTCTACGCAAACATATAGAGGGCAGTCGTATTACATCTGTAGAACAAATTAACGGAGATCGTATCCTCTGTATCCATATTGATAAGCTTGAAATGGATGGTTCCATCACCTCAACATCGATATATATTGAACTTATGGGGAAATATTCTAACTGTATCTTTGTGCAAAATGATATCATTTTAGAATCTATTATTCATGTATCACCAATAATGAACAGAGAACGTTCAGTAGGTCCTAAGATGGCATATGAATTACCACCTAATTCTAATCGTGTATCTTTACTAGATTTAATGAGGAAGAAATAAAAAATCTTCTTACATCCTTTGGATCTGGTACAGTCACTAATACTATACGCTCTCTCTTTAATGGATTTGGTAAATCACTATTAGATTATGTTCTAACATTATCTAATTTAGATGGCACCGAAGAACTAAAAGCCTTATCAGATGATGCAATTCAAAAATTATCAGGGGCTCTAGAAACTTTAAAAGAAAAATTATTAAACGCTAATCAATTATATGTCTATAAAAATGAAAATGGTAAAAAAATATATATGCCATTTCCAATGGAAACGGATTGTACATTAATAGAAACGTATCCAACCATCTCAAAAGCAATAGAACAGTCTATCGCTGACACTGGTTCAATTCATACGACTGACAAGGAATTGGAACGTATTATAGCTAATGCTATAAAAAAAGAAGAGTTACGTCACAAAAAGATTAAAGATGAACTAGATGATACTAAAAAGATGGAAACCTATAAATTATATGGTGATCTTTTGATGATTAATAGTCATATACAAGCTCACTATCAATCTTCTATTGACGTACAAAATTTACTTTCAGAATCAGCAGAAACTATAACAATTCCCTTAAAACCTGAATTGACCATTGTGGAAAATGGACAATGGTATTACAAACTATATACAAAATTAAAGAATCGGATTATTAGTGGCCAATACCAACTAGACCAAAGTACGATAAAATTAGAATATTATAGAACAATCTTATACAGTTTATCTTTAGCCACAACTAGAGAATCACTAGAAGAAATACGCCATGAATGTATGGATGCAGGCATTATTAAGAAATCTAAAAAACCTCTCTCCTATAAATTGGGAAAATCGAATTACATTCATCTTGAAATCCCAGAAGGCGAACTTTATATCGGACGAAATAACCAGCAAAATGAATACTTAACTCATCGTTTTGCAAAACCAAATGATCTGTGGTTTCATACACAGGATATTCAAGGTTCCCATCTTATTTTACGTACGAATCATGAACCTGATGATATGCTCATTTCACAAGTAGCAAAATATGCTGCCTATTTTAGCAAGGCCCGTCATTCATCAAAGGTTCCTGTAGACTATACATATATAAAAAATATCAAAAAACCACCTAAATCACCTTTAGGATTTGTGATTTTTAACACTCATCAAACAATGATTGTTGAACCAGAAAAACCACCTATGTATGAGGAATAACAAAGGGGCTGTAACAAAACAGCCCCTTAAATCTAAAAAGTTATTAGTTGATTATATGAAATCAACTAATAACTTTTTGTATTCTAAGCAAAAAGGGTCCCGAGGGACCCTTTTTCGTTAGTATAATTAAATTATGAACAAAAAAACCATACCAATGAATCTAATTATACCAAACTAGTAATGCCTCGCCAACTAGTTTTACCATTGGATTATGGCATTTTGATAAAAGAAACAGCGCCTGTGCGGTTACTCGATGCTGTATTGGAGGAATTAGACTATAAAGAGTTACAGCATTTGTATTCTCCTAAAGGGAGAAAATCTAAAGTTCCACCGCATATTCTGTTCAAAATTTTTGTCTATGCTATGTCCAACGGCGTGTATTCTACACGTATGATACAACAACAATGCGAAGAAAATATTAATTATATGTGGCTTCTTCAAGGCTATTCAGCCCCAAGTCATATGACATTCCAACGATTTTTTGCACGTTGTACACTAGATATCTTAATGAATCTGTTTTCACAGATGATGGAAGCTATTAACAGACGTGATACCTTAACATTCAATGAAGTCTTTATTGATGGTACTAAACTAGAGGCTAATGCCAACAAGTATACCTTTGTCTGGCGAAAAGCAGTACAAAAAAGACTAGATACATTACCCTCTAAATTAGCTATATTAAAGCAAGACATCTGGAATGAATTAGGGCTAGATACCCATTGTATGAATGATGAATGTATATATACCTTCCTCGCTAAAGAAATTGAAGTACAACATATGGAATTAGTACAAGGAAAAGGCAAGCATAAAACACCATTGCAACGGTTGTATGAGCGATCTGAAGTTCTATATGAGAAACGCAAAGAATACGAACAGCAGTTGTATATTATGGGTGAACGCAATAGTTATTCTAAAACAGATCATGATGCTACCTTTATGCGTATGAAGGAAGACCATATGCGTAATGGACAGCTTAAACCTGCCTACAATGTACAATTAGCTGTTCATTCTGAATATATTATGGGAGTTGGTGTATTCCCTAAGCCCAACGATACGAATACGTTAATTCCATTTGTACAGCAATTAGAACAGATCCATAGTCGCCGATTCACATATGTGGTAGCTGATGCTGGATATGATAGCCATGAGAACTTAACTTGGTTAAAAAACAACCAGTACCTATCTTGTATAAAACCACAATATTATGAAAAGGCAAAAACTAGAGCTTGGGCTAAAGATATTAGTAAGGCTCGTAATATGGAATATATACCAGAAGAAGATGCATTTATATGTGCAAAAGGCCGTAAATTAAAATATGCTTTAACTCGTAATGCTAAAAACAAAACCGGATTTATATCTGAGCGAAAGGTATATGTCTGCGAATCTTGTAACCGATGTGGATACAAGAAGGAATGCCAACGGTATATGAAACCAACAACAGTAAATCCAGTAAAACGAATTGAAATTACACCTGCATATGATGCTGTATTGGCAGAAAACCAAGACAGACTGCTTAGTAATACAGGCATTCAATTACGAATTAACCGTTCCATTCAAGTTGAAGGCGCATTTGGTGTATTAAAACAAGATCTTGGGTTTAGACGATTTTTACACCGTGGCAGTGGAAAAGTGCATAAGATGTTATATCTACTGGCTATGGGATTCAATATTGAAAAATTACATAACAGAATACAAGCAGAACGCGTTAACACAACATTATTTACTGCAAAAGAAACTGCTTAAACTAAGAATTTTTAAATAGGCCTAAAGGTCTATTTAGGTGCGCCTAAAAACAAAAAATACCAAGAAAACATAGGATTTTACAAACCTAAATTTCTTGGTATTTCTTATATTTTAAAGGGACTGCAACTAGAATGCGGTAAAACCGCATTCTGTTACAGACCCTTTCTCTGCAATCATTAGCATTATCTGTACTGATTACAATATATTATTGATTATCAGTTTTTTGTTCACTTTGTTGCAAGCTTTCGCGGTTTTGACGAAGGCTTTCCAACGTTTTTTCTAAATTGTTTTCTACATATTTCAATACATCACCAGCATATTGAATAGAGCTAGATTTTAACTCTTCAGAAGATTGGTTTGCAGCATTGATAATTTGATTAGCTTGTTCTTGTGCTTGCTTAACAAGTTCACTTTCAGCAGTCAATTTAGCAATGTAATCTTTGGCTTGATCGATTAATGTTTCAGCTTGACGTTGAGCATCAGCCAAAACTTTATCTTTTTCAGCCACAATACGACGAGATTCATCGAGCTCAAGTGGTAAAGATTCTTGAATTGCATCGATAATACGCATAATTTCATCTTCTTCAACCATGCGTTTTGTAGTCATAGGAATACGGCTGCTAGATTCAATAAGAACCTCTAAATCTTCAAGTAATTTTTCTGTTTTCATACAATTCACTCCTATTATTTATTACCATCGATGTTAAAACGTTTTTCTAATTTTATCTTTACATCGTCAGGAACAAGTCCATCTAACTTACCACCAAATTTAGCTAACTCACGAATCCCTGTTGAGCTTACAAAAGAATATTTATTATTGGTCATAATAAACACTGTTTCAATATCATCATCCAAGTATTTTGCAAATAGAGCACGTTGAAATTCATATTCAAAATCACTAAGAGCTCTAAGTCCACGAATAATAATACTTGCATTTTTGGATTTAACATAATCGATGAGCAATCCACCTGTACAGTCGATTTCTACATTAGGAATATGCTTAACCGCATTGCGAATCATCTCAACGCGTTCTTCCATAGTAAACAATGAATTCTTATTAGGATTTGAACTTACAGCGATAATCAACTTGTCTACGAGACGACTACCGCGCTCAAAAATGTCAACGTGACCATTTGTAACGGGGTCAAAACTTCCTGGGCAAACTCCTATCCGCAAGGGTCTAACTCCTTTCACTATGTTTCACAAAATATGAAACAAGGGTGTAACCAAATTTTTGTTCCTTTATACATTCCCATTCTGGTGGCATGGTGAAAGCCTCATCTTTATGATGTTCCAAGACTAAAACACCATCATCAGCTAATGCATCATGAGCCACAACAAAATCAATAGTCTCCTGTATAAAGCCATTTTCATATGGTGGATCAGAAAAAATATAATCGAACTGCTGGTCACCTATAAAATGTTTCAATTGTGAAAGTTTCTTAGGTATGATTTGAATTCGATCCAACACACGACAATGTTCCGCATTCTCTCGAATTAATTTACCAGTTCGATAATCAACAGCAATCGCTGATTCAGCTCCACGACTGAGCGCTTCAATGGCAACTGCACCAGTACCAGAAAATAAATCTAATACACGAGTACCAAATATACCGCGATGCGCTAATACGTTGAAGATACTTTCACGAACACGATCCAAGGTGGGACGTGTATCCATCCCCTTCGGAGCTTTTATAGTATGGCCCTTTGCAGTGCCTCCGATAATTCGCATACAATCCTCACTAGATTATACTCATTAATTATAGTATATAAATACCTAAAATAAAGTATCTTTTACAATTATGATACTTCGATTTTACTATCTCGGCCCATCAATTCTTGCAATGCTAATTGAGGGGACTTCTCTTTATATAATACCTCATATAGTGATTGTGTGATAGGCATTTCTACATGGTGTTTTATGGCCATATCTCGAATAATAGATGTTGCAAAAAAGCCTTCTACCACCATATTCGTATGATTCATAATATAGTCCATTGTTTTACCATCTGCTAGCTGTTGTCCTGCAGCACGGTTACGACTATGCTGGCTCATACAAGTAGCGATTAAATCCCCCATACCAGCTAAGCCTGCATAAGTTTCTTTTCTTGCACCGAGAGCTAAACCAAATCGAGTCATTTCATGTAGACCACGAGTTAGTAATAAAGCCTTACAATTATCTCCAAGAGACAATCCATCAACGATACCAGCAGCCAAGGCTATTACATTTTTTGTAGCCCCTGCTAATTCAACACCAATATAATCGTCACTAGTATATATACGAAATTCTTTGCTGTGTAATGCCTGTTGTACCTTTTTACCTATGTCCATAGATATCGTACCTACTACGGCTGCAGCAGGTAAGTTTCTACCAATTTCCTCAGCGTGATTAGGACCGGATAAAACAGTTAAATGGCATCCGACAGAGGATAATTCCTCCTTCATGACTGTAGTCAATAACTTACCACTTTCCCGTTCTACACCTTTAGAGCATAACACGTATATTTGATCTTTGTGAGCATATCTTTTTAAATTCTGTAAAGCTGTGCGCACATGAATAGATGGTGTAACAATCAGTACAATATCAGCCTGCTCAATAGATGTTTGTAAATCAGAACTAATGATGAGTTCATCAGGCAATATAACACCAGCTAAATATGACTTATTTTCCCTGTACTTAATAAGTTCATCCTTAAACTCTGAACGTCTGCAATATAAGGTTGTATCATTTCCGGCCACTACAGATTTAATAGCAAGAGCTGTCCCCCAACTACCAGATCCGACGATGCAAACTTTCATATTACTCTCCTTTTTTAACGCGTTCTACCTTTAATTCTTTACCAGCTAGTAAACGAGAAATATTTTCTCGATGACGTATGATAACAAACAATGCAGCTAGCGCACCAAATCCTACAAACCACCAGGATTCACCCATTACATACATCAATACAGGAACAAGCGCAGCAGCTACTATAGAACCTAGAGAGACTAATTTAGTGAAATATACAATGATGCCCCAAATAGCAAAACAAATAACTGCAACTATTGGAGATAATGCAATGAGAACGCCTAAACCAGTTGCAACGCCACGGCCACCTTTAAAGCCAAGAAATACGGACCAATTGTGTCCAACCATGGCCAAAATGCCACCTAGAATCATGTACATGGGATTTAAATGGGAAAACAAAAATACCCCAATGGCACCCTTTAATGCATCACAGAAAAATACAGGAAGCGCTGCCTTTAAACCAATAACACGATATGTATTTGTAGCACCTATATTTTTGGATCCATATAGACGGACATCTGTATTGAAAAATAATTTACCAATAATGAGTCCGCTAGGAATTGAACCGATTACATAGGCTAATAACGCATACCCTATAATAGGCATAAAATCATTCACAACTTTCACCCTTACCCTTTGTACGTATTACTCTTCATCTTCACGTTTTTTACCGCGAAGGATTAATCGAATTGGAGTACCTTCGAAACCAAAACTTTCACGTAAACGATTTTCCAAGAAACGCATATACGAGAAATGAATTAATTCAGGTTCATTTACAAATAGGATAAATGTTGGAGGTTTAACACTGGCTTGTGTCATATAGTAAATTTTTGGAATTCTACCATTACGGGATGGAACTGGATTTACAGTTTGAGCATCTTGTAATAATTGATTTAATGTACCAGTAGAAACACGACGATATTGTTGTTCTGATACGAATTTAAGCATATCAGCTAAACGATGAATACGTTGTTTTGTCAATGCGGAAGCAAATAGAATTGGTGCAAATTGCAAGAATCCTAATTCATCATAAATGTCTTCAGTATATCTCAATGTAGTTTTATCATCTTTTTCTACAAGGTCCCATTTATTTACTACAATGATAACACCCTTGCCAGCTTCGTACGCATAACCGGCAATTTTTTTATCTTGCTCTGTAACGCCATCAACGCCATCTAATACAAGTACAACAATATCAGAGCGATCAACGGAACGAAGAGAGCGAACAATGCTGTACCGTTCAACAGCTTCATCGATCTTTGGACTTTACGTCTCATCCCTGCCGTATCGATAAGTACAAATTTTTGATCCCCATGTGTCCAGTGCGTATCAATAGAGTCCCGAGTAGTGCCAGCTACATCGGAAACGATAACGCGATCTTGACCTAACAGTGCATTGGTCAATGATGATTTACCTACATTAGGATCGACCGATGATGGCCACATGAATGGTATCTTCCTCATCTACATTAGTTCCTACAGGTGGGAAATGTTTAACCGTATCATCTAATAAATCACCTAGATTCATTAAATTCTTTGCAGAAATGCCAATTGGATCACCAAGTCCCAAATTATAAAACTCATAAATATTAGGTTCTTGATTTACACTGTCAATTTTATTCACTACAAGGACTACTGGTTTTCCACTAGTACGTAAAATATTGGCCACTTCTTCATCAGCCGGTACAATACCTTGCTTGCCATCAACCACAAAGAGGATTACATCAGCTTCTTCAATAGCGAGTTCAGCTTGTAAACGCATCATTTTAGGAATGACATGACTGTTCTCTGTTACAAACTCGATACCACCTGTATCAATCATTGTAAACTCACGATTAAGCCATTCTGCATCGAAGTAAATTCTATCTCGTGTAACGCCAGGTATATCCTCGACGATAGAAATTCGTTTATTAACAATGGCATTAAATAATGTAGATTTACCTACATTTGGACGACCAACTACGGCCACTAATGGTTTTGCCATACTTTCACCTCTTTTATTATCTATATACATCACTTCATTTTATCATATTAAAGGGAATGTACGCAAAAAGGCTAATCAAGGAAAACCTTGATTAGCCTCATTAAAAGATTCTGAATTATTCAGCGTCTTCTTCTGTTTCTTTTGCTTCCATCAACTCAGTCAAAGCCAAGCCCAATTTCTTTCATCTTTGTTAAGAGAAATGATTTTAACTTCAACTTCTTGACCACGGTTCAAGTAATCTTCAACTTTCGCATTACGTTGTTTTGTAATTTGAGAAATGTGAAGTAAACCTTGAATATCATCGTTAACAGCTACAAATGCACCGTAAGCTACCAAACGAACAACTTTACCAGTGATTACATCACCAACGTGTAAAGTTTCTTCAGCAACATCCCATGGGCTCTTAGTTAAAGCTTTTAAGGACAAGGATAATTTGTTGCTTTCAGGGTCGAAGGATTGTAATTTAACTTCGATTTCTTGGCCAACGGAAAGAACATCTTCCACTTTTTTAATTTTTTGCCAAGAAATGTCGGAAATATGAAGTAAACCTTCAATACCACCGATATCTACGAATGCACCATAAGGCATGATTTTACGAACGATACCTTTATAGTTTTCACCAACGTTGATATTTTTCAATGCTTCAGCTAATTTTGCTTGACGTTCCACTTCAAGTACTGCACGGCGAGAAAGAACCAAACGGTTTTTCTTTTCGTCGATTTCAAGAACTTTTGCTTCGAATTCAGTACCAACCAAGTTGTCCAAAGATTTTACGAAATGCACATCACCTTGGGACAATGGAATGAAACCACGAAGGGGATTTTACTGTTACCACCAAGCCAGCTGGGATAGCATCGATACCTTTACATACGATAGGTTCGTCTTTTTCTTGAGCTTCGATAACATATTGCCAATCTTCATCTTTAGCCAAACGAGTCATGGAAAGATAAATAGGATTATCTTCTTTGATGTGGTTCATGATAACTGCTTTAATTTCATCACCATTTTTCAACACATCTTTGGCAGAGTTTGGTGCTGGATAAGAAATTTCAGTTCTATTCAAAATTGCTTCAGTTTTGTAGCCAAAAGATACCCATGCGCGTTCATCTTCAACTTGTACTACTTGACCTTCTACAACGTTTCCTTTCTTAAATTCTTCTTGACCTTCTGCTGCTAATAATTCTGCAAAATCTTTCATTGTCTCAATGACCTCCTTAATAATCCAGTCGGGAGTCGATGCTCCTGCTGTTACTCCTACCGTCTGTACTCGGTTAAACCATTCCAGTTGTAATTCAGTAGAAGTTTCAATGTGATATGTTGTACATCCAACGTCTCGACAAACCTCTGCCAATCGATTCGTATTGCCGCTGTTCTTACCACCTATCACAATCATAAGATCTACGTTACGAGCTAATTCAACGGCAGAATTCTGACGCTCCTGAGTTGCATTGCATATCGTTTTGAAAATCTTAAGATTCTTAGATTTTTTCTCTAATATCTCTATTATACTGTTAAATTTGAATTGTGAAAAGGTCGTTTGAACAACTACACCCATTTTTTCAACAACTTGTAGATTTTTGGCGGATTCTTCATCTTCGATGATTATTCCTTTGTTATTCGCCCATAAATTAATACTTTTAACCTCAGGATGGTTTTTTTCGCCCAATATAACCAGTGTCATACCATCTTCGATAACAGATTTTGCATCTTGTTGAGCTTTTTTCACATGTGGACAAGTGGCATCCAAAATGTTTAAGCCTTTCTCTTCTGCTTCTTCGTAAATTGCAGGGCCCACACCATGAGACCGAATAATCATCGTTCCTTCATCAATATCCGACACCTCTTGAATCGGGCTAACACCTTTACTCTCTAAACGACCAACTACTTGTGGGTTATGAATGATAGGACCCCAATGTATAGCTTTTTCCATCGCTATCAGCAGCTTCATTGGCCATTTCAACAGCTCGTTTTACGCCATAACAAAAGCCATGATTTTCAGCTAAAATTATTTCCATAACGTCTCCTCTATGCGATTTTCATGATAGGAATCAATCATGCGTTGAATTTCACCCTTTACGCGATCATTAACCTCTTTAATAGCCTCAGGTGTCGGTTTAGCTTTACTAACAGGTACCTGTTTACCAATGATGCAAGCAACTTGGTTTCTCTTCATATTATGAGAACCGATAATGGCAACTGGGGTAATACCAATTCCTGTACGCAACGCAATGGATGCGGCCCCATCGTGAAAGCGTCCTAATTTTCCATTCTTTTGACGATTACCTTCTGCAAAAATTCCTAATACTTTATTATTCTTTAATAGTCCTAAAGCATGACGAATTGCTATTTTATCTATAGCTCCACGGTTTAAAGGGAATGCACCAAGCCAGGTACAAAAAAATCTTGAAATTGGATTTACAAATAATTCCTGTTTTGCCATAAAGTGTACGTGCCTAGGCAATGCATAGCCGCAAATAGGTGGATCGTTATTACTTAAATGATTTGGCACCACAATAACCGGACCTTCCATAGGGAAATTATCGCGACCATAAACCTTTAATCCATAGCCGACTTTATAGCGCAACCAAAAGGCAGTTCGCCAAAGCCATGTAGAAAATTTGTTCATTTAGATTCGCTCCTGTACTAGATGTAATATATGTTCTACAGTTTCATCAAACGTCATTTCGCTAGAATCGACCAATACAGCATCCTCTACCTGAATCAATGGAGATTCCTTTCGATTCTTATCCATATCATCACGTTGCATAACACTGTCTTTAATATCCTCTAAAGTTTGTTCGTTAACTGTACCCTTCACTTCTAAGTAACGGCGCATAGCACGAGCCTCTACAGAAGCGGTTAGATATATTTTTAATTCCGCATTAGGTAATACAACGGAACCGATATCACGTCCATCCAATATAACGCCACCAGCTTCTGCCATAAGTCGTTGTCGTTCAACCAAATATTGACGCACCCCTTTATATGAAGCCACTATAGATACAGCATTGTTCACTTGTGGCGTTCTGATAAAATCAGTCACATCTTGACCAGCAATAAAAACCTTACATGAATCATCACTGGCCTCCATAGTAAGATCTAATTCTGGTAATAATGCTTCCACTGCCTTTTGATTATTTACATCAATATGATTATGCAATACAGCCCATGTAACAGAACGGTACATGGCACCTGTATCAATATAAAGATACCCCAGTTTTTTTGCCACTATTTTAGAAATAGATGATTTTCCAGCGCCTGCTGGGCCGTCAACAGCAACGGCAATTTTATGTGTATTCATAAGTCCCTGTATCACTTTCACAATTTATATAAAATATACTATTCAATCATACAGCGTAAAATGTCTCTATTAAAACGCTTCAGGGTGAGTTATATGCATAGCTGCTACATATCCTGTAGAAAAGGCAGCCTGTAGATTATATCCACCTGTAAAAGCATCAATATCCAATACTTCACCTGCACCATATAAACCTTTAACTAACTTAGATTCCATAGTTTTAGGATTAAATTCTTTAAGAGAAATGCCACCAGCAGTAACAATTGCCTCTTCTACAGGACGTAATCCTTTCACGGTAAGAGGCATATGTTGCAACATATAACCGATTTGTTGTCGTTCTTCCTTTGAAATCTGATTAATCGGTTTTTGTGGATCAATACCGGCCAATTCAATAATTAATGGTATCAATCGACTTGGTAACAAATCTTTCATCCCATTAATTAATTGTTTCTTAGAATAGAGATCAAAATCTTTTTGTAATCGTTTATCTAATGTCTCTGGAGATAATGCAGGTTTTAAATTGATATCTAAACCTATAGTGCCGATATTTTTTTTGCGCATCAATTTTCCCACCGTATGACTAAGAGATAAAACGATAGGACCGGTAATGCCAAAATGGGTAAACATCATTTCCCCAAACATCTTGGCTTGTACCTTATTCTTAGCAACTACAGACAATTCAACATTCCGTAGGCTAAGCCCCATTAAATCTTTTACCCAAGACTCTTCCGTTACAATCGGTACTAAAGATGGACGGATATCGGTAATCTTATGGCCTACTTGAGCCGCCAAAATATATCCATCACCAGTAGAACCGGTAGCAGGATATGATTTACCTCCCGTAGCAATAACCACGGCATCAGCGTGATAGGTTTCTTTGTCTGTCACAACACCTGTGACAACACCATCATTAACCAAAAGTTTCTTAACTGGTTCCTCAAGATGAACATCTACACCATAGTGTTTCATAAGCTTCATAAAGGTATTTCGCACATCCAGAGCGGAATCTGAAGCTGGAAATACGCGGCCGCCTCGCTCTACCTTGGTTTCTAAACCAGCGTCGTGTAATAACTGCAACAAATCTTCATTGGTAAAGCGCTCGTAAGCACCATATAAAAACTTACCATTGCCCGGTGTATTTTTAATAAAATCAGACATATCACAAGCATTCGTAATATTGCAGCGTCCTTTGCCGGTAATGCCCATCTTTTTACCAACATAGTTCATTTTTTCGAGAAGCGTTACCTTTGCCCCTTCTCGACCAGCAATGACAGCAGCCATTAGCCCTGCTGCACCACCTCCGATTACTACGACGCGCTTCATTTAGAAGCTCCTAGCGCTTTAAGTGCACTTACTTCACGTTGTGTTAATTGACGAACACCACCGCGCTTAACACCACTTAATGTTAATCCACCATAAGCAATACGTTTTAAATTATGAATTCGGTAACCAAAATGTTCAAACATACGACGTACTTGTCGATTACGACCTTCATGAATAGTAATTTCTACTTCGTGAACCCCATTGTGGTCATCAAATCCTAAATCTACAAGTGTAGCAGGTGCTGTCACACCATCTTCAAGAGGCACACCATCAGCGATAACCTGTAAATCTGTATCATTTACACGCCCCTTAATACGAACTTCATATGTCTTTTCAACGCCTTTAGATGGATGTGTAAGATTCTGAGCTAATTCTCCATCATTTGTTAAAAGCAATAAACCTTCCGTATGTAAATCAAGTCGTCCAATTGGATAGATACGGCGTTTTTCATTTTTAATATAATCCATTACAGTTTCTCGTCCTTGTGGGTCTGTAACAGATGTAATAACACCTTTCGGTTTATTCATTAAATAATACACAGGTTTTTCCACGGCTAATAATTGTCCATCAACCATGACCTTATCTTTCATAGGATCAACCTTAACACCCAGTTCCGTCACTTTACGTCCATTGACACGTACCTTACCAGACGCAATTAATTCTTCTGCCTTACGACGAGAAGCTACACCACAGCTGGCGATAAATTTTTGTAATCGTTCCATATTATATCCTTTTCTATATGTTCTCTGTTCCATCCTCATTAGGAGATTCTATTAAGCTTTCGTCTTTCACACTGTCTATTGATACACCTGACATATCAGACTCTGCAGTATCTAGCTCTTTGTGCAAATCATCAATTGAAGTAACACCTGTACTTCGCAGAAATTCATCAGTTGTGCCATACAGAATAGGGCGACCTACCGTATCCTTATGGCCCAACTCAGCAATTAATGAACGAGACAATAATTGTTTAATTACCTTGTCGCTATTAACACCGCGCACCTCTTCTATTTCAGCTTTTGTAATCGGTTGTTTATATGCAATAACCGCTAGTGTTTCCATAGCTGCATTAGATAATTTATCCTCTTTTTTACGTATATGACCAATATACATAGCCGATTCTGGTGCACTTACCAGTTCCACACCAGCAGCAGAGATTCGCACGCGGATACCGCGTTTATGGGATTCTAAATCAGATGCTAAGTGATCTATCAATGTCAAGCTATCTTGTTTTGAAAGCTTAAATATATCTTGAATGACATCAATAGAAATAGGTTTAGCCGCAGAAAACAATACTGCTTCTAAATCTGATATACCCATGCTACTCCTCCTCTACTTGTACATCCCGTTCACCAATGATAGGTGCGGTAAAAATAATATCATCATTTTCGTAAAACATGACTAATTCTTGTTGTTTTAAAAGTTCTAGTACAGCCATGAATATAGTTACCATACCACTTTTAGATTCTATAGCAACAAGTAGCTCACGAAACGCCAATCGTTCACCACGCCTTGCACGACTCGCTAAGGATACGATCATATCCTCTAAGCTATATGCATCTTTCTCAACAGTTACTTGACGAACCTGTTGTTCATCTTCAGATTCAACGGTCTTATGTAATACAGAATAGAATATATCATATAATTTAGATAGTTCTAAATTATAATAACTATCTAAACCTAATACACTCGTTTCCTCAGGGCGACTAAACACATTCGACTCAACCGATGCTTTTTCCATTAATAGCTGAGTAAAATCTTTTATCTTTTTAAACTCTACTAACTTAGCCACTAATTCATCTCGTGGATCTTCGCTTTCATCTGGTTCCGGTTCAACCTTAGGTAATAGCATACGGGACTTAATTTGTAATAATGTAGATGCCATTACAAGGAATTCACTACTATAATGGATATCAAAATGATTCCAATTATCTAGGTATTCTAAATACTGGCTTGTAATTTCAACGATTGGGATATCCGTGATTTCAATTTTATGTTTTTCAATTAAATGTAAAAGTAAATCGAGAGGTCCCTCGAATACATCCAATTTATAATTATAGTCCCCCATGAATCCCCATTCCTTAACGATACTATTTCATAACTATATAATTATATCGTAAATCGAAAATTTCTTCTACGTTCACCATATATAATTGTATTTTTTAGTATTCTTTGTTATCTTATAATGTGAAGAAAATTATATATTTGTTGTAATCTCCTTTAGAAAGGATACATTATGTTGTCATCAATGAAATCATTGATTCAAAATCCTATTTTGCGCTTTTGGCATTATAGGCATAGTGCTCTACATTGCACTATTTTTTATTTATGAACCTATCACATTAGGACTCGATGTAGAGGATATTACAATCCTTGCGGTACCGACCATGGTTGGTATGTTTTTATTCCAATACTTTATGAGTTGTACCGTATTTCATCGTGCGTTCTTAGGATATGGTTTAGTAGGCTTACTATGGGGACTCACATTTCCATTATTATTTCATTGGTCTTATGTAAAACCTCTATATTTCTATGAGTTTGCCAATGATTTTCTATTCGGCTTACTTCTATTTATGGGGCTTTCAGGTATCCAATATTTGGTAACCCAAACGGGACGTCTACAGAAATTAACATCAGCTATACTAGCTTTATTCTCTTCGTTCCTTAGTCTTATTCCATTATTACAAATTGGTTATTATATAACCACCTGGCACTGTTTAACACCAGCAAGCCTATTGGCCGTATACATGACAAATCCTGAAGAAGCCTTTGGATTCTTAAAAAATGCTGCTGGTATTCCCGGCCTTATCGCTATCGTCATAGGCCTCATTTTATGGACACTCTTCCTATATTGGTGCAACCTAGGTATGAAACGAGTTGTCGATTTTAATACAACACGTCCTTTGCGATTAGGTGTACTCATCGCATCCATGGTAGCATTTATCGTATATGTACCATTCTTCTTATTTCCTCAAACATGCATCGTAGCCAATTGGACGGCTGCTGGTAATTATGTTAAAGAAATGCAACAATACAACGATAATCACCATCTTGTATTTGATTCATTCAATTTGGATACAAAGGATACGACACCTACTAAAGCGCCTGGAACTATCATTCTCGTTATCGGCGAATCCAGTTCCCGTGACTATATGAAGGTCTACAATCCAAATTCCAATACGATGACACGCCTTGGCAAGAGGATATGCGCGATCACAATAAAGATTTTATCTTCTTTAATCATGCATACTCTTCCTACGTACAAACAGTACCAACCTTAGAACGTGCCCTTTCAGAGCGCAATCAATATAACGACCGACCATTCTTAGATTCAGCTAATATTTTGGATGTAGCTAAAAAAGCAGGTTACACCACATCGTGGTTCAGTAACCAAGGCGTATTTGGCGAATACGATACAGCCATTTCTTTGATGGCTAAAACGGCAGATACTACAAAGTGGGCTCACGAATCCTATGGCTTCTCTGATTTATATGATGAAGCATTATTGCCATTGTTAAAAACAGCTGATCCAAGTAAAAATAATTTTATCGTAATTCATATTATGGGCAGTCATATTTATTATAATGACCGCTATCCGCATGAATTCAGTAAATGGAAAAAAGGTCCCAATCCTGAAGGTATCGAGGCTTATGCTAATAGTCAGCTCTATACAGATTGGCTGTTACAACAAATCTACACCTATGGTAAAGATAATTTAAATCTTCAAGCTATGGTTTATTTCTCTGATCATGGTGAAAGCGTTGACAAGTCCCACAATCCAGACACCTTTGATTTTGTGATGACTCACATTCCATTCTGGATGTACTTATCGCCTCAATATCGTGCAGCATATCCTCAAACGGTATCAGCACTCGATAGTCATGAACATCAATATTTCACAAATGATTTATTATACGATACATTAGTTGGTCTCATGCATGCACCAAACAGTCGTTACGATAAAACAAGAGACTTTAGTAATAGTGCTTATCGATTTAATTTACACAATTTAACAACACTATTAGGTGAACAGCCATTAACAAATGACCCAGTTAATGCAGTCAATAACATACACTAATACAACAATAGCGACGATTGATACATATCAATCGTCGCTATTGTGCTGTATAAGGTCCTGTACATTCTTTTCCGTATAGATTTGTATATTATGTTGTAATAAAAGCTCAGACGTGACACCAACCCCATTTACGAGGGTTCTAGTAAATGTACCATCATATATTTCACCATATCCACAGCTTGGACTCTTAGCCTTTAGTAAAGCACACAAACAATTTTTATCTATAGCAATTGCTAAAGCTAATTCTGCACCCCGTTTAAATTGTTCTGTAACATCTATACCATTTCTCGTTTGGACTCGATCACCTATCCGCTCCGCTGGGGGTCTTGGTGTTAAAAGCCCACCCAGTACCTCAGGACATACTGGTATAAGGTTATAGAGTCTCTTAAGTTCTTCCAAACAGTCTATTTTGTTATGGTCACCATCATAACGGCAACAAACACCGCAAAGACATTCACTAATCAACAGATTCGGTTTACTCACGTTATATACCCACTCGTAAATACAGTTAAAATTATATACAAAAAAAGACTAACCGAAGTTAGTCTAATGGTGCCGAGGACCGGAATCGAACCGGTACGGTTATTTCTAACCGACGGATTTTAAGTCCGTTGCGTCTGCCTGTTCCGCCACCCCGGCATGGGTAACGATTTTGTGGAGGCGGCACCCAGAATCGAACTGGGGAATAAAGGTTTTGCAGACCTCTGCCTTACCGCTTGGCTATGCCGCCATATAAAATTAGTGGAGCGGGAAACGAGATTCGAACTCGCGACCCCCGCCTTGGCAAGGCGGTGCTCTACCGCTGAGCTATTCCCGCATGTACATGGTGCCTCAGGACAGAATCGAACTGTCGACACACGGATTTTCAGTCCGTTGCTCTACCGACTGAGCTACCGAGGCATGAATGGCGACCCCGATCAGATTTGAACTGACGATCTTCGCCGTGACAGGGCGACATGTTAACCGCTACACCACGGGGCCGTATCCAAAGTACTTGCTTAGTATATCTGTTATCAGAGTTTTTGTCAACACTATATGTGTAAATTCTTGATGAAGTTTTTTTCATCTCCCAAAATAGTGCTCTCCCTATGTCCAGGTTCTACTAATAATGCATCATCTAACTCCAGTATTTTACATAAGCTTTTACGTAAATCTTCAGCATTGCCATTATAGTTATCACTATTCCCCACATTTTGTTTAAAAATAGTGTCACCTGTAAATAGATGACCTTCTATTTCAAAACATACTGAACCCGCACTATGACCCGGTGTATGATACACCCGTATATGAAATGGTCCGATATTTAGTATACCTTCTTGCAAAGGAATACATTGAGTGAACATTTTTTTCTTGTATACACTTGGTCGACGACGAATCAATTGCAATAATTCATGATCTCCATCATGTAGATATGCAGGTATATTATAATGTCCACAAATATCATCAAGAGCCGACACATGGTCACAATGACCATGTGTTAATAAAACCGCAATTGGTTTAGAATCTCCTACCATCTCAATTATATGTTTACTATGAAATCCAGGGTCAATTATGAGAGATTGATTGTCTTTTTTTAATACATAACAATTTGCCTTATACAAGCCTAATGGGCGTTTTATTATTTCCATTATACAATCCCTCCCCCATAACTAATGCAGTATACAATATAAACTTCTATAAAATTCTATATCGTTTTGTAGTATCTTTTTTAATAAAATACCCTTCCCAGAATTGTGGATGAAGCATGACTAGAATCGTAAATAATTCCAAACGACCTAATAGCATATCTACAATAGCCACACCTTTTGCACCTAATGGCAATAATGCAAAAGAATCAGTTGGTCCATAACCACCAAAGGCTAAACCTACATTACTTTGGAATGCGGTGACTATTTGGAGTGCATCACCTGTAGATAAACCAAAACATGTCATAAGAAATACGGATATAACATAAATCATTAAATATAGAAATATAAATTGTTGCGTCATATGCACCCATTTATCTGGTAATGGCTTTCCATTGATTCGTACAACTTGAACCATATCTGGATGTATGGCTTTTCTCAAATAAATGATACTACTCTTAATTAATATAATGAGACGAATAATCTTAACGCCACCGGTCGTAGATCCACTACACCCTCCAAAAAAACTGGCTATAAATAACATCATTTGAGCCGCAGCAGGCCATAAATCGTAATCAGATACGGCAAAACCACTGCCCGTTTGTATTGATACTAAGGTAAAGGCTGCATCTTGAAAAACTTGTCCTATATCCATAGAATTAGATTGAAAATATAAGGATATAAAGGTGATAAGAATACCAATAACTAATACAAGCCAATACATACGCGTTTCAAATCAGAGAATAACGCTGAGAATCCTTTTTGAATTACATTATAATATACGGCAAAATTTCCACCTGCAATGACCATAAACAGTATAAATACAACACATATATATGTATTTTGACTATATAAAAAAGTACCTGCAGTAGTTGGTGTCAATCCACCAGTAGCAATAATAGAAAATGCATAATTCAATGCATCAAAAGGATCTATACCACCTAAGCAGAGCATGATAAAACAGATGATTGTAAATATTACGTACAATGTCCATAATTTCGATGCTATAGATTGAATCCGTGGTAACACTACACCTGGTTTTGGCACAGATGCCTCAGCATTGAAAAAATGCGCAGCATCAGCACCAAGATTACGTAAGAATGATAGAATCAACACAATGATTCCCATACCGCCAATCCAATGCATTAATCCACGCCACAGTATGAAAGACTTTGGTATGCTATCAACATCAGAAATAACTGTAGCACCAGTAGCGGTAATACCTGACATAGATTCAAACAGCGCGTCCATCGGGTTAACTAATACACCAGATATAATAAAGGGAATAGCCCCCAATAACATTGTTAAAATCCATGTTGAGCTAACCACTAAGAAGCCATCTCTCAAGCTAAAGGTTTTACTCTTATTTCCACCAAGTACTAGTAGACCACCGAGCAGTATGGATAATATAGCTGTAATACAAAAGGACCAATATGCAGTTTCAAATAGAATACTATATATAAATGGTATAACAAGAAAAGCTCCAAAAATATAGAGTAATTTGCCTACCAAGGACATGACAATCTGTATGCGCATATAACCCCTACGTTAAATAATTCAATAATTTAGTAACAGATTCAGGCAATGAGAATAGTACAATGTGATCCCCCACTAACAGCTCTGTATTCCCCCGTGGAACAATCGCGTCATCACCGCGGAGTATAACACCAACTAAGGCTTTACCAGGTAGACGAATATCTTTTAGTTGTTTACCAGCTACGGGAGATTGTTCTGTAATAAGAATCTCTATAGATTCAGCCTTGCCACCTTCAAAAGTAGATATGGAGACAACGCCTTCTCCACTTCGAACAAATCGTAATATTTGTCCTGCAGTCATTAGACGTGGTGAAAATACAATATCTATACCGACTTGTTCCATGAGCATAATATATTCAGGACGTCCCACACGAACAACGGTTTTAGGTATGCCCATATGTTTACCTACTAAAGCAACTAAAAGATTTAATTTATCATCATCTGTTAAAACAATAATAACATCGTTATCGGCCACTTCTTCGGCTTCTAGTAGATCAAAATCCGTACCATCCCCATTGATGACAATAGCTTTATCCACTTGTGCAGCCAAGGCTTCACAACGCTCAATGTCCTTCTCAATAACCTTAACAGTAAATCCTGCTTTTTCTAATAAGATAGCTAGATTGCGACCTAATAAACCAGCGCCTACAATAACAGCCCGTTTATGGAAGGTTGCATGATTAGAGAACCATTCTTGTTCAACTTCATCAATACCATCTTTTAAACCTAAAAAGAAAACACTGTCATTAGGTAATAGTATGCTTTCACCATGAGGTATAATCATTTCACCTAATCGTAAAATGCCTACCAATAACACACCTTCTGGAAAAGTCAACTCTTTTAAAGGTTTATTTACGAGCGGGAATGTACTATTAATTTTAAATTCCATTAAACGTACAGCGCCTTGACCAAATTCTTCTACGTCCAAAGCGGATGGTGTTTCAATAATATGAAGTAATTCTTGCGCCGTAACCATCTCTGGATTAATGAATAAATCAACACCTAATCGTTCTTTCATATGATCGTCCATATGATCAACGATATTGGTATCCCTTACACGTGCTACAGTAGATGGAACACCTGCTATTTTAGCTACTGCGCAAGATAACATATTAACTTCATCTGAATCGGTAACTGAGATAAACATCCCCACATCAGATAAGTCAATTTCATTCAATAACTGAATATCGCTACCATTACCGCATACTAAACTAACATCCAATGTATTTTCAAGATTATGGATACGCTCCTGTGAACGGTCTATAAGATATACGTCATGATCATCTTGCACCAGTCTTTCACACAAGGAATACCCAACCTTACCAGCGCCTACTACAATAATCTTCATAGTTTAGACCTCTTGTTGATTTGGAGTCCATTGTTTACCAGTTTCTGTCAACAATGTCCAACCATCTTCTTGTACTACAAGGCGGGATTTCATTAAATGACCTAAAGCTCGTTTGAATGCAGCCTTGCTGATGTTAAATTTATCCTTAATCAACATGGCTGATGATTCATCACTATAAGGCATTTTACCGCCTCGTTGTAATAGGTATTCCATTATAATCTGACCATCAGAAATTAATGCTTTTTCTTTGATAGGACGCATAGAAACATTAATACGACCATCTTCGCGTTTGAACGTAACACGAGCCTCTACCATTTCTCCAACATTTAATTTGCGTGTCATTTCTGAACGATGCAAAAAAGCAATCCATCGCTCAGGAGTAATAAAAAAGGCTCCATCACTAGTCAAATTGTAAATAGCACCACTTACTTGTTGTCCTACAACAGCATCGGTAGCAGCTTTAGAGGCGCGTCTCATCTCATCATCAACGTCCATAGAAACGGCCATTCGACCAGATTTATCGGTATATAATTTTACCCATACCTTTTCCCCTACTTGAGGTCTGCCACGCATTTCAGCGTGAGGCATAAAAATCCCCCGCTCAGTACCAACCTCAACGAAACAACCAAAATTGGTTACATTAATAACCTCAACATAACCAATTTGACCGACCTTCATAGCAGGCAATCGCATGGAGGCAGTCAAACGTCCCTTAGGGTCACGATATAGAAATACCTCTACATCATCACCGATAGCAACTGGTGAAGTTTGTTGATCCTTATGGAGCAAAATATCATCATTTGTATTTCCCGTTTGACCGTCAAGGAAAGCGCCATGATCACTAGTGCGTAGAACACGCAGTGTAGCAATGGTATTTTCCAATAATTCGCTAGCCATAGATTATTCTCCTTCAAAAGGAACACGTCCAGCATCGTTCCATAAGGCTTCTAGTCCATAAAATTCACGAATTTCATCGTTACCAAACACGTGACAAATAATATCGCCAAAGTCCAATAATACCCATTCACCTTCGCGATATCCTTCACGATGGAGGACCGTCATACCTTGTTCTGCTGCTATATCCTCAATTTCATCTGCAATACTTTGAGATTGTTTAATATTATTGGCGCTTACAATCATAAAATAATCGCCTAACATAGAAACACCTTCCAAATCAAGTATTTCAATATCATGACCTTTCTTATCATAAGCCGCTTGTGCAAGCGCTAAAACATGTTGTTTAATTTCTTCTTTTTGTTTCATTGTATCTCCTATTATTCTTTCTTCTCTGGTTCTGAACCTGGTTCTGATGGTTTTACACGTGTGCTTTGTTCTGATTCTACCGCAACAGGTGCTTTTTTAGTTTCAGGTGTAGAAACAAATTGACTTAAATCTTCTGGTGCCAATGTCCCCATTGTAATTCCCACTAAGCGCTGAGCTTCAGTTGGATTTACATGCCAATACACGACGTCATTAATTTTTTCTTTTTCACCAGGCAAAATATAAAAATGAATATGATCTTTATCCATTTGACCGATAGAACGCATTAATTTAATAGCATCCCATGTAGATATATTACTTTCATAATGACTCCATAAACGCCATATATGCCAAGCTTTTGTAATAAACCAAGTATCTTGTTCCCGATCAACCCATAATTTCAAGAACCGTTCTTGTCGTTGAACACGTCCAAATTATCATTATTTTCGTCTGTGTAACGTAAATATGCTAATGCATTATCACTATCTAAATTTTGATAGCCTCTTCGTAAATCTATATCTTTACTACCAGTTTCAGCATCAACATGTTCCATATTCTTTTCTACGTAAAACTGTTGACTACCTAAAACATCACTTGTTTTTTTGAAAGCTGCCTCATCAACGACAACATAGTAAGGTATGCTGATATGGAATATATCCTCTACAACGGCTTTCGTTAGTTCAATATTACCTTCTGCATACATTTGATTTAACATAGATGCAGATTTTTGATCTCTACTTTCAATTTTACTATTGCTAGGAATACCAATTATATCCATCGTATTAGTATTCATATTAATAGACATGAGGAATAATGAGTCAGCTTGACTCGGATTATTTTTATCTCGCCCTACAATTAATACATATACAGGTTTGTCCAATGCTTTCTGTTCTACATTAACCGTATCAGTATGCTTAGGTTCACTGGATTCTTCAATCTCACTTGCAGTATCAGTTTGTGTTACTCGATGATATACATAGCTGATTCCACTATACATCCCCCAACCGATGCCACAAATAACAGTAAGTGCTAACACGAATGCGATGATTAGACGGCCCCATTGGAGCTTATTTTTCTTCATCTGACGTTCTCGACGTCTTCTACGGCGACGAGCTCGCGCTTTTTCACGTTCATCCATTCTAGGCACCTCCTTTTTTCATATGCTGTATAAGATTATTACGGCTAATAATAGTAAGAGGATAAATAGTATCATCACTATCTATTAAATGTCGAATGGTCATATCAAATCCACACAATACTCCGGCATCAAGAGACTGTTCTGCAGCTGCACGAATATCGTTTACGCCAGGAAAATTACGATTAGGCTCAATATAATCAGCTAAAAATATAACTTTATCCAATTTTGACATGCCCACTTTTCCAGTTGTATGAACACGTATTGCTTCTAATACTTGTCGATTAGTAATACCATAATGAGTATTCGCTAACACCATACCTGCTAAACCATGTAATAAAGCACCGCTATGTAACATATCAACATCACAGGCCAAATCTGCAACTAAATCTTGCATTTCCAATAATGGTAATTCTTTAGCACAGTCATGTAACATCGCTGCTAACCGAGCGTCTTCTACATTAGCCCCATATTTTTTAGCTAAATAAATCGCTGACTCTACAACACCTAAGGTGTGTATAAAACGCTTTTTACTTAATTTATTAGATAAGTCGGTTTCAATTTGTTGTATATCCACCTTTAATTATTCCTTCCGATAAATATCATATTTTTCAATATATTGAACTACACATTTAGGTAACATATATCTGACCGTCAAGCCATGACGCAGTCGGTCTCGTAAATAAGTAGCAGATAATTTTCATTTCTGGTACATTCATTAAATGAATTCTATTCTTAGCTTTGGGACCCTAATAAACTCTAATGTTGTATCAACAACTTGAGATCCATCAGGCCTCATAGCACCAATAAAATGACAATGCTCTAATAATTCATCAATAAATTTCCAATTAGGTAAATCTCGTATTGTATCTGTACCAGCAATAAAGTAAAAAAAGAAACAGAATCTCCATATATTTTTTTGAAATGATGAATAGTATCAATTGTATAGGAAGGCCCTTCACGACGCATTTCCACATCGGATATTTCAAAATACGGGTTATCTGCTACCGCTGCAGCCGTCATGGCATAACGATGCTTAGCATCAATAACATCATTATGTTTATGAGGAGGTATTCTTGCAGGAACAAATATAACCTTTTCTAAATGAAAGCTTTCCCTTGCTACCTCTGCAATCATTAGATGTCCTAAGTGGATAGGGTTAAAAGTTCCGCCTATAATACCAATCCGCCGTTTCTCTACCATATATAAGTCACACCCTTTATGACTATAATACAAATCAAGATAAATAATGCTAATGCTTTTACATACGATACCCACTCATAACGACCTTTTGGAGTCTGAATATAACGATAATAGGCTCGTATCAAATAATATAAACGCATCACGAACGAATTTGTCCTGTACCAAATACAAAATATTTATAGGATGTTAATGCTTGTAATCCCATTGGTCCACGAGCATGGAGTTTTTGTGTACTAATGCCAATTTCAGCACCAAATCCAAATTCAAAACCATCTGTGAAACGTGTAGACGCGTTATGATATACAGTAGAACAATCGATAAGATTCATAAAATGCTGAGCGGTTTTCATATTATCTGTTACAATCGCTTCAGAATGATGTGTCGTATATTGATTAATATGTGAAATAGCCTCATCCACCGATGATACAATAGCCACATTTAAATCAAGATCATTATATTCTGTACTAAATGAGTGCTTATCAACAGCAATCCCCTTAACAATCTGTAATACATCTGGTGTACCGTGAATCGTTACATGATGGGTCTCTAATTTAGAGTCTAATGCCAACAGAAATTTGGGAGCAATAGATTTATGAACCAATAGAGTCTCCATAGAATTACATACAGAAGGACGTTGTACCTTTGCATTCACAGCAATATCAACAGCCATGTCAATGTTAGCTTCAGCATCAACATAGGTATGACAGACACCGCTTCCCGTCTCTATAACGGGTATCATACTATCACGTACAACCCGTTGTATTAGCCCTGCACCGCCACGTGGAATCACTACATCTATATAACGGCGTTGTTGTAGCAATACACTTACAGCTTCACGATCTAATACTTCTACTAACTGGATAGCTGCTCTTGGTAAATCATTGGCTTCTAATACATCTTGCATAATGGATACGATGACGCGATTTGTACGGTATGCTTCCTTACCACCGCGTAGAATAGTGGCATTAGCGGTTTTAAAGCATAAGGCGCCAGCATCAACAGTTACATTAGGACGCGCTTCAAAAATGATACCTATAACACCAAATGGTACGGCACGCTTTTCAATGTGAAGTCCGTTAGGCCTATTAATAGTTTCAAGTATGGTTCCTACCGGTGATGGTAATAGACTAACTTGACGAACACCTTCTGCCATTTGATTAATGCGCTCTTTAGATAGTAGTAATCTATCCAACATCGTATCAGGTACCACGCCTCGAGCCGAATCCATATCCATGTGATTGGCTGTTAAAATTTGTTCACTGTGTTGAACTAACGCATCGGCTATAGCACATAATACCTCATTGATGCGTTTCTCTGATAATTGCTGTAAAACAATAGATGCTGCTCGTGCAGATTCACCCATTTCTTTAAATATACTTTCATATGAATTCATACTGCACCTCATCAATGAATAATTACTAGATTATTTCTGTGAACAACCTCATCATATGTTGTATCAATTTCTAATACACGAGCTATATCTTGCGTATTGTGACCTTTAATCTTAAGTAAATCTGTAGAACTATAATTCACTAATCCTCTAGCGATTTCTTTTCCCTTAGCAATAATTGATACTGTATCACCAGGTTCAAAAGACCCATCCACTTCAATAATACCAGCTGGTAAATACTAGCTCCGTGATTTAATACGGCTTTCGTACATCCTTCATCTATAGTAATGCTTCCACTTAAGCGTTTCCCATAAGCTACCCAATGATGCTTTTGAGAAACACCTTGATCATTAGCGACAAATAATGTACCTATATTCTCACCTTTACATACTTTACGTAAAGAATTATCCGATTCACCACTGGCAATAATCATATGTATACCTGAATTAGTCGCCATATGGGCAGCCTTAATTTTTGTATACATACCACCAGTACCCATACTTGAACCTGCACCACCAGCGATTTTATAAGTTTCATCTGTAATTACAGAAACTTCGTGGATTAAAGTAGCTGTAGAATCCGTAGCTGGATTAGCCGTATATAAACCATCAATATCAGATAAAATAATAAGCACATCGGCTTCTACAATCCCTGCTACAGTAGCCGATAATGTATCATTATCGCCTATTTTGTATTCTTCAATAGCTACTACATCATTTTCATTAATGATTGGAATGACATGTAATTGTAATAACGCATGTAATGTATTTCGTAGGTTCAAATAGCTATGACGAGAAGTGCTATCCTCCTTCGTCAATAATATTTGAGCAACCGTTCTACCATACTCTCGAAACATGCGTTCATACATATGAATGAGTACACCTTGTCCTACCGCTGCTGATGCTTGACGTAACACAAGATCTCTTGGTTTTTCTTTAAATCCTAACGGCGCAAGGCCTGCACCCGTAGCCCCTGAGGAAACAAGAATAACCTCTTTCCCTTGGTTGGCAAGATCTGATAATTGACGGACTAAATGTTCTATCCGTTCTAAATTTAAATGACCATTTGGGTAACATAATGTACTGCTCCCCACTTTTACAACAATGCGTTTAGCATTCTTAATGGCATCTCTCATACAATCATCTCCTATAAGGGAAAAAGGTTATAACTATTATTTCGGTAATATAATTTTTGGTTCTTTTTTAGCTTTATAAAGAACACCATTGAATCCAATAACTTGTACTAACTCAGCACCAAGCATATCTGCTAATTCTTGGAAAATCGCTTTATCTTCTGGACTATTATTAAGCAATTTAACCTTGATTAATTCACGTGCCATCAGTGCTGCTCGTGCACTATCAATCACGCTATCCTCAAGACCATTTTTACCAATTTGCACAACAGCTGGCATAGTTGCAGCTAATGAGCGTAAATACCGTTTCTGTTTTCCTGTCATTATAACTCCTAGTCTCTGAATGTGAATCGTTGTTCACCAATAACAACTTCATCGCCTTCTTGACATCCTTTTTCACGTAATTTATTATCCAATTCCATAAAACGCCAAATACGTTGGAATCGACGTAAGGATTGATCATCGTCAAGATTGGTCATTGCCACAAGTCGTTCGATACGTTTACCCGTAATATAGAAAGCAGCATCATCACCACGTGTAATAACAAACTCCGTATCTGGTTTTGCTTCATACATAACGGTATCATCAGTGGCTTCAACCTCTGGCTCATAATTTTCTACATAATAATACGCTCGTTCCATTAGCTCAGGTAAACCTTCACCACTCAATGCATTGATTAAGAAAACTTCATAACCCTTGTCTTCAAAATAAGATTTTGTATTTGGAATTGTTTCATCATCAAAGACAAGATCTATTTTATTAAGTGCCACGATTTGTTTCTTATTAGCTAATTTCTCTGAGTATTTACGCAACTCGTCATTAATAGCATCAAAATCTACTTTAGGGTCACGACCTTCCATGCCAGATACATCTAGAACGTGAATCAGAATATTCGTGCGTTCTACATGGCGCAAGAAATTATGACCAAGGCCTACACCTTCACTAGCCCCTTCAATAAGACCAGGAATATCAGCTAATACAAAGCTACGATCGCAGGGAGCGTTACAACACCCTAATACAGGAGTTAATGTTGTAAAATGATAAGCCGCCACTTCTGGTTGTGCTTTAGATACTTTGCGTAGAATACTTGATTTACCAACACTTGGATAGCCAAGCAAGCCAACATCAGCCAATACCTTTAGCTCTAGTTGTAACCAGCGTTCTTCCCCTGGTTCCCCCTTTTCAGCAAAGGTAGGTGCACGATTAGAGCTAGATAAAAATCTCGCATTACCGCGTCCACCGCGACCGCCTTTAACGATGATAAAGGTATCACCATCATGAACTAGGTCACAGAACACCTTACCTGATTCTTCGTCCTTAACAACGGTGCCTAATGGAACAGGAATAATTAAATCTTCTGCACCGCGACCATGTTTATTGGCACTTTCACCATTACCACCCTTTGGCGCTTTAAATTGGCGTTTATAACGAAAATCTACAAGAGTATTAATATTTTTATCTGCTTTTAAAATAACATCTGCCCCTTGACCACCATCGCCACCGCTTGGTCCGCCATTAGGAACATATTTCTCTCGACGGAAACTAGACATACCGTCTCCGCCATCACCCGCTTTTACAAATACACGAGCGCGATCTATAAACATAATTACATCCTTTTCTGCAAAACTATTTTAATAGTTCTATTGCCTTTTGAATTTGAATATCTGACATATCACTAGATGGGGTAGTTCCCCTTTGGTAATTCTAGAACTACATCTGGTTGAATACCAGTTCCATCAATAACACGATCATTAGGAGTATGGTATTTAGCTATAGTCACTTTAATACCTTCATCCTCTAGATTTGGATATACACTTTGAACAGTGCCTTTACCATAACTATTAGTGCCAACAATGGTACCTAATTTCTATCTTGAATAGCGCCAGCAATGATTTCAGATGCACTAGCAGAACCTTTATTAATGAGAACTACCATAGGTAATGCAGGATTTTTTCCATCAGATACATAATTTTTGGTTTTTCCATCTCGTGTTGTGAAAGATACTAATGTACCTTCTGGCATAATAATGCTAGCAATATCTTGCGCACTATTAAGTAATCCACCAGGATTATCGCGTAAGTCTAGAACTAATGAAGTCATTCCTTCGGATAGAAGCTGCTCATATTGTGTTTTAAAATCACCCGCTGTATGCTCAGCGAATTGACTGATGCGAATATATCCAATATGGTCTGATAACATCTTACTTTTTACTGTAGGTAATACGATTTCTTCTCTTGTAACGTTAAACGTTAATAATTGATTATCCCGTTCAACCACAATCGTTACATCGCTACCAGCTTCACCACGTATTTTTGAAGCTGCATCTTCAATCGTCATAGAATTAGTGTCTACGCCATCGATGGATACAATGTGATCACCGCTTTTGATGCCAGCTTTATAAGCCGGCATATCATCAATAACGGATACTGCTTCTAACCCCTTTGAACCATGTCCAAGAACCATGCCCACACCTGCATAGGTGCCAGAGGTATGCTCTTTCATAGATTCAAAGTCATCCTTGTCTAAATAGACACTATGAGGTTCTCCTAAGGAAGCCACTAAACCTTTCAACATACCATCAAATAATGTGGCTTTACTTACAGGTGTCATAAATTTCTGAGTCGCTATGTAATAGGTTACGACAAATCGTGGTAAACCCATAGCTGAACCAGAAATATACCAAAATACGAGCCACAACATAATGATGGACGCAAATATATATTTAATTAAGGCTAAACCAATTCTTTTAAAATTATTATTCATTCTATAAATAACCCATAGGATCTACTGGATCCCCGTTTACACGAACTTCAAAGTGAACATGAGGTCCTGTACTATTGCCAGTACTGCCGGCATAAGAAATAACTTGGCCCTTCGCAACGGATTGACCTTCATCTACAGCGAGCTCAGAGTTATGACCATATAGTGTAGAAAGTCCATTACCATGATCGATAACAACAGCATAACCATAGCCGCCCATCCATCCAGACCAAACTACGACGCCACCATCAGCAGCATGAACAGGTGTACCTTCATCAACGCCAATATCAATACCGGAGTGATAAATTGTAGTCCCCCAAATTGGATGAACACGATAGCCATAAGGGGAAGTGATTTCACCACTAACAGGCCAGCCAAGTTGTCCTGTACCTTGTACCCAATTATCTGATGCACCTTGCCCACCAGAGGATTGAGCCGCTGCCGCAGCCGCTGCAGCAGCTGCAGCGGCACGTGCAGCTTGTCGTTCTTTCAACATAGCACTTACTTGCGCTGAGGAAGCATTAAGTTCTTCAATTGCTTGCATTGCAGTTGCTCTATCATTTTGCGCTTTTTGAAGAACCACATTGCGTTCTGCTTTTTTCTGTTCAATTTCAGCCTGTTTAGCAAGTGCAGCTTTTTCTAATTCAACCAACTTAGCACGATCTGCTTCGAGTTTTTGTTTATGAGCTTCAATGTCAGCACGCTCTTTTTTAATTTCGTTAATCAAGGTGATATCAGAATCGATAATTCGTTTTAAAACCTCTAATCGATTAGCGAAATCACTAAAATCTTTAGACCCAATAACTACATCAAGATAACTAAGTCGTCCATTGATATAAATATCACGAACTCGTTTATAAAATACGGATTCTCGACCTTCTAATCGTTTTTGAGCTTCCGCCAATTGACGTTCATTAAGTGTAATATCATTTTCTACAGCTACACGCTGCTCTTTAATCGTACCTAACTCAGCAGTCGCTTGACGAAGTTGTTCTTCAATTTGTCGCAACTGTTCAGAAACGCTTCCAATCACAGTTTCCGCATCTGCTTTTGCAGCATTTTGCTGGTTAACTTGTTGTTGAATCGAATCTAATTGATTTGTTAAATCTTCATCTTCAGCCATAATATAGGCTGGTGTCCCGCATAATACCACTCCCGAAAGAAGGGCTGCTACGAGACGAGTTTTAAATGTATACTGTCTCATAATCCCTCTACTATACTTTCATATATTGTTTCAATGAAATGGTACTACCAATAATGCCTACGATAATCCCACCGCCAATTAAGCATGCTACTAATTGATAGAAGAATGGGAACATAGGAACTAATGGGAAGAATGCAAGTGAATCGGATACTTCTATGGTAATAAAATGATAGAACTCACCCACGCATAATACGGCAATAATGGACCCAATAAAGCCTAACAACATGCCTTCGATAACAAATGGCCAACGAATAAAGCCATTAGTAGCACCTACATATTTCATAATCGCAATCTCTTTGCGACGAGCAAATACAGTTAAACGAATAGTGTTAGAAATAATAAACAATGTAGCTGCTGCTAAGAAACCGATGAGTACGATACCACCAATTCGGATAATTTGTGTAATTCGGAACAATTCCTCAATGATGTCTTGACCATAATGTGTACTTTCTACGCCTTGGAATGTAGTTACTAATTTAGCTGTAGATTTAACATCTTCAGGATTTTCAAAGGTAAGAACATAAGAGTTTGGCAATGGATTTACACCACCTAAGGCGTTCACCAATTGTTGTTGATCCCCAAAGCGTTCCTTAAATTCTTTCATAGCTTGTTCTTTATTAACAAATTCTAAGTGTTTTAGATTTGGAATTGCTTTCACTTGCTTACCAACAGCCATAATTTGCTCTGTAGTAAGACCATCTTTCAAATACACACTTAACTGCACTTGATTCTCTAAGCTCGATGCCATGTTATTAAGATTGATAACGCCACAGAGAAATACACCAAGCATAAATAAAGATAATGCTACAGTGGAAATAGACGCTAATGTCATAAGGCCATTGCGTTTCATGGACTTTAAGGCTTCCTTAAAGAAATATTTCATTGTTCTAGGCTTCATTAAATTCTGCACCCCTCATATTATCACTAAGAACACGACCATCTTTTAATTCGATAACTCGCTTATTTAAATAGGTAACAATATCCATATTATGGGTAACCATAATTACAGTAGTGCCAAAATTATTGATATGCTTGAACAAATCTACAATGTCTTTACTCGTATTCGGATCAAGATTGCCAGTTGGTTCATCTGCAATTAATACAGATGGACGATTGACGATAGCCCGTGCAATCGCTACACGTTGCTGTTCACCACCAGATAAATCCTCTGGTAAATCATTCGCCTTATCAGATAAGCCAACTAATTCAAGAACGTGAGCTACCTTCTCTTTTAATTACCTTAGGTTTCTCCTCGATAACCTCTAAAGCAAAAGCGATATTTTCAGCTACGCTTTTGTTAGGTAATAATCGGAAATCTTGAAATACTACGCCTAATTTACGTCGCAATTTTGGTATTTTACTACGTTTCAATTTTGTAACATCAAATTCATCGACTATAACAAATCCAGAATCTGGTGTAACTTCATGAGTTAATAATTTAAACAACGTAGATTTACCAGCCCCACTATGACCACAAATCAATACAAACTCACCATCATTAATGGTGATGCACACATTATCAAGTGCAGTAGATCCGTTTTCATATACTTTACTAACATTCTTAAATTCTATCATTGGTTCCCCTTTTATTTACGTGTCACCACTTTTTTAACTGCTTTTACAATATCTTCAGCTGTTAACCCATATTTCGCCATCAATTCTTTTGGTGTACCACTCTCCCCAAATGTATCTTGAACACCAACGAATTCCATAGGAACAGGTTTATGTGCAACAACAACTTCAGATACAGCAGAACCTAAACCGCCTAAAATATTATGTTCTTCAGCAGTCACAATAGCACCTGTTTCTTCAGCGGCTTTAATGATGGCATTAGCATCGATAGGTTTAATGGATGCCATATTAATAACGCGAGCAGAAATTTGTTCACCTTCTAGTTGTTTAGCTGCTTCAACTGCAGGGCCTACTAAAGCACCACAAGCGATAATTGTCACATCAGAACCATCTTTTAATTGATTGGATTTACCAGGTGTGAAAGTATATCCTTCTGCTGTTACATCATCAACACCAGCACGACCGAGACGTACATAAACTGGACCATTATAATCAGCTGCCCATTGAATGACAGATTCTGTTTCTTTTTCATCTGCTGGCACAATAACAGTCATGTTTGGTAAAACACGCATACATGCGATATCTTCTAAACTTTGATGAGTTGCACCATCTTCACCTACAGTAATACCTGCATGTGTAGCACATACTTTCACATTAAGTTTTGGATAGCATACAGCATTACGGATTTGTTCAAATGCACGACCAGTTGCAAACATAGCAAAGGAAGATACAAATGGAATCTTACCTGCTGCAGCTAAACCGGCACCTACAGAGATTAGATTTTGTTCAGCAATACCTACATTAAAGAAACGTTCTGGACACTCCTTCTTAAATGTATCAGTCTTAGTAGATTTTGATAAATCAGCATCAAGAACAATAATATTAGAATTTTCTTTACCAATTTTTGCTAGCGCATTACCGTACGCTTCACGTGTTGCTTTACCCATTATTGTACCCCCATGATTTCATTTACGAATGCCACACCTTGTTCTTCACTAGGTGCCTTACCATGCCAACCAGCTTGACCTTCCATTTCTGCAACACCTTTACCTTTTACAGTATGCATTACGATACATGTAGGGACCATCTGTGAAAGCTTTCGCCTCTTCAATGGCTTGATGTAATTCGTCAATATCGTGACCATTTACTTCAATAACATTCCATTTGAAAGCTTTAAATTTATCTGGAATTGGCAATGGGGACATAACTTTTTCAATATCACCATCAATTTGTAGGCCATTATAATCTACAAAGGCAGTCAAATTATTTAATTTATAGTGGCCTGCAAACATAGCAGCTTCCCATACTTGACCTTCTTCAAGTTCTCCATCACCGAGAATAGAATATACACGATAATCAGCATTATCGATTTTACCTGCTAATGCCATACCACAAGCTGCAGAAATCCCTTGGCCCAAAGAACCTGTAGACATATCTACACCAGGTGTATGCTTCATGTCAGGATGACCTTGAAGGAAATGATTAATTTTACGCAAATTGATTAATTCGGATTTAGGAAAATATCCCTTTTCAGCAAGTGTCGCATACAATGCTGGCGCTGCATGACCTTTTGATAACACAAAACGGTCACGATCTTGCTTTTTAGGATTACTTGGGTCTACATTCATTTCTACAAATATAACAGAGACATTACATCAGCAATGGATAAAGAGCCACCTGGATGTCCAGATTTAGCTGCTGTAACAGACTGTACGATGCTTACGCGAATCGCTTTTGCTTTCTCTTGTACTAATTGTTTTTGATCTTGACTCAATGTAGCCATAAAGACCTCACTTTCTGGATAATCTCCAATTTATATTTAATACTCTTCTAAAAGTGAAATAGCAAATTCCGCATTGCGTTTTGATACCTTACGCAATGTTTGAATGCGATTGAATGAATGTTGATAGGATTCTGTAGATTGTAAAAGTTCTACACATCGATCATATAGAACATTAGAATCTAATTCTGTCATAGTACCAATTGGTTCTTGTTCAATCATATGTAAAAAACTTGTAATTTTAGGGTCATAGGAAATACCAATAACTGGTTTTCCCATTAAGGAACTAAATACAAGTGCATGTAGGCGTATGCCAATCATTAAATCTACATTGCCAGATAAGGAAAGTTGCTCTTCTGTGGTAAAAGGTCCTTCTAATACGATTGGTTTTACCTTCATTAATGAAGCTATAATCTTTGCTTCCTTCGTATCATCAGGATGAGACATAGGTATGAATACTATTTCAGCATCTTGCTCTAAACTTAACCGGCTCAATACATCTGCTAAACTCTGTCTATACGCTGTATCATCCTTCCAACTACGCACAGCAATACCGATGCGTTTCCTACCACTTTCAATAGGAGCACAATTATACTTGGTTAAAATATTAGCACCGATACTAGGATTGGCCTTATGCATAGCTAATACAGCATCCGCTGTAACCTCAACATCGTAAATTCCTAGAGCATTCAACTCATCTTTCGAAATGGAATCACGAACTGTAATTCCATCTACATATTTCAACATAAATTTAACAGCTCGTTTTGTAGATTTACGATATAAAGGACCAATACCTTGAGAGTACAGCATAACAGGTTTTCCGAGTAATTTCGCAAGCCCCATAATACTTAGATAATAATAGGTATTCCGAATACTTGTAGCATCCTGTAATAAACTACCTCCACCGCTAATCACTAAATCAGCATTACGTATGGCATTCAAAATACCAAAGGCAGCAAATGTTCCAACAGCCTTAATATTATGTTTTCTACTAGTCTCTTGAGGATTGCCGGAGATAACCGTAATATGTGCATCGTCTTCTACATCACGAATAGCGTCGATAATGGCGCAAAGCATAGCTTCATCACCAGCATTACCAAAGCCATAGTAACCGGAAATAACGATATTACTCATGACTGTCCTCCCGATGCATAGCCCATTGCGAGATGTAAATAAGGAAACGAACTGCAAGAATAAGAACAATACCTATAGCACAACCGAGCAACAAACCATCATACCACGCATAATAGACATGAAGACAGGTGTTCTAATATGACAGAATGTTTCAACCATAGATGCTACGCCGATAACGCCAGCTATAGTTAATACAAAATGAATAACCATAGGCCATTTACGTAGGAATGCAAATGTTGCGAGCATCAACAATGGATGACCAATCATAAATTCCTTTTCTCTTGGTCTAGCATATAGTGTATTCTCTAGGAATCTACGCAATACGAGTTCAAATGTTGGAACAGGCACACCTGCCGTATGACCACTACGGCCTACAAATACCCAAGCCGCAGCACCTATAGCAGCAAACACAAAGAACACATACATTTTTACATCTGTAGTTAGAAATTCTTTAATGAATTGCTTAGCTTCTGTACCAGAGTTGATCATACGACCTTTCCATAATGGAAAGCGTTGTAGATATGCAATCATAACAAGGATGATTGGTAATACGAAGGTAAGTTTTACACCTCTAAAGATTTCAAATTCCATAAAGAATTTTGTATTACCTAATAATGCCGCAATATACATGCCACCAATAGCGGCAAATAATGTTGCTATTACGAGATAGAGTAATGCGAGTAGCGTAGATTTCCACGCACCTATAGGACGTGTACCATCTGATCTGCGCCATTCTTCCATAAGAATCACCAAGGCTCCAACAGGTGCCATAATAGCTGCAGATAAAGCCCAAATTTGAACTAATAATGTACCGCTAGTTACAATAAATCCAACAATGGATAGTAGTGATAGTGCAAAGAATAGAACTAATTGTTTGTGTTGTGACATAGCTATAAACATTTGTCCTACATACACAAATAACGCAATACTACCAATCATGGTTAGAACAACTAATAAAGGATTAGGTGTATAAGCAGGATAAATATCTGCTGGCCCAAATTCATAGCCCTTAGCACTCAATTTATCTGTTGCACTATGTACATAGTTAATCGTTGTTTGTAACACAGTTTCATTATTTTGCCCTACTTCATACATAGGGAATAAATTAAATCGAATGTTGCGCTCAATATCGCTAATATAGAATCGTTGAGCCGCTTCTTCCGGAGTAATCTTCTTTAACTCATCTTTAGAAATTGTGTAAACACGACCTACACTGTAATTCTTCTTAGCCGCCATATCTAAGAATCCTAACTGAGGTTCATATTGCAACTGATTAACCGCTTCAATACCAACCAATGGAATATGAAGATTATTCATAGCCTCTAAGGTTTCATCAATATGATCTGGTGCACCTAATGCCTCTTTACCAGCAAATATAATACCTGTTACATGAGGAACCCCATCTAGACGATTAAATACATATTTAATATCATCAGATGTAACATTGCGATAATTAGTAGGTCGAACAATTACATTAAATCCGCGATTGGCCACTTCCATGGCTTGGATCTTAGAGATGCCTAAGTTCATCTTCGCATAGCTATCTGAAGTAGCACCTTGTAATTCTAAAACGGGTCCTATACTAGTATTAAGTTCTTTAACCTTTTCTTTACTAATACGATGATATAGGTCTTCGCGAATTTCTTTATAATAGCCTTCTTTACCAGGAATAAGTGCAACATAAGTAGCGCCTGGTTTAATAGAACCACCATTGATACGAACATCGGACATATCTTGTGATGAAAGTAATTTAATTTCACCAGCGTCATTTGCCTTTTCTAATGTTCTATCATAAATGGCAAATGCCGTTATTCCCGCCTCTTTCAGTGCATCAAAAGCATCTTTTTGACTACGTTTTTTTCAAAAGGCATTAGCTCGAAGTACAGCATCATAATCTACTATATTCTCAATATGATTTTGTGCCTTTTCAATTGTATTGCGCTCCATTACTAAATAGAGTGCTGAAATAAGTCCTACTATGATACATAGTATAAGAACTAATGAGTGCTTAGTTTTCTTAACAGTATGCACGATATTTCCTTTCTAATTGAGTACAGGTTTAATCTTAATATGAATTTCTCCATGTTCAACGTTAACAGACTCAGCTTTAACCGGAACTGGGAAATTATTAAAATCATAGATAGCAATAGGATGCAATTGTTGTGATGTAATACCTGCAATAGTCAATCCACTAACTGTAAATCGACTAGGAGCAAATGATAAAACATTATCTTTCAACTGCAAGGCGCCTTCCAAACTAGCTGTTCCTTTCAAAGACCCCATAATGTTAACAGTCCCAGTTAATGCTATACGGTCATTATTAATTACTACATTAGCATCCTGTAGACCTTCTGTATTCTGAATCAGGAATTTCTTTAGATCATCCTCTAACACAATACCTTCTACATAGGATGGACCAAGACTTAGGACCTCAACCTCATGAGATGCAATGAGAGAAATAGGATTAATAACAATATTATTTGCCTCATAATGAAGACTAGAAAAAAATTCAACTTTCCTAATTGAACATTTTCCAATGTTCCTGCCGCGTGATCTGCTTGCCCGTAAACCAGTTTAAAGGCGGGTGTAGATTCAATAACAACAGTTTGGCTGGAAGGTTTAAGTGATTGATTTAACTCATCTTCTACAATAGATTCCATATATTTTGGAACTACAAATTGAGCACCCACCACACATACAATGATAAGCAAGACGATGAATATTAAAAAAATTTTTTTCATTATAGCACCTATACTGTTAAATTAGCTTCTTTCTTTAAATAGCCTTCTATGAATTGGTCGATATTGCCATCCATAACAGCCTGTACATTACCAGTTTCAACCGATGTACGATGATCCTTTACCATGTTATAAGGATGGAATACATAGGATCTAATTTGGCTTCCCCATTCAATAGCTTGGTATGTCCCACCAATTTGTTCTTTTAATTCAGCCTGCTTTTCAAGTTCTAATTCAAATAATTTTGCACGTAATAAACGAAGAGCTTGTTCTCTATTTTGCATTTGAGAACGCTGAGATTGACATTGAACTACAATGCCTGTTGGTTTATGCGTCATACGAACAGCAGAATCCGTTTTATTAATATGCTGCCCACCAGCACCACTTGCACGATATGTATCAACTTGGACATCTTTCATATCGATATTGATTTCCACAGTATCATCAATTTCTGGCATTACGTCAACAGCTGCAAATGAGGTATGACGACGTGCTGCAGCATCAAATGGTGATATACGAACGAGACGGTGAACACCTTTTTCAGATTTTAAATAGCCAAAGGCATTTTCGCCTTTAATAAGAAATGTTGCACTTTTGATTCCCGCTTCATCGCCAGGTTGTTCATCCATAAGTTCCACGGAAAACCCGGTCTTTTCTGCCCAACGCAAATACATTCGAATCAGCATAGAACACCAATCTTGTGCTTCTGTACCACCTGCACCAGCATGGAATGTAAGAATAGCATTATTCTGATCATATTCTCCGCCGAGCAAAAGCAATACCTCTTGTTTTTCAACAGCCTCTTGAATGCCATTTACAAATTGTTTGATTTCCCCCTCCATAGAGGTATCTTCTTCTTCAATTGCCATATCCAACATGACACTAGCATCTTCGATATCAGACACTAACTGCTTATACCCCTCTACAGAGTTTTTTAATTGTGTTGCCTCTTGAGAAATCTCACGAGCCTTATCAGGATTATCCCAAAATGTAGGATCACTCATCTGTACATCAAGTGTGAAGATTCGTTCTTCTTTCTGAGCTATGTTAAAGTGAATCCCTCATTCCATAAATTCGCTCTTCTAAACCAGAGATGATTGGTTTTAAATCCTCTAACAATTTATGTTCACCACCTTTATAGAATTACTACATGTACATAGTAACGATTTACTGTATTTTTAAAATGAAAAATGGCCGTTGCCCAGAAGGTGTTTTCCCATTGAGCAACGTGCCATTCACAAATGTTAATCTATGTTTTGTGGCTCCAACACATCTTCATGATGGGGTTGTGCACCTTCTAAGTGATCAACTGGTTCTTCAATTTCTTGAATCAATTGTGCACGAATTTTGTACAATGCCATGATTGTTTCATCTTGAATAGATTCAATCATGTGCTGGAACATATCATAGGCCTCAAATTTATATTCAACCAAGGATTTTTTTGGCCATATGCACGAAGGCCAATACCTTCACGAAGCATATCCATATTATCCAAATGTTCCATCCATTTACTATCGACAACACGTAGCATAATCGCTTTTTCAAGTTGGCCAAACATCGCTTCACCTAAAAGATCAACACGATCTTGATATTCGCTATGTGCGATTTCGTGTAAACGTTCATCCAATTCTTGACGTGTATATTCTTCCATTTCTTCTGTAGACATAAGTTCAGAAGTCAAGAAGTATTGACTCAAGTGTTTATGTAAACCTTCGTAATCCCACTCTTCAGGATACAATTTTTCATCAGCATATGTATCAACAGCTTCAGTTACAAGCTTGTCAATCATTTCATTAATGGTATCTCTTAAAGATTCATTTCCTAATATACGACGGCGTTGCTCATATAACACTTCACGTTGTTGATTCATAACATCGTCATATTCCAAGATATATTTACGAATATTGTAGTTATGATCTTCAACTTTCTTTTGAGCACGTTCGATAGATTTTGTGATTAAGGAATGTTCAATTGGTTCATCTTCTTCCATTCCTAGTTTATCCATGATGCCAGAAATATTATCAGCACCAAAGATACGCATCAAGTCGTCTTCCAAAGATAGGAAGAATTGTGAAGAACCTGGATCACCTTGACGGCCGGCACGACCGCGTAATTGGTTATCAATACGACGGCTTTCATGACGTTCAGTACCTAAGATAGCTAAACCACCAAGTTCAGGCACACCTTCACCTAATGTAATATCAGTACCACGACCAGCCATGTTTGTGGCGATTGTAACCATACCCATTTGACCAGCATTGGCAACAATTTCCGCTTCTTGTTCATGATGTTTAGCGTTCAATACCTTATGTGGTACACCAGCGCGCAATAACATATCTGAAAGTTCTTCGGATTGAGTGATAGATGTAGTACCAATCAAAATAGGTTGACCCGTTTGGTGACGTTCTACAGCATTTCGTACAACAGCACGATATTTTGCTGCTTTAGATTTAAAAGATAAGGTCAGGTAAATCCACACGAATCAAAGGACGATTTGGAGGAATAGGAATTACTTCCAAGCCATAAATATCATTAAATTCCTTTTCTTCCGTCTTAGCAGTACCAGTCATACCAGACAATTTTTCATACATACGGAAATAGTTTTGGAACGTAATAGATGCTAATGTTTGGCTTTCACGTTCAACTTTAAGACCTTCTTTTGCTTCAATAGCTTGGTGCAAACCATCAGAATAACGACGGCCAAACATCAAACGACCTGTAAACTCATCGACAATAACAACTTCACCATCTTTTACTACATAGTCTGTATCGCGATGCATCATAGCATAAGCGCGTAAAGAGGCACCTAGTAAATGGTTGAGTTCAATATTATCAGCATCATATAAATTTTCGATGCCTAACATTTTTTCAACTTTTGTAATACCAGAATCTGTCGGTGCAATCGTCTTTTGTTTTTCATCGATTGTATAGTCTTCATCTTTTACAAGATGTGGTACAACTTGCGCCAATTTATAATAGTTGTCAGTAGAGCGACTACCAGGGCCAGAAATGATGAGCGGAGTTCTCGCTTCATCGATCAAAATAGAGTCAACTTCATCGACGATGGCATAGTTTAATGGACGTTGTACCATTTGAGATACATCGGACACCATGTTATCACGAAGATAATCGAAACCAAATTCATTGTTAGTACCATATGTTACATCTGCAGCATATGCTTCTTTACGTTGATTATAATCGAGATTTGCAACAATTAAACCAGTAGAAAGGCCTAGAAAATTATACAAACGACCCATTTGCTCACTATCACGTGTAGCCAAGTAATCGTTGACAGTAACAACATGAACGCCTTTACCGGATAAAGCATTAAGATATACAGCTAAGGTAGCAACTAAGGTCTTACCTTCACCAGTACGCATTTCTGCAATATTACCTCTATGCAAGCAAATACCACCTAGCATTTGTACATCAAAATGACGCATACCAAGTACACGTTTAGATGCTTCACGACATACGGCAAAAGCTTCTGGTAAAATATCGTCTAACGTTTCTCCCTTTTGTAAGCGACGTTTAAACTCATCAGTTTTAGCAACAAGATTAGCATCACTTAATTTTACATAATTAGGTTCTAGTTCATTAATATGATCTACAATTTTGCGCATTTTTTTAACTTCTTTTGCGCTATTATTTCCTATAAGACTTTGTAAAAAGCCGAACAAACAAATCACTCCTCTTCGGGATATCTTACATTATTATATCTAATTCATTATAACGAAAAAGCCTTGAATAGTCAAAGAATTCAAGGCTTTTCTATAGATATACAACTAGAAATATAAAATGGATACCATTTCTGGTATCCATTCTATATTTCACTCGATTAAATCAACGTAGAAAGATAATTAATTGAAATAATCGATCATATTATTTTAATTCTGGTTCAATCAAACCATAGAAACCATCATGTCTGCGGTATACTACATTCATTGTTTCTGTTTCCGCATTGAAGAACATGAAGAAATCATGTCCAATCAAGTTCATTTGCAAGATAGCTTCTTCTACATCCATAGGACGAACAGCAAAATGTTTACGTTTTACTACTTCAATTTTTTCTTCTTCTACAGGTGTATCAAGAGGTGCTACATCTGGATGGAAAGCTTCTTGACGTTTTAAAAACGTTTTTGCCAAACGAGTTTTTATGTTTATGAATTTGGCGAACGATTTTATCTACTACTAAATCGATTGCTGCATACATATCATCATTTGTTTCTACGCCACGAAGTACAATTTTATCAACGAAACATGTAATTTCAATTGTTGCTTTATCACGCACTACAGATAATACTGCTTGTGCATCTAACTCATCATCAAAGTAACGGGTCAACTTACCCAATCTTTTTTCTACATACTCACGAAGAGCCGCTGTTACTTCAATGTTTTTACCTCTGATTGCTACTTTCATATGTCAACACCCTTTCTAAAAATCAACGACCAGTTGTTAGAATGTTCTTATTACTCTATTTCTGGTGTCTTAATTAGTATTTCTACATCTACATATAAAACTCCTCTTTTTTTGATAAAAAAATTTTTTTATATTTTTTTGTAGAAATATGTATTGTACACTATTAAATGTGCAAAAAATCCCAACAAATAAGATGTTGGGATTTTTTTAATTTAGTTTTTATGTAATATTTGGTATATGTTTACGCTTTTACAACATTTGCTGCTTGTGGACCACGATTGCCATCAACAATGTCAAATGTTACATTTTGACCTTCAGATAAGGATTTAAAACCTTCGTCTTGAATAGCAGAGAAATGAACGAATACATCGCTACCATCTTCTCTTTCAATAAATCCATAACCTTTTTCTGCACTAAACCATTTTACTTTACCTAACATGGGATAATATCCTCCTATAAAATATATATTGTCTTACTGTCGTGCTCTATATCTGTATAATAACATAGCGTGTATAAAATATCAAATTAGAACGCTCGTATTTCATTTAAATTATTATGCAGATTCAACTCTAAGAAATAAATAAATTTAATTCTTAATTCCTTTTAATTATTGGTTTTACTCTATATATTCTATAGTATGAAAGACTCATATTTATTTCATTATAACTAAAAATATATGAGTATTATAAATATTTTTTTGTACTGTACAAATGCATAAACTGTATATTTATCACAAATATTTATATCTAATATCTATTTATATGAATTAACAGATTTAGAAAAAAATCACTTAATTACAGTAGTTTCCTAAAAGTAAATATATATAATTTATCAAAAATTTATTATAAGATAACGGGTAACAAAAAAAACACTCATAATTATAAACTACGTAATTATGAGTGCTGTTTCGAAGAATCTATAAAATTTTAGACAAGAACAATTTTGTTCTATCACTAGAAGGTGCATCAAATACTTGTGCTGGTGTGCCATCTTCTAGGATTTGACCACCATCGACAAATAACACTCTATCCGCAACCTCTTTAGCGAAGCCCATTTCATGTGTAACGATAACCATCGTCATACCTTCATCAGCCAAAGATTTCATTACATCCAATACTTCGCGTACCATTTCTGGATCAAGTGCCGATGTAGGTTCATCAAATAACATTACCTTCGGTTTCATAGCTAATGCACGTGCAATAGCAACACGTTGCTTTTGACCACCGGATAGTGAGTCCGGATACATTTGAGCTTTATCAGCTAATCCAACACGTTCCAATAGTTTCATAGCAATGTCTTGTGCTTCTTTCTTATCCGTTTTTCTTACATTTACGGGAGCCAATATCAAATTATCCAATACAGTCATATGTGGGAATAGATTAAAGTTTTGGAATACCATGCCCACTTCTGTGCGTACAGCATTCAATTTATTCTTATCGGATAAATCCATGCCATCCACAATTACATGACCACTGGTAGGTTCCTCTAGATAATTCATCGTCCGCAAAACTGTACTTTTACCAGATCCTGAAGGACCGATGATTACGACAACTTCACCTTTATCAATTTGTAGATTGATGCCCTTTAATACTTCATTTTTACCAAATGATTTTCGCACATCTTTTAATTCTATCATTTTACGTTATATTTCCTTTCAAGGTAAGCAACCAATCGAGAAATCGGTATTGTCATACATAGATAGATAATGGCAACCGTTCCCCAAATTTCAGTAGCCGCATAGGTTTTAGCGATAATTAATTGACCACGACGCATCAATTCTTCAAAACCGATAACAGAAACTAAAGAAGAATCTTTTAACATGGCAATAAATTCATTACCCAATGGAGGGATTGATGCTTTAAACGCTTGCGGAATAATAATAAAGCGCATAGTTTGCCACCAAGACAACCCTAGTGAACGACCGGCTTCCATTTGCCCTTTATTTACAGATTGAATACCCGCACGGAATATTTCGGATACATAAGCACCAGAGTTGATACTACATGCTGCACAGGCTGCTATATAAGGATCGATTCGAGTGCCAATGATTTGAGGTAATGCAAAATAGATCATAAAGATTTGTACCAACATAGGGGTACCACGAATCACATCTACATAGCATTTAGCAATCAATCGAACAATTATGAAATTCGACATTCTAGCTAAAGAAACAATTAAACCGATAATGAAACCACAGCTTACAGCAACAGCTGTAATTTTTATGGTCATTAAAGCCCCATATAATAATAATGGTAAATTACTCGTTATGACATTCCAGTCCATTTACAACTCCCTAATTATTTAAAATCCAACACAACAGGCATATCTGCAGGTGCATCTACATTAAACCATTTTTTATATAATGTATTAAATTCACCATCTGCTTTCATATCAGCAATAGCCTTATTAATTTCCTCTTGTAAAACTTTATTATCTTTATTCAAAGCCAAACCTAAGTACTCTTTTGTATTTGGATATGGCAAGATTTGGATATGCTCATCAGGATGTTTTGTGCTGTAATATTGAGCAACTGGTAAATCAATAACAGTAGCATCAACACCACCATTTTGCAACTCTAACAACGCTTCATTACTATGATCGAATTCTTTTACAGAAGTACCTTCGATCTTATGAGCTAAATCGGAACCAGTTGTCCCCATTTGAGCAGCAATTTTTTTATTCTTCAAATCATCTAAGGAATGAATGCTATTAGAATCTTTATATACAATAGCTAATGCATTTTCATAGTATGGAGATGAGAATAATACCTTTTCACTACGCGCTTTGGTGATTGTCATACCAGAAGCTGCCACATCAATATCATGTGTATTTAATGCTGGAATCAACGCATCAAAGGCAACGTTTTTAAGTTCTACTTCTTTATTAATACGTTTGCCAATTGCACGAATCAAATCGATATCGAAACCTGCATAGTCTTGAGTCTTATCATCCTTAAATTCAAATGGTACAAATGTAGCATTTGTGCCAACAATTAACTTTTTATTAGACGTTGTTGTAGAAGAAGATCCACAACCACCAACTAAAGATGCAGCCATAACAACCAGCAAACTACCGAGAACTAATTTTTTTACTTTTTTATTAAACATCTTCTTACCCTCATATATAACTAAGTTTATTTATATAGTATATATACATGGAATAATTATGTCAATAATAATGTATATAACATTTTTAAAATTCCACATTTTAAAGATTTCTCTATTAATTTTTATACACAATACGTATTAATATACACTCTCTGTATACAAAATATAGCTTAACAAACGCAATATCTACAATTTTTCATTTATACATCTGTATAAATGAAAAAAGCACATGAGAAAAAGCCTCATGTGCCCGTTATACAACTGACCTGGTCTTTGCCCCCCACACTCGCCTGCTGGAAGGTTCGCTCATAAGCCCATAGCTCCCCACTACTACTCCTCTCGGTTTCCCGGCAGGACTTACATCTAAGCCGCACCATGCTCACAGCCCTTTGGACTGCTTATGTGGATCGTTTTGCCTGCGACTGGCCTCGACTTACAACCACAGACCCGTATTTTTAATATTATAGATTATAAATTATATCTATGTCTATATCTTTATTATTTTGCAGTTAATACAAACATATGTGTTTATCAATATCACTGTTGTGAGAATAAAAAAATGCAAGCCTTAATTTCAATGTATAGAAAAATAGGAATAGGAATATAAAATAATTCTTCATTTTTCTATTATAATTCTTAAAACACGATTTTTACATCCCATTCTTAATGCATTCCTTTTTTGTCAACACTTTCTATTATGCTAAATATGAATACCTATTCAAAAACCAAACATTATACCGATACACAAAGCATAAAAATTGTTGTATAATACGAATACTGTTAAAGAAGAACGGACTATAAGTTGTACGATGTAAAATCCTTGGGGTTGGGACTTTACATATTTGTATAGTAGAGGGGTTTATTATGTTTATGTTATCATTGATGCAGCCGTCCGGGCTGTATGAACTGGAGAAAGATAGTTTAGAGGCCATTAGTGCTCAACTATTACAAATGATACAAATGAAAAGCTATCACTTGTATACACACTCTGTACAAGTCTCCAATTATGCAGTTAGTATTGCTGCAAAAATGGGATTGCCATTAAATGAAATTGAACAAATCCGTCATGCTGCACTATTACATGATGTAGGTCTTTTTGATGATTCCTAATGCGATGATTCAAAAAGCACCATACTTGAACAAGCAAGAAATGTCTAAGTATAAACAACATGCTGCTAGTGGTGCTAATATGATTGAAAACTATCCATGTTGTCAACAAATCCTATCATATATTCGTTACCATCATGAAAAATGGGACGGTTCCGGATATCCAAAACATTTACGTGGCGCCAACATTCCACTTGGGGCACGTATCATTGCTGTTGCGGATTACTATGATTCCACTGTGAATCCATCCACTGAATTTTGGGCAAAAACAAAAGCTAAAGCAAAAGAAGAATTGTTTAGCGCATCTGGTTCCCTCTTTGATCCAGATGTTGTAAAAGCATTTATCGATGTACTAGGTTAAACAACATAATTAAGGCTGTAATAGAACAAAAATCTATTACAGCCTTTTATTTTTAAAAACTACCACTAGCTAATGTCAATGCTTCAATATATTGAGGATGATATGCTCTTAGTATTCGTGCAGCTGACTCTAAGGTAGCTCCTGTCGTAAATATATCATCAACTAATAAAATCCGCTTATCATATAACAACGAGGAATCGCAAGTTTCCTTCCACATAAATGCCTTATCGATTGTGCTATGACGTTCACTACCAGATAAGCTCCACATTTCTTTATGGGTATCCATTTTATATAAACAATCAAACCAGTTATAACAGACCTCTTTTTCAGTATTATATTCCATAACTCCATTTACACTGTCATCGCTGCTTCTACCATCAATACGATTAGAATTTGAAAATGACAACAACCAATCATAAAAAAATAAATCCACCTGATTATATCCTCTAACCTTCTTGTTTTCTGCACTTGATGGTATAGGAATCACATAATGAGGCCTATAATCGTGCATCCTCAAGTTGTACGATGCTAAAAAAGGAGCAGCCCCTTTGGACTGCTCCTTTTTTTCGTTAAATTTAACGTCATATATCATGGATTTAATACCACCTCGATAGTCAGCTAGAATCCAAGCAGAATCTAGCGAGGACAGTAATTTAGATGGCACTTGTCTTACATGTAGAACTTCTTCAATACAAGCATCACACCAATCCCCTTGTTGTTGTACATGGGTACCACAATGAGGACAAACAGGAGGAAATAAAAAATCAAATAGATTCATTATCCATCACATCTTCCTTGTAAACGTTCTTTAAATAATGTATATCGTTCTTCACCATTAACCGTTTTAACAGCACGCTCTACAGAACTCTTTGTACCGATCATGATAACCTTTCGCTTAGCCCGTGTAACAGCGGTATATAGTAGGTTTCGTTGTAACATTCCACCATACATTGGCACGAATGGAATGATAACAACACCATATTCACTGCCTTGACTCTTATGAACCGTTATCGCATAGGCCGGCATAATCATATGCGCTTCATCAATAGATAGACGAACCTCTTTATGAATAAAGCGAATGCAGATATCAGATTTGGTAATGGCATAAATAACGCCGATTTCACCATTAAAAACTTCTAATTCATAATTGTTAAGAACTTGAATTACCTTATCACCAACGCGGAATGTAATTCCATTAACACGCACTTCTCCTTTATAACTATCTGGAGGATTTACGGATTGCTGCACATATTGAGATATACTTGTACTGCCAGCCTTACCTCTACGCATAGGCGAAATGATTGAATATCAAGTTCATCATCGACAAATTCTTTTTCCCGTTTATACACATCAACGATGGCTTTCATCATATCACCAAGAGAGTTAACGGAAATGAAAGTGAATTCATCACTAGTCGTATCAAGATTTGGCATTTCACCACGGTTAATAGCATACGCACTATCGACGATACTATTACCAGAACTTTGACGATAAATATGTTGTAATCGCGTATACGGAACCATATCACTATCAAGTAAATCTTTCAATACGAATCCAGCACCTATAGGAGGCAGCTGATCTACATCGCCTACGATAATAACATGGGCCTCACGAGGAATCGCTGACATTAGAGAATAAAACAATCGCACATTGAGCATGGATGCTTCATCGATGATAATAACATCTATATCAAGAGGATCATCTTCATTTTTAGTAAAATCATAGGAATCACTGCCAGCTACAGGCATGAGCAAGCGATGTATAGTTGTGGCTTCAAACTCAGTGGCCTCTGTTAAACGCTTTGCTGCACGTCCCGTTGGGGCACAAAGAATAATACGTCCTAATCCACCTAATTGAAAACCCTTAACTAAGGCTTTAATAATCGTAGTTTTACCAGTGCCAGGTCCACCGGTAATAAGCGAAAATTTTTCAAAAAATGATAATTCTATAGCTTCCTTCTGTTCAGGGCCAAAGGTAATATGATTATCTGCTTCAAATCGCTCAATAAAATCTGGAATATCTAGAGATATAGGATCAGCTTCAATTAAGAAATCACGCGTATAGTGTACACCTTCTACTTCAGATACATACATTTCAGGTGGATATACATAGAGTATATCATCATAATAGGTAGTATACATGATAGCTTGAGAAAGTAATGAGTCAATATGGTTAGCTATTAAATCTGCATCTACTTGCAATAAATCGTAGGTACGACCTATCAATTCATCGACAGGTAAACACGTATGACCTTGGTTATCTAAATTTCCCTAAAAATCCAGTTTACACCAGCCTCTAATCGTCGCTCGTCATCAGCATCAAGCCCTAAATTTCATAGCTAATGTATCAGCCGTATTGAATAACATATCTGGGGCGATACGCAATAAATTATAAGGATTATCCTGTATGACATCTATAGAGGATGCACCATAATAGGTATACACAGTGCGAGACCATTTAGAAGAAATTTGATGAGACTCAAAAGAAATGGTTTTAAATCGGATAATATACCTTCACCGAGTAATGTATTATATAATTCCTCTTTAACGCCTTTGCGTAAACCTGGCACATCTTTAATTTCTTCTGGCCGTTCTTCACGCAGTACATCTAATAATCGGAGGCCGAAATAATCACAGATTTTCTCTACAGATTTTTCGCCTAATCCCTTTATGCCTAAGTTCATCAAATACATTCTAGCAGCACCCATATTATCGGGTTTTAATTTTTCTATACTAGATGCATCAAACTGAATGCCATATTTTTGATGTTCTACATAACGGCCTTTAATCTCAATATCTTCCCCTTCTTTTGGGGCTTCAAAGCGACCTGTACAAGTAATGTATTCCTCATTATAATCTTTCACAAGAAATACACAATACGTGTTCTGTGTGTTCTGATATATAATTCGGTATACAAATCCTCGTAATACTTCCATTATTTCTCCGTATTAGGTAATGCTTCGATAATTTCTTGAACAGCATCAGTAATGCTGCCTTCATTGCCAATCTTAATATGAGCTACACTTTCATATAAAGGATAACGTTCCTCGTAAACATTGAAAATATATTCAATACTTTCTTTCACAAGTGGACGAATTTCTAAATCCAAGTCATCGAGAATATGGTTGACGTCGCGATTAACAAAGACAACTAAACCATTATTTCTCATGAGATTTACAATTTTTTCAGATGTCACTGTGCCACCACCCGTAGCAATAACAGATGGTTTATTATGAATCAATTCTTTAATTGTTTCATATTCATACTTACTAAATGCATCTTTTCCATCATAGATAAAGATATTTTGTACGGTTTTCCCCACTTTATCTTGAATCGTTTGATCCAAATCATAGAAATCTCGTCCTAATTCTTTAGCTAACATTTTACCGACCGTAGTTTTACCGGCACCAGGCATACCAATTAGGAAAATATGCTTATGCATGTGTTCTTTTAAGAACTCATTGCTAATCGAAATAACATCCTTCATATAGGATTCAATATATGTCAACATACGTGAATCGTCACATTCAGTTTTAAGACTAGAAATGATCTCATGATCCCGTTCTTCATCAATCAGTGGTAAATGATGTTCATCCTTATATTTACCAATTGATTTAATGATAGATAAACGTTGTTCAAATAAGTTTACTAACTGTGCATCAATAGTATCTATTTGTTTGCGTGCGTCTTTAATATCCATAGCTCCCCCTTATGGGTTATTACGTAAAATCCGAATTGCTGTTTCCTCATCGACCTTCATTTGGTCGATCAATTCTTGCAAATTATTAAATTTAACCTCACCGCGTATATATGATATAAATTGAACAGTTACTTCTTTACCATATACGTCTTGGTCAAAATCAAATACATGTACTTCACATCGATGATATTGATTTTTTTGAAAGTTGGATTATCCCTATATTTCCAACACCATCATACCAAATGCCATCTATACAAACTCGATTAGCATATACCCCATCAGGTGGGATTGCCATCTCATTAGGGCAATAAAAAAAGTTAATTGTTGGAAATCCTAATGTACGGCCTCGTTGATCGCCTTTTTATGACGATACCTCTAAACTGGTATGGACGTCCGAGCCAAGCCGTAGCTTGTTCCATATGCCCTTCTTCTATAGCCTTACGTATATTCGTGCTACAAATAGGACCTTCTTCTGTAGATAGCAAAGGTTCAACAATGATATGAATCCCTTTTGCAGACAAACGTTCCCGCATTAACTGAGGATTGCCAGCCCCTTTGGCACCAAATGTAAAAGTTAGTACCAATTGCGATACCTACAACATCTATATCACCACAAAGAGCGTCTAAGAATTTATCAGGTGACATATTGAATATGTCCAAATTCATAGGCAATCGTAAGATATAATCTACCTTTAGAGATTCTAAAATTTCATCCATAATATCGGCAGATAATACCCGTTTAGGAACATCTCCAGGTCGCAATATAGTCATAGGATGCGCACTAAATGTGACGAGAACCGTAACGGCATCATGCGCCTTAGCCTCTGCTATTGCATTTCCAATGACCCGTTGATGACCACAGTGTACACCATCAAATGTGCCTAATGCGTATACGATTTTACGATTAATTTGACGTAATTCATCAAACGAGTGTAAATGTTTCATACTTAACCTTCAATAAAAATATTTTTATCCACCTTAAGTGAATTCTTAGTTCTTTTGAGAATGCCTACAAAACCATTAGGCCCATAAGCTCTATACTTTTCAGATGGGACCGTATGAGAAAAGGCCTCTACGATTGGTAATTCTTTACCTTGTACCATCATCTTTAATTGTACACTATCTACGTCCACTTTTGAAAGATGAGATACCGCAATATCCGTAGGCAACAATAATTTTTCACCGTGAATCGTTAATTCCTCCGCTATATAGGCAGATTGAATATCAAAAGGCCCCACACAAGTTCTTGCCAAGGAAGTCATAGTCCCAGGAATGCCTAATTGAATACATATATCACGTAACAACGAACGAATATAGGTGCCACCAGAACAAGTGACACGAATTGTAAAATAAGGAAATCCATAGGCTACTAGTTCAATATTAGAAATCGTAATGGTTCGCATCGGTAACTCTACCGGTATGCCTTTACGCGCATATTCATAAGCTCGAATTCCATTGATTTTAATAGCCGAGTACTTAGATGGACGTTGCTCTTGTGTGCCCACAAATCGATATAGTACTGACGATAACTCATCCCATGTTGGGGGAATCAAAGTTTCATTAATTTCAGAGAAATCCTCTAATACGGTAACGCCATTGGCAAGTTTCATATCTTCGTCAGGTAATACAGGTTGTCCCGTACTATCCTCAGTATCTGTAAAGGTACCGAATTTGCATTCTGCTACATAGGTCTTATCAAATCCGTCGGTATATTCAATGAGACGTGTTGCCTTGCCCAAAAAGATAGGCAGTACGCCATAAGCCATAGGATCTAATGTACCACTATGCCCTATGCGTTTTTCTTTTAAAATGCGACGACATATACCTACAGCATCATGACTAGTAATACCAGGAGGTTTTAAAAATGGCAATACTCCATCCATTATTTAATGACCTCCAATAGACGAGACTTAGCCTCATCAATGGAACCATCTATAGTACAACCAGCTGCACGAATATGACCACCACCGCCAAAATGATTAGCGATAGCATTCACATCGGTGCCTTTAGACCTAAGGCTGATACGCGTGCGATTTGGGCTTTCACCTTTCAATAAAATAGCCACATCTACGGTATCCACATTACGAATGATATCGACAAATCCGTCTGTATCATCACCTAATATTTCCATAACAGATGGAGATAGCTCGATGGTAGCAACCCGATTATCCTTGTAGAATGAAATGGTTTGCATAACCTGTTTCGTTAATTCAAGACGAGCAGCACTAACGGCCTCAATCGTTTCAGAAATAACATTTGGCCTTGCACCAGCAGCAACACATAGACTAGCCATTTTTAGGGTATTAGCCGTAGTATTGCTAAATTTAAAGAATCCACAGTCGGTGGCAATCGCCATATAAAGAGCATTGCCCATAGACTCTGTAATAGGCCAATTCCATTGTTCGCACAAGTCCGTAATAATTTCACCAGTAGCCGCAAAATCAGGTTTTAAATATAGATGATCTGCAAATTCTGAATTAGAAATATGATGATCTATATTAAAAATAGGTGCACTAAAGAGTGCACCTACGCGGCCAATCCGTTCATACGTGCTAGCATCTAATACCATTAGCATATCAACCTGTACAGGATGTGTTTCAAAATAGGCAACATCCTTAATTTGATCGATATACGATAAAAAGGAATATTTTTCAGGTATTACATCATCCACGACCATATACACAGTCTTGCCTTGCGCTACGAGAGCCTCATAAAAGGCAACCATAGAACCAATAGCATCGCCATCTGGTCGTACGTGGACAGTGAGCATTATAGAATTAGCTTCACACAGAGCCATGTGTAATTGATTAATTGTGATCTTACTCATGTTCTGTATCCTTTGTGTTAATTTGTTTCTTCATCCTTTTTGATTTCATTCAAAAGGGATTCAATATGCATGCTGTAATCCAAAGATGTATCCTTATCAAAGGTAATCGTTGGAATATGGCGCAATTTTCAATACCTTGCCAAGCTCAGTACGCACATGGCCAGATGCATGTTTTAAAGCGATAAGAGTATCTTCTTTCTCTTTATCAGAACCAAACAAGGAAACATAAATCGTAGCTTCACGCAAATCACCTGTCACGTGGACATCGGTAACTGTAGTAAAAGCCGATGCGAGGGTCTTTCAACCCACGCATCAACATTTGACTTACTTCTTGTTTGATGAATTCTTGTAATTTTTCTTACACGAACATCACTCATAGTAACCTCCTAAATTTGAGGTGCAACTTCTTCCATCAAGTACGCTTCGATTACGTCGCCTTCCTTGATGTCGCGGTAACCTTCCAAGGAGATACCGCATTCGAAGGATGTTTTAACTTCTTTCACTTCGTCTTTGAAACGACGTAAGGAATCAACCTTACCTTCAAATACGACAATACCATCACGGATCGAACGTACTTCGGAATCGTTCGTAATACGACCTTCCGTTACATAGGAACCAGCAACGATGGCCTTTAGGGTGTGGAGATAACTTGACGCACCTCTGCACGACCAACGACAACCTCTTTAAATTGAGGTGCTAACATACCGCGCATAGCAGACTCAACATCATTAATAGCATCATAGATGACACGATATGTACGTAAATCTACCTTTTCTTGTTCCGCAGCACGGCGAACATTTGCATCTGGACGTACATTAAAGCCCATTACGATTGCATTAGATGCAGATGCCAACATAATATCAGATTCGTTAATAGCACCTACGGCAGCATGAACGATAACGATACGAACTTCAGGGTTTTTAATACCTTCCAAGGATTGACGCAATGCTTCTACGGAACCTTGAACGTCCGCTTTAATGATAATGTTAAGGTCTTTTAACTCACCTTGTTGAATTTGGTTGAAGATATCATCCAATGTAACCTTGTGAGTAGCTTGCAATTCTTGTACACGTTGTTTAGCAATACGTTTCTCAGCGATTGTACGTGCTTCATTATCATCCATACCGTTGATAATTTCACCGGCTTGTGGAACTTCGGAGAAGCCCAAGATTTCTACTGGCATAGAAGGGCGAGCAACCTTTATTTTTCACCGCGTTCATTTGTCATGGCACGAACTTTACCATACGCAGTACCAGCAAGAACGGTATCACCTACACGAAGGGAACCTTTTTGTACCAATACTGTACATACTGCACCACGGCCTTTATCAAGTTGAGCCTCGATAACAACACCGTATGCTTTACGATTAGGGTTAGCTTTTAATTCCATAACCTCTGCTACGAGCAAGATATTTTCGAGCAAATCATCGATACCTTGTTTTTGTTTAGCAGATACAGGAACCATGATAACATCGCCGCCCCATTCTTCTGGCAATAAACCATGTTCAGATAATTGTTGTTTAACATGATCTGGGTTAGCGCCTGGTTTATCCATTTTGTTGATGGCTACGATAATAGGCACATCTGCAGATTTAGCATGGTTGATAGCTTCAATAGTTTGTGGCATTACACCGTCATCAGCAGCTACTACGAGAACTGCGATATCCGTAGACTTCGCACCGCGTAGACGCATAGCTGTGAAAGCTTCATGGCCTGGTGTATCAAGGAATGTAATCTTATTGTCATTATAACGAACTTGGTACGCACCGATATGTTGTGTAATACCGCCCGCTTCGCCAGCTGTTACATTGGTTTGACGAATTACGTCCAACAAGGATGTTTACCATGGTCAACGTGACCCATGATAGTTACAACAGGAGGACGAGGTTTCAATGTTTCTGGTGCATCTTCAATTTCGATGATATCTGTAGGATCTTCTTCTGGTTCTACTTCTGTTACGGTTACACCAAAATCTTCTGCTACGATGGTAGCTGTATCAACATCTACCTCTTGGTTAATGCTAGCCATAACACCTAAAAGCATCAATTTTTTGATGATTTCAGATACTTCACGGCCCATTTTTTCAGCCAATTCTTTTACTGTTAAAGGACCGCTTAATTCGATTTCCGTAGCGATTGCTTCTTGTGCTTTACGTTCTTCTTCTGCTTTATGTTGCAAGTATTGCTCGTTACGATGTTTTACCTTATTTTTCTTCTTTTGCATGGAAGTGGACAATAAGGATTGTGGGCGATTGTTACCTTTTTTATTTTTCTTATTGCGGCGATCATTGCCATTTTGTTGGTTACCGCCATTATTGTTGCGATTATCTACACGGCCATTGCGGTTGCGGTTATCTGCATTACCATTGTGACGGTTGTCATTTTTTTGACCTTGTTGACCATCATTCTTTTGGCCTTGTTGATTACCATTTGGACGATCTTGTTTTTGATGGTTACGACCATCTTGTTTTTGGCCATTATTTTGTTTTTTAGTAGGCTCATTAATTTGTACATGACGAACATTAGATTTCTTATCGTCATGTTTCTTATCATCATGTTTAGCCTCTTTTTTATGGCTCTGTTCTTTTGCTGGTTTATCTGTTTTTACAGCTTTATTAGGTGTTGCAGCTTTTTCATGTTTGCTTGGATTAGCAGGTGCAGCTGCTGCCTTTGTATCGGCCCCATTAGATTTACCACCTAATTGGTTTTTCACCACAGTATAACCTGCATCATCTACTGTATTAACGGCTTTTGTAACATTAAAATTATGTTGTTGCAAAATAGAAATAACCTGTTTACTTTCAACGCCAAATTCCTTAGCGATTTCATGTACGCGCTTTGGACATCTACATACCCCCTTCTTACTGATCAATCTCTTTTAGTAATGCTTTTGCAAATCCATCATCCTCTACGGCTACCACTACACGTACTTCTTTGCCTATAGCCGTACCTAAAGATTCTTTACTGCCGACTTTACGCAATGGGATATGATGTATTTCTGCTAATTGTATGTATTTCTTTTCATTATTGGCCGCACAATCACCTGCTAATAGAACAAGCTTAGGGGTTTTCTTTTTCATCGCTTTCTCTACGATGAAATCTCCGGAACTCAATTTTCCGGCCCGTTGTGCCAAGCCTAAGAGATTTAAAACTTTATCTTCATTCATATGCTGAAATTATTCATGACCTTCCAAATCGTGCTTCAATGCTTCATATACCTCTTTTGATACAGCATGCTTCAAAGAGCGTTCTAGTTTTTTACCCTTATACGCAGCCTCAAAACAGTCCATGGATGCACAGATATAAGCACCACGACCAGGGGCTTTACCAGTTCTGTCGATACTGATTGTCCCATCTGGGCTTAGAGCAACACGCATTAACTCGCGCTTACTCTTTGGTTCACCACAGCCTACACAGGTGCGCATAGGTTGAGATTTGGTTTTCATTAGTCTTCGCTTTCCGCTGCTTCAGTACTTGTAAAACCTGTGAAAGGATTTTCTGCAGCTTGTGTTTCACTCTTAATGTCGATTTTCCAGTTTGTCAATTTAGCTGCTAAGCGAGCATTTTGACCAGCTTTACCGATAGCCAAGGATAATTGGTAATCAGGTACTACAACATAAGAAGATTTTTCTTCTTCGCTAACATCTACAGAGATTACCTTTGCAGGACTTAAAGAGTTCGCAATATAAATGGCAGGATCTTCATCCCATTTTACAATGTCGATTTTTTCATCGTGCAATTCATCTACAATGTGTTGAACGCGTTGACCTTTCGGACCTACGCAAGCACCAACTGGATCGATGGATTCATCGCGGCTATATACGGCGATTTTAGAACGCATACCAGGTTCACGAGCTACAGATTTAAGCTCTACCACACCTTCATAGATTTCTGGCACTTCTAATTCAAACAAGCGTTTTAATAGGCCTGGATGAGTACGGGAAATCATAATTTGAGGGCCTTTCGTAGTTTTCTTAACCTCTACGATATAGCATTTAATGCGGTCCCCTTCATGATATGTTTCTGTACCGATTTGCTCAGTTGGAGGTAAGATAGCTTCTGTTTTACCAAGATTAATATATACGTTTTTACCTTCAACGCGTGTAATAACACCCTGTAATGATATCGCCTTCACGGCTATAATATTCTTCGTATACCACACTGCGTTCAGCTTCTTTCAAACGTTGAATCAACATTTGTTTAGCTGTATGAGCTGCACTGCGACCAAAGTTAGCAGGTGTTACATCTGCTTCAACAATATCGCCAATTTCATAGCGTTTATCAATTTTACGAGCATCTAATAAGCTGATTTCAGTTTCTGGGAATTCTACAGTTTCTACAACTTGTTTCTTCGCCATTACCTTATAGGCACCAGTTTCACGATTCAATTCCACATACGCATCTGGATTAGAATGTGGTTCCTTACGATATGCTTGTAATAATGCAGCTTCTAGGGATTCAAAAATAACCTCAGGTGCAAAACCTTTTTGTTTTGTCAGCACCATAACTGCTTGAATTAATTCTTGACTCACTCGTATGCCTCCATATATTAAAAATCAAGATGTAATCGAATTTGTGCAATGGCAGAACGTTCAAATGTTACGCTTTCACCATTGATTGAAAATTCTATCGTTGTATCTGTAAAGCCTTGTAGTACACCTGTATATTGTTTACTGCCATTAATAGGTTTAAACAATTGGATATCTACATCACGGCCATTATAGCGAATGAAATCTTTATCCTTTTTTAGAACTCGATCAAGACCAGGAGAAGACACCTCAAGTAAATAATTTTCTGCAATAGGGTCTTTCTCATCGAGAGCTGCGCTCAATTTTTCACTGACCATTTGACAGTCATCCAAATCGACACCACCTGGTTTATCAAGGTACACGCGCAAATACCAATCCCGTTCTCGAACATAGTCGACATCGACTAATTCCAGATTCGTGCCAGCTATAACGCCTTCAACTACAGAGGATACAAATTCCTCTACGGCCTCTCTTTTCATAGCCATCGCCTCCTTATAACATACTACATATCGATTATATACGCTGTTTTCATCATACAATTTGATACAATTATATGACTAATTTCACCCAATCATAAACGAAAGAGTGAGCAAAAAATAGCCCACTCTTAAAAAAGTTTATATAAAAGTCATGTATAGTATAGCATAATTCCGCTAAAATGTACAATTTAACCGCGTGAATTTAGTTCACACAGTATATTTTTTAAATGTTCAGATAGTACATGTTCCAAATCATCTAATGACTTTAGCATCAAGATGATGATCGATTTCTGGATAATTTTGATACCGTAATTCTGCAAAAGAATTCATCGCGATATTCATTATAGTACAACAGTAATCCTGTACATTCATCCATCTTTCGATATTCACCTATGATATACGAACCATTAATCATGCGCACCGCATTTTTTTAGGGTGTTATATCTCGTACAAATCCTTCTAACTCAGCAGGCATAACAGATTCATAATCCCAATTTTGTAGTCCCCTTGCGCATATAGGTATAGGTAAAATTTTTCTGCACTGTTGATTAGTAATTTTTGAAAGTCCCCTGAACACAACGTTCTTGTAGGCCCCTGCCAATACGGTTCGAACTCTTGGCGCACAAAAGATATATCTACAAATGTGAACAAAGGCATCACTACGTGCACGGTATAATCCTCTACCTCTTTATCGTAGAGAGCACACCACTTCCAACCTAAATCATTTTCATAGTGAAATAAAGGTAAAGTCAACACAGCTTCACCTGCAGCTAATGTTTCTTGCGCTTTCACAATTTCATCAGGCCCTGTCACCTTGAGTTTAAAATTACCAATCTCCGGTGGCAACCAAGAATAGTCTAAAGACTTACAGGTTTCAATGATGTTCTCCATATAATGACTCATACCTTTCTTGATAGGTTAAACGGTTTTAACATACATACGCGTTTCAGGAAATGGAATCGTATCAACCATACCATTCCAATTTTTTTCCTTAATCCATGATTCTACATGTCCACGACCTGCATTATAAGCAGCTAACGCTTGCACTTCGTCACCGTTAAATTCTTTTAATAAATACCCTAAATACCACGTGCCTAGCTGAATATTTGTTTCTGGCTCTTTTAGCTGACGATCCGTGTAGTTACCATGTCCCATTTGTTGTGCTACCCAACGGGCCGTATCCGGCATGAGTTGCATCAGTCCAAGCGCCCCCGTCTCGGATTCCGCCGTATTCTTGTATTTACTTTCAGCTAAAATAACACTAGCCACCAACGATGGTGACACCTCTTCTTTTTCCGCAGCCGATACAACTACATCTCTATAATCAAAGGGGTATGCCGTATAGCGTGCTACAGGATCTTGCATATGGTTAAAATAAAACCAGCCCAACACGACAACAGCCAATGCTGTTGCTGTATTTCGTTTCATACATCCTCCCCTTAATCCTAACCGTATATATTTTGAATCGATTCAATCATATATGTATTGATGATTATTTATTATACAACGGTAGTAGTTTCTCATGCCACAATTTTTCTAACTGAATATATAATTCATCAGGTGTACCATCATTATTAATGATGACATCTGCATAGGGCCGTTTATCATCTAGTAACATTTGACTATTAATACGCGCTAATGCGTCTTCTTTTGAGTAGCCATTGCGCTCCATCAATCGCTGAACCTGCACCTCTGGTGATACATAGACGAGCCAAACCGTATCGAGTCGTTCATACCACTTACCTTCAATGAGAAGAGGAATATCGTAAATAACAGCGGGTAGTTGTTCATCCTCATACATCGCAGTCAGTTCATCAATACGTTGACGAATAAAACCATGTAAACAACTATTTAACTGTAACCGTTTTTCTTCATTGTGAAAGACGATACTCCCAAGTGCTTCACGATTTAATCTACCATCATCGAGAATCACTGTATCACCAAATAATTCACGGATAGCGACGAGTCCAGGCGTACCAAGATCGACCACTTCACGTGCTACTACATCAGCATCAATATAAGGTACATCCTTCTTTTTAAAAAAATCTAGTACTGTACTCTTACCAGATGCAATACCACCTGTTAAACCTATTTTTAACATATGTGCCTCCTGCATCTATCCTTCTACTCAAAACGTTATATGTAAAATTTATTTTACAAGTGCCCAGTTTTCCGCATTATGTACATCGACGATAAGTGGAACATGTAATTCTACAATGGATTCCATGGTTTCCTTAAGCAACGTTTGAATGGCATCCAATTCATCGTTAACCACTTCTAAAACAAGTTCATCATGCACCTGTAATAATAAGCGTGACTTAAATTTTTTCTCTTCTAAAATGGACTCTACCTTGTTCATAGCAAGCTTAATGATATCCGCCGCAGTACCTTGAATCGGTGTATTCATAGCCGTCCGTTCAGCAAAGGAACGACGATTAAAATTACGGCTATTAATATCTGGCAACTCACGCATGCGGCCAAACATAGTGCGTACCTTACCAGTTTCATGGGCTTCTTTCACCATATTGTCCATGTATTCTTTAACCTTTGGATAACGGCTAAAATATAGCTCAATATAGTTTTTTGCTTCTTGACGTGTTATACCGAGGTCTCTGGACAAACCAAAATCAGAAATACCGTAAATAATCCCGAAATTGACAGCCTTTGCATGAGACCGTTCTTCACTGGTTACCTCATCTTGAGACTTACCAAGCACTTCGGCAGCAGTAAATCTATGGATATCTTTGCCATCGTTGAAAGCCTTAATTAACGCTTCATCACCAGATAGATGCGCTAAGATACGGAGTTCAATTTGTGAATAATCGGCACTTACCAATGTATCAAAGCCTTCGCCCGGATAGAATAGCGCTCTAATTTCACGACCTTTTTCTGTACGAACAGGAATATTTTGTAGGTTCGGATCTGAGGAGCTCAATCGACCGGTAGCTGTCACCATTTGGTTAAATGTAGTATGAATGCGATGTGTTTCAGGATTAATGAGAACCGCTAACCCTTCGCAATAGGTAGAAACTAATTTAGCTACGGAACGATAAGCCAAAATCTTCTCTACAATAGGGCTTTCATGACGTAGCATATCCAATACTTCTGCATCTGTAGAGTACCCTGTTTTCGTCTTTTTAATGACAGGTAGATTCATCTTTTCAAACAAGATGACGCCCAATTGTTTTGGAGAATTAATATTGAACGTTTCCCCTGCCAATTCGTAGATTTCTTGCTGAACAGCCTCTAGCTCTGCTTTGAACTTAATAGTTGTTTCTTCTAATTTTACAGGATCAATATAAATACCGTTTTTCTCCATCACAAGTAATGTATGAATCAATGGCAACTCAATGTTGTTATATAAATCCCATAAGGATTCATCTTGTAATGCCTTAACAGCTGCCTCGTCCATAGCAAGTAAGGCTTTCACCATAGAAACGCACTCTACATCTACACTACCTGTGGCAATAGATGGCACACTAAAACGCTCTGTCAAATAGAGATATCCGTAATTGGTACGCGTTGGGTCCAATAGATAAGCCATCAAGGATACATCGTGGATACGAGCAACGCTATCATCATATAAACGAATCTGAGCCGGTTCATTGTGACAAAGAACCTCCATCAATTCCTTGCTTTGCGTCGTTACAACAGTTTTGGCACCATTTAATGCATTTAATAATACGTCATTATGAGAACCATCTAGCTTGATGATGCTTTCACCATTGTTAATGAAAGCAGATGTAATCGTACGGAACGGCGCTTTGCCATCCGTAATAATATGAACACCAATGGTTTTTATCTTTTGTAAAAAGTCCTCAGTTAAAAGCAGATGCATCTAAGCAGATCTTCGATTTTAATCTCTTCGGCCATACTGAATAGGCCACCAAAATCCTCTGCTTCGCCACCTTCTGGGCCCATCACACTAGCCAAGCGAGGTGTCAATTTTGTAAACCCAAGTGTTTCAAACATCGGTTTAACTTCGCCAAGGTGGAAATTCTGTACAAATTGATCAAGTGTATAGGACAAGTCCATATCAGTCTTGATGGTAGCCAATTGACGAGATAAAAACGCCAAGTCCTTGTTTTCAACGAGACGTTCCTTCAATTTCTTGCCAGAAATGTTATCTATATTCTCATATACAGACTCTAAATCACCGTATTGATTAATCAATTTGAGAGCTGTTTTTTCACCGACACCTGGAACGCCAGGAATATTATCGGAAGAATCGCCCATAAGCGCCTTCATTTCGATAACCTTATCTGGGCCATAACCGTATAATTCAGTCATATTCTCTAAGGTAACCTCAAGCATATCTGAGATACCTTTTTTCGTTAAGAATACCTGACTGTAATCGGTAACAAGCTGTAAATTATCGCGGTCACCAGTAATGATTTTTACCGCTAAATCAGAGGAACCAAATTTCTTCGACAAGGAGCCAAGAATATCGTCCCCTTCAAATCCTTCCTCTTCGATAACACATATGCCAAGAGCCTTTAATACATCTTGAATCAAGCTAAACTGAGGTCGTAAATCCTCAGGTGCATCAGGACGATTGCCCTTATATTCACTATACATTTCAGTACGGAATGTTTGACGACCTTTATCAAATGCGACCGCAATATAATCAGGATTAATTTCCTCATATAATTTAATGAGCATCGTCAAAAAACCATACACCGCATTGGTTGGCGTGCCAAGAGCAGACTTCAACGGAGGAAGTGCAAAAAAGGCACGGAACAATAGGCTGCTGCCATCTATAATCATTAATTTTTTCATGTGTACACCTCACTTAATCATATGTTTCATTATAGCATATTGAGGCGTAATAAAAATTGATTTTTTTACTACCTTTGCTTCTATCAAAAAAATATATGCATTCATCTTTCTAAGTTTTGCAGAATAGGACTGAGGGCAGCCCCAAAACCTCCACCGGCCGGGTCTGACTACGGCCTTCGGCCTTCGCAGGGCCAAAGTCGGTTTTGGGGCTACCCTCAGTCCACTCGCATAAAGTATTCAACATGTTATGCATATATTTTATGATTACAGCATTTAGCACTAAAAATCAATTTTATTACTACACTAATCTGTCTATTCTATGAAACATATGATTAAACGTCCGCCAATCCCGACCGTAAAGAAAAGGACCGATGGTAGTCTCAAAGCTTCCACCGGCCGGGTCTGTCTACAGCCTGCGGCCTTCGCAGGGCCAAAGTCAGCTTTAGGCCACCCGTGTTCCCCCATATCAAGCATTTAATGCATATATACATATATTTTTACATTCTGCTTCTATGATATATAAATCAATTTTATTACTACACTAATATTACTATTCAATGAAACGTATGATTAAGCGTTCGCCAATCCCGGCCGTAAAGAAAAGGTCCGATGGCAGCCCCAAAACCTCCACCGGCCGGGTCTGACTACGGCCTACGGCCTTCGCAGGGCCAAAGTCGGTTTTGGAGCTACCCTCAGTCCACTTCCATAAGGTATTCAAAATGTTATGCATATATTTTATGATTACAGCATCTAACACTAAAAATCAATTTTATCACTGCACTAATATTTCTATTCAATGAAACGTATGATTAAGCGTTCGCCAATCCCGACCGTAGGGAAAAGGACGCCTTTCGGCGTCCTAATTATAATAAATTTATATATTTTGTGGTATAAAAAAAGCCCATCAATGATGGGCTTTGGCTCTATAAAATTATAAAGCGTTTACTTTAGCTGCAAGGTTGGATTTTTTGCGAGCTGCAGTGTTTTTATGAAGTACACCTTTGGAGGCTGCTTTATCAATTACGCTAGTAGCTTGAACAAGTGCTTGTTTTGCTTCTTCTACTGCGCCTGCTTGAACAGCTTCAACGGTTTTACGAGCTGCTGTACGGATTTGAGATTTCATAGCGGCGTTTTTCGCACGACGTTCAGCATCCGTTTTTACGCTTCTAATACTGGATTTAATGTTTGGCAATTGAGTCACCTCCTTAAAAATCGTTTCTTATACCTGAATGATTATATCATACAAGATATTGTGACGCAAGGATTATATTACACAATACGACTATTTCATAATATCTTTTAAAAATGATGTGCCTACTGCATATGGTGAAAGTCCAAAGTTCGCCAATATGGTTTGTCCTATATCACCAAAACTATGGCGTAAACCTAAATCGATATCCCCTTTCATACTTGGACTATACGCAAGTAATGGAACGTGTTCACGCGTATGGTCTGTGCCATGCCATGTAGGATCATTACCATGGTCGGCTGTGATGATAAGCAAATCATCATCTTTCAATAATGGCAATAATCCACTTAATTGGTAATCAAAATCTTCGATGGCACGTTTATAGCCTTCTACGTTACGGCGATGACCATATAGACTATCAAACTCTACAAGGTTTACCATCATGAGGCCACTTTCAAAGGAGGAACCTAATAAGTAAGGTACCACATTCATGCCGTGAGCATTCGATTTGGTTGGATAGCTTTCATCCCAACCAACATGAGCATAGATATCGCCAATTTTGCCGACGGCCACCGTCGGAATTTGTGCAGCTTGTAATTCCTGTTGCACCATGCGGTGTTCAGGCATACGGCTATAGTCATGACGATTCGAGGTACGTACAAAATGACCTGGTTTACCTATAAACGGACGAGCAATGATGCGTCCTACATAATAATCACCAACGCAAACTTTGTTACGCGTAATTTCGCACATCCGATATAAATCCTCTAGAGGGATTACATCCTCATGCGCTGCAATTTGGAACACAGAATCCGCAGAGGTATACACGATTGGTTTCCCCGTTTTTATGTGTTCCACGCCAAGGCGCTCGATGATTTCAGTGCCAGATGCCACCTCATTACCAAGATACCCATAACCAGTTTCTTTGGTAAAGGTATCCATTAATCCCTCAGGAAATCCATCATAAAATGTTGGGAACGGAACTGTAACAGGATGGCCCATCATTTCCCAATGACCACTGGTAGTATCCTTTCCAGTACTGACTTCCTCCATTTTCCCATAAGCCCCCATAACAGGTGTTTCATCGGTCTTAATATCCGCAATATTGGCCAATCCTAGAGAACGCAATGTAGGACAATGAATCAAACCTGCAGTGGCTTCGATATGTCCTAATGTATTAGCCCCTTCATCATTAAATTTTGCAGCATCTGGGGCATGACCAATACCGACAGAATCCATAACTAATATAATGATTCTTTTATACATAATAACTCCTATTGTAATATTCAACTAGAATATTACATGATATACTACCATTAAGAGCCAAATAACGTGAGTTATGGAATAAAAATGCCTAACGTATGAGGTATCCTACCACCTCAACACGTTAGGCATCATCATATTTCCGTATTTTAGATGAGCCTAACGCTAACAGTACGTTATTTGGCTCTCTTTATGTGTTAATTATACTATATATAATTATGAAAATAAAGTACTACTTAAGATAAGGCATAGCTAACATTAGAGCTGCTAAGGATTTACTATCCTTAATTTGTTCTGCCTTAATAGCCTCTAATAATTCAGGTAATGTATAGTATTCAAGTTCTACGTATTCATCTGGATCCCAATGAGTTTCACCCATGGTGAGATTTTTTGCTAAGTATAGATGTAATACTTCATTACAGAAACCAGGACTTGTGGCAATGGTGCCTAATGAGATCCATTCTTTAGCGCGGTAACCAGTTTCCTCAGCTAATTCACGTTTAGCACAATTAATAGGTTCTTCGTTAGGGTCTAGTTTACCTGCCGGAATTTCAAGTAAAGGTTGTTGTAAAGCATAACGGAATTGACGTTCCATCACGATTTTGTTATCTTCTGTAACGACAACGATAGCGGTTGCTCCGGGATGATGTACAACCTCGCGCCATGCTTCATTACCATTTACATCAGCTATATCATAGGTAACTTTAATTAATTTACCATCAAATTTCATTTCGCTAGATTTTTGTATTTCTTTGCTAATTGCCATACTTAGTTCCTCGTATATATAAATGATTATTACTATTATAAAACCTACAACTCATTATAGCA